>Ga0335070_10010618_pt1 | contig 10768 bp, 10 predicted proteins | sample Lox_Sample_13_FD_206722 | JGI IMG/M metagenome (GOLD analysis project Ga0335070, IMG submission 206722) | Soil microbial communities from Loxahatchee National Wildlife Refuge, Florida, United States - Lox_Sample_1.3 | ecosystem: Environmental > Terrestrial > Soil > Wetlands | place: USA...
GACCTGGGCTTCGACGTCTGCCACTTCAACCTGCACAAGACCTTTACCACGCCGCACGGCGGCGGCGGCCCCGGCTCCGGGCCCGTGGGCATCAAGGATCACCTCGCGCCCTTCCTGCCGACGCCCGTGGTCGTGAAGGACGAGGACGAGTACGCCCTCGACTGGAACCGGCCGCAGTCCATCGGGAAGCTGCAGGCCTTCTGGGGCAATTTCGGGATGCTGGTGCGCGCCTGGACCTATATCCGCACCATGGGTCCGGACGGACTGCGGGCGGTGTCGGACAACGCCGTGCTCAATGCCAACTACATTCTGAAGCGACTCGAGGACCACTACGACCGCTCGGCGCCCGGGCCCTGCATGCACGAGTGCGTGCTCTCGGCGCGCCGGCAGAAGAAGCTCGGCGTCACGGCCATGGATATCGCCAAGCGCCTCCTCGACCTGGGCTTCTACGCGCCTTCGACCTATTTCCCGCTCATCGTCGAAGAGGCGCTCATGATCGAGCCGACCGAGACGGAGTCGAAGGAGACGCTCGACGAGTTCTGCGACGCGATGATCCAGATCGCGCGCGAGGCGCAGGACAATCCCCACCTGATTCACGCAGCGCCAGTGACGACGCCGGTGCGACGGCTCGACCAGACGGCAGCGGCGCGGCAGCCGCGACTCAAGTGGACGCCGGCGGCGCAGGCGTGAGGGGGCTCGCGTGAAGGAGACTGTCCCCCTCACCCCGCCCCTCTCCCCCTTGGGGCGAGGGAGTCTGAGCGGAAGGCCCTTCGGGCCGTTGCCGACTGTCCCCCTCACCCCGGCCCTCTCCCCATCGGGGAAAGAGAGTCTGTAGGGTGGGCCCATCGGGCCGTTACCTGCGGCTCTTGGTAACCGAGGCGCTCGATGGCGCCGGCAATATGGCGCTCGATGAAGCGCTCATGCTCGGCAGGCTGCGCCATGATTCCCCGCCTACGCTTCGCTTTTTTGCCTGGGCGCCGCCGACCATCTCGCTGGGCTACGGGCAAAAGCTGGACGGACGCATCGACGAGCAGGCCGCGGAGGCGATGGGCCTCGGGCTCGTGAGGCGCGCCACGGGCGGCAGCGCCATCCTCCACGAAGGCCCAGATCTCGAGATCACGTACAGCGTGACCGCCGCGGCCGGAGACTTCGAGGGCGCGAATGATCTTCTGGAAACCTATCGCTGGATAGGCGCGGGACTCCGGTCCGGGCTTCGGGCGCTCGGCGCACCCGTCGAGATGGTGCCCGTGCAGCCTTCGGATCCTGCCGCCATGCCCGCCTTCTGCTTCGCGCGTACCGGCTCGTTCGAGCTGGAGGTACACGGCAGGAAGCTCGTGGGCAGCGCGCAGCGACGGCAGGGGACAGCCTTCCTGCAGCATGGCGCCATCATGCTGGGAGCCGAGCCCGCGCGCCTGCGGCGGGTCTTCCCCCGCGAGCGCGATCCGCTGGCCGGCATGACCACGCTCGAAGCGGTGCTCGGCCGCCGCCCGACTTTCGACGAAGCGGCAGAGGCGCTCGCCCAGGGCTTTCGCGAGTCGCATGGGTTCACGCTCGAGCCGGGAGGCCTCTCCGAGGACGAGTCCGCGCTGGCCGCGATGCTGGAGCGCGACAAGTACGCGACGGCCGATTGGACGCGGTCCGGCCGCGCGCCGCGCGTGCTGACCATCGTCTGATGGGGGCCGCGCGGGAGTTTCCCGATGCCCCGCGCGTCGGCGTGGGGGCCGTGGTCCTCGATGGCGACCGCGTGCTGCTCGCGCGTCGCGGGCGCCCGCCGAGCGTGGGGAAGTGGAGCATCCCGGGAGGCCTTGTGCACCTGGGCGAGCGTCTCGAGGACGCCGCCATGCGGGAGGTGCAGGAGGAGTCGGGCCTGCGCGTCCGGCTGCTCGGACTCTGCGGGGTCATCGACCGTGTCGTGTGTGAGCAGGATGCCGTCCGCTACCACTACGTGATCATCGACTACGCTGCCGAGTGCGCGGGGGGCCTGCTCGAGGCCGGCAGCGACGCCGCCGAAGTCCGGTGGGTCGCCGTGGGCGATCTCGGCCAGTACGATTGCACCGAAGGGCTTGCCGACATGATCCACCGGGCCATTGCCATTCAGCGAACAACGAGCTCCCAGTCAGGAGGTTCGAGCCGATGAAGCTTTCCCTCGACCGTCGGGGCCTCACCGAGGTCCGCACCGATGCCCTCATCGTGGGGCGCCACGCCGGAGAATCCAAGCTCGCTCCGGGCCTGGCCGCGCTCGACAAGCAGCTGGGCGGGCTCCTGACCAAGGTCATGACGGCGGAGAAATTCGAGGGCAAGCCCGGACAGGTCGCTCATGTCCACACCGACGGCCGCCTGCCCGCCACGCGCGTGCTGGTGGCGGGGCTCGGGTCGGAGAAGGGAGACGCCGAGGCGGTACGGCGCGCGGCTTCCGCCGCCAGCCGGCGGGCCCGCGACCTCGGCGCGAAGAGCGCGGCGGGGTATCTCGCCGCCGAAGGTGTCTCGCCACGGGTGCGCGCGCAGGCGACCGTCGAAGGATCGATGCTCGGCACCTATCGCTTCGACAAGTACCTCAAGGAGAAGAGTCCGAAGAGCCTCGATGCTCTCGCCGTGGTCGAGCCCGAGCGGCGCAGCCAGGGGGCGGCCGAGGATGGGATGCGCGCGGGAGGAATCTGGGCCGCGGCGACGTGCCTCGCGCGCGATCTCGTCAACGAGCCCGCCAATGTGGTGACGCCGGCCTATCTCGCCAAGCGGGCCCAGGAGATCGCCCGCTCGGGGCATCTCGGGCTCAAGGTGCTCGAGCGCGAGGACTGCGAGAAGCTCGGCATGGGTGCCTACGTCGGCGTGGCGCAGGGCAGCCTCGAGCCTCCGAAATTCATCCATCTGACGTACCGGCCGAAGCAGCGGGCGCGCAAGCGCGTCGTCGTCATCGGCAAGGGCATCACCTTCGACTCGGGTGGCCTCGACCTCAAGCCGGCCGACGGCATGTATCGCATGAAGGACGACATGTCGGGGGCCGCGGCGGTGCTCGGGCTCTTCTCGGCGCTGCCGAAGCTCGCGTTGCCCGTCGAGGTCCACGGGCTCATCGCCGCCACCGAGAACATGCCGTCGGGCACCGCCCAGCGTCCGGGTGACATCGTGCGCGCCATGAACGGGCTCACCATCGAGATCGGCAATACGGACGCCGAGGGGCGCCTCACGCTGGCCGACGCGCTCGCCTATGCCGACAGGGAGATCAAGCCCGACGAGATGGTGGACCTGGCCACGCTGACCGGCGCCATCGTGGTGGCGCTCGGACTGGGCCTGTCCGGCGTCTTCGTCACGAACGAGGCGCTCGCCGGGCGCGTGCTCACCGCCGCCGAGACGGCGGGAGAGAAGATGTGGCGCATGCCGCTTCACGACGAATACAAGGACGGCATCAAGAGCGACATCGCCGACCTCAACAATATCTCGAGCCAGCGGGGCGGCGGGGCCATCGTGGCCGGCCTCTTCATGCGCGACTTCACGGGCGGCCGCCCGTGGGCGCACCTCGACATCGCGGGCACCGCCTTCACCGAGCGCGAGATTCCGCTCGGGCCCAAGGGCGCGACCGGCGTCGGTGTCCGGACCCTGCTGGCCTATCTCCACGCGCTCGCGGGCAGGCGGTAGATGCCGGGAGGCGTCGACCTTCACACGCACACGACGGCCTCCGACGGCACCTATTCGCCGGTCGAGCTCGTGGCCGAGGCGGCGCGCCGCGGGGTCCGCGTGCTCGCGATTACCGATCACGACTCGACCGAGGGGCTACCGGAAGCAATGGCCGCCGCGGAATCGCACCGTCCGCTCGAGATTCTGCCGGGTATCGAGATCAACTGCGACGTCGAGGGCGCCGAGATCCACGTGCTCGGCTACCTCATGGACTGGCAGGCACCGTGGTTCCAGGACTTCTGCCGCGAGCAGCGACGGGAGCGGCGGGTGCGCGTGCACCGGATGGCCGAGCGATTGGCGGCGCTGGGCATGCCGATCGACCCCGACGAGGTCTTCGCCGTCGTGAAGGAAGGCTCGGCGGGACGTCCGCACGTGGCGCAGGTCATGGTTGCGCACGGCTACGTCAAGACGGTGCGGGAGGCCTTCGACAAGTATCTGGGCTCGGGGAAGCCGGGCCACGTGCAGAGAAAGAAGCTCACGCCCGAGGACGCGGTGCGGCTGATCCGCAAGGCGGGCGGCGTCCCCGTCTTCGCGCATCCGGGTCTCGCGGATCGCGACGGGCTCATTCCCGGCCTCATCGCCGCGGGCATGATGGGCATCGAGTGCTACTACACGGAGCACTCCGCGGCCCAGCGCGCAGCCTACGTCCAGATCTGCCACGACCACGACCTGGTCGCGACCGGCGGCTCCGATTTCCACGGCCCCAAGGTCCGCGCCGCCACGCTCGGCTCTCCCGCCGTCCCCATGGCCGCCGTCGACGCCCTCCGCGCCAAGGCTGCCCTCTCCCGCGCTGCGGTAGCGTAGGTCGAATAACCGGGCGGGGTCGGGGGGAGGTGCCCTCCCGGGACCACGCTGAGCCGCATTCCGCTGGGCCAGAGTGGCCACGGGGAATGCGGCTCAGCGTGGTCCGCGGAGGCAGCTCCCGCCCCCAGCCGGCGAATTGCCGGCACGCACTCCGAAAAGCTCAGGCGTAGTTGGGGAACATCCTGCGGAAAACCTGAACGGGTGTGCGGGGCTTGAAGTAGGGAATTTGGCGCGCGGAGTATTCGGGGCCGCCGCGGAAGATGATTGATGCGGTGGCGAGCAAGTGGCCGGAGGCGGTGGTGAGCGTGCTTTCGGTGCGCCAGAAGGTTCGCTTGCGGTCTATGGGCGTCGCGTCGGCGAAGCGGCCTGCGGCGATCAGTGGGCCGGCGAAGGGAGCGGACGGCTCGTAGAGATTGATCGCGAGGCGGTTCGTGAGGCCGCCTTCCTTCATGACGAGGGCGCCCAGCCACCACGCGACCTCGTCCAGCAGCACGGGAGCCAGCGCGGGGTGCAGACGGTCGCCGTGGGCCCGCCAGGCCTCGCGCGGCTCGAGACGCGCCCACACGCCGTCGGCGTCGAAGGCGAGCGTGACCTGAAGACCCAGCGGATTGCGCGCGCCGCACGCGAGGCACTGATCCGAAGTGGGCAGGGGAGAGCCCGCGCCGTCGCCGCGCCACGGTGTCGTGGCCGGCGGGTCGCTCAGCGGCGAGACGCCGCCGCTCGTCAGCGTCTGACCGCCCTGACGGATGCTGAGGCTCATGATGCCGTCGCTGCGCCCCGCTTCGAGATCGAGCGCGGTCTCGATCGGGACCGACGACGTCAGGCGTCCCTCGACGCGCCGCGGGCCCGCGCTCCCGCCCAGGCGCTCCACCGCCGCGTCCACCAGGGCAACCAGGCAGCCGCCGTGGACGATGCCGGGCCAGGACTGGAGAACGCTCGGCGCGTCGAGCCGCCCGCGTCCGCCGCCGGAGAGCGACAGCGCGCGGTCGAAGGCCTGCGCGATGGTGTCCAGCGGCGTTCCTAGACTCTCTGCATGCTACATTGAGCGCGAGTGATGGCGCGGGTCACGGTGGCGGCTATCTTACGTCTCGGTGAAGGCGGGCCGCAATGGCCGTGATCCGCGAGCTCGAGTTCGTCACCCGCGGGGCCTTCGCGCAGGCGACCTTCACCAACTTCGTGTTCATGTCGAGCCTCAGCTGCTTCATCCTCCTGCCGCTCTACATCCAGCGGCTCGGAGGCACGGAGGCGGAGATCGGGCTGGTCCAGGGCATGTACAGCGCCGCCGGCATCCTCTGCCAGCCCCTGATCGGCCTCTGGCTCGACCGCGTCGGTCGCCGCGTCTTCATGTCGCTCGGGGTGACGCTGCTCACGGCAGCCTCGGCCGGGTTTCTCCTGAGCCACTCCATCCCCGTGCTGGGCATGCTCCGCGTCGTCCAGGGGTTCGGCTTCTCCGCATTCTTCGTCGCCAACTACATGCACGTGGTCGAGCTCGTGCCGGTGGATCGGCGGGGGTGGGCGCTCGGCATCTACGGAGTGTCCGGCTTCCTCGGCACCGCGCTGGCGCCGCTGGCCGGCGAGTTCATCGTCCGCCGCGTGGGCTTCATCTGGCTCTTCCTGCTGGCCATGCTCCTCGCCTCCGCTGCAGCCTTGCTGGTATGGCGAACCTCCGGGATTCGCGCGCCGCACATGGGCCCGGGTCCCGGGCTCAGCTCCCTGCGGGAGGGGCTCGCGGATATCATGCACCTGCACATGGCCCTCGCCTTTTTCTTCGGGCTCGGAACCGGGGTGATGTTCACCTTTCTCCCGACGTACGGCGACTGGCTGGGCGTCCACAGCATCAGCCTCTTCTATACCGCGTACGCCATCGCGGCGGTGGGCGTGCGCGTGGTCGGAGGCAATCTCATCGACACGCGCGGCCGCCGTTCCGTGATCATTCCCTCCACGTTCGTCATGGCGGCCTCGGCCGGTCTCCTGCTCGCCCTGGCGTTCTTCGTCTCACCTCAGGTGACCTTCCCCGTCGTGCCTTTTCTCTTCCTTACGGGCCTCCTCGCCGGCGGTGCGCACGGCTTCCTCTACCCGGCGCTGGCGGCGCTTCTCATGGACGTGACCCCGGAGGCGAGACGCGGTGGCGCGGTGGGCATCTTCAGCGCCGTCTTCCTCGTCGGCAATGCCGTGGGGTCCATCGTCTTCGGCCACGTCGCGCACCGGTTCGGCTATCGCGTCATGTGGAGCGTGCTCACCCTGCTGCTGACTGCCGGATTCGCGTTATCCTTCCGCCTTCGCCTCGGCCGCGAGCGGCGGGCGACCCGCGCGAGTTGACTTGGCCCGACTCGGGCCCGATACTGCTGGCGCGCCCGGGACGGACGCACCCCGAAGGAGGATGGCGATGGCAAACTTTTCACGAATGCGGATCGGGCTGCCGCTTCTCGCTGCGGCGCTCGTGTCGGCGCCCGCTCATCTTCCCGCTCAGACGCCGGCCCCGCCGGGTCCGCAAGAGGTGCGCGTGGTCGGCGTGTTCCTCGACTCGAGGGGGCTCCAGCCCACCCTCGTGCTCCAGGGCAAGCACGACCGGCGCACCTTCGCCATGAGCATCGGGGCCGCGGAGGCGACGGGCATCGCCTTCCCGCTCGAGAATCGCGTGCCGCCCCGACCGCTGACTCACGATCTCTTCCTCACGCTCTTCGGACGGCTCAAGGTCACGGTCACGCGCGTCGTGATCACGGATCTCCGGGACGGGATCTACTATGCCACGGTGGTCCTCGACGCCGGCGGACGCGAGATCCAGCTCGACTCGCGCCCGTCCGACGCCATCGCGCTCGCCGTTCGCGCGAAGGCGCCGGTGCTCGTGGAAGATCGGGTCTTCGACAAGTCCGAGCTCTTGCCCGGCGCGCCTCCGGCGCCGAGCATCTAGGCCATGGCCACGGACGAGACCTCGAGCGCCGGCCCGGTGCCTGCGGCCCTGAGCGCCGACAGCCAGCAGCAGTGGGCGATCCAGCGGCGAATCGACGACGTCTTCACCAAGCTCGGAGAGAAGTTCGGCAACCTGACCGGGCGCGTGGCCGTCCAGATCAAGCCGGAAACCACCTTCGCCCAGATCGGGGGCCTGCGCGAGGCCAAGAGCATCGTGCGAAGCTTCGGCACCGCGCTCACCGATCCGGAGCTCTACCGCAAGTGGGGCATCACGCCGCCGAGGGGCGTGCTCCTGTACGGTCCGCCCGGCACCGGCAAGACGCTGCTCGCCCGCGCACTGGCCACGGAGACGGCGGCGGTCTTCTATCACCTCAAGCTCATGAACCTGACGTCGAAGTTCGGCCCCAACACCGGCGAGGTCCTCCAGGAGATCCTCACCGTGGCCACGGAGCAGGGCCGGGGCGTCGTGTTTCTGGACGAAGCGAACGCGCTGTCCCTCGAGCACCTGCTGCCGCCCGCGCAGGCGCGGGAAGCCTCGGCGCGGCTGGTGGCGGCGCTCTGCGAGAAGCTCGACGGCCTCGAGGCCTTCTCGCGCATGATCGTCGTCGGATCGACCAGTCGCACGGATTCCGTCGACTCCTCGCTGGTCGCCCCGGGACGGCTCGATCGCCTCGTCGAAGTGTCGCTGCCCGATGGCGGCGCCCAGCAGGAGATTCTGATGCTGGCCCGCCGGCGGGCCGAGGCCGCGGCCGGGCGCGCGCTCTTCGCCGACATCGACTACCGCTCGGTGCTCCCGCCCATGGGCGGCATGAGCGGGGCGGAGATCTCCGAGATCGTGGGGCGGGCGCTCGAGCAGAAGGTGCACGCGGCGGGGCAGGGGCTCGACAACGGGCTCGTCACCACCCAGGATCTTCTCCAGCAGATCGACGCCTACCGGCGCATTCGTGAGATGGTCGAGAAGATCCGCTACGGGCAGTACCTCTAATCGACGGGAGGATGCTGATGAGCGAGACGGCGCCGGCCACCGGACACAAGCCCATGGAAGCGGTACACGCCGACGACCGGCCTTGGGAGACGCTGCGCTGGCCCGGACAGTGGAGCAAGATGCTCTTCCACCCGCGCCCCGAGCGCCCCACCGAGCCCAATGCGGGTCTCGTGCGCTACGAGCCGGGCTCGCACCATCCGTTCCACCAGCACGACTTCGCCCAGGTCTGGTACATCCTCGAGGGTGAATTCGAGATCGGGGACGCGACCTATGGCCCCGGGACCATGCTCTTCTACCCCGACCCGCACTCGGAGCCGCCGCTCCTGACGAAGACGGGCGGGCTCATGCTCTTCTGCCAATACCAGGGGCCGACCACGCAGGGCCGTCCCATCTACGACGGCCGCTTCAACATGAAGGCCCGAAAGCCCGTCTCCGAGGAGCGCGTCGACGCCTGAGCCCTCGCTCGATGCCCTCGGTCACCCATATCCGTGTCCGCTACAAGGACACCGACACCATGTCGGTGGTCTACTACGGCAACTACCTGACCTACTTCGAGGTCGGCCGCGTCGAATACCTGCGGGAGAAGAGCCTCCCGATGTCGCTGGTGAACCGGCGCATCCACATGCCCGTGGTCGAAGCCTTCGTGAAATACGTCAAGCCCGCCAAGCTCGACGATCTGCTGGAGGTGTCCTCGCGGGTCAGCGAGCGCAAGCGGGCGAGCTTCACCTTCTCGTACGAGATCAGGAACGAAGCGCGCGAGCTCGTGGCCACGGGATTCACGCGCCACGCCTGCTGGGATCCCGCCACCTCCAAGATGATCGCGCTCCCCGACTGGCTCAAGGAGATCATGCCGGATGACGACCTCGACCCGACCGATCGCTGACATCGCCCGCGAGCTGGGGCTCGCGGCGGACGAGTGGCTGCCCTACGGGCGCGACAAGGCCAAGGTGCTGCTGCCGGCGCTGGCCGCGCGCCGCGGGCAGCCCGACGGGAAGCTCGTCGTGGTGTCCTCGATCACGCCGACCCCGGCGGGCGACGGCAAGACCACCATGACCATCGGCGTGGGGCAGGCCCTGTGGCGCATCGGTGCCCGGGCGGTCATCGCGCTCAGGGAGCCCTCCATCGGGCCGACGCTCGGCATGAAGGGCGGGGGGACGGGCGGCGGGCGCTCCCAGGTTGTCCCCATGGAGGACATCAACCTCCACTTCACCGGGGATTTCCACGCGATCACGTCCGCGCACAACCTCCTGGCGGCGACGGTCGACAATCATCTCCACCACGGCAATGCACTCGGCATGGACGTGCGCCAGGTGCTGTGGCGGCGCGTCCTCGACGTCAATGATCGCGCCCTCCGCGACGTGGTGGTGGGCTTGGGCGGGCGCATGGACGGCGTCCCGCGAGAGGGAGGCTTCGACATCACCTCCGCGTCCGAGATCATGGCGGCGCTGTGCCTGGCCGAGGACCTGACTGACCTCAAGGCGCGTCTCGGCCGGATGGTGGTGGCCCTCCGGCCGGACGGCACGGCCGTGCTCGCCGAAGAGCTCAAGGTCACCGGCGCCATGGCGGCCCTTCTGCGCGATGCCGTCCATCCGAATCTCGTCCAGACCATGGAAGGCACCCCGGCCCTCGTCCACGGCGGGCCCTTCGCCAATATCGCCCACGGCTGCAACTCGGTCGTCGCCACGCGCATGGCCCTCAAGCTCGGCGATCTCTGCCTCACCGAAGCCGGCTTCGCCACCGATCTCGGCGCCGAGAAGTTCTTCGACATCAAGTGCCGGCTGGCCGGCCTCCGGCCCGATGCGGCCATGATCGTGGCCACGGTGCGCGCGCTCAAGTATCACGGCGGCGTGCCGGTGCCGGAGCTCGGCAGGGAGAACGTGGAGGCTCTCGTCCGCGGCCTCGACAACCTCGAGGCGCACGTGGAATGCATCCAGCAGTTCAAGGTGCCCGCGCTGATCGCCCTCAATCGTTACCCGACCGACACCGAGGCGGAATACAAGGCGGTGATGGATCGCTGCGCGTCGCTCGGCGTGGCCGCCTATGTCGCCGACATCTTCGCGCAGGGCGGGGAGGGGGGCGAGGATCTGGCGAGCGGCCTCCTGAAGCTCCTCGACTCGGAGCGGTCGAGCTTCGAGCCGCTCTACCCACTCGACGCCTCGATCAAGAGCAAGCTCGAGACGATTGCCACGCGCGTGTACGGCGCCGACGGCGTCGATTATCCGAAGAAGGTGGATCGTCAGATCGCCCAGGCCGAGGCCCTCGGCTATGGCCGGTTGCCCGTCTGTGTCGCCAAGACGCAGCGGTCGCTGTCCGACGACCCGACCCTGCTCAACCGCCCGCGCGGCTTCACGGTCACCATCAACGACGTGCGCATCTCCGCGGGCGCCGGGTTCCTGGTGG
>Ga0335070_10010619_pt1 | contig 10768 bp, 8 predicted proteins | sample Lox_Sample_13_FD_206722 | JGI IMG/M metagenome (GOLD analysis project Ga0335070, IMG submission 206722) | Soil microbial communities from Loxahatchee National Wildlife Refuge, Florida, United States - Lox_Sample_1.3 | ecosystem: Environmental > Terrestrial > Soil > Wetlands | place: USA: Florida...
GGCAGGCTTGCGGGTATGTAAGCCTCGTAAAATGGAATATCCAGGTCAGACAGATTCACTTCAACGGATGCCTCAGCCAGGTCCGGAAAAACCTTGAGCTTTCCGTCGAATCTGAACGGTGCTCCGTTAACCTCGCATTTCAGGCTCGGCGTCACATAACGTGAAGCCATGTAGGGCATGGTGCCGAAAAACGGCAGGGACAAGTTGAGATGGCGCACCGTATGGGTTTTTCCCACGGCTACAGCCCGGTCGTGGAAATCGATCGCCCCGTTGCTGATGATAATATTATTCAGGGAAAATCGCGGGGTTTCCGCCGGTTTTTTACTGCCGGCGCCCCCGGAGTCTTTCCTCCGCAGCAGATCGGAGAAGTTGTAAGTATTGGCGGCGGTCCGCTCCAGTCGGACATACGGAGAATTTAAACGCACTTCCGAAACGACTGGCGCCGCCCTGAAGATGGAGACGGGGCTTACGGAGATCCGGGCGCTGCTGAACGAGACGAAAGTTATGTTCGCGCGTCTCTCCGTCAGACGGACCTTTTCAATTTCGGCGGTCCAGGTGATCGGATTAATCCCGATCCTTCCTATGGTGAGCCTTCTGCCCGTTGCCGTCTCTATTCCTCGGATGGCCATCTCTTTGACGATGCCGGGAAGGATGAAGGTCACGAAAGCCGCCGCCAGGATTAAACAAACCGCAAAAGTAACAGCTACTTTTTTCCATGTTTTCATTCCGCCTCCAGCACCGTTCCGGTAAAATCAGGCCTGCCATTATTCACGAGCCAAATCATGTATCAACTTTTATTAGATTTTTGCAGAATCCGGCAACTTGTCAATGACACTCCATTGAAACAGCTGCGAAAGAAAACTCGCTCATGCATTTGCAGCGTCGGAATATTAGGTATAATTAAATCACTTGAGTCATTAAATTTTTTCCTTCTTGGAAAAATTCAGACGGGACACGGAGCCGGACGAAAGATAATTTTCGCATCAAGGAGGGAAAGTTATGGAGAACCTTGGTCAGTACCAACAACTTGTCGCATCTTACGGAATGGCGATTATTACCAAAATTGCCGCAGCCATTGCTTTCTGGATTGTCGGCCGCTGGCTGATCGGGCTGGTCGGACGCATGTTGCAGCGGGTGTTGGAGAAGCAGAAGATCGACCCGAGCCTGATACGTTATGTCGGCAGTTTTGTCGCGGTAACACTGAATATCGTCCTGGTCGTCGCGATCCTCGGCTACTTCGGGGTGCAGACGACGACCTTCGCCGCCTTGGTGGCCGGTATCGGCATTGCCGTCGGCGCCGCCTGGAGCGGTCTCCTTTCAAACCTGGCGGCAGGCGGTTTCCTAATCGTTTTACGTCCGTTCAAAGTTGGCGATTTCGTGACTGCCGGCGGCACAACAGGAACCGTAAAGGAGATAGGACTTTTTGCCACGACCATTAACACACAGGACAATGTCATGACGTTGATCGGCAACGGCAAGATTTTCAGCGATGCGATCCAGAATTACACACACAACCCGTTTCGCAGGGTCGAACTGAAGTGCCAGCTTGCCGGCAGCGCCGACCATATCGCCGCCATGCAGCTGCTTCGCGAAGAGCTCGCCAAAGTGCCGAACGTCCTTGCCGAACCGGCGGTTGAAGTCGAAATTCTGGAGTTCAATCTTGTCGGTCCGGTTCTCGCCGTGCGCCCGTTCTGCCATAATGACCATTACTGGCAGGTTTATTTCGACGGCAACCGCACCATCCGTGAGTCTTTATCGGTGGCGGGCTTCCCGGCGCCGATGCCGGCGCAGGTGGTTCTGGTACATAACCAGTAACCCTGCAGGCGATTTAGAGCTTGTTCGTAAATAACGTTCCGAATGATCGCGCCCGGATTTATGCCGGATTTGGCCTGGACGATTGAGCAAAACCGCGGGCGTAGCAGGGATACGTCGAGGTTTTTGCGATTGAGGACAGGTCAAAGACGGCGTGACCTGCGCGCCGTACAACTTTGGCAGGCGGGAGACGGGATGCGAGCCCGGAATGCTTATTTACGAACAAGCTCTTAACCCTCAACTCGAAAGGAGCTTAATATGTCACGCAAGGCTATATTTTACGGTGTGCGCGTCTTTATAATAGCTGGTATCTTTTCGGCGGGATACCTCTGCGGAAACCTGACCCAGCGCAGCGCCAATGCCCAGATGGGAGAGCTGGGCGGAGAGCTGCTGAAGAAAGCGGGCTCAAGCGGCGGAACCCTGGGAAGCGTAGTCCAGCTCGGCACGACTATCAATGAAATGGACAAGCATGTGAGCGCCCTGCAAAAGAACCTTGACACCCTCAGAAAAGTGAAGGCGGCGCTGGGCGGGCATTGAGCGGAGAAAATCAACCCGATTTTCCGTTAAAGGTCTTCTATGACGGGTCGTGTTACGTCTGCTCATCGGAAATGCTCGTGTACATGAGGAAGAACCACGAAGGGCGGCTGGAGTTCATTGACATCAGCGAACCGTCTTTCAATGCGGTTGAGTACGGCATAAACCTGGCGGATTTCATGTACCAGATGCATGCCATCGACCGGAGCGGGCGGATTTATCGTGGACCGGAGGCTTTCCGGGCAATCTGGCAGGCGTTTCCCTCATCGTGGTGGTACGGATTCCTCGCCACGCTGGTTTCAATCCCCGGCATCAGTTTTTTCGCCCGTACGGCATATTTGACTTTTGCCCGTCTCAGGAAATACCTTCCAAAACGACGGATAAACGCCTGCAGGATCGGCAGACGTCCGCCTTCATGACGGGGCGCTATGCACCCGCCGGAAATTCTGTTATGGTAAATGAAATCAAGCTCCAATAATTTTCGCCAGAGGAAAATAATTGCCTGAATTCGTGAAAAGCCGACAGATCAAGGTCGGGGTCAGCTCCTGTCTGCTCGGCGAAAAGGTCCGCTACGACGGCGGACACAAGCACGATCATTACATCACCGACACTCTCGGACGTTTTTTCACATTCGTCCCGGTCTGCCCGGAGGTCGGATGCGGATTGCCGGTTCCGCGCGAAGCCATGCGTCTTCAGGGAGATCCGGAAAATCCACGTCTGGTTACAGTCAAGACGGGTATAGACTTAACAGGACAAATGCTGGAATATTGCAGGCGCGTTGTAATGGAGCTGGAAAACGAGGACCTCTGCGGCTTCATATTCAAGAAAAATTCACCAAGCTCCGGTCTTTTCCGGGTCAAGGTGTATAACAAGGGGGTCCCGGTCAGATCGGGCCGGGGGCTGTTCGCGGACGCGGTTGTGAAACACTTTCCGCTCCTTCCCGTCGAAGAAGAAGGCCGCCTTTACGATATGGATATCCGTGAGAACTTCATCGAGAGGATCTTCGCTTTCCGGCGCTGGAAGGACTTTCTGGCGGATTCGGGGAGCCTGGGGGAGCTGGTCGGATTCCACACGGCCCACAAGCTCCAGCTCATGGCCCATTCGCCTCGGATTTACCGGGAGATGGGGAAGCTGGTGGCGGAGGGGAAAAACATCGACCGTCCGCTTCTCATGGAGCGTTACCTGGAGCTGTTCATGCGCGCCCTTGAGCTGCATGCCACGCCAAGGAAGAACAGCGACGTGCTGATGCATATCATGGGGCACTTCAAAAAAGAGCTAAGCCATGGGGAAAAGGCGGAACTCCTCGAAGTGATCCGGCAATACCGCGACCGGCTGATCCCGCTCGTCGTGCCGGTCACACTTCTCAGGCATTATGTCAACAAGCATGACCGGCAATACCTGAAGAAACAGTACTTCCTGAACCCACATCCGATGGAGCTTATGCTGAGGAACCATGTGTGAGCTTGTAGCCGCGGATTCGTTTTTTATACTTGGTATCAGATCCTTATTCCGACCGCGATCAATGCAAGAAGATGGCCGATTCACCTTCGGCGCAGACCTGGATCGAGAGCTTGTCCTTTTGCACAATCACGTCATTCAGCCTTAAACTCTTGATGTTTCCTGTGAAAAAAACATTTTCCGCAAGGTTCACCCGAGCCATGGCCTTCCCGGCCAGCTCACGGGCCTGCGCCAGCCGTTGCGTCAGGTTCATGTTGAGCTTTTCCCGGATGGAATCCCTGATGGATCCGTGGAGGAACCAGTCGGCAGATTTAAGCAGAAGGCTTCGGGTCTGCATGTCGAAGTCCACGTCTTCCACTGAAAACACGCCGGTCCGCGGATCGAATACCGGCCTGCAGGTGAGGTAGAAAATTCCGTTGAGAGAACCCGTTGTTTCCACTTTTATTATCAGACGGTCGCCGTTGCCGAACAGGTCGAGATCTTTCAGGATGACGCTTTTCCCGTTGCTGCCGAGCTCTTTGTTGAGCAGAAGAGGAGAGGCGATATTGAGTATATCCCTGTAGTAGAGGTCGGTATTCAGGGCGACGCGAAACGTCCTGTCCGCGCCGTTCGCCGGTTTCAGTCCGGGGAGCGGCACCGGCGCCCGCGCCGGCGGTTCCGGACCCATCACCAGTTCCGCGAATGATTTAAGGCCGACACTCAGTTTCACCCGGTTGTTCCGGGCATAAAGCGGGTAGAGCAGGACCTCCCGTGGAGTAACCACTAGCCAGGCGTTATAATTCCTGTCCAGAAGGATGGGCTTCTGGACGTCGTTCCATATGCCCGCCACCCGGCTCTCCAGGGGGAATTTCCCGTTGAGCTTCCTGTTTATCAGGTCGGAAAGGGTCCGCTGCAACGGTTGGGTTATTTCTTCCACGATGCCGCGCGGCTTGATGGAGAGCGGGCCGATTCCGACCTCCTCGGCCAGGAGGTCGCCCAGCCCGGCATAATATGCATCGACGTTTATTTTCCAATCCGGGGTAACGCGCGGGTTCAGCCTGAACTTCAGTTTGGTGGCGATGGCGGGGGTTTCAAAGCCCCCGTAGCTCAATGACATGGAAATGGGGATAGTGAGATAGAGGTAATTGTCGACGGCGCTTACTGCAACCGGGCCGTTTCTGAGGATGTCCGCGGTGAGTCCTCTGGTCCTGGTGGAACCCCTGTAAAGCTCCCTTGCCATTATCCGGCTCAGGGTGTCGCCAAGTTCGCCCGCCGATGCCTCGACATCAATGTTCAGGGTAGACATTTCCTTATTCAGCACGATGCGGAAAGCCGCGTCTTTCGGCCGCTCCGCATTTAGCGGGATGACGTTCGATCTGACGCCTGCGCAGGAAATCAGGGTGAGGGCGAGCATCGCCATGCCAGGCAGCAAGACAGCCTTCCCCGGCAAGCGCATTTTGCCCGGATTCCCGTTTTGCGCCACCGCAAAAGCTTCGGCGCCAAGCAGCCGCATGAATGGCGGCATGCAATAATAAATGCGGCCCGGCATCAGCCCTCGTAATCTTCGCACTGTAACTTCTTTCTGCTGAGAATCAGGTCGGTAATGCTTTCGGGAGCAATCGGCTGGCTGAAGAAGAATCCCTGGACTTCCTCGCAGCCTTGCTGATCCACGAACTGGAGCTGTTTGCCGTTTTCCACTCCTTCCGCCACCACGTTCATCTTCAGGTTGTGGGCCATGGCGATGATAGTGCTCACAATCGTGGCGTCGTCGGGATCCGTCGTGAGCCCTTTCACAAAAGACCGGTCAATCTTCAGGATATCGATGGGGAATCGCTTCAGGTAACTGAGGGAAGAATAACCGGTGCCGAAATCGTCGATGGACAGCCTTACGCCCATCTCTTTCAGCCTGTCCAGCTTCAGGATTGTTTCCTCGACATCCTGGATGATGATGCTTTCCGTCAGCTCGATTTCCAGGAGTTCCGCGGGGAACCCGGTCTCCCGCAGTATCTCCTCGATTTTTTCCGGCAGGTTTTTCTGGTGGAATTGCCTGGCTGAAACATTTACCGAAATGATGAGCGGCGGCACGCCCGCCGCCAGCCATTCCACGCCCTGCAGGCAGACCTGCCGCATCACCCACTCGCCTACCTGTACTATCAGCCCTGTTTCTTCAAGCAGGGGGATGAAATCATTGGGCATGACAACTTCTTCACCCTCGGGCTGCCAGCGCAGCAGCGCCTCCGCCCCTGTGATTGCGCCGGACGCCACGTCGACGCGCGGCTGATAGAGAAGCAGGAACTCACATCTTTCCAGCGCCCTGCGCAATCTTGTTTCCATAGAAAGGCGCTCATGTACCTTCAGGTTCATCTCTTCCGCAAAAAACTGATATCCGTTTCTACCCAGCTGCTTGGCATGGTACATGGCGGTGTCGGCGTTTTTCAGCAGGGCATCGGCCGTGACGCCGTCCGCCGGGAAAGTCGCTATTCCAATACTCGTAGTGACGAATATTTCATGGCCTGCGACAAGAAAAGATTCCTTGAACAGCGACAGGATCTTGTCGGAGATTTTGGCGAGACTCTGGATATGTTCCACGTCCGTCAGAAGAAGCACGAATTCGTCGCCGCCGAGCCTGGCTACCGTATCGTATTGCCTGACGCAGCTCTGCAGCCTTTTCGCCACTTCCAGCAGCAGCAAATCTCCCGAGGAGTGCCCCATGGTATCGTTTATGACCTTGAAATTATCAAGGTCTATGAGCATAACTGCCAGCAGCTCCTTGTGACGGTCTTCGTACGCCAGGGCATGATTGAGCCGGTCGTTCAGCAGGTTCCGGTTCGGCAGGCCGGTAAGCGAGTCATGGTTTGCCTGGTACATCAGCTGTTCCTCGAACCGCTTGCGGTCAGTGATATCGAGAATGGAGCCCACCAGGCCGCCCGCCGTTCCGTCTGGGTTGAGAAAAACCGCCTTGTTGCAGATCACCTCATGCCTTGTCCCGTCAGCATACTGTATGGATGCCTCATAGGCATGAATTCCCCTTTTTCCGAGCAGCTCCTGGTCGGCCCTGCAGTATTTGTCGGCCACCGACTTGGGCACGAGGTCGTAATCCGTCTTGCCGATAATTTCCTGACGGGGTCTGTTCATATATTCCTCGAATGCCTTGTTGCAGCCAAGGTACATGCCTTTTGTATCCTTGTAAAATATGGAACAAGGGATGGTGTCGATCAATACCTGCAGGAATTTGAGGTTGTCCAGCAGTCCCTTCGTATGTTTGTGGCCGGTTATATCAAATATCGAGCCGATGATTCCGCCTATGGCACCGTCCGGGTTCCGGTACACCGATCTGCTGCATATTATGTCCCGGACTCTGCCGTCGGCGGATAAAATAGTGGTTTCAATCGCCTGCGGGCCTTTGCCCGAATTCAGGTCGATCGGGTTATCGCAAATGCTGAAATCCAGGCCATCATGTCCGCACTCGCGCGCGGTCATCCCGAGAAGCTGTTCCCTGCGGACGCCCAGCAACTCCTCGAAAGCCTGATTGCAGGCCAGGTAAGCGCATTCGGCATTTTTTACGAATACGGGAAAGGGAATGTTGTCAAGAAACTTGTACATGAAATGCAGATTGTCCTGCAACTTGTTCCCCGACGGCAACAGGCGGCAGAAATCCATATTCGCAAGTTGACGGATCTGATCGCCGTCAAGTGATTCAAACAGCATTAATGGCTCCTTTTTCGTTTTTCGTGCAATATCCGAAAAAGCCGACTACCTACCGGCAACCTGACGGTGTTTGCAGTCCCCAGGAGAGAAATTTCGAAGCTGTACGGAAAGGAGTTACAGCAAAAATTCGTAATTTTCTCGGAAGAACAGACCATTTACTTATCGGAGAAATGCACCAGAAGTTGAAGGTGTTTTTTACCGGCCCGGAAAACACCCGATTCACGGACTGACTTTCCCGGCATATAAAGCGCAAAGGTTGACAAGCACATCGCATGCCTTGCACATGGCCGTAACCGCTATCCATTCCTTCCTGGAGTGAAAGAGCATGCCTCCGGTGAAGAGGTTGGGCGTGGGCAGGCCCATAAAGCAGAGCCTGGCGCCGTCCGTACCGCCCCGGATGAATTTCCGCACAGGCTCCACTCCGGCCATGGTCATGGCCCGTTCGGCCATTGCCACGGTATCAGGATACTTGTCGAGGACCTCGCCCATATTCCTGTACTGTTCGCTGACGGAAAGTTCGATGTCGAGACCCGGATAGCGCGATTCGAACACGCTTTTCAGCCGCTCAAGCAGCTTGACACGGCGCCGGTTCGCGCCGTCGTCGAAATCGCGCAGGATGAACTTCAGGATCGCACGATTTTCATCACCGTCCAGACCGGTCAGGTGAAAAAAGCCCTCTCTCCCCTCGGTGTGCTCGGGAGACTCGAACTCCGGGAGGGAGGCGGCGAAGCGCGCCGCGATGTGACCGGCGTTGAGCATCCGGTTTTTGGCATATCCCGGATGGACATTCATGCCCCTGAATTCGACCACGGCGCGAAGGGCGTTGAAACACTCCACATCGATCTCGCCGATCATCCCCCCGTCGACGGTATAACCCACCCTCCCCATCTTTTGGAGATCGATATTGTCAACGCCGCGGCCGACTTCCTCGTCCGGCGTGAAAACTATGATCAATTCGGGATGGCTCAATTCGGGTAAACGCGAGAAAGCCGCCAGCACAGACATGATTTCCGCGACCCCCGCCTTGTCGTCCGCTCCCAGCAGGGTTTTGCCGGATGCGGTGATGATTGTATCACCCCTGAACCGCAGGAGTTCGGGAGAGTCATCCGGCGAAAGTACCAGAGCCGGGTCGTCTTCAAATGTTATAAAGCCGCCATCATAGTTTTCGTGGAGTGCGGGACTGACGTTTTCTCCGGACTCCGAAGGCGAGGTATCCATGTGCGCGAGCAGTGCCAGGGGTTCCCCGGCAGCGCCGGACGACGCCGGCAGTGTTGCATATACATAACCGTGCCCGTCCAGTGTTACGTGGGAAAGACCAAGCTCCTCAAGCTCGCGCGCGAGCATCCGCGCCAAATCCAGCTGGGCGGGCGTGGAGGGGGTGGTTCCGCTGTCCTCGCTGCTTTTGGTGTTCACCTTCACGTAGCGACAGAAACGCTCCACCACTTCCCCGCAAAAAAAATCGGACAGTTCGCTCCGGGTCATTTTTTTCCTCCTTTGGACCGGAACCCCCATTCAGGCGCTGCTCGACGTCCGCCAGGCAGCAGTTTGTTCTAAAAGCGTTGGCGATCAATTGTAACTTATTTCTTCTGTCCGGGAAATCCTTTTACATAAGAGACGTCTCCGGTGATGCCAACACACCCCGGCAATGAGCATAGCAAGGTTTTTCAACATTCTTTTTTCAGGCAAGCGACTCCCCCGAAGCGCGCTCCAAACGGCGGATTACGTAATAAAAACAAAAATAATTTCGAAGAGCAATATTTTTGTTGCATAACGTTATATAATAGGATATATTTCGAGCAACTTAGTACCTCCCATCCCTCCTTTCCATGGCCCCATGTCTCTCCCATGCATGGGGCTTTATTTTTGGCTGCAACTATTCGTCCGTCCCCGTATGTTTTTGGATCTCATTTCCCTCTTACGCTTTCCTTGACATCACCCGGAACCGAAGTTTCGGACGCCGTCTGGATTCCCCCTGCCACCTCGGGCATAATTCCCATCCGTATGTATACTGGTTTCGCGGCCCTGCGGACCGCCGGCAGCTTCAGGTAGAAAACCAGCGAGCTTGCCAGGCAGAAGACGCCTCCCAGCGCCAGGGTGTCGGGAGCTCCGATCCGGCCGGCCAGGGCGCCTGCAAGCAGACTGCCAACAGGCGCCGTACCCATAAACGCCATGGTATAAAAGCTCATGACCCTGCCGCGCTTGTTATCGTCGGCGACAGTCTGCAGGATGGTATTGCATGACGCAACATGGGTAATGGAAGCGAAACCGGTGAAGAAAAGCATCAACAGCGACAACCAGAAATAGTGCGAAAAGGAAAAGATGATAAGCGCGACACCGAAAAAGGCCACGGCAATGGTTATCACCCTGCCGAGCCCCAGGACGCTACGGCGGGACGCCATGTAAACGGCCGCGGCAAATGCCCCGACTCCGGACGCGGACATGAGAAATCCGAAGGTGTGAGCACCGCCATGGAGGACTTCCCTGGCAAACACCGGCAGGAGAACGGTATATTGCATGCCCGTCAGGCTGATCATCGCCAGCATGATCAGTATGTACCTGATAGGCGTGAAGCCGTAAGCGTAGGCAAAACCTTCCCGAAGTTCATACCAGAGAGGGGTTGCGCCGACTGGCACTTGCCTTGCCTTCAGTCTCATCATGTACAGCGCCGCGATGACCGTGAGGAAACTTAATCCGTTAATGAAAAAGCAGATGCCTTCCCCCACAATTGCTATCACCGCGCCGGCCATCGCCGGGCCGATCAGCCTGGCGCCGTTGAACACGGATGAGTTGAGAGCTATGGCATTGGCGAGGTCCTCTTTTCTGTCAATCATCTCAACGAAAAAAGACTGGCGAGCCGGGATGTCGAAACCATTGACCATGCCGATAAACAGGCTCGCGGCGATGATATGCCATACCCGGACCGACCCGGTCAGCACCAGCGCCGAAAGAACGAACGCCTGGATCATGGATAGCATCTGGGTGCACAACAGCAGACTGCGGCGGCTGACCCTGTCGGCCAGCACCCCCGCAAACGAGGCCAGCAGAAAGGTCGGAATCTGGGCGCAGAACCCGACGGTGCCAAGCAGCAGCGCCGAGCCGGTAAGGCGGTATACGAGCCAGCTCATGGCGACTTGCTGCATCCAGGTGCCGATCAGCGAAATTCCCTGACCGATGAAAAACAGGCGGAAATTCCTGTAGCGCAATGCCCGAAGAAGCTCCCGCGGCACGCCTTCGCCTTTTGCGCATAATCCCTTTCCTCTCATTTCTGGTAACCCTC
>Ga0335070_10010620_pt1 | contig 10768 bp, 8 predicted proteins | sample Lox_Sample_13_FD_206722 | JGI IMG/M metagenome (GOLD analysis project Ga0335070, IMG submission 206722) | Soil microbial communities from Loxahatchee National Wildlife Refuge, Florida, United States - Lox_Sample_1.3 | ecosystem: Environmental > Terrestrial > Soil > Wetlands | place: USA: Florida...
CGATGATGTGCGTCTCTGTTCAGACCGGCGCATGGCGCGGCGAACGCGAGCGAGCAGTTCCTTAGGACTGAAAGGCTTTGTCACATAATCGTCCGCGCCCAATTCAAGCAGCAGTACTTTGTCTTCAGTCTCTGAGTTCGCACTCAGCACAATGATGGGCACTTCGGGTGCACTGGCCTTGAAGTCGCGGCAGAGTTCCTTCCCAGACCGTCCCGGCAACTTCAAGTCGAGCACAACGGCGGACGGTTGTTTTTCCTGGAATGCTGCCAACCCGGCCACCCCGTCAGGAGCGAGGTCGACATCGAGTGAATCTGTCTCAAACAATCGCTGCAATGCCTTCTGCAAAGGCTTGCTGTCCTCAACCACAAGCACGCGGTCCATCGTGCCTCCTTCCGGAGCAGTATGTATGCCAACCACGCAAACGACCGGACTTCCAGACTAGATGCACTGTCCTTGTAACGTGTCACGAAATTGTCAACGCAGGGTCACGTGTTCGGCTCTTCGCGGGAGTGTTGCTCATTTGACTCAATGACACGACGACGCATGCGTCCGCGCCTGTGACGGCAAATTGGGGCAAAATGAACGGCGACTCCTGCTGGAGTTCCTGCCAGAGATCAGTTCGCTTGTCACGCGATACTTGCGCCTTCGCGAGAAGCCAAAGAACTCGGCAGCATTTCTCGCTGATTTGGCGAGCAGCCCTGGTGATCGAGTGTGTCTGTTCTTGGACGGGATAACATCCGGGCTTCCCTGACTGCGAAAGGTGAAGGGGCCTTCTGGATCGGAATCAACTCTGTAAACCACGGTTGCTGGACGCACGCTGGACCGCTGATCGAGAGTCTTGCCTCGCTCTGATGTTCAGCGGCTGCCATTACGACTTAGCTATTTCAAACCGTTCACCACGTATAGGTCAGACAGCACGGTGCGGCAGACATACACGTAAGACTTTTCGTCGTTCGAGAGGTAGTACTGAAGGACAGACTCGACCCCCGCAGGATCGGGTGGGGTAATCTGCTTGAGCAGTTCACGTTTCCCGGTAGCAATTTCCACGCGGAAGACGTTGCTCGGCACTGCCGTGCGTTGGTGAACAATCAGATATTTCCCGTCTGCGCTCCACTTATCCACGTAGTCATCGGTCCTGAGACCATTGATGGCTTTCGTCGGGCCGCCATGAACCGGATACATGGCATAAGATCCAGGCGTGGCCGAGGGCGCGACAAGGTAGCGCCCGTCAGGAGAAATCGGCAGGGCCAACGAACCTGCGATGCCATCGGGGGTGATCGGTGTCGGCACACCTCCTTCCAGCGACTGCAAGTAACTTCGCAACTGTGCTCCGGGTTCACGTCCGGTGAAAACGACTTCTTTGCCGTCAGGCAGAAAGCGCACATAATCATGCTCGAAGCGGTCGTTCGTGATCCTGCGGCTCGCCCCCGCTCCTACGGGCCACAGAACGAGTTGCGCAGGTTCACTCGTGTCGTCAGCTATGACCCATTTGCCGTCTGCAGAGACATCGGCCCAAGTTCCATCGCAAAGGCGTATTGCGGGTGAACCATCGACTCCGCCCACGTAAATTCCATTGGCAGAAAGTGCCTCCCCAGTTTCGTCAAACAGCACAGTCTTGCCATCCGGTGAGATCGCAAAAACGTTCAGCCACTCGAGCCAGGAGATATCTCGCTCTTTCGACGCTCCCGGCGGAAGGACATACATTTGCTGGCGTGCGTTCTCGCTGGTTAATAGCACGCGGCCATTCTCGTCGATGTCCTGCAATGTAAGGGTGCCGGGCACCCTCAATATCAAGCGTTGCCGGCCATGAAGGTCAACGCCATAAAGTGCTCTTGCTGCACCAGTAGGCGCAGCAGTAAACCAGAGCTCTTTGCCATCGCGTCTCCACGCAAATCCCCGCAGCGAATCGAACATCTGCGATTCGTAATTCTTGTTTCCGCTGCGATCCGTGATTACGACGCGCCCATTGTCTCCACCCGGAACGTGTTCAGCAAAGGCGAGTAGTTGATTGTCGGGCGATATCCGCAAACTACTAATCGAAGCTCTTCCCTGATAAATCGTGGTTCCAACCGGATATTCGATTGAACTTGTGCCGGTCGAAACCGCGTTGGCAAGCACCGGAGCATGTAGCCTGACTACAGCCATGCTCGTTCCATCCGGCGAGAAGTCGGCGAATTGCACCATGTCCAGCAACTCGCGGGGAGCGCCCCCGGTCAATGCCATGCGGGCAAGCGTGCCAACCTGGAGGAAGCTGTTATTGACTGTGTTCAGCAACAGCGCAACTTCGCCAGTCCGCGAGACGCTTAGAACCTGAGCGTGCGGGACACCCAGTGGCCGTGAATCGCTGCTGTTGTAGCGTGTCATGTACGGCTCGACAGGATTGCCGTCCCACGCTGCCCCGTAAACGATCGTCTGCCCGTCTGGGGCGAAGCGCGCCATGCGCACCGAACCGCGACGAAATGTTAGGCGATTGAATTCAGGCTGCTTTGTGCGCCCCCAGAGGGCACGCGCGGCGATCATGCTCAAAGCGAACACAACGACGGCCGTGATCCCCACTGTTGCTATCACTCGCCAGCGACGGCCTGAACTGATCGGTTGCACCTTTCCGGTAGCTGACGCCGTGCTCACCGATTCCAGATTGAATGCCACATCGCGTGCAGATTGGAATCGTTCTGCTGGATTCTTCTCCAAACAGTGCCGCACGATGCGATCAAGCGCGGGCGAAACAGCGCGGTTGGTCTCGGTCAGATCGGGCGGCTCGTCGTTCACGATGGCCGCCATGGCTTCGGCTGTTGATTCGCCGTGGAACGCCCTCTTGCCGGCGAGCATCTCGTACAAAATCGCGCCAAAGCTGAACAGATCGGAGCGCGCATCCGCAGCCTTGCCTCGTACCTGCTCCGGAGACATGTAACCCACCGTGCCCAGAACCGCTCCCGCCTCGCTGTTGATGGTGCAAGTCGGTGTCTCATCGTTCTCGGTGGCGTCAGCACGCGTGAGTTTGGCGAGACCGAAGTCGAGGATCTTCAGGCGGCCGTCATCGGTGATGAAGATATTTTCCGGCTTCAGGTCGCGATGCACGATGCCTTTGTCGTGCGCGGCTGCGAGTCCGCGCACAAGCTGGAGGGCATTATCGACGGCTTTGCGAAGAGGCAGCGGTCCCGAGCGAAGGCGCTCGCGCAAGCTCTCGCCTTCAAGCAATTCGCTGACAATGTAGGGTGTGCCGTTCTCGCTGCCGATGTCGTAAACGGCAAGGATATTGGGATGATTCAGCGCGGCGACGGCGTGCGCCTCCTGCTCGAAACGGCGCAGTCGCTGCGGGTCGGAGGCAAAAACAGCAGGCACGATTTTGATTGCGACATCGCGCTTCAGGCGCGGATCACGCGCACGGTAGACCTCTCCCATGCCACCCGCGCCGAGCGCGCCGGAAACTTCATAAGCTCCAAATTTCGCGCCCTTGGCCAGCGCCATCGTACGCTCCAGCCGCGTGACCGCAATTTCACCACTGAGAGTTGGTGCATCGGTAGATGCGCCATTGTTGAGCATTGGATTCGCGACACTAATGTCACGACTTTCCAAAGCGAGTGAATTCTGTTGAAGCCCGATATTTCTCGTGTCCGCTTTTTGTCCGCTTTGCACTCCGATTTGGCCTCATTTTGGCCAAATCAGCACGAATGAGCACGAACGAACGCCAACGCTCGGTTCTTCGCAACAGCTTGAATTTGTTTAATTTACAGGAAAAGATTGGAGGCGCGGGGCGGAATCGAACCGCCGAATAAAGGTTTTGCAGACCTCTGCCTTACCACTTGGCTACCGCGCCTGGATGTGAATGAACCCGGCGATGATCGTGCTCTCAGCGTGCTCGCGTTACAACGAGTCTAGTCCAGCATACTAAAAAACCAGCACACTAAAAACCCTCGCGCTTGCGCGAGGGCCAAAATTTCTGGAGCGGGAGACGGGATTTGAACCCGCGACTTCGACCTTGGCAAGGTCGCACTCTACCACTGAGTTACTCCCGCTCGACATTCACAATACTAGCAAAGCGCTTATACTCGGTCAAATCTGGAATCCGTATTCCCATTGATTCGGAAAGGTTTGCGTGAGACGCCTAAGCGCAGGGGCGCCCGCACGCGTGGCACGAATGAAGTCGTGCCCTGCCCAAAACGCTTCCTGGCTGGAGTTTCAGTGTTACTGGACCTCATCAGCAGTCCTGCTAGTGTTTCGCGCCCGTCCACTGAGGGTCGAGTTCCGGCTGCACAAGGCGGCCGTCGCGAATGTGGATCATGCGGTCACCGAAGCAAGCAGCCTCGGGATTGTGAGTGATCATGAGCACCGTCTGCTGAAACTCGCGATTGCTTTCGCGCAGCATCTCCAGCACGATCTGCGAATTCTCAGTGTCAAGATTTCCGGTCGGCTCGTCCGCCAGCACGATCGCCGGTTTATTGATCAGCGCGCGCGCCAGCGCGACACGCTGCTGTTCGCCTCCGCTCATTTCGCTGGGAAGGTGGTCGAGCCGCTTGTCGATGCCGAGCAGTTTTGTGATCTTGTCGAAGTATGCACGATCGTGATTACCATCCTTACCGGCGATGTCGCGCGCAATCTCGATATTGCCTCGAGCATCGAGTGTAGGCAGAAGATTGAACTTCTGGAAGACGAACCCAATTTTCTTTTTGCGCAGCTTGGTGCGCTCTGCATCGCTCAACGAAGCGAAATCGACTTTGTCGATAAGGACACGGCCGCTGTCAGCGTGCGTTAGTCCGCCAAGAATATAGAACAGGCTGCTTTTGCCGCTCCCGCTCGGGCCCACAACGGAGAGATATTCTCCCCGCTCAACTTCAAATGAGACGCCGCGAACGGCAGGCACGTCTACCTTGCCGATGCGGTACGTCTTGGTCACATTTTCTACTTGAATGATTGGCGCCATCTCGAAACTTTGATGATACACGAACGCGACGCGCGGGGCGCCTACACACCTTGTCCACGATCTGTGAGGAAAGCTGCGCGACAGGTCCCAGCCCCTGACCGAATTCCGCGTAAACTTCCGAAGAACTGAAATGGTCAGGCGACCGCGCACCTAGCCGAGGCGGGCTTGGGGCCGCGCTTGCGTACCAACAGTACGCGAATGCGTTCTAGCAGTTCAGCGGGCGCGTACATGCCTTTGGGGAGAAAGACGTCGGCCCGCGTGTCTGTTTCGTACACCTTGATCTTGCCGGAAAACAGAATGGCCGGGGTGTGCGGTGAAATGTCCTTGATGCGCCCGATTAACTCCGTTCCGTTCATCCCCGGCATGACAACATCACTCAGCACCAGATCAATGCCACCCTGCTCGAACACGCGCAACGCGGTCTCGGCATCCATGCACGCGATGACACGGTACCCGCGAGTTTCAAGCATGAGTTTGCGAATTGAAAGAGCCTGTTCGTTGTCGTCTACGCAGAGGATCGTACGTTTGGGTTTCATTAGTGTCGTTTCTCTGTGGCAGGCAAGTGCGCTCGCCTGCAGGGAACAGTACCGAAGCACGAATAGATCGATGCTACGGAGAGTTCCCTCTCCTGTGAAGTGATGGTTTTCGAAATATGCAACGGGTAACGCGAGCGCTTCGTCCGTGGTCTGAATTTATTAGAGCAGCGCTACTCCCCGCATGACTTCTACAACGTGTCCGCCGACTCGAATGTTCGTGACACTTTCGCCGGAGCGCGTTGCGCGAATACGAATAAAACTCGGACGCCTCATTTCAATCCCCTGTTCAATGAGTCCCTGTACATCGCTCGCAAGCACGCCGTTGCGCACAGCCCACGCAGTGCAGCAACCGGCGGCCGATCCGGTCGCCGGATCTTCGCCGTTGTAAAACAGCATGCGGGCATGAAGCGCCGCTCCGGGTGTAACGGTTTCGCGCGTCACCCAGTACACGAACTTCGTTTCTGTCTTGGCGAGATACTCCGCGGCGGTGCGCTGGTCAAAACGCAAATCACGCATCGCCTGCAGATCTTTCAGTGGAATCATCACGAAAGGCATGCCGGTCGAAACTGTCTCGATCGGCAGAGACTGATCGATCGCCTCAATGGGCACACCAGTTGCGCGGGCGATATCTTCGGCAGCGTGATGCGTGCCGAATTCGGGATCGCGCTGCGTCATCTCGCCGACCAGCAACCCGTTCTCGTCAGTCTGGAAACGAACCGGAATTTTGCCGACATTGAGGTCGAGTTCGATCAGTTCTCCACCGCGCTGCCGTTGCAGGCGAAACGCGGTACCGAGTGTTGGGTGACCAGCGAAAGGAAGCTCTTCCTCGACGGTAAAGATGCGCACACGCACGCCGCGTTCGCTTTCAACCGCATCATCGCCGGGAAGGATGAACGTGGTCTCGCTCAGGTTCATCTCTTTCGCCAGCAATTGCATTTCGGAATCGCTCAACCCTCGAGCGTCGGTAAACACTGCGAGTTGATTGCCCTCGAGCGGACGTGATGTGAAAACATCGAGTTTGACGAACGGATACTCTCGCGAAGTGGGCATGGTCTAACGGTTCGAAGCGGGTGGCGAGCCGCAATCGAATCTGCAACAGCCTAGCGCAGCCTTCTCTGCTTGGCTACGCACGCAACTCACTTTCCGGTGGATATGCGGTGGAAATCAGGTGGAAATCTGCGATTGCCTCAGTTGCGCAACAAATCATCCGCAAGCGAGTCCACGAGTGAAACAGCTTTATGCACTGCTTTGCATGCTGTGTCGCTCATCACAGCGCCCACCTCGAAACTCTCGCCGGAAACCGTAACGAGCGCGGCATTCGGCGCGCGGCCGTAGAGTTCACGCGCCGTCGCCAGCAACACTTCAGGAGAGACGTGGTGTGTGAGGTCGCTGGTTGCGACTTCCGGAGCCTGCAGCTTGCGCGTGCGGATTTCACCGGGAGTGCCGACTGCGCTGGCATCGACGAAGATGACCGCGTCCGCTGCCGCAACTTGCTCCGCGAGTTCGGGACCAAGCTGATGCCGTTGCAAAAGCTCTGCACGCGCGGCAATCGGCGAATTTTCCAACGCGTCCATCACCGCCGGGCCAATTCCATCGTCACCGCGCAGCGGATTGCCATAACCAATGATCAGAAGCATGCAGTCGTCTGTATCAGGGCACGACTTAGCGTGCCGCAGTCATTCAAGTTGGGGTGCAAAATCGGAACTTGAAAACTCAAAATCCAAGAAATACACCCCACCGCATGGAGGCACGCGGTGGGGTGCTATCAGTCTAACGCGCGATCGTATCCAGCACGCGTCCATCGGGCGCGCACAACTCGATCTGCATCGCCATGTGCCCGTCGGCATGGGTCGAGCAGCTCAGGCACGGGTCGTAGCAGCGCACCACGGCTTCTACACGATTCAACATGCCCTGGTGGAGTTTGTCGCCCTTCACAAAGTGCTTGGCGACTTGCAACACGCCCTTGTTGATGGCCATGTTGTTGTGTCCGGTGGCGATGATCAGGTTGACATTGCGCATCAAGCCATTTTCATCGACCGTGTAGTCGTGAATGAGCGTCCCGCGCGGAGCCTCGGTGATACCGACGCCGTTCAGGTTGTTGACCGCGGCAAACGCGCGCACGTGCTTGCTGAGAATCTCTTTGTCCTCAAGCAGCGTCTGCATGCGTTCCAGGGAGAACAGCACTTCGATCAAACGCGCATAGTGGTAGTAGAAGGAGCTGAGCACGGTATGACGCTCAAGCTCGCGGAACTCGGCCAACTCCTCGTCGGCCATCGGCGTGCCTGCGGACTTGCACATGTTCATGCGCGCCAGCGGGCCTACTCGATAAATGCCTTCGGGATAGCCGTATGGCTTGAAGTAGGTGGTCTTCAGGTACGAGTCGTCGTTGTCGTACTCGCCAATGTAATCGCGATACTGCGCGCCTGTGATGTGATCGGCAACGATCTTGCCGTCCGCATCAATCACACGTAGCCATCCGGTATAAGCCGAGAACTCGTTGTCCTCATTCGCCATTGCCATGAACAGCGTCGGGAAATTGGCAAATGTTCGAATTTCGGTGCGGAAGCTCTCAATCTGTCCCTTGAACCACGCAAGCGCGCCCTTGGTGATTGTGATCGCCTCGGGAATCTGGGCAAGAATCGTGTCGCGCTGTGTCGCCTCCAGCGGATGGCTGACGCCGCCCGGAACAATCCATCCCGGGTGAACGCGCTTGCCGCCGAGCGTCTCGATGACCTGCTGCCCGAACTGGCGCAGACGAATGCCGCTGCGCGCAATGTCAGGATGCTTGCGAAGCACGCCGATGATGTTGCGCTCGGCGGGATCGGTGTCCATGCCCAGCAGCAGATCGGGCGAAGACAGGTGGAAGAAGCTGAGCGCGTGCGATTGCACAATCTGCGCCAGGTTCATGATGCGGCGCAGCTTCCATCCAGTATCGGGAATCTGTACGGCCATAATTGCGTCGCACGCCTTTGACGATGCGAGCAAATGGCTGACCGGGCAGATACCGCAAATGCGCGCCATGATCGCGGGCATCTCTGTAAATGGACGCCCTTCGGTCAACTTTTCAAAACCGCGCACCTGGGTTACGTGGAAGCGCGCATCGTTTACGGCGCCGCTGTCGTCCAGTTGCAGCGTGATGCGCGCATGGCCTTCAATGCGAGTCACCGGATCAATCGTGATCGTCTGCATATGAGTGCTCCTATACGCCGAAGCGAGTGGCCATGGCGGCTTCCGGCGCGCGCCCTTCCACAAGTTCCAGAATCGTGTTGAAGATAGTGTCTGCCGATGGCGGACAGCCCGGAACGAATACGTCCACTTTCACCACCTCGTGCACCGGACGCACGCGCGGCAGCAACTTGGGCACATTCTTGGTCGGGACCTGCTTATTCAGGGTCGCATTTTCGAAGTACACGCGATCCATCACCTCGCTCATCGGGAACAGGTCGCGCATCGAAGGAACATTGCCTGTCACCGCGCAGTCGCCGAGTGAGACCACAATCTTCGAGTTCTTCCGTATCTTGTGAATCTTCTCGAGGTCGTCTTCACTGCTCACTGAGCCTTCGACCACCGTGACATCCACGTTTTCCGGAAACTCCTTGGTGTCCACCAGCGGGCTGTAGACGATGTCAGCCAGGTCAGCCACTGCAATCAACCGCTCATCCATGTCCAGCAGCGACATGTGGCAGCCCGAGCATCCGTCAAGCCAAACCGTTGCCAATCGAATCTTGCTCATGACCGTTCCTCCCGCATCATCGTCAGGTAGGGCAGGAACTGGCGACGCTTGGCCATCTCGCCTGCCGACTTGCCCTTTTCGCTCAGTGCGCCCGTTGGGCACACCTGCACGCACTTGCCGCAACCGGTACAGGTTTCGCTCTCTCCCCAAGGCTGTGCCAGGTCGGTGATAACCCGCGCATCGGCGCCGCGACCCATGATGTTCCAGGTCTTGGCGCCTTCAATGTCGCCGCACACACGCACGCAGCGCAGGCAAAGCACGCAGCGGTTGTGATCGGCCACGAAGCGAGGATGCGAAGCATCCACCGGCATGCGCGGATGCAAATAAGGAACGCTGATGTGGGTGACACCGAGTTTCACTGCAAGATCCTGCAAATCGCAGTGTCCGTTAGTGACGCACACCGAGCAGATGTGATTGCGCTCACTGAACAGCATTTCAACCGTCAGCTTGCGATAGCTCGCCAGGCGCTCGCTGTTCACCGTGACTTCCATGCCTTCCTGCACCTTCGTCACGCAAGCAGGCTGCAGCTTCGGGCTGCCTTTCAACTCGACAAGGCAGAGGCGGCAGGCGCCGACATCGCACAGGCCGTCGAGGTGGCAAAGCGTCGGAATGTAGATTCCGTTTTCTTCCGCCACTTCCAGTACGGTCTGACCTTCGCGCGCGCCGCACTCCTTGCCATCGATCTTAAGCGTAAGAATTCCAAGGCTCGTGCTGCTCATGCGCCCACCTCCGCTGCCTTAGCTTTTTTCATACAGACACCTGACGGGCACTCTTGCTTCTCGATGTGTGCGATGTATTCATCCATGAAATATCGCAACGTGGTCAGGGTTGGGTTGGGAGCCGTTTGTCCCAGACCACACAGGCTGGTGGACTTCACCATCTCCGCCAGGCGCTTGAGTTGATCAATGTCCTGATCGGTGCCTTCGCCATTCACAATACGTTTCAGCACGCCCAGCATCTGCTTGGTTCCGACACGGCACGGTACGCACTTGCCGCAGGATTCCGACATGCAGAAGTCCATGAAGAACTGCGCCACGTCGACCATGCACGAGGTTTCGTCCATCACGATCATGCCGCCCGAGCCGATGATCGACCCCACGCTGCCGAGCGATTCGTAATCCACGGGCATGTCGAGGAATAGCGCCGGAACGCATCCACCGGAAGGTCCGCCGGTCTGGACCGCTTTGAACTTGCGACCTTCAGGGATTCCACCACCAAGTTTGAAGACGATGTCGCGCAGCGAAATGCCCATCGGAACTTCGATCAGGCCTGTGTTCTGGACGCGACCTGCAAGAGCGAAGACCTTTGTGCCTTTGCTCTTCTCCGTGCCGATGGAGGCGTACCAGTCGCCACCCTTGGTAATAATCGGCGCGATGTTGGCAAAGGTTTCGACGTTGTTGATCAGTGTCGGCTCGCCCCACAGTCCGGACTGTGCCGGGAACGGTGGACGCGGACGCGGTGTTCCGCGACCGCCTTCGACCGACGCGATCAGCGCTGTTTCTTCGCCGCAGACGAACGCACCGGCTCCGAGTCGCACCTCAATCTTGAAGTCGAAGTGGGTTTCGCCGATGTTCTGGC
>Ga0335070_10010621_pt1 | contig 10767 bp, 7 predicted proteins | sample Lox_Sample_13_FD_206722 | JGI IMG/M metagenome (GOLD analysis project Ga0335070, IMG submission 206722) | Soil microbial communities from Loxahatchee National Wildlife Refuge, Florida, United States - Lox_Sample_1.3 | ecosystem: Environmental > Terrestrial > Soil > Wetlands | place: USA: Florida...
CACCGGCTACGCGCTGACGCACGAGCAGGCGGCCTTCGATCTGCTGTACCTGCGCATCCACCTGCTCGCGTACCTGCGCGCGATGCTGATCCACGGACCGGGTGTGTTCGTCCCGATCGGATTCGCGGGCATGGCGCTCATGCTCGCGGGCAGGGAGGAGCGGCCACGTGGCCTGCTGCTCCTGGGCGCGGCGCTCCCGCTCCTGCTCGTCTACGCGGCGTACTACTGGCCGGCCGACGCGACATCGCTTCGCTTCCTGCTGCCTTCCTTCCCGCTCTACCTGGCGGGGGCCGCGTGGCTCCTGGCCCGCGCGTGGCCGCGACTGTCGAGCGCGTGGCGGGCCTGCGTCCTGGTGCTGTTCGCGGCGCAGGTGACGGTCGGCGCGGCGCAGTCGGTCCGCGTGCTGCCGGAGCGCGGCGACGCATTGCGGGCGGCGTGGGCGGCGGCGCGCTGGGCCGAGGAACACGTGCCGCCGGGCAGCGTCATCGCCGCACCCAGCGTCGTGCAGGAAACGCTGTGGTACACGGGGCGCTGGAAGCTGGGCGACGGCGACCTGATGGCGGGCCGGCCGCTGCCGGGGGACGTTCCGGCGGAACTGGCGGACGTTCCGGATCCGGAGCAGCGCCGGGTGGACGAAGTGCGAATGCGGTTCGCCCTGATGCCGGACGGCGAGCGGGAGCGGGCGCTGCTGCGCGAGCTCGCAGCCTGGGCCGGCCGGGGACGGGCCGCCTTCTGGCTCACGTACGCCGGTCGGCCCGTGCTGTCCGGCCTGGTCCCCCTGGGCGCGGTTCCGATTCCGGGGCCGCGCTCCGGCCGGGGGGCGCGGGATCAGTTCCGGGTCGGGGCCGATCCCAGAGCGCTGCTCGCCTTCCTGGTGCGGGGCCTGCCCAGGTAACCCGACTTCCCCTCGGGCGGTACCCCCCAACCCCAATGCTGACAAGGGGTTCTCGAACACTCGTTCGGAGCCGGAGTTGCATTCTGCCCCCGCTTGTGAACATTTTCACGAGTAGAGGGAGGGTAATTCCATGGTGCCCGAGGCCGAGTCCTGGACTGGTACCGTGGCGACGACGGTCTGTCCCTTCTGCGGCACCGGCTGCGGCCTGCTGCTCGAGGATGCCGCTGCCTATCCCATTCTGAGTGATTCTGTCGGACGCGGTGGGCTGTGCCTGCGCGGGTGGAGTGCCGGAGAGCTGCTGCGCTCCCCGCTGCGCATCACCCACGCGCAGGTCCGGCGGCGCGGCGAGCGGCTGCATCCGGCCCCCGCCGAGCCGGTGCTGCGGGAGGTGGCCGACCGTGTTCGCGCGATCCGCGAGCGTCACGGCGGCGCGAGCATCGGCATCCTGGCCTCGGCGCGCATCACCGTCGAGGAGGCGCGGCTGCTTGCCGCGCTCGCGCAGACGCTCGGCACTCCGCACATCGACTCGTTCCAGCGCCTGGGCTGCACGCCCAGCGCCGGCGCGTCGCTCGCGTCCATCGACGCGGCCTCGCGCATCCTGGTGGTCGGCGCGGACCTGGCGGCACGGCACCCGCAGGTGGCGCGGCGGGTGCTCGAGGCCGTTGGGCGCGGAGCGACCGTCCGCTACCTCGGCAGCCGCCGGATGCAGCATGCGGCGCTGGCCAGCGGCTACATCCCCTGTCTCCCCGGCGGCGAGGTCGAGGCCGTCGGCCCGGCGATGGCCGGCGAGCTGGTCCTGTGGTCGTCGGACCTGGCGCTGCACGGTCAGGCCGGCCCGGCGCTGCGGCGGCTGGGCGCGCGGGGGGCCGGGTTCCTCTCGGACTACGCCAACCAGCGCGCGCTGCTCGAGGCCGGCGCGTACCCGCAGCAGGGCGGCGTCGGCGCGTGGGAGATGCTCTCCCGCGCGGCGAGGGGCGAGCTGAAGGCGCTGCTCGTCTTCGCCGACGATCCGTTCGAGTTCTTCCCCGAGGCGGCCGAGCGCGCGTTTGCGGCGGTCGAGCTGGCGGTGGTCGTGGATGCGGTGGCGACGCGGAGCGCACGGGCGGCGGACGTGGTGCTGCCGGGCGCGCTGCTGGCGGAAAAGGACGGCACGCTAATCGGCCTGGATGGCCGGAAGCGCGAGCTGACGCCGGTGCAGTCCCCGGCGGGCGGCATGACCGAGGGCGAGGTCGCCCGCTGGCTGCTGAAGCTGCTGGGCGGCGACGGAGACCGTTCGCCCGCGCGGGAGTTCGCGCCCGGACCGGACGGGGCGCCGCCGGACACGCCCACCGCCGACTTCCCGGTCCTCGCGGCCCTCGACACCGGAACTCTGTGGCACACCCACGCGCTGGTCGGCGCCACCGTGACGGCGCGGCGCGAGGCGTGGGGGCCGCGCGCCGACTTCCCCGCCGGGTACGTGGCGCTGAGCGTCGAGGATGCGAAGGCGCTCAAGGTCCGGACCGGCGGATCCGTGAAGGTCGAAAGCGACGCCGGCAGGATCGCCGTGAGTGTCAGGGTGGATGCGCGCGTGCAGGACGGAACGGCGCTGTTCCCGATGAGTTGCTGGGAGCGCTCCGGGAGCGCGCTCGGCGCGCTCGCCCTCGATCCGTGCCTGCGCATCCCCGTCTTCCGGCCGCGCGCCGTGCGGCTCAGTCGGAGCTAGGAGGCGACCATGCCCGAGAACCGCTGGTGGCTCGCCGCCGACGCGCTGGACGCGATCCTCGACGACCTCGCCCGCACAGAAGCGCTGGTCGCGCCGGTGCGGCACGCCGGGGAGGTGCTGTTCCGGAAGGTCGCGCGCGCGGCCGACATCTGCCGGGACTACGTGAACAGCCTCGTGCCGCCCAAGCAGTTCTTCCTTCCCACGCCCGAGACCCTGCTGCGCTACCACTTCACGGGCGGCCAGCCGGTGCTGGATGGCGACGGCGCCGACGGCCCGGAGCGAGCGCTGGTCCTGTTCGGCGTGCGCAGCTGTGACGTCGCGGGGCTCGAGCAGCTCACGCGGTTCTTCTCCGGCGAATCGCTCGGGCACCCCGAGAGCGCCGACGGGCCGTTCCTGCGGCGGCGCCGCGCCGCGACGATTCTCAGCGTGGTGTGCCAGGAGCCTGGCGAGACGTGCATGTGCGTCTGCTGCAAGGGCGGGCCCGCACTGGAATCGGGGTTCGACTGGCAGCTGACGCGCCTGTCGAAGGGCTGGCTCGTCGAGGTGGGAACCGAGCGCGGCCGCGAGCTGGCGACGCGGTTCGCCTCGCGGCTGCAGCCGGCGGGCGAGGACGCCGTGGCCGAGAAGACCGAGCGCGTGCGCACCGTAGTGGAGACCTTCTACCGCCACAGCCACCGCCGGGTGCAGACGATGGCGGCCGGGCGGATGACGTCGCAGGGGCGGCTCCCGGACGCGTTCTGGGCGGATCTCGGCGAGCGGTGCGTGGAGTGCGGCGGCTGCGCGTTCGTGTGTCCCACCTGCTCGTGCTTCAACGTCGCCGACGTGGCCGAAGCGGGCGCGGGCGTGATCGGGCCCTCCGGAGGGCCCGAGAGCGCCGCGCCGGGCGGACCGGTCGACGCGCCGTCCGAGGGCAACTTCGAGCGGCAGCGGCTGCGGGACAACTGCATGCTCGCCGGGTTCGTGCGGCAGGCCGGGGGCGCCTACCCGCGCCTCTCGTGCGGCGAGCGGTGCCTCACCCGGTTCTTCCACAAGCTCTCGTGGCAGTTCGTTCAGCGCACCGGGGCGCTGGGCTGCACCGGCTGCGGACGCTGCGCCGTCGTGTGCCTGGCGGGCATCGGCATCGACCGCGTGTCGGCGCTGATGACCGAGGAACTGGTCGGCGCGAAAGGAGCTGGCGCATGACGGCCGTGGCCGCGGGGCCCGCGCGGGACGGGGCCGGCCTGTACGTGCCGCGCCTGGCGCGCGTGCTCGAGGTGCGCGAGGAGGTGGCGGCGGACGCCAACACCCGGCGCGTCGTCACGCTGAGCCTGGAGCGCGGGGGCATGGACTGGATCCCCGGCCAGTTCGTGCAGGTGGGCGTGTTCGGCGCCGGCGAGGTGCCGATCTGCATCTCCTCGCCTCCGGGCCTGCGGGAGGCGCTCCTGATCACCGTGCGCGACGCCGGCGTGGTGTCGGGCATGCTGACGCAGCTCGCGCCCGGGGCGCTGGTCGGCGTGCGCGGTCCGTGCGGCAACGGGTTCTCGCTCGAGGAGCACCGCGGCCGCGACCTGCTGTTCGTGGCCGGCGGCATGGGGCTGCCCGCGCTGCGCGGCCTGCTGTGGCAGGCGCTGCTGCAGCGGTCGGACTTCGGCCGCATCGTCGTGCTGCACGGCTCGCGCTGTCCCGGCGAGCTGGTCTACACGTGGCAGTATGCCGACTGGGAACGGCAGGGCGTCGAGGTGCTGCTCAGCGCGGACCGCGGTGACGGGTGCTGGGAGCACCAGGAGCATCCGCCCCGCTGCGTCGGGCTGATCACGGCGCTGTTCGAGCGGGCGGGCATCGCGGGGGAGAGGACCAGCGCCTTCCTGTGCGGCCCGGCCATCATGATCGAGATCGGCGGCCGCGACCTGATCAAGCGCTTCGGCGTCGGCGCGCATCGCTGCGTGACGACGCTCGAGCGCCACATGAAGTGCGGCGTCGGCAAGTGCGGGCACTGCGTGGTGGTGGACCGCTACGTCTGCGTGGACGGGCCGGTGTTCCATTACGACGAGCTGACGGCCCTGGAGCGCATCGAGCCGCCATGGTGATCGCGGGCGCCGCCGCGCGGCTCTTCGATCTCGTCGCCCACGAGGATGCCCTGCTCGTGGGGGTCGGTCACCCGCTCCTGGGCGACGACGCCGTCGGCGCGGCCATCGCGGCCTCCCTGGCGTCGCGCTTCTTCGGCCGGGCGATCGACGCCGGCCCGGTGCCGGAGAGCTACCTCGGCCCGATGCTCGCGGTGCCCGGCCGCCCGGTCGTGTTCCTGGACGCCGTCGCCCACGGCGAGCCGCCCGGCTCCTGGTGCGTGGCCCCGGCCGCCGAGCTGGCGGACCGGCCCGCGGACACGCACCGCGCGTCGCTGGGGCTGCTGGCGGGGCTGCTGCAGGCCCACGACATCGAAACATGGATCGTGGGCATCGAGCCGGGGCAGCTCGCTCCCGGATCACCGCTGAGCCCGGAGGTCGAGCGCACGGCCGCCGAGCTGGTCGGCCTGCTCACGGCGGCCCTGACGGAGACGGCGCACCATGCTTGACTTCCTGGTTTCGATGATCTGGCTGCTGGTGCTGGTGCCGTTCATCGGCGCCGTGGCCACGCGCTTCGCCCCTCCCCGCTGGGCGGACGCGCTGGCGACCCTCACGGCGCTCCTCGACGCGGCCCTCGCCGTCGCGCTGGTGGCGAGCCGCGGCCTCGCGCCGATCACGATCCCGCTCGGCGGCCTGGCCGTCGTGGATCGGGCGCTGCGCGAGGGGGTGCAGCTGTTCGGCTTCCGGCTCGACGCGCTGGGCGGCCTGGTGCTGCTGGGGAACGGCCTGATCGGCGTGGCGTGCGTGCTGTACTCGGCCGGGTACGTGGGATCGAAGAACCGCGAGAGCCCGTCGTCGGACGACCGGCGGACGTTCTACTTCTGGCTGCTGGTCTTCATCGGCGCGATGTCGGGGCTCGTGACCTCCAGCACGCTGCTGCAGATGTTCCTGTTCTGGGAGATCACGACCCTGTGCTCCTGGGCGCTGATCGGCTACTACCAGGAGGAGCACGGGGCCCTGCCCGCCGCCTACAAGGCGCTGCTGATCACGGGCGGCGGCGGCCTGGCGCTGCTCGCGTGCCTGATCGTGCTGCTGGCGGCCACGGGCTCGGTGGACTTCGACGCGTTCGGCTCGCTGACCGGCGCCGGCCGCCTCGCTCTCGCCGTGGCGCTCCTGGTGCTGCTGCTGCTGGGCGCCTGGGCGAAGTCGGGCCAGGTGCCGTTCCACACCTGGCTGCCCGACGCGATGGTCGCGCCGAGCCCGGTGAGCGCGTACCTGCACGCCGCCTCGATGGTCAACGCGGGCGCGTACCTCGCCCTGCGCGTGGTGTCGTCGGCGCCGGCCGCGACCGGAGCCCCGGGCGGCCTGCCGCCGGCGGTGGCGACGCTGGTGCTGGCCATGGGCGTGCTGACGCTGGTGGTCGCGGTCGCGCAGTTCTTCTTCCAGGCCGACCTCAAGCGGCTGCTGGCGCTGTCCACGATCGCCGGGCTGGCGTACGTGTTCATCGGCGCCGGGCTCGGCGCTGCGGGCTCGGTGCGCTCGCTGCAGGGCGGCGCGCTCCACATCCTGGCGCACGGCGCCGGCAAGGGGCTGCTGTTCCTGTCCGCCGGCTGCCTGAGCTACGCGTTCGGCACCCGTCGCATCGCGGACCTCAGGGGCGTGCTGCGGCGCGCGCCGATCCCCTCCGCGGGATTCCTCATCGGCGCGCTCACCGTGACCGGCGTTCCGCCCTTCGCGGGCTTCTGGAGCAAGTTCGCGCTCATCGCCGGCGCGGTGCAGCTGGGCGGGACCGGCCTCGCGGTCGGCGTGCTGCTGCTGGTCGAGAGCGTGGTGGCCTTCGCCTGGTTCCTGTGGATCGGCCAGAAGGTCTTCCTCGGAACGCCCTCGCCGGCTGTCGCCGACGGCGCGCCGCTTCCGGGCGTGATGAACCTGGCGCTCGTGCTGTTGATGGCGCTGTGCCTCCTCGTGCCGCTGTTCGGGCTCCCCCTGGCCTCGGCCGTGGGGTTCGTTCCCGGGAGATGAGCGAATGGCGAGCCTGATGACCCCGATCCCCGCGCTGCTCGGCCGGTGGCACCTGGACGCCATGAGCCTGACGCTGGCGATCCCGACGCTGATCCTGCTGGTCGTCGCCGCCGTGTACGCGAAGCCGTACCTCGCGCAGCCGCGCTACCGCACCGAGAGCGCGCTGCGCTTCTGGGTGTGCTACGCGCTGTTCGGCGCGGGCATGCTGGCCGTCCTCGCCTCGTGGGACCTGGTCCAGTTCGTCGTGAGCTGGGAGGTGATGACGCTCGCCTCGTACGTGCTCGTGGCGCACGAGACGTCGGAAGCCGGCGCCACGCGGGCGGCCTTCAAGTACTTCGTCATGACGCACGCGGCGTCGGCGTGCCTGCTGCTGGCGGCGATGGTGCTGTGGACGCAGGGCGGCGCGCTGGGCTTCGATGCCCTGCGTCCCACGCTGACCCGCCTGGCGGAAGAGCGCCCGGTGACCCTCCACGTGGTGCTCGCGCTGCTGTTCATCGCATTCGCGACGAAGGCGGGCCTGTACCCGGTGGGCGACTGGCTCCCAGATGCGCACCCCGCGGCCCCGGCGCCGGTGTCGGCGGTGCTGTCCGGGGTCATGATCAAGATCGGGATCTACGGCTTCCTGCGGTTCTTCGTGTGGGGCCTGGCGGCCGCGAGCCCGGGCGCGGCCGCGCAGTGGGGCTACCTGCTGGCGGCAGCCGGCGGGCTCTCGGCGCTGCTGGGCGGGCTGGCGGCGAGCGCGTCGCGCGACACCAAGGTGATGCTCGCCTATTCCTCCATCGCGCAGAGCGGCCTGATCACCCTCGGCATCGGCGCTGGCCTGGCGCTGATGCCCTCGCAACCGCTGCTCGCGCAGCTTGCGCTGCTCGGCGCCCTGTTCCACGCCGTCAGCGACGCGATGGTGAAGGGGCTGCTGTTCCTGGTCGCCGGCTCGCTCCAGTACCGGACCGGCAGCCGCCGGCTCGAGGACCTGGGCGGCCTGTTCCAGGCGATGCCGGTGAGCGGGTGGACCGCGCTGATCGCGAGCCTCGCCATCGCGGGCTTCCCGCCGCTCACGGCATTCACGGGCAAGTGGCTGATGCTCCAGGCCTCGGTGCTCTCGCGCTCGGGGGTCCTGGTGAGCGTGGGCGTCGCGCTGCTGGTCGCCAGCGTGCTGTCCATCCTGTACGCGCTGAAGTTCTTCTCCGGAGCGTTCCTCACCCGGCCGATGCGGCCGGGGGCGCTGGAGGTCCCCGCGCCGATGCGCGCCGCGCAGATCGCGCTGGCCGCGCTGGTGGTGGCGCTGAGCCTGCTGCCCGGGCTGTGGCTCGGGCTCCTGGGCCGTGCGCTCGCCGACGTGAGCGTCCCGGCGGTGACCACCCCGAGCGGCTGGTCGCTGTTCGCCTTCGGCCCGGCGACCGGCGCGTACGCGCCCCTGCTGCTGATCGTCGTCGCCGGATGGGTCACGGCGCTCGGGCTGCTCGCGCTGGGGCGGGGCGGGGCGACGCGGCGGGTCGGCGTGTGGATGGGCGGCGCGCCGGAGGGCGCCGAGGGCGCGCCGGTGGAGTCGTGGGGCTTCTTCGTCCCGCTCCGCGAGTCCATGCGCGAGGCCTACCCGTCGCTGCCGTTCCGGCCGCTGCCGCTGCCGGCGTGGATCCCGCCCCTCGTGGACGCGGACCGCTGGCTGTTCCGGCCGGTGGCGCACGCGGGCCGCCGCGTGGGCGCGGCGCTCCAGGACGCGCACAGCGGCGCGGCGCACCGGTACATCGTCTGGCAGCTCTTCGGCGCGCTGGCGCTGATCGCGCTGCTGGTCCTGCAGCGATCGTAGAGGACCACCACCATGACCACCACACACGTGACGACGGAACGGACGGACCGGCTGGCGGTCCAGCTGTTCACCGCGCTGCACGAGCGGCTCGAGGACCTCGAAAGCCCGACGCCGGACCGCCTGTACGCGACCGTGCAGCCGGCGAACCTGGTCGGCGCGGTGCGCGCGCTGTGGGACGGGCTGCGGGCACGGTACCTGATCACGGTGGGCCTCGACCGTCGCGGCGAAGGGGCGGGCTTCGAGGTGCTGCACTGCTTCGCCCTCGACCACGAGCGGCTGCGCTGCGCGCTGCGGGTGCCGCTCGATGCGCAGCGCCCGGTGATCCCGTCGGTGACGCCGCTCATTCCCGGCGCCTCGTGGGCGGAGCTGGAGATCCGCGACCTGTTCGGCATCGAGATCGAGGGCCACCCGGACCCGCGGCGGCTCATCCTGCCGGACGGTTTCCCGGAGGGCGTGCACCCGCTGCGCAAGGACTTCCCGTACGACAAGCGCCCCCCGCTGGACGGGCCGTCGTTCAAGTTCAAGGACCCGCCGGCCGGCACGACGGTGATGCGCCTGGGTCCCTTCTTCCCGGTGCTCGAGGAGCCGTCGCAGTGGCGGCTGTTCGTGGACGGCGAGCGCGTGGTGGGTGCTGACTACCGCGGCTTCTACAGCCATCGCGCGGTGGAGAAGCTCGCCGAGGCGAAGCTGCCCTACAACCAGGTCATCTCGCTCGCCGAACGGATCTGCGGCATCTGCGGCTGCGTGCACTCGACGGCCTACTGCCAGGCGATCGAGGAAGCGGCCTCGCTCACGGTGCCGCTGCGCGCCCGCGTGATCCGCTCGCTGATCCTGGAGCTGGAGCGCCTTCAGAGTCACCTGCTGTGGGTCGGCCTCGCCTGCCACATCATCGGCTTCGACTTCGTGTTCCAGCAGTCCTGGCGGGTGCGCGAGCCGCTCATGGTGCTCGCCGAGTTCCTGACGGGGAGCCGCAAGCACTTCCAGTGCAACGTCATCGGCGGCGTGACCTTCGACGTCACCGCCGAGAAGCGGCGGCGGATTCTCGAGGTCCTGGCGGCGGTGGAGCGCGAGGCCGTCACGCTGGTGAAGGCGCTGGAGGGCGACGAGGCGCTGATCGCGCGGCTCAAGGGCGTGGGCGTGTTCACCCCCGAGGAGGTGCGGCTGATGGGGGCCGTCGGTCCCACGGCGCGCGGGAGCGGCGTGCCGCTCGACGCGCGCAGGGACCACCCCTACGCAGCCTACGACCAGCTCGCGTTCGACGTGGTGACCCACGACGGCTGCGACAATCTGGGCCGGACGATGGTGCGTGTGGGCGAGATGTTCGAGTCGGTGAAGCTCATGCGGCAGTGCGTGCGGATCCTCGACGAGCTGCCCGAAGGCGACCTCGTCGGCGAGGTGCCGGCCGAGCTGCCGCACTTCCGCGAGGGGATGCACGCGGTCGAAGCGCCGCGCGGCGAGGTCTTCCACTACGCCCGCACGGGCTCCGGCAACGGCCCGGACCGCTGGCGGGTCCGGGCGCCGAGCTACCAGAACATCCAGTCGGTGCCGCTGATGCTGAAGGCGGGCACGACGGTGGCGGACGTGCCGATCACGCTGGGCAGCGTGGACCCGTGCTTCTCGTGCACCGAGCGCATGGAGGTCGTGGACGTGGCGGCGCGCACGCGCCGGGTGCTGCACCGCGAGGAGATCCGCCGCCTCGTGCAGACCGGACACGTGCCGGCGCCGGAGGAGGGGAGGGCCCGATGAGCGCCTGGGTGCTCCCGGTGGCCTGGCTGCTGGCCGGGCCGGCGATGGTGCTGGCGATCGGCCCGTTCCTCGACGGGTTCGGGCGGCGGGTGCGGGCGCGGCTCGAGAACCGGCGCGGCCCGCCGCTGCTGCAGGGCTACGCGGACCTCGCCAAGCTCGCGGGCAAGGAACAACTGGCAGCGGCGGTCAACCCGGTGGTCGTGATCGCGCCGTGGGTGGCGCTGACGTCGGCGGTGACGGCGGCGCTGCTGGTGCCCGTGGGCGGCGCCACGCCGCTGGGCTTCGCCGGCGACGTGCTGGTGCTCCTGTACCTGCTCGGCGTTTCGAGCGCCGCGGTCGCCCTCGGCGGGACCGGCAGCGGCAGCGCCTACGGGTTCCTCGGGGCGAGCCGCGAGCTGGTCCTGCTGCTCCTCGTGGAGCCGGTGGTGGCCTGCGGATTCCTGGTGATCGCGCTCCAGGCCGGCACGTTCCGCCTGGGTGAATTGGCGGCCTGGCAGCTGGGCCACGGCCCGACCGTGGCCTCGGCGCTGGCCGCGGCGGCGGTGTTCGTCGC
>Ga0335070_10010622_pt1 | contig 10766 bp, 7 predicted proteins | sample Lox_Sample_13_FD_206722 | JGI IMG/M metagenome (GOLD analysis project Ga0335070, IMG submission 206722) | Soil microbial communities from Loxahatchee National Wildlife Refuge, Florida, United States - Lox_Sample_1.3 | ecosystem: Environmental > Terrestrial > Soil > Wetlands | place: USA: Florida...
GGGCTGCTGGTCCTCACCCTGGCGCTCAGCTTCACGGGATACCTGCTGCCCTGGGACCAGCTTGCGTATTGGGCCATCACCATCGGGTCGAATATCGCCAACTCGCCGCGCGAGCTGACCGACGCGGTGGGCGTCACGCGCTGGCTCGACCCCGGCGGTTTCCAGAAGCGGCTGCTCTTGGGCGCGAACTATGTCGGGCAGGACGCGCTGATCCGCTTTTACGTCCTGCACGTGTTCCTGCTCCCCCTGGCGCTGGTGACCCTGCTGGGCGTGCACTTCTGGCGCATCCGCAAAGACGGCGGCCTCGCCCGCCCGGAAGACCCGATGGGAGGCCCGGCCGAGTGGGGCGGCGCCCGCCGCACGGTTTTCGAGCCCGTGCCCACCAAGACCTACGGCCTGATGGCCCTGGTGAAGGGCAAGCGCCCTACGGTGAACCGAGGGCCGGAGAACACGGTGATGGCCTGGCCGCACCTGTTCTGGGCGGAGCTGGCCGTATTCATGATCACCGTAGCCGCGACCCTCATACTCTCCTTCTACTGGGACGCGCCGCTCAAGGAACTGGCCAATCCTGGCATTCCTGAGAACCCGGCCAAGGCGCCCTGGTACTTCCTCGGCATCCAGGAGCTGGTTTCGTACTCCGCGTTCACCGGAGGACTGCTGATCCCGCTGATCGTCGTCGTGGGGCTCGCGCTCATCCCGTTCCTCGACCGCAGGTCGGGCGGCGAAGGCGTGTGGTTCGGGACGAAGGGGGAACGCTCCGTCTTTCTCAATTCCCTGCTGTTTGCGGTACTCGTGACCGTGGGCATGCTGATCTTCACGGTGGACTACGGCTGGTTGCGCAACTGGTTCCCCGAGATCCACCAGCTCTGGATCATCACCTTCAACCCCGGCTCGCTGCTGGTGTTGATCTTCGCGGCCTGGTCGCTGGTAGTGCTGAGGCGCAGAGACTCCGTGCGGCTGGCGGCAGTCGCGCTCTTCACCTGCTTCCTGGTCGGTTTCACGATTCTGACTTATTTCGCCACCGTCCACCGAGGACCGAACTGGCATTTCTATTGGTGGCCTTCGCAGTGGCCGGTGCACTAGGGGGATGAGATGAAGGATCCCTCGCGCATTTATCGCTGGACCGTACTCGGGGCGAGCATTCTCACCATCATCTATCTGCTGGCCTCCGCGGCCCACGAGAACTACTTCACCCAGTGGAGCGGCGTGCAGCGGCAGTACCGCGAGATCCTCCGGCAGAAGGCCACCGACGCGCGCGGCCGCGAGTTGCAGAGCAAGTTCCGCATCGAGCTGAAGCAGGTCAGCCTGCCGGCCCTGGGGACGGTGGACCGCTGTGTCACCTGCCACAACGGCATCGACGACCCCAGGATGACCGATGTGGCATTGCCTCACCGCGTCCACCCTGCCGGCATCCTCGACATCCATCCGGTCGACCGCTTCGGATGCACCATCTGCCATCACGGCCAGGGCCCTGCGACCAACTTCCGCGACGCCAAGGCCGAAGACGCTTTCTGGGACTATCCTCTGCTGCCCGCGGAGTTGACCCAGGCCACTTGCGTCACCTGTCACGACGCGGAAAAGCTGCCGGCGGCGCAGATCCCGCTGCTGGCCGCTGGGATGAAGCTCTATCGCGAGAAGAGCTGCGGTTCCTGCCACAAGCTCGGTGGACGTGGAGGCGCGCTTGGGCCGGCGCTCGATAACGAAGGCGCCAAGACGCGCCACCAGCTCACGATGGCGAACCTGAAGGCGCCGCACACCACTTGGGGATGGCAGGAAGCTCACTTCCGCGATCCCGGAGCGGTCGTAACCGGCAGCCAGATGCGCAACCCGACCGTCACCCGGCAAGAGGCGCTGGCGCTGACCGTATACATGCTTTCACAGTGGAAGCGCGACATCCCCGAGAGCTACCTGGCGCCGGACAAGATCGAGCAGAAATACCGCGCCTTGCATCCGGCGCCGCTCTCCGGCGAGCAGGTTTACCGGCAATATTGCTTCGCCTGCCATGGCAGCGGGACTTACAGCCGCTGGGACAAGACCTTCAAACGCTTCATTCCCGCGGTGCGCGGTATTTCTCTGGTCGCGGCCGCCAGCCCCGAGTATCTGGCCGGCAACATCCGGCAGGGACGGCCTGGCACGCAGATGCCGGCCTGGGACAAGCACGCCGGCGGCCTGCTGCCGGAGGAGATCACCGCTGTGACCGAGTACCTGCGGGCCGGAGCTCCTGTGCCCGAGAAGATGCCCCCGCTCACCCTGTCGGGTGACGCCAAACGGGGCGTAACGCTGTTTCTCGGCAACTGCGCCGGTTGTCACGGCATGAATGGCCGCGGCGGGGTCGCACCGGAGATCGGCAACCCGGTCTTCCAGAAGGCGGCCAGCGACGAGCTCATCGTCCGCACCATCCGCCACGGACGGCAGGGCACCGCGATGCCGGCCTTCCAGCGGCCGGACGCGCCGGCGTTCAGCGATCAGGATGTCGCTGACGTTCTCGCCTACGTGCGCACGCTGGGGGAGCACAAGCGCGACAAGGCTGTTGCGCAAAACGCGATTCCAGCGTCTGGAGGTAACCATGAGCGATAAAGAGCAGAAGAAAAGCTGGTCGCGGCGCAACTTCATTGAGACTGCGGCGCTGGCGACCGCGGCCCTGGCGATCCCCGGCTGCTCGCGCAAGGAAAAACCGGTGCTCAGCACGCTCGTGGGCGACTTCGATCCGCTCCGCACCTATCCCTATCGCGGCTGGGAGGACTTCTACCGCAAGATCTGGACCTGGGACAAAGTGGTGCGTTCGACGCATTCCGCCAACTGCACCGGTTCCTGCTCCTGGAAGGTCTATGTCCGCAATGGGGTGATGGTGCGCGAAGAGCAGGCGGCCGACTATCCCCGCATCAGCCAGGACCTGCCCGACTACAACCCGCGCGGTTGCCAGAAGGGCGGCTGCTTCGTGGAGTACGTTTACAGCCCGCAGCGGCTGCGCTACCCGCTGATCCGGACCGGCGAGCGGGGCGAGGGCAAGTGGCGGCGGGCCACCTGGGACGAAGCGCTCACGCTGGTCGCGGAAAAGCTGCTCGACAACGTTTACCACCACGGACCGGATACCAACACCTTCTTCAGCGTGATCCCGGCGATGAGTCCGGTGAGCTTCTGCGCCGGCTCGCGGCTCGCGCACTACATCGGCGGCGTGTTCCTTTCTTTTTACGATTGGTATTGCGACCTGCCTCCGGGTGAGCCGCTCACCTGGGGCGTCCAGACGGAAGCCTGCGAATGCGCTGACTGGTTCAACTCCAAGTACATCGTGCTCTGGGGCTCGAACATCTCGCAGACCCGCATCCCCGACGCGCACTTCGCCTACGAAGCGCGTTACAACGGCGCCAAAATCGTCTGCATCTCGCCGGACTACAACGCCAGCGCGACCCATGCCGACCTTTTCTTCCAGATCAATCCCGGCACCGACGGCATTCTCGCCCTCGGCGTGGCCAAGCTGCTGATCGACCAGAACCTCATCGACATCCCCTACGTCAAAGAGCAGACCGACCTGCCGCTGCTGGTACTCAAGACACGCAAACGCTTCTTGCGGCAGTCGGATGTGGAGGCAAAGGGCAAGGAGGATGTGTTCTACGTCTGGGATACGAAGCAGCAGCGGGCCGTGCCCACGCCCGGTTCGATGGGATCAGACAAGAAGACCATCGAGTTGAGTGGCATCGATCCGGCTCTGGCCGGCAGCTTCAGCGTCCGCTTGGCGGATGGTACGACCGCCGAGGTCACCACCGTCTTCGAGATGCTGAAGCAGGAGCTCGCGCAATACACGCTGGACAGGGTGGCCGCTCGCACCGGGCTCCCGGCAAAGGAGATCGAACTCTTCGCCCGAGAACTCGGCACCCGCAAGCCCGCGATGATCATCCACGGCGCCGGGACGAACCACTGGTTCCACAACGACCTGATCAACCGCTCGTTCATCCTGCTGGTCGCGCTCACGGGCAACACCGGCAAGAACGGCGGGGGCTTTAACCACTATGTCGGCCAGGAACGCATCTGGCCGGAGCACGGCTTCTTCCAGCTCGCCTTCCCCGAAGGGCGCAAGAAGCAGCGCTTCCAGAACACCACGCTGTGGAGCTATGTCCATTCCACCAGCAAGGACCCGCACCTCTACAACGGCAAGCCCATCGACTGGTACATCCAGGAATCGGTGAAGAATGGCTGGATGCCGCTATGGCCCAAGGGCGGCCGCAAGCCGCGCGCCATGGTGGTGTGGCGTGCCAACTATCTCAACCAGGCGAAGGGCAACGAGATCCTGGAATCGTCCCTGTGGCGCGATCTCGACCTCATCGTGGACATCAACTACCGCATGGACACCACGGCGCTTTACTCCGACGTGGTGCTGCCGGCAGCGAGTTACTACGAGAAGGTGGACCTCAACTCCACCGACTGCCACAGCTACATCCATCCCTTCGGCAAGGCGCTCGAACCGCTGTTCGAGAGCAAAACCGATTGGGACATCTTCCACGCCCTGGCTGAGAAGATGGCGGAGGTCGCGTCCAAGAAGGGCTTGAAGCCCTTCCGCGACGACGCCTTCGAATGGAACCGCGACTTCACCAAGCTGGCGCACGACTGGACGGGCAAGGGCGCCATCCTCACCGACGAGCAGGCGGCCAACTTCATCCTGGCCAACGCGGAAGAGACCAAGGGAATGACCTACCAGGGGCTGCTAGAGAAGCCACAGCGCTTCGTCGCCACCGACCCCGAGTCGTGGAACAGCGACGTGGAGAACGGCATCGCCTACACGCCGTTCAAGCACCAGCTGGAGAAGAAGCGCCCCTGGCGTACCCTCACCGGGCGGCAGCAGTTCTACATCGACCACCCCTGGTACCTGGAACTAGGCGAGGCCCTGCCCACATTCAAGGAACCGCTCCCCGAAAAGTATCCGCTGTACTGGAATACGCCGCACGGGCGCTGGTCCATCCATTCCACCTGGCGCGACCATCGCGCCATGTTGCGGCTGCAGCGCGGCGGGCCCATCGTCTACATGCATCCCGACGATGCCCGCAAGCGCGGCCTCAAGGACAACGACTGGGTCCGCATCTACAACAACGTCGGGCAATGCGTCTGCCGCCTGCAACTCCTGCCGGGAGAGAAACCGGGACGCGTCACCATGTATCACGGCTGGGAGAAGTATCTGGGCTTCCAGCAGGGCGGCTGGCAGTCACTCACCTACATCAAGATCAAGCCCACCCAGCTCATCGGCAAGTACGGACACGTCAACTTCCGGCTGAACTACTGGGGGCCGACCGGCAACAACCGCGACATCAAGGTCGAGATCGAAAAGGCCAGGGTGTAAGGGAGAGGCCATGTCAAAACATCAATATGCGATGGTCATGGACCTGAACAAGTGCCTGGGCTGCCAGACCTGCACCATCGCCTGCAAGAAGCTGTGGACCGACCGCGATGGCACCGGGTACATGTACTGGAACAACGTCGAGACCCGCCCCGGGATGGGATATCCGCGGCAGTGGGACCGCATCGGCGGCGGCTGGAAAGACGGCCAGCTGCAGCCCAGCCCGCTGCCCACCATGGACGATTACGGACACGCCTGGGAATTCGACTACGAGCAGCGGCTCTACGAGGGAAAGAAGAAGCCGGTCATGCCCTCGCCCGCCCCGCAATCGGGCGTGAACTGGGACGAGGACGTCGGCGGCATGAACGGCGATGAGAACTACTTCTTCTACCTCCCGCGCATCTGCAATCACTGCACCTATCCGGCGTGCCTGGAGGCGTGCCCGCGCAAGGCCATCTACAAGCGCGACGAAGACGGCATCGTAGTCATCGACCAGGACCGTTGCCAGGGCTACCGCTACTGCATCAAGGCCTGCCCCTACAAGAAGATCTACTACAACGAAGTGACCGGCAAGTCGGAGAAGTGCATCTTCTGCTATCCCCGGCTGGAGAAGGGCGAAGTGAACGCCTGCGCCGCGCAGTGTCCGGGGCGGCTGCGCTTTGTCGGCCTGCTCGACGATCCGGAGTCGCCGGTACATAAACTTGTGCTCGTTCACCGTGCAGCGCTCCCGCTGTTTCCAGAGAAGGGCACGCAACCCAACGTCTTTTACGTCCCGCCCTTCAATCCTCCGAAACGCGGGAACTACGACAAGAGCATCCTGGAAGATCCACGTCTGCCGCTCGATTACCTGATCTACCTCTTCGGCCCCGAGGTACAGGACCTAATCACACGCCTGGAGGCCGAGCTGAAGACAACACAGGCTGGCGGACGCAGCGAACTTCTGCAACTGCTGATCGGCCGCGACGCGGAGACACGGTATCGCATCAAGCCCGAGTTGGTTCAGATCAAGCTTTAGGAGTGATTGCCATGCACATTCGTCGAGGCGCGTTGCTCATCGCCACGGTCGTTCTGGCGACGCTTGCCGGCGCGCAGGCCGGCAGGACAACGGCAGGCCAGACGCTGAACGCGACGGCGCTGCCGGTCCCGGCCGGCGCCCTGCTCGATGGCTCGGCCGCGTGGAGTCAGGTCCCCGTCCACCGGATCAGCCTGAACCGCACGCCGCCTTTGTATGACACGGATGAGCCGGCGACACTGGAGGTCGCGGTGCTCGACGCCCGGGTCGCGCGCGCCGGCGGCAAGCTGCTGGTGCAGATGTCCTGGGCCGATCCCACCCAGGACTCCGCTGCCCTGCCGGAGGTGCCGAAGACCGCTCCAGAAACGCGGTTCCTCAAAGTCCCCACGGAAGCCAATGACCGGTTCTTCGATGCGGCCGCCGTCATGTTCCCCGAAAAGCCGGGAGCGATGGCTCCATCGCTGCAGATGGGAGACTCCGAGGACCCGGTGCAGATCTACTACTGGAGCGCGGTGCGCGGGCCGATGGTGATGCAGGCTGCCGGACGGGGCACCACTCACCGGAGTGGAGCGACCTTCCCCGCTCGCAGCCTCTACGAGAAGGGCCGGTGGACCGTGGTCTTCGAGCTGCCCGACCTCGCCGGGGGCACGCCCTTGGCGTTCGCCGTGTGGAATGGGAGCCAGCAGGACCGCGACGGGCGAAAGTACTTCTCCGTATGGCAGGTCCTGAAGTGAGTGCATCCATGGCAGTAGCCGGCGAGACGCGCACTTCCCCGAGATTCGATTGGGAAGACCTCGACCTGTACAGATTTTTCGCGTTCGCCTTCGGAGCACCCTCACCAGAGCGCTTCGACATTCTCGCGCAACCGGCCTTGAGGGCTGCGCTTCCGGAGCTCTGGCGGCGTCTGGGCTGCGCGGGAGGTCCCCCGGAGTTTGACTGGTTCACGGACTATGCGGAGTACGAAGCCACCTACATCGCCCTGTTCGATGTTGGTGTCCCCGAGCCTCCGGTCCCACTTTTCGAGTCTGCGCACGACAAGACGAAGCCGGCGCAGGAGATCGCGCTCGAGAACACGTGGTTCTACGACACCCTCGGGCTGAAGTGGGATTCAAACCAGGCTGTCCCCGACTATCTCATCACCCAGCTCGAGTTTCTGGCGGCGGTGCGCTACACCCGGGAAAATGCGCCGGACACCGGCGCTCTGGCGCAGCTCGAGACGGATTTCCTCCGCCGGCACATGCTCAACTGGGTCCCCGCGGCGAGCGCCAAGCTGTCTCGGGTTGCCGATTGTCCCTTCGTTCCTCTCCTGATCATGCTTGCGGTCGTCCTACAGGGCGATTCGAAGCAACGCGCAAGCGGTTGAGGCCACCTGCGGCAAATCAGTGAAATCGCTGGAAGGCTGCGGAAACACAGGGCTTGCAACGGGGATGAGTTGGTGAGCGCGGAAGGAATCGAACCTTCAACCTACTGACCTGCTATCAGGAACCATAAACAAATGGTTTCAACGGTTTCCCGACCCCTCTTTTGGTAACAAGTAGGCAGTCAGCCATGGTTGTTACCAGATTTGTTACCGCGTCTCATTACTCACAATTCACTCACTCTCTCCGGCGACTTCTAGCCGCCAACAACGCTTGTCCGCCTGGCTGCCGGTTCTACAGGCTTGGTCTGCGTAAGAGGTACTGTTGGTTTAGAGGGGACTGAGTCGGCTCACTTCTCATACAATGGCATTCAATGTCGCGGAATCGCACGCACATTGCGCTCCTCGTGGCGGTGCTTGTGTCCGGGCTGCCCGCCCAAGTTACGCCTGCGGTTTCTGATCTGCCATCCGACCAGCAACTGATCGCGTTCCTGACGCAGTCCATCGCATGGTACCGCCACCTCGGGGTCGAAACACAAATCGCGGCCAATCCGGTCGATGTTGTGTTTCTGGAAGACAATCGGGTCATCGCAGCGCAGATTCTTCAACTATCGTTTGATTTCGCAAGAGCCGAGGCATCGGTTGCGTCTTTATCTCCGCGCGGAACCCAACAAACGGACACTGCGGCCGCGGGCGGCGCCTCGCCGGAATTGGCGCGGGTTATTCAGGTGCAAGCCCAGGCGGAGATTGCAGCCCGGGAAGCAACCCAGCAAATGGAGGATCTCAAGAAGCAGCTTGTGACCGCGCGCGGAGCGGACCGCCACAAATTGCTGGCTGCCCTGGATGCTACGCGAAGCCGCCTGGATCTTCTCAATGCAGGATTGGCAAGTCTTCACGAGGTAGTTGAATTTGCGCGAACAACTGGAGGGCGCGGCACCGGCGATTTAACCTCCACCGTCGAGGACCTTGCACGAACTGTTCCCAACGTCACTAACGCGGTTCCACCATCGAAAACGCTAAATTCCGATCTGGGAGCGGCCATCGGACCACGCGGTACCGGCATCCTCGGTATCAGTTCGGAGGTTTCAGCGCTGGCGCGAAAACTTCGCATCGTCGATGAAGAGATCCGCGAAACTGCAAACCTGAGGCTATCTACCCAAGCGCTCCGTAATCCTCTCGCCGCTTACTTTGACAAACAGTTCTCGGTGATGGCGACTAAGGTGCTTCAGGCTAACGATCCCCAGGCGTTGCAACTGCAAAAGGCGCAACTGGACGAGCTTCGAGGCAGGGTGAAGGCGCTTGCGCCGGCAATTGTGGCGCTGGATAAGCAGATCGTGCTGCTCGGCGCCTACACCTCCCACCTTAACACTTGGCGTGCAGCCGTGGTCAGCGAAAATGAGAAGGCATGGAAGAACCTCATTTTGCATGTGCTTGGGGTCGCGGTAGTCATTGGCGCACTGCTCATCATAGGTGTGGTTGCGCGAAGGGCCACTCGACGCCACGTGCGCGATGTTGAGCGCCGGCATGTCATGCTCGTGGTCCAGAGGGTTGTCCTTTGGTTCACGATGGTGGTGGTCGGCGCGTTTGCCTTTGCCTCCGACTGGACGTCTTTGGCTACGTTTTTCGGACTTGTGACGGCCGGGATCGCGGTAGCGCTTCAGAGTTTCATCGTCTCCGCCGCTGGTTACTTCGTGCTGGTGGGAAGGCGCGGAATACGCATTGGCGACCGAGTGCAGATTTCAGGGGTCATGGGGGACGTGACCGATATTGGTTGGCTGCAATTCCAAGTCGGGGAGATCGACAGCCGAACGCAGCAGCCCACGGGCAACGTGGTTACATTCTCGAATTCATTGGTATTGTCGTCGCCGGCTACGGGCCTATCGAAGCTGAATCGGGACTACGTGAAGCCCCCAAAAAAGGAAGCTGCCGCCACAACAGAGCGCTAGACTACGGGCTGCCTCTCACATGTCCGGATCGAAGCTGCCACATCCAAAGTGCTACTCTGCCGCCGCACTTTGGCTCAACTCCCTTGGCTTTCGCATCACGATCATGCAGACGGCCCCGATGACTGCCCAGAAGATGCTGCGCGCGCGCCGGCACAATGCAAGAGTCAATCCGGTAGTGGCCGGCACACCCAGAAACCTGGCAATCAGCATGTTCCCTCCTTCGTAAGTCCCCAGGTTCCCCGGGTTGAGCACGCCGAGAAGGTTAATGATCTTGGTGAGGCCCTCGACCACGAAGGCGCCGACCGCCGCGACGTGCGTTCCCATGAAGCGCAGGATCAGAAACACTTCCAACACCGCCAGCGCGTGCCACAAGAAATTCAGGGCCAGGCCCTTGGCAAAGGCGGCGGGCGCAACGCGATAAAACGTCAGGAGGTTGTGTTCGGCTGAATCGATGATCGGTTGCCGGGCGCTGACCCAGTTGTGCAGAATGGGTAAACGCCCAATCACTCTGGCTGCATTCCCCATCAATGGAAAACGTTTTACGACGCCCACTGCCGCCAGCAGCACCGTCACCACGAGCAGGGCCGCGATCAGCAAACCATCCACTCGCCATCTTCCACCCAGATGTGCCAGCAACAACGTGGCTATAATTCCCAGCACGGTAACGACGGCCGCGGTGAGGATATGCAGTCCTCCATCGATCGCGGCAGCCGATATGCCATTGGGCAGCGGCACCGCCGAACCCAGGAGAGAAACGCGGAGCCCCTCGCCGATCAATTTACCGGGGAGGCCCAGTTGCCCGGCGGCATCCGAAACCAACTGCACACCATAACTGCGTGCCCAGGAAAGCCCGCCGATGTCGCAGGTGAACGTCTGTCGCCAGGCGCATGTTTTGATGAACTGCGCGATACCTCCCAAGATCATGATCACGAGCAAACCCCAGCCCACTTGCTGGACTTGCTTCCAAATGACCGCCGGACCTGTGCGGAAGACCAAATAGCCCAGAAGGGCCACTCCGATAAGAGCTGCAAGGAATCGAAGCAACACCCGGATTAACCGCTGGAAATCAGGCACGGGACGCCCCTCGATTCGTCACTTACGTTCTGTAACTTCCTTCTCCGCCAT
>Ga0335070_10010623_pt1 | contig 10765 bp, 8 predicted proteins | sample Lox_Sample_13_FD_206722 | JGI IMG/M metagenome (GOLD analysis project Ga0335070, IMG submission 206722) | Soil microbial communities from Loxahatchee National Wildlife Refuge, Florida, United States - Lox_Sample_1.3 | ecosystem: Environmental > Terrestrial > Soil > Wetlands | place: USA: Florida...
GCCGCTTATTTGTTGGGAGGGGAATGACCCGAGTGGCTACTGTATCGGCGAGTCGGAAGCCGAGGCTTGCGCCGTCGCGTTGAACCGGATCACAAAAGTCTCATCAGTGAAGAAATACCTCACACCGGTCTGGCCCGGCGTGACTGGGTTTGCGGTCACCGAATACGTCGAAATCATGCCACCCGCCGACGGACCCGCGGTGTAGGTGAATGTGTATCCGCTCTTCATTCCTCCGGCCACAACGTTGTCCAGCAAGTCGGCAGATGTGGAAGTGGCAACGCCCGAGCTTCCCAGTGTTGCCAGCGAGGCTGGATATCCCACGCCGTAGGTATTCGCGTAGTTCACGCAGGCCGTATCAATCGTGCGGAGCGCCGCAACCGCGGAAGCTTCGTTGGCCGTAATTCGCGAGCGGATGAAATTCGGTATCGCAATCGCGGCGATAATCAGGATGATTGCCACCACGATCAGCAGTTCGATCAGCGAGAATCCTTGTTCACGCGCCTTGTGCATCCCCGCTCCCCTGCCTCTCTTACAGGCCAGCCCAAGACCTATCCTGACTCCGAGCATACCGTATGCCAGGGAAGTGAAAATCCGCAATTCCGGACATGTGTATATCTTTAACAAACTAGGGGCATTAGCCCGTTGGTACTAGAGCCATGGACCGGCCGGGCCGGGAACCCCATGAAAAGGGCACAAGAATGACGGGGAATGACATAAGAAAGTGACAAAATTCGTCATCACTGGCGGTCTGGAAAAGTTGCAGACCCGGTCTCCTTCGCTGTGATTGTCCTAGCGTGGAGTGCCCGGTTCCGTTGCTCGCGCGCCCGGGAGTGGACGCGGATTCCTTGACACTCCGTTCGGTGTGTTGCTACGGTCGTCATCCGATGAGCCGCTCGGCCCGAAAAGCCCTTCTCTCTCTCTTGGCTCTCGTGGTTATCGGCGCGCTGCTATACGGTCAGCGGAGCAGCATCCATTACCAAGGTTTCACCTGGACCAAACTGGGCGAAGCGATCCGCGGAGCCCGCCTCGATCTGCTGCTTCTCTCCCTCATCGCAATTTATTTTTGCTACTGGATTCGCGCTCTGCGCTGGATGCGCCTCTCGCGCCACCTCGGACCAGCCAATTTGTGGCGTGTATATGCGGCTACGTTGATGGGTTTTCTGGCCATCGTGCTCTTCGGACGGCCCGGGGAGCCCGTCCGCCCTTTGCTGATCGCCCGCCGCGAGCACCTCTCCATCTCCGGCCAGTTCGGCATTTATGTGGTGGAACGAGTTTTTGACATAGCCACCACCATTGTCATCACCGGTTGGACTCTTATGTATCTCCCCGGACTGCTCCGCGAGCGCGAAAGTGCGGATTCTTCCATCCACTCCTCCGCTCTTCTTCCCGGGCTTCAGAAGGCGGGATTTGTTCTGTTCGCCGGTCTCGCGGTTGCCGCCGTGTTCCTCGTCTATCTCGGCCTCACTCGCGGCGGCTTCCTGGGCCGCGCGGTTGTCCGGTGGCATCACGCCTCCGGTTGGCGCAAACGAGTCGCCTTGATCTTCGCGGGATTCCTGGAAGGACTGCAGGCGCTGCGCACCTGGGGCGATCTGGCCTCCGCGGTCGGGCTGACCGCGGCGCACTGGATTCTCGTGCTCTTCATTTATTGCTGGGTGCCGTGGAGTTTTGGGGGCAGACTGGGGTCGTTCTCCATGCGTGATGCCATCGTCATTCTGGCCTGCACAATGCTCGGCTCTACTCTTCAATTGCCGTTGATCGGCGGTGGCTCCTGGGTCGGCTCGTTTCTCGGGATGACCCTCTTCCTGGGAGTTTCGAAGGAGCCGGCCATGGCCTCGGCCGTTACGCTCTGGTTGATTACGTTTGCGGGCTGCTCGATCGCCGGCATCCCTTTGCTGTTGCGCGAAGGCATGTCGCTTGGGGACCTGCGCCGCATCGCCTCGGAAACCGGCACCGAAGCTTCCGCCGCTGCTTCGAGAGGAACACAACCGTGAAATGTCCTTTCTGCTCGCACAAGGAAGACAAGGTGGTGGATTCACGCGAGGCCACCGCGGGGGACCTGATTCGCCGCCGCCGCGAATGCCTCAAATGCAAGCGCCGCTTCACCACGTACGAGAGGATTGACGAAATTCCCTACATGATCATCAAGAAGGACGGCCGCCGCGAACGCTTCGACCGCCAGAAATTGCTCCAGGGGCTGCTCAAGGCCTGCGAAAAGCGGCCCATTCCCATTCCCAAGATCGAAGCCCTCGTCGAGGAAATCGAGGCTTTCGTGCAGGAATCCGAAAATCGCGAGCGCACCTCATCCGAAATCGGCGAGATGCTGATGAACCGCTTGAAGAAGCTGGACAAGGTCGCCTATGTCCGCTTTGCTTCCGTTTACCTGGATTTCAAGGACGTGAAGGAGTTTCTGGACGAACTCAAAGGATTGCTCAAGGAGCGCGCCCAGAAGTAGCCGGCGCACCGCTCTAAGATCGTCTCGCGTCCCACACGGCCGCGGAGAACGTTCGCAGCACGCTAAAACCCTCCGACTCGTACAGATGGACCGCCGGGGTGTTTGCGGAGGTGACGGTGAGCGAAAGCCCTTGATACTGTCGCGCGCGCAGCGCTTCCACGCACGCCTGCAGCAGCGCCCGGCCCCAGCCTTTTCCCTGCAACGTGGGGAGGAGGCAGATCTGCGTGACATGCGCCACCTGCGGCGCCACTACCGAAGTCAGCACCACTCCCTGCAATTCATTTCGCCCATTCCCTGGGATTACCAGCGAAGCTTCCGGCAGAAACTGACCGCAGCCGGGGAGCAGCACCACGTTGCGCAGAAAGCGCGCCGCTCCCGCTTCGCTGCGATACTGTTCGTTGATCTCGCTGTCCACGTGCCGGGAGTACGCGCGCTCGATCAGTCGCGCGCACGATTCGAAGCAGCGGTCCGTCCATCGTTCAATGCGTGGGGAAGGGGAAGCGGCACGCGCGCTCGCCGGCCTCGCGCCCTTCAGGTCCAAGTACATGAACTGGCGTTTATGCAACCGGAATCGGTGCCGCTCCAGGGCCGAATCCAGCGTATGCCCGAACGGAATCAATTGAGCTTCGATCCTGCCGATGTCCGACCGCGCGCGTAGATTCAGCAGAAGCGCCGCCAGCAACCGTTCCGGTAGTCCAGCCCCCACCGCTCGCCGCGCGACGTACAGCCCGCCGAGCAGCGCCTTCTCCTCTTCGAACACGTAGAAACCGTAGCCCACGGCCCGGTCCTCCTGTATCGCGGCGCACCCCTCCAGCGAGCGGGTTTCCACGAACCTGCGGATCAGTGCGAGCGACGGGCGGTAGTCCCAACGGAAGTCTTCCGTCCAGCTCTCCGCCTCCTCTTCGAAGAGGGGATCGAGCTGCCGGGGCGTAGTCTGCCTGAGCGGGACAATTTCCATAGAAGAACTGCCGGCGGCTTGATTATAGCGGCCCGGAGATGCCTGCTCCAGTGGGGCGGGGCGCCCTGGCCAGGTTGCGGCCGGCGCTCCATTTCCATGCTGCCTGCATTGGGGCCGCCAGTGATTGTGTTAACATGCGCCGTTTCACCAGGGATACGTACATTCTGGCCGACGGATAATTTCCAAGCTGATGGACGTTTTCGAAGAACTGCGCAATCCCGAATCCACGCTCCGGAGCGGACTCGCGCTCCTGCTGCTCCTGATATTGTTCGTTGCCGTGATTTGTGCCGGGATAGCCGGCTACGTCGACTACCGTATGCTGCACCCCGCCATCAGTCCCAACTCGCTCACGCCGGAGGATCTTCCCGGCCATGTGACCGTCGTGCAGTACACACTCCCCGGACAAGGGAGCCGCGACGGATGGTTTTTCCCCGGCCTTCGCGGCGCCCCGGTGCTTATCCTCTGCCACGGCTATAGATGGCAACGCGGCGATGTGCTGACCCTGGCCACCACGCTGGAAGAAAATCAATACAACGTTTTCGTATTCGATTTTTCCGCTCATGGCCGCTCCCCCGGCTCCACCACTCTAGGCCCTAGGGAGACGACCGAAGCACTCACTGCAATCGCGCTGATGGCTCAGCGTACAGATGTGGATCGCAATCGCATCGGACTATGGGGAGCCAACATGGGGGCTTACGCCGCCTTGGCCGCCGCCGCGGCGGACCGTCGTGTGGCTGCCGTCGTAGTGGATTCGGTGTACAACGATCCCTTCGATTTCTTCACCATCGAACTGGATCGCGACGGCTACGGCTCCATGCCCATCGTTGGCTGGATGGCTCGTTTGGGATTCCGCATCGCCGAACTGCCCTATCGCGGCCAGCCGCCCTTGTACGCACGCCTCGGCGCACTGGCAAAGATCCCGAAGCTCTTCATTGCCCTTCGCGAAAACACCAAACTGGCAACGTCTACTTTGCAGCTGATGAACGCCTCGCCGGAGCCACACGAGCAGTGGGTGATGCCTCAGGGCAGCTATCTCACCATGACCAACGACGAGAAGCGCACGTACGACAATACCGTACTCAGTTTTTTCCTGCGTACGCTGCCGCCGGTCGCCTCCACTTCCCGCTGATTCGCGGCCATCGAGCAGGCAAGATTACTGCACACGCACCAGAACTGCCGGCCCGTAGTCGCCCGTCACCGTACCCTGCCCGGAACCAGGATTCTCCAAGTGCCGAGCACCAGCGAGGACCCAGCATGGGTGTGGCGTCTCGGCGGTCCATTCCGGCAGTGCGCGATCCAGATAGAACTCGGCTCCGTACTGCCACGCGCGCGGTACCCTAAAGACGGCGATCGGCGCGCTGCCCGCCTCCCGTTGCGCAGCCAGAGCGAGCTGGCGTGCCGAGATGTCTTTGTCCAGCAACGGCAGCACGTGATTTGCGGCCATCCCAACTGCGAACGAAAACGCGAATGCCGCCACACCCACTCCCAAGGCTGTTCGGCGGACCCATAGGCACCCGGCCACCAACAGTGCGCCGGCGAGCAGCGTCATTCCCACCAGGGTTAGCGGCTCTCGCAGTCCCGGAGTTTCCAGGACTCCGCGGGCGGAGTGCCCCAGTTTCGGCAGGGAATTCAAAGCGGACAGTGCCAGCCCCACGATAAGCAGCCCCAGTGAAATCCAAAGCCCTCGACGGTTTCGCGCCGCCGGCACGGAACTGTTCTCGGCAGCCATCGTTCCGGCAAGCAGCAACAGCAATGGCGGCACAGCGGGCAATATGTATCCGGGCAGCTTCGATTGCGACGCGCTGAAAAACACGAACGGAAATACGACCCAGCCGGTGAGATAGACACCTGGCGATTTTCTCCATTCTCCCGTACGCAGCGAGCGCCAGCCGTCCCCAATCGCTGGAATCAGAAGCAGAGTCCAGGGAAATACGGCGAGCAGGATCACCGGAACGAAGAACCAAGATGGCTGCTGGTGTTGATACCTGTTTGTCAGGAATCTTTCCACATTGTGCTCGAGGAGGAAGATGCGAAGAAAATCCGGATTGCGCGCGGCGCACAGCGAGTACCACGGCAGTGCCACCGCCGCGAACACGAGCACCGCAACCGGATGGAACAGCCGGAACGACCGGCGAAGATTTCCGGACGCGATGGCCCACAGCGCCGCGCTTCCGCCCGACAGCAGGATCGCCGCAGGTCCTTTTGCCAGCACCGCCAGGCCCAGCGCCGCGCCAAACGCACCGGCAATCATCCCCGCATGCGCCGGATGCTCATCGAGCAGCAGGAATGCTGCGGCCACCATGGTAAGCGCGAGGCACGCGGCAAACGGCATGTCCGTCGCCGCCGCGCGCGCGAATCCTGTCATTGCAACCGTGGCCGGAAGCATGAAGGCGGCCGCTATCGCCACTCCCCACCCATAGAAACGCCGCGCCATCAGCACCACCGCCACCACCGCGCACAGCGCAAGAATCCCGGAGGGCACACGGGCCGCATTTTCGGGCGTGGCGAACAACCGGAATCCAATCGCCGCCGACCAGTAATACAGTGGCGGCTTCTCAAACCACGGCGAGCCATTGAGCCGCGGCGTCACCCAATCCCCTGTCCGCGACATCTCCCGCGCAATGGATGCGTAGCGCGGCTCGTCCGGTCCCAGCAGGCCGACCCGCGCGAGCCCGGTGAAAAAACAGTGGAACACCACCAGCCCGAAGACGGCCGTTATCACCCCGCCGCGTATGGCAGATGGAATCTGCAAGGTGCCCCGAGTCTATCAAAGCTGCGCCAATCTAGACGGAGCCGCCTGCCGTTGTGAGAGAATTCGCCGGGACATCGAGACACAAGTGCGCGAATGGATTGAATATGCCGTCGCATGGGCCGTGCTGCATTCGCTGGGGATGCTCCCCCGCGGGATGGCCCGTGCCGTCGGCGCTACGGTTGCGCTCACCTTTTACCGGCTCCAGCCGCGCCTGGAGCGCGCCGCGCTCTTCAATCTGAAACTCGCCTTTCCGGACATGACGGAAGCCGACGCCCGCTCGACTGCGCGCCGCCTGATGCGCCACATCGGCTGGATGGGCGGGGAATTCTCCCAGTTCCCGCGCCACACCGCGGAAAGCATCCGCCGCGTCATTACCATCGACGGGATGGAGAACTACCAGGCTGCCAAGGCGCGCGGCAAGGGACTCATCTACCTGACCGGCCACATGGGTGCGTGGGAGCTGGCACCTTTCGCTCAGGCGCTCAACGGCCATCCTTTGAATTTTCTAGTGCGTCCCGTAGAGAATCGCAGGGTGAACGGGCTCGTCGACCGCTACCGCTCGCTTGCCGGGAACCGCACGATCGACAAGAACGAATCCGTGCGCGAGATGCTGCGCATCTTGCGCGAAAATGGCGACGTGGGAGTGCTCATGGACGTCAACAGCTCGGTGGACGAAGGCGTCTTCGTCCCGTTCTTCGGCATCCCGGCTTGTACTTCCAGCGGTGTGGCCCGCCTCGCCCTTCGCACCGATTGCGCCGTGATGCCGGGTTACGTCTACTGGAGCGATGCCGAACGCCGTTACCACCTCCAACTCGATCCCGCCATCCCGCTTGTCAGATCCGGCGACACGGAGGCGGACGTAGTGGCCAATACGGCGCGATTCGTCGAGGTGTTCGAGCAGTACGCCCGCCGCTATCCTGACCAGTGGCTGTGGGTGCACAAACGATGGAAGACGCGTCCGCCCGGTGAGCCGCCTCTCTATCCATTCTGACTGAGGTAAACCACGGGGCAGCGCGTCAGCAGGGAAGGAGCAGCACGATGATTACGGCTCATGAACTCGCCAAGCGGCTGAACCTAGTCTTGGAAGGCGATCCGTCGGCCGAGCTGACCGGCTTGGCCAGTCCGGAGCGGGCCCACGAAAAAGACCTCATTTTCGTCGAAGCGCCGAAGAATGTGCCGCGCGCGGCGCGCTCGCATGCGCGGTGCGTAATTGTTCCGATGGACGCGCGTCTGGAAGGGAAGACGGTTCTCCGCGCCGCGAACCCCAAGCTGGCATTCGCGCGCGCCGCTACGGTGCTCCTCCCGCCCCCTCGAGTCGCTGGGCCGGGAATCCATCCCACCGCGGTGGTCGGCCACGGAGTCAGCATGGGGAGCAACACCGCCGTCGGCGCTTATTCGGTCATTGAGGAGGGCGCGCACATCGGAGACGAATGCCAGATTGCTGCGTTCTGCTACGTTGGCCGGGGAGCGGTGCTCGGGCCCGGCTGCACGCTCTATCCCCACGTGGTCATCTATCCGCGGGTGTCCCTGGGACGCGGAGTCATCCTGCACGCCGGCGTCGTCCTTGGCGGTGATGGCTTCGGATATGTCTCCGGCGAAGGCGTTCACTTAAAGTTTCCCCAGATCGGCCGCGTGGAAATCGGTGATGAGGTCGAAATTGGCTGTAACAGTTGCGTGGACCGTGCGGCGCTTGAAGAGACACACGTGGGCACCGGCTCCAAGGTGGACAACCTCGTTCAGATCGGCCACAACGTTCAAATCGGCGACGGCACTCTCATCGCCGCGCAGGCTGGCTTGGCCGGAAGTTCTACTGTGGGAAAGATGGCCATCATCGGCGGTCAGGTGGGCATCGCGGACCACGTCCGCATCGCAGATGGCGCCGTCATTGGCGCCCAGGCAGGCATTCCCACCGGCAAGCGCATCGCGGCGGGCGAGCCCGTGTGGGGTACGCCAGCGCGTCCCATCCGCAAATATCTCCAGCAGCTCGCTTGGCTGGCTCGCCTCAGCGAAGTCGGCGACCGGTTGATGCGGCTGGCAGGCGATAAACTCGAATCCCGCTGATCTGCAATATCCCTCAGGAGTTTTCCGCGCCAGGCAGTTTGCGCGCGTTCCCTGGGGAGAAACGAAACTCGTGATGGTGCCGTCTCACCACCCGGGGGTGGAGCGATGCATACGAGCAACCAGGCCGCGTCTGGCGGCTCAAACGGCAGCGGACGGCACGCCTCGTTCCGCTGGCTCTCCGAGGTCCCGCAGGATGTGGTCTACGGACTGCGCGTGCTGCGCAAGAGCCCGGGGTTTGCAGCCGTCGCGATTCTGACCCTCGCGCTCGGAATTGGCGCCAATACCGCGATCTTTAGTCTGATCGATGCTGTGATGCTGCGTGCGCTCCCCGTGAAAGACCCGGCCACCCTCGTGCTCCTCCAGTGGAGCGCACGCAAAGGCCCGGACATCCACTGGTCCTCCTCCTACGGCGACTGCGTATCGAGATTTACTGACACGGATGCTACGGGTTGCTCCTTCTCAAGGCCGTTCTTGGAGGACGTCCGTTCAAGGACGGCGGTCTTCTCCGGTCTCGCGGAGTTCGCATATTCCGGCCGGATGCCGATCAGCGATTCCGGCCCTGCCACGACGGCGAGAGGGCTGTACGTTTCCGGCGACTACTTCGAGACTCTGGGCGTGGGTACCGCCGTGGGCCGCACACTCCTGCCCCAGGACAACACGCCCGCCTCTCCACCCGTCCTCGTTCTCGACTACGGCTACTGGCAAAGCGTGTTCGGCGGCGATCCGAAAATTGTCGGCCGCACGATCCATTTGAAAGGACTGCCATTCACTGTAGTCGGCGTGGCGGAGCAACGATTTGTAAGTCTCACTCCTGGCAGTCCTTACGATCTTTGGATTCCCCTGGAACAGCGGCAGTACCTCGAAACCGGTTGGAATCCGCGCCGTGAGGATGCCGGGGCGTGGTGGATCGTGGCAGTAGGGCGGCTGAAGCCGGGAATTACGCGGACCCAGGCCGGGAGTCAGCTGAGCGCGCTGTTTTTTGACCGGATGGTGCATGGCGAAAAGCAGATCTTGAAAGGTGAAGATGCTCCCACGGTGGCGCTACTTCCCGCACAATCCGCCCTGATGGGAGTCCGAAGAAGGTTATCTACGACCCTCTACGCACTCATGTCTGCCGTGGGCCTCGTGCTGCTCATCGCCTGCGCCAACGTCGCGGGGCTGCTCCTTGTCCGCGCCTCAGGCCGCCGCAAGGAAGTTGCCGTGCGCCGGGCTCTTGGTGCAAGCCGCGGGCGAATTGCCCGGCAGTTGCTTGTGGAAAGCGTTGCACTGGCCAGCGCAGGCGGCGCACTCGGAGTCCTGCTGGCCGTGTGGGGTGCGCGCATGTTGCTCGCCTTCCTGGCGAGCTCCTCGTCACGGCCGCTGGGGATCACTGCGGAACTCGATTGGCGCGTACTGGGATTCACGCTTGTCGCCACGCTCGCCACCGGCGTGCTTTTCGGCCTCGTGCCGGCGCTGCGCTCGATGCGCGTGGACCTCACCCCGGCACTCAAGGAAGGCTCCGGCCGAGGGAGCACCGCAGTCGGCTCCCACCATGCGCGCTGGAACGCGGGAAATGTTTTGGTCGTAACCCAGATCGCGCTCACTGTCGTCATTCTGGTCGGCGCCGGGCTCCTGGTGAATACGCTCGAAAACCTGCGCAGCGTGGATCCCGGTTTTTCCACTGAAAATATTCTGAATTTCGAGGTCGATTCTTCGCTCACCGGCTACAAGGGCGCCCGTCTCGCAGCCCTCTACAACGAATTGCAGGAACGCCTGTCCGCCGTCCCCGGAGTCCTTTCCGTCAGCTATTCGCAGATGACTCTGCTCAGCGGCAGTCTCTGGACCATAGACTTCCACATGCCCGGCACTCCTCCTCTGGCCCGTTCCGACGCCGATTACCTCCCCGTGGGTCCCAATTTCTTCCACACATTGGGCATGCGTTTTGCCACCGGACGCGATTTCCTGCCCGCCGAGTTGCTCGCCGCCGCGGAGGCGGAGGATCCCCGCCAGTACCGCACCTCGCCCACGCCCGTCGTGGTCAACGAGGCATTTGTTCGCAAGTATCTGCCTCACGCGAGCCCGCTCGGGCAGTACTTCGGTGCCGATACGGACGAATCCATGAGGAAGGAATTCGCCGTTGATCCGGACTACCATCGCAATCCCGGCTGGGTCATCATCGGTGTTGTCCGGGACGCGAAGTACGACGATCTCCGCGGAGAGACCAAACCCACCCTTTACGTTCCCAGCGGCACCGGCGGCAGCTTTGAGCTTCGCACCTCTGGCGACCCGACAAATTTCGTCCCCCGCGTCCGGGAGATCGTCCGCCAGACCGGCAATGATTTGCCTGTATTTAACGTCTCAACGCAGACGCAACGCATCGACGAGTTGCTCTACAAGGAGCGGCTTGTCGCCCGCGCCAGCAGCCTTTTCGCTGGTCTCGCTCTCCTGCTCGCGTGCGTCGGGCTTTTCGGCCTGCTTTCCTATGAGGTGGGCCGCCGCACTCAGGAGATCGGCATCCGCATCGCCCTCGGCGCGCAGGCGCGCTCCGTACTCCGCGAGGTAA
>Ga0335070_10010624_pt1 | contig 10765 bp, 9 predicted proteins | sample Lox_Sample_13_FD_206722 | JGI IMG/M metagenome (GOLD analysis project Ga0335070, IMG submission 206722) | Soil microbial communities from Loxahatchee National Wildlife Refuge, Florida, United States - Lox_Sample_1.3 | ecosystem: Environmental > Terrestrial > Soil > Wetlands | place: USA: Florida...
ATCTTCGTTTTAGAATTCTGGCCTTAACTATTCGATTTATTTTGAATTTCGGATTTCGTGTTTGGAGTTTGAATTTCGTTATCCATCTTTTCTCGCCCAATCGTAAGGAATCTCTTTTCCGTGCGGGGGCAGACGGTACTCATCGGGGGCGTCATAAATATAGACTTCCGTCGGAAGGTTCATAATGATGGCTTCTTCCTCGCTGATGCATTTCCATCCGTGATAGATCCCCTTGGGCACCTGAACCAACAGAGGGTTGTGAACCCCTAAGAAAAATTCATTCATCTCCCCTTTGGTCGGAGAATCTTCGCGCAGGTCGTAAAGGACCAGTTTAATCATTCCCTGGATGGCACAGATGTGATCGGTTTGAACCTTATGATAGTGCCAGGCCTTCACCACCTGAGGATAGGTGGTGGTGATATACACCTGACCAAACTTCATAAACAGATCGTCATCCGCCCTCAGGATCTCCATCAGCCTGCCCCGGTCATCCGGAAACACCCGCAATGACTTCGTCCTCACCCCGTGTATCATCGTACCCCCCCCTCACCTTCCTCTATGAGTCAATTTCAAGCGCAAAAGAAAATCCCCCTTCGGATCTTGGACGTTTGCCATTCATTTGAAATTTGTCATTTGACATTGATTTCTACAGTTTGTTGGCTCCCGTTTGGGCGACGAGTTGATTCGCACGAAGCAGAGATTCAAACGTCCCCGCGTCGGTCCACCATCCCTCTAAAATATCCCACGTCATCATCCCTTTTTCAATATACCGATTGTTCACGTCGGTGATCTCCAACTCCCCCCGGTCGGAGGGCTTGAGCGTCTTGATCGTGTCGAAGACTAGTTGATCAAAAAGATAGATCCCGATCACGGCATACTGGGATTTGGGTGCCTTCGGCTTTTCTTCGATCCGGGCAATCCGGTCCCCTTTCAGCTCAGCAACGCCAAACCGCTGCGGATCGGGGACTTCTTTCAACAAGATCTTCGCCCCTTCCTTTTGTTTCCGAAAGTTTTCTACCGCTTTTCGGATGTTTTTCTCGATGATATTGTCGCCCAGTACCACGCAGACCTTTTCTCCTGAAACGAAAAATTCAGCCAGCCGGAGGGCTTCCGCAATTCCCCCTTCTCCCTCTTGATAGGTATAGTTCATATGTTGGAGGCCGAATTCTTTTCCGTTTCCCAAAAGCTTCAAAAAGTCCCCGGCGTTGTTTCCGCCCGTGACAATCAGGATGTCATCGATCCCCGCATTAATCAGTGTTTGAATCGGATAGTAAATCATCGGCTTATCATAGACGGGAAGGAGATGTTTGTTCGTCACTTTGGTCAACGGGTATAGTCGAGTCCCCAAGCCACCCGCCAGAATCACACCTTTCATCGAACGCCTCCTGAACCGTTGATTAGAACCTCATCAGCGTCGGCGACCGCGCAGTCGAGCCGAGGTTCAAAAGATTCACGTAAAAATGATACTTCACTTGCTTTTTCTGCGTTCCGTCGGGAGACTCGTTTATCCCCTCGACGAAAAAGCCCGCGGACCAGCACTGGGCCTGGTATTCAGCCCCGAAAATGGCCTGGACCCACGTCCCTGCCAAAAGGTTATAGTAAAATGAGCCAAAAAGGTATAAGGGTGGGATCGTTTTCACCCGGGCGTCGATATTGATCTCCTTATCAATCCCTCGGGTATCCCGATATTGCACCATGACCGCATCATTCCTTCGGTCCTTAGCGAAAATAGCAAAATTGAAGATATCGAAACTCCCTCGGTAAGGGTTCAATTCTCCATCCCAATGGGCAGAAAGGTAGGGCCCGAAATTTAACCAGAGTTCTCCTTGTATGTTTGAAAAGGACCGGCTCTTTCCGTTCGAATTGGTAAAAGGATCTCCAAGGCTATAACTCTGAAAGATCATTAACTTCGCGTATTCAACAGGTCCTGAACTCACTCCCACCTTTTCCGGCCTTCCGACGAGACGTTGCGTAATGCCGTACGTCACCTGATTGGTATAGGGAATCTGATCCACTTCATCAAAGGCAGGGAGAAGCGTCTGATTCACCCGAGGAATGTAAGTGTAACTCACCGTGGGTTCGATGGTGTGCATCCATTTGTCCACGTTGAAAAGGCCGGAAAACTTTGAGATGCCATCCGCATTGTAGACCCGGTAAAATTCCGTCGACATCTGGGCGTCCGCTTCGAAGAGTTCTCTCGATCTCCACCCCTTGATGGTGTTGGTCGGATCGTTTTGACTGTCGTAAACGGTGCCCCTCCATCCGGCGTCAGCTTCAAACTTCAACACATTCAAGAGCCGTGTGGGAAAGGATATTCTGGGAAAGAGATCCCCCCGTTGGGCTTCGACGCCTTTCTCACGCCAGAAGTTGGTGTAGGAGGAGGTCAGGTCAAAGAAAAGGGGAGTTTTAAAAAGGGACTGGGGCTGCGCGAAAAAACTGATCTGGGGAAGTTTTTGAAGCGTTTCGTCGTTGCTCGACACGGCAAAATTGTCCCAAACCGCGGCCTGCGAGAGAAGGCTGAATTGATCCCAGTTTTTTCCTCCGAAGACAACGGACCGCAGCTGTCTCGTGCTCCAGACATCCGTCATCTCTATCTTCGAGGTCGGCGGCAAGTGATCTTCTGTTGTAAAATCCCGAAGATAGTCATGATCGCTCACACGATTGATATCCGCCTTCAGATAGAAATCATAGGGCAATTTCTGCTCGTGATAAACAAAGAAGGAGTATCGATTCTCGTGGGCCTCCTGATCATCGATGAAGTTGACATTGACCTGTCCCCTCGTCTCTCGACCGAAGGCATACCGATACTCGAGGCCTTCTTTAAATCCCCTGGTTCCCAAGTAATCGAGATAAAGGGTGGCGTCCATATTTTTTGCAAAAGCCCAGTAGAAACCGTCATAAAATCTAAAGCCCTCCCCGCTGGAATATCCCGTCCGGGGGATGAGGAAGCCGGATTGTCTTTCTTGTCGGACGGGAAGAGCCGCCCACGGGAAATAGAGAACCGGGATGTCTTCCAAGTAGAAAATGGACCCTTTGGTCGTCCCCCATCCCCCCAACGCCATTTCCCTTACTTCCAATTCCTTCGCACTGAATTTCCAGGGCGGCCGTTTGTCATCGCAGGTCGTCAATACACTCTCTCGAATGCGATAGTGATTTTCCCCTAACTTCTCCACCTCCTCACCCGTAATGTGAAAATTCTGTTCCTTCAGAAAAAGTCTCGCCTGATGAATCCTTCCCAGTCGAGTATCCAGGTTGACTTCCAGGCGTTGACATTCAATCACATCTTCTCCCTCTCTGAGCAAGACGTTTCCCCAAGCTATCATTTCTTTCGTCGCCATATTCAATCGGACATGATCTGCTTTGAGAGAAAAATCTCCTCGATTCACCTCCACTTGCCCATGAGCCTCGTAGGTTTGAGTCTCCCTCTCAAAGGTCAGCTCATCCGCCTCAATGTCCACGGGCCCTTCTCCTCTCGTGACGCTCATCTCCCCGATCTTCGCAAGAGCAGGGGAGGAAGGGGTCACGATGGAGAGAAGAAAAAAAAAGCCCAGGATGAAAGGGTGAGATCTCATGATACCCTCGCGGGAAGAAAGTAGGCTCTCGCTTCCCCGACGGTGTAGAGGGATCCGGTAATGCAGAGGAGGTCTTCCTGTTGGGTCAAGGCAAGACCTCTCTCGATCGCTTCCTTGAGATCTTCCGCAATCTCTGCTTTCTTCCCGTTCTGGTCCAATGCCTTCTTGAGCACCTCCGGGGGCGTGGCACGGTCCGTATGAGGCTGGGTGAGAATGATGTGATCCGCCAGGGGGGCCAGAAGATGGAGCATGGAACGGATGTCTTTATCCTTCATGATTCCAACGAGAAGGACGAGGCGGTGATACTTGAACTCTTTTTCTAAAGACTCCTTCAAAACAAGGGCTCCCGCTGGGTTGTGAGCGCCGTCGAGGACGACTCTGGGCGACGATGACACCAACTCCAGTCTCCCAGGCCAATCGACTTCCCTCAACCCATCGATCATCGCAGCCGTGGAGACCGGATATCCCAGATCTTCTAAAACTTCCATCGCCCCCAGTGCCGTCGTCGCATTGAGGACCTGATGAAACCCTTTGAGATTGAGAGGAATACTCCACAATTTTCGATGGAGACCTTCATAATCGAAATCTCCGTCTTCTCCCCGGGTCGATCGAAATTCTTTCCCCACCCGGAAAAAAGGAGATTTCTTCTCCTGACAGATTTTCGAAAACAGACGAAGCACCCGGGGCTGCGTGGCCGCCGTAATCAACGGCCTTTCCATCTTAATAATACCCGCTTTCTCCCCAGCAATCTTTAAGATCGTCTTGCCCAGATAAGCCTCGTGGTCCTTCGCAACATTCGTAATGATAGTGAGCAGCGGATCGACCACGTTGGTCGAGTCGAGTCTCCCTCCCAACCCGACCTCCAAAATCGCGAGGTCCACCATTTTCCGGTTAAAATACGAGAGGGCCATCGCGGTGGTAAAATCGAAAAAGGTGAAAGGAGGGCCGATGCCCGCGGCCTCGATCTCTTCTCTCATCCATCCTGCCAAGGCGGCCACTTCTTTGTCCTCGATCTCTTTTCCGTTCACTTGGATGCGCTCGGTAAATCGATTCAGATGAGGCGAAGTGTACAGTCCCACGCGGTAGCCCTCTTTCCGCAGGATCGAACTCATCATCGCCGCCGTGGACCCTTTCCCGTTTGTCCCTGCGACATGAATGGCCTGAATTTCCCTGTGGGGATTTCCAATGGCGTGGAGGATTTTCTCCACCTGAGTCAGTCCGAAGATCATTCCGAACTTCTCGAGACGGTAAAGATAGTCCAGCGACTTTTGGTAGGCGCTTTGGCCCATGAATCGAGTCTCTCTCTTAGTTCCCGGGCTTAAGCATGTCTAATAAAGAGGCGAGCATATGTCGGAGGTCCTTCCGCTCCACGATCAGATCCACCATCCCATGGTCGAGAAGATGTTCCGCACGTTGGAAACCTTCCGGAAGTTCTGCCCGGATCGTGTCCTTAATCACCCTGGGACCCGCAAATCCGATCATCGCCTTAGGCTCAGCGAGGATGACATCGCCCAGCATGGCAATGCTGGCGGAAACCCCGCCTGTCGTGGGATCGGTCAAAACCGAAATATAAGGAATTCTCGCCTCATGGAGCTTCGCCAGGGCCGCACTCGTTTTTGCCATCTGCATGAGTGAGAGGATTCCTTCCTGCATCCTGGCGCCCCCAGAGGCACAGAAGATGATCACACTGACTTTCTTTTCGATGGCCCGTTCGATCAAGCGAGTGATCTTTTCTCCTACCACCGACCCCAGGCTTCCCCCCATGAAATTAAATTCGAAAATCCCAAGCATCGCCGGCTGGCCTTCAATCATCACTTCCCCGCAGATGATGGCATCTTTGTGCCCCGTCTTTTCCTGGGATTCTTTGACTCGAGAGGGATATCGCTTTGAATCCTTGAATTCCAGAGGATCGCCAGAAGTGATGTCGGCATCGTGTTCGACGAAGGTCCCCGGGTCCGCGACACAATCGATTCTCCTCCGGGCGGGAATTTGAAAGTGGTAGTTGCATTTGGGGCAAACTTGAAGGTTCCGCTCAATGACCTTCCGATAAATAAGCTCATTGCAAGAGTTGCATTTCGTCCACAGTTGCTCCGAGGGCTTCAGCTCCTCTCGCCTCTCTCTGTCTTTCCCCTCTTCTTCGCCTTTTTTAAACCAAGTCATCTTCGGAGGTCATCCCTTCTATCCAAGTGATTTAACGTAACAAAATCACGACGAGATGTCAATTCGTTCTGCCTCCTCCTTTCTGAATCCGTTGAATATCCTACCCCTCCATGCTATTTTTAACCATAAGATGACATGCCAGAAGGCACCCTCGAAACCGTGAGAATCAACGATCTTCCTCTCCCTTGATGGGGGAGGATTGAGGTGGGGGTGCAGGCGTAGGCCCGCCCTCTTCCACCAGTCGTTGCAACTCGGAACCAGGGGGGAAGGCGCTATTCTCAAGCTAATGAAAAGAGTCCGGGTTTCTATCGAGTCTGTGGCCTTTAAAGGGTATGGCGTTGCTCGAGTCGACGGCAAGGTGGTTTTCATTCCTTACACCCTGGCCGGCGACGAAGGATGGATCGAGATTACGGGAGAAAAGAAGAGGTATTCGACGGCGAGATTGATTCAGGTCCTCAAACCCTCTCCCGGAAGAGTGCCCCCTCCCTGTCCCTACTTCGGGACCTGCGGCGGCTGTCAATGGCAGCACATCCGTTACTCGACTCAGGTGGAGCAGAAGAAAGAGATTTTAACAGAGACCCTAAAAAGACTGGGGAGGCTTAAGGAAATCCCTTCCGTCCGTGTGGCCCCTTCGCCTAAACCCTATGACTACCGGGTCCGGGTTCAATTGAAGGTCAGGGGGGAAACGATGGGCTACTACCAGGAAAGATCCCATCGGATTATTGACGTCGAACACTGCCCCATTTCAGATCCGCTGGTCAACCAAATCATCCAAACCCTGCGCCATCAACCAGCCGTCCTGCCGCACATGGAAGAGGTCGAAATCAACGTTTCTCCGGAGGAAGGGAAAGGAGTACTTTTATTTCACCCCCATCCCCATGCCCCAGGGACCGAACATTTGATCCAGGATCTCCTCCGCGGTCAGCCGGCGTTGAAGGGCATCGCCATAACCTACAAGGATGGGCACAATCTTATCGGTGATCCTACCCTGAACTTCATCCTTCCTTTGAGTCACAAGAGAGAAAAAAGAGAGCTCGAGCTTCGAATATCCCCGGGCAGCTTTTTTCAGGTCAACCCGGAGCAGAACCAAACATTGGTCCAAACGGTTCTTCAGCTCTCTGAAGTGACTCAGGAGGATAGGGTGTTGGACCTCTATGCCGGTGCGGGAAACCTAACGCTCTCATTGGCGATGGAAGGGGGGGAAGTCTTAGGGGTCGAAGAGAATAGGATGGCCTTCCAGGATGCGCAGTTTAACGCGGAAAGAAACGGGATCAAGAATTGTCACTTCATTCACGGAAGGGTGGAAGATGTCCTCTCGGATGGGAAAAGAAAGTCCCCTGATCTCATCGTCCTCGACCCTCCGAGGACAGGGTGCAGGACCATCCTGGATCAAGTGGTCCGGTTGAAACCTAAGAAGATCATCTACGCCTCCTGCGAACCGACGACCTTTGCCCGGGACCTCCTCCTCTACTCGGAGAGAGGATATTCCCTGCAACTTCTCGATCTGATCGATATGTTTCCGCAAACCTACCACATGGAAGTCGTCGGACTGCTGCAGCCGTCCTAAAATTCCAGATTCCAAACCCCAAATCCCAAATAAATTCCAAATCCAATCCTAATTTACAAAATAATTCTCATTTTGGTTTTTGCTGTCCCCTATCTCCCCATCTCCCTATCACCCCATCAGGGTCTTTTCACTTAGATGACCTTATTCAGCGGATATTCGATAATCCCTATCGCTCCCCGCTTCTGCAATTTCGGAATCAGTTCTCGGACGATCTTTTCGGAAATAATCGTCTCAACAGAAAACCAATCGTTCTGGAAAAGGTTGGATACCGTCGGCGCGGTGATGCTGGGGAGAATTTCAATCACACTCTTCAGGTCATTGGCCGACACGTTCATCTTAAGTCCGACCATCCCCTCCGCCCGGAGGGCTCCCTGAAGAAGGAGTGAGATCTGCTCGATCTTCTCCCTTTTCCAGGGGTCCTGATAGGAATCACGATTCGCGATCAGCTGGGTATTGGTCTGCAACAGCTCTTCGACGATCCGTAGGTTATTGGCCCGCAACGTACTTCCGGTTTCCGTTACCTCGACGATGGCATCGCTCAGCCCCTCGATGATCTTTCCCTCGGTCGCTCCCCATGAAAACTCCACCTGGACGTGGATCTTCCGCTCGGCAAAGTATCGCTTGGTAAAATTGACAAGCTCCGTAAAGATCTTTTTCCCCTCCAGATCCTCCAACTTGCGGATGGGAGAATCCTCCGCCACGACCAGGACCCATCGTGCAGGGGAGATGCTGGCTTTCGAATAGACCAAATCTTCGACCACCACTACATCCGAATCATTTTCCATGATCCAATCTTTCCCCGTCAGCCCCACATCCAGCGTCCCGATTTCCACGAACCTCGACATTTCCTGGGCCCGGACCAGGGTGCAGCGGATCTCATCATCATCCACGATGGGAAAGTAGCTTCGGGAACTGACTGAAATCTTCCAGCCCGACTTTCTAAAGAGCTCGATGGTCGCGTTCTCAAGACTCCCCTTGGGGATTCCAACTTTCAGTATATTCACTCTCCGTATACCTCCTTCGGGTCAAAAACTCTCTTTCCTTCGACCTTCCATTCCCCTTTTTCAAACCGCTGATGGAAGCAACTCCGGAACCCGGTATGGCAGGCCGCCCCACCTTTCTGGTCTACTTTGAGGAGAAGGGTATCTCCGTCACAGTCAAGATAGATCTCTTTAACTTCCTGAAAATTTCCCGACGTCTCACCTTTGACCCAAATCTTTTTGCGAGACCTTGACCAGAAGGAGGCCTTCTTCGTTTCCAGCGTCTTTTCCCACGATTCGCGATTCATGTAGCCTAACATCAAGATTTCACCGGTGGAGGCGTCCTGGATGATGACCGGGATGAGCCCCTCTCCTTTCTTAAAATCGATCTCGACCAATTTATCTCCTCCTTGGAGAAGTTCGGAGTAGTTTAGTTCGGAGTCCGGAGGATATTGCTTCTATCTCTCCGAACTCTGAACTCCGAACTCATGACTGCTGTTCTGCGAGCAGCTTCGCCATCTGGGCAGCGTTCTTGGCCGCGGACCCGGAATAACAGTTGTTGAAAAAGATGAGCGTCTTCGCCGTCTTCTTGGAAATATCGTTGATCCCCGGAACAAATTCCTTCAGTTCTTCCTCACGGTAAAGGTAATCGTACCGCACCTTCATCGGAACGTTGAACCAATTCGGATTTCTGCCATGAAATCGGAAATAGCCAACCTCCGAAGTGGCCCTCGGATGGTAGGGCATCAACTGGGGCAGTTTGGGTTCGTCCACGACGCAGAATCCAATCTCTTTCTTCTCCAAGAATTGGAAGGTTGCTTCCTTCAACCAGGATTTGTTCCGGAACTCAACCACCAGCGGAATATTTCCCATCTCCTCTTTAAATTCATCAAGATAGCCCACGTTCTCCCGGTTGGGAAAGAACCCGTAAGGAAACTGAGCCAGAACACAAGCCAGTCTCTTCTCTTCAATCAGAGGAACAAGACCATATTTGAATTTCCTAAAAGTCTCTTGATGATCGATCCTGGTATGGTTCTCCTTATCCCAGATTTCATGGGTCATCCCCTTAAATGACTTTACCACAAACTCAAAATTCTCGGATGTCTTTTGGGCCATTCCCGCCAGACTCTTCTGGGAAGGAAGCGTATAGTACGTGAAATTGACCTCCAGGACATTGAACCCCAACTCCTTTTCGTAGAAGGGTAACATGTCCTTTTCTCGAATACCTTCAGGATAGACCGTCCCCTTCCAATCCGGAAACGAGAACCCGCTCGTACCGACCTTGATCATCTCTCGCCTATGGAGCCCCACGATCGGGCTCGGGAGGCATCAACCGAAAGCCCGTCTGGGGCCACCTCCCCGCCGACGAATAAATCTTTTTTCCTGCCGGGATGGAGCCTCACGGGCAAAGCCCGTGGTACCTCCATGAAATACCCGCCTACGCCTATGAGCGCTGCTCCCCCCCCCGGTGTGCAAGTACCAAGGCTTCGGCGGGTTATCCGTCAGTGGCGAAATCCGCCGTAGCATGAAACCCAAGGACAAGAATCAGTTATCGACCGAGTCCGCATTCATCCACGGGCAGAGCCCGTGGTCTTCTGCGAAGGCGGATAAAGGAATCGGGCCCGAGAGCCCGATACGTTAAAAGATAGAACGAATGGGAGGACGTTGTCAACCCTGATATTGCAAGGGGTGGGAGCGATGAGTTAAGAAGAGGCATGGTTGGACACAAGGGGATTCTGGCATTTCTTATCTCTTTCCTGATCCTCTCCCTCTGGACCGTCGAGTTCGTATGGCCTCAAGAAACACTGACCAAAGAACAGATCATCGCCAAGTTTTGCGGCCGGGTCCCCCAAGAATGGGGAGAAGTCGTGAAAGGAATTAAGACCCGATTAAACACCGACCAGAGAGTTTTGGCCTTGACCTTTGATGCTTGTGGCGGCCCCAAGGGAAATGGTTACGACGCCATGCTCATCGACTTTTTGACCCGTGAGGCGATTCCTGCCACGTTGTTTATCACTGGCAAATGGATCGATGCAAACTCCGGCCCTCTCCAGGCACTTTCAAGAACCTCTCTTTTTGAAATCGAGAATCATGGGTTGAACCATCAGCCCTGCTCAGCGATTGGCCGCCCAGCCCACGGAAGGAAGGGGACAAAGAACGTTGGAGACATTGTCGATGAAATAAAATTGAATGATTTCAAGATCCTGAGTTTGACGGGTCGCAAATCAAAATATTACCGACCCGGGACCGCTTACTGCGATGAAGTTTGTGTCGAGATTGCGAATGCCCTCGGGTATGAAGTGGTGAATTTTAACGTTCGAGGGGATGCGGGTGCCACCTATTCGAAGAAGCAAGTCGAAGAAGCCCTGCTCCATTCTGCTCCTGGTTCGATCGTTCTCATGCACATGAACCAGCCCGAAAGCGAAACGGCAAAGGGGGTCATGGAAGTCGTTCCTGAGCTACGGAAGCGGGGTTTCAGATTCGTA
>Ga0335070_10010627_pt1 | contig 10764 bp, 8 predicted proteins | sample Lox_Sample_13_FD_206722 | JGI IMG/M metagenome (GOLD analysis project Ga0335070, IMG submission 206722) | Soil microbial communities from Loxahatchee National Wildlife Refuge, Florida, United States - Lox_Sample_1.3 | ecosystem: Environmental > Terrestrial > Soil > Wetlands | place: USA: Florida...
AAGGATGCCCGCCTGACCGGCGACATCCGGACAGCCAGGATCATCATCGAGGACGGGGCGTATTTCAAGGGGAGTATCGATATCGTCAAGCCCGAACCCAAGCCCGCACCGAAGCCGGCACAGCAGCAGCAGGCTGCTCCGGCGGCGGCTCCGGTGGGCGCCGGCGCGCACCAGCCGGCGGGAGTCGAGGTGAAGCGGTAAGCCGCGGATAGGCCGATGTTCGAGCCCCTGAAGGGCCTTTTTCGCGGACAGCGAAGCGGGCCGCAAGGAATCGGGCCGGCATCGGCCTCGCCGGGAGTGCGCTCGCCCTTCGGCGGCCGCGCCTCCGAGGCCGTCAGGACGCGTCCCAGCCGCGGGCTTGAGGAGTTTTTCACCCACATCCGCGACACCACGGGCCTCACAATCCTCGATTTGGGCGGCGCCAACCAGCAGAACGTGAGCTTCATCACTGGCCTGGGTCATCGTCTGTACAGCGAGAATTTCGTGCAGATTCTGCACGAGACGTTCGGCGTGGAGGACACCACCGACCAGTCGAACCCGGGCCAGATCGAGTATTTCCTGAAGCAGACGCTGGATTACGAGGACGGCTACTTCGACGGGGTGCTGATCTGGGATACGCTGGAGTACCTGAGCCCGGCGCTGTTGATCGCAGTGATCGAGCGGCTCCACCGGATCGTCAGGCCCAAGAGCTACATGCTTGCGTTCTTCCACGCCGACGCCAAGCTCGATGCCGTGCCGTATTATACGTTCCGCATCCAGGAAGTGAAGACGCTGGAACTCACGCAGCGGGGGCAACGGCGTCCCGCGCAGTTGCACAACAATCGCAGCGTGGAGAAATTGTTTGGCAAGTTCGAAAGCGTGAAGTTCTTCCTCACCCGCGAGCAGTTACGCGAGGTGATCGTCAAGGCCTGAGCGGCAGGCAAATTCCTCACCGCGGAGGCGCGGAGCCGCAGAGAAAACGCAGAAAGTTGTGCAGCAGATACGCTAGCGATACTTGCCGTTCAAGGCGTTCCAGCGCACCCGGAAAAGGTCCAGATAGGCCTTGCCACCGAGCAGCAGGCTGACCTTGGTGCCTTCCACGTTGTCCCAGCGGACCGGCACCTCGATCGACTTGCAGCCGAGTTTGCGCGCGATGAACAGCACCTCGACGTCGAAGCCGAACCCGTCGAGCCGCTGGCGCGAGAAGATCTCCTTCGCGGCGCGCGCTTCGAAGAGTTTAAAGCCGCACTGCGTGTCGCGGAACGGGAGACCCGTGACGATCCGCATGATCACGTTGAACAGCCGGCCCATCAGCTCGCGTGCCCGCGGCTGGTGGACGCCGACCAGTGAGCGGTCGACAGCGCGCGAGCCGATGGCAGCCTTCGCCCCGGCGCGCGCGGCGGCGTCCCAGAGTTTTTCCAATTCGCCGATGGGAGACGAGAGGTCGGCATCGGAATAGAGCGCCCACTCGCCTTTGGCCTCCAGCATGCCGTGCTTCACCGCGTAGCCCTTGCCGCGGTTTCCGGGGTTCTCGAGCACGCGCGCCCCGGCTTTCCGGGCCACTTCCACGGTGGCGTCGCGCGAGCCGTCGTCCACTACGACGATCTCGGCGAAGTCCCAGCGCGAGGCCTGGAAATAATCGCGAATCTTGACCAAGGTCGCCGGTAATCGCTCCTCTTCGTTGTAGGCGGGGATGATAATCGAAATGGATCGGGTCAATCGAAGTTTTATAATAACTTAGTTACCCTGCTGGTTCGCGCGAGCACCTGGGCCGGCGCGTGCCTCTAATCACAAGGAGTCCCATTGAGTCTGGAAGACGAGCTGTTGAAGCAGCGCCTGGAGCGCATTCGCGAGATCGAAGCGCTCGGCTACCGCCCGTACGGGCGGCGCTACGAGTTCACTCACACGGTGCCCGAAATTATCGCCGGGTACGGCGCTAAGACAGCCGAAGAGCTGACGCCCGAAATGCGCGTGCGCGCGGCCGGCCGGGTGATGACGCTGCGGCACATGGGCAAGGCCGGATTCGCGCACCTGCAGCAGCTCGGCGAGCGCATTCAGATCTACGTCAAGAAGGACGCCGTGGGCGAAAAGGATTTCGCGCTGTTCAAGATGCTGGATATCGGCGACATCATCGGCGTGGAGGGATACCTGTTCCGGACGCGCACCGGCGAGCTGAGCGTCCACGTGGAGAAGATCGAGTTCCTGAGCAAGACGCTGCTCAGCATGCCGGAGAAATGGCACGGGCTGGAAGATGTGGAGACGCGCTACCGGCAGCGCTACCTCGATCTCATCGCCAATCCCGAAGTTCGCAAGGTTTTCGTGACGCGGGCGAAGATCGTCGCCAGCCTGCGCCGGCAGCTCGAAGCCAAGGGCTTTGTCGAAGTGGAGACGCCGATGATGCAGCCGCTCTACGGCGGAGCGGCGGCGCGTCCGTTCACCACGCACCACAACACGCTGGACGTCGACCTCTACCTGCGCATCGCGCCGGAGCTGTACCTGAAGCGCCTGATCGTGGGCGGAATGGAGCGCGTCTACGAAATCAACCGCAACTTCCGCAACGAGGGGCTCTCCACGCACCACAATCCCGAATTCACCATGCTGGAGTTCTACTGGGCCTACACGGATTACAGCGGCCTGATGGATTTCAGCGAGGAGCTGCTGCGCCAGGCCGCGATCGATGCGACCGGCGGCACGGCAGTGGAGTTCGAGGGCTGCCGGATCGATTTCGGCAACATGAAGCGGTTCACCATGCGCGAGGCCGTAGTGCATTTCTGGGAAGGCGAAGGCAAGCCGGCCGCGGAGGACGTGGCCAACGACGAGTGGCTGCTCCGGCACTCGACCAAGCTCACCCCGGGAGAAGCCCTGACCGATATCTTCGAGCGCGTGGCCGAAGCCAAGCTGATCCAGCCCACGATCATCTACGAATACCCGGTGGAGACCTCGCCGCTTTCGAAGAACAATCCGGACAACCCCGCGTTCGTCGACCGCTTCGAGATCTACGCCGCGGGCATGGAGATCGGCAACGCCTACACCGAGCTCAACGATCCGCAGGAGCAGCGGCGGCGCTTCGAGATGCAGCTCGGAATGCGCGAGCGCGGCGACGAAGAGGCCCACCAGATGGACGAGGATTACGTACGCGCCCTCGCCTACGGGATGCCGCCCACCGGCGGGGAAGGCATCGGGATCGACCGCCTGACCATGATCCTGACCGGCTCGCGGTCCATTCGCGACGTCATCCTGTTCCCGCTGCTGCGGCCGGAAGGCCCCATCGACCTGGTGGGCAAACTGCGGGAACTCGACAAATTGTGAACACCCGCTTCGAGCTCTTCGTCGCCAGACGCTACCTGCGGGCGCACCGCAGGGAGCGCGTGATCAGCGTCATCACCGCGATCTCGATTCTCGGGGTGGCGGCGGGCGTGACGGCGCTGGTGGTCGGGCTGGCGGTGACCAACGGCTTCCGCACCACTTTGCAGCGCGACCTTCTGCGCGCCATGGCGCACATCAACGTGATGGAGAAGGAGCCGCTCAACGGCATCGAGGACTGGCGCGCGATGGCCGAACGCCTGCGCAAGGTGCCGCACGTGACCGCGGTGGCGCCGGCGCTCTACGCGCCGGTTTTCCTTTCGGGCACGGTGCAATCCAAGGGAGCGATCCTGAAGGGGATCGACGTCGGCGACGAACTGGCGATGGGCGACACGCTGCGGCACCTGAAGAAAGGCTCGATCGACCTGCTGCGCAACCCGGACGCCTCGCCGCCGGGAATCGTACTCGGCTCGCGGCTGGTGGAGGACACCGGAATGGTGCTGAACTCGCGCATCAACGTGATCAGCCCGCAAGGCGAGCTGACGCCCTTCGGTGTGCGGCCCAACTACCGCTACTTTCGCGTGGCCGGAATCTTCGAGACCGGCTTCTTCGAGATCGACGACAACTGGGCGTACGCGTCGCTGCTAGCGGTGCAGAAGGCGTTGTCCCTGGGCGACGTAGTCAACCAGATCGAGCTCAAGGTGGACGACCTGGACCGTGCCGGCGAAATCGCCAAGGAGGTGGAGAAGGCCGCGGGGCCGAAGTACACGACCACCACCTGGATGGAGCGCAACAAGCAGTTGCTGGGCGCGCTCAATATGGAGAAGCTGGTGACCATCCTGGTGATCGGCCTGATCGAGCTGGTGGCCGCGCTGAACATTTTCATCACGCTGGTGATGATGGTGATGGAGAAATACCGCGATATCGGCATTCTGATGTCGATGGGAGCGAAGCACTCGCAGATCCGGCGGATCTTCATGCTGCAGGGCGTGCTGATCGGGATCGTGGGATCGGCGATCGGGCTGGTGGCGGGATACACGCTGTGCTTCGTGGCGAAACGGTACCACTGGCCGCCGCTGGACCAAACCGTGTACTCGATGGCCTACGTGCCGTTCGAGCCGCGCTGGGTGGATGGGGTCTGGATCGCCGGTCTGGCAATCCTGGTGAGCTTTCTGGCGACAGTTTATCCGGCGCGAAACGCGACGCGAATCGCGCCGGTTGAGGTGTTGCGGTACGAGTAGGCGCCGCTACTGTTGCGGCGGCGGCTGGTCGCTGAGGGTGAAGTTGACGTCGATTCGGGTCAGGACCTCGACGGGCTGGCCGTTCAGCAGGGTTTGCTGATAGGTCCACTGCTGCACCGCCTCCATGGCGGCGGCCACCAGGAGCGGATGGCCGGTGATCACTTGCAGGTTCTTGACCGCGCCATCGATGCCGATGAGGGCCTGAAACTGAACCACCCCGGAAATACGCGCCTGCTTCGCGAGCGGCGGATAGACGGGCCTTGGCTGAGAGATCAGCTTGGCCTGCTGGACGTTGCCGCCGATGGTGAGCCGCTTGACGTTGGGGTCGCTGTTGGGCGGGGGAGGGGCAACCGAATCGAGCATCACGGGTCCGAGCGTGCCTGTCCCGGCGCCGGGCGCCATGATCATGATCCGGATGTCGCCCTCTCGGCTGAACATGCGGCCCACGGTGAGATGCTCGTCGTAGTCGTGAACGGCTTTGACGATGTGATCGAAGGAGTCTTCCGCCAGTACGTCTCCCTGACGCGCCGGCAGCCGCGCAAGCAGATCGTTGCGCGCCTGGTCCGACAGGCCATTGATCACGTAGCCCGACAGAGTTTTGCCGGCGATGCCGGGCGCAGCGGAGCCCTTCCGTGCCGCCATCGCGCTTGCCGAGGGAACCGATCCGACGATGCCGCCGACGACTCCACCAGGCACTCCACCCACGACTCCGCCGGGCACGCCGCCGATAACTCCACCCGCCGGCGCGGGCGTCTCCTGCGGCGTGCTGAAGGTGATATTCACGCGGCGGGTCAGGCCGGAATTGTCCATGGCGAAATGCCATTGCAGGACGGATTGCAGCGCGGCGCGGCGGAGTTCCTGCGGGCCGGCGATCACGCGCGCATCCGTCACGTTGCCGGACGAATCCAGGGTGGCTTCCACGGTGACCACGCCCTGCACGTGCGCCTTCAGCGCGGCCTCGGGGTAGATTACACCGGTGCGGTGAATCACGCTGCCGCCCCCGAAATCGACCGTGACGCCGGGACCGTCGGCCACGGCCTGCGGAGAGGCGGAGAGCGGGAGCGTGGCGGTCACGAACCAGCAGGCCGCGGCCAGAAAAGTCAGCCCCGCGGCCAGCGCGGATATTCTTCTCGTCTTGGACATACGAACCTCTTTCAGAATGGATAGGACGCGTTGTTTCAGGTGCCGCTTGCGCAGGAACAGGGGCGCAGGGGCCAGGTCGAGCCGCGGCTCTACGCCGGCGATGGCGAGCAGGGCGTCGAGATACCCGTCCCGCGATCTGGTCAGCTCAATGACTTCGTGATCCACCGCCTGCTCGCGCGCCAGGCCGATCTCGCCCAGGAGCCACCAGACGGCGGGATGAAACCAGAAGATACCGCGCACGAGCTCTTCGGCGAGCGTGAAGAGCCAGTCGCCGCGGCGCACGTGCATGATTTCGTGGCAGAGAATGGCATCCTGCATGTGCGGCTGGAGATCGGGAAAATGAGCGGGCAACAGGACCACCGGCTTGCGGAACCCGAACGTGACCGGGCTGGCCACATCGGCGGAGAGACGGAGGTCGGCTTCCACACCCCAGGAAGGAGCGGGATCGAGCGGGTTCGACTGCAGCCGGTATCGGCGCAGGCGCCAGAATCCCACAGCCAGCCAGACCAGGCGCGCGGCGACGCCTGCCGCCAGCGCACCGAAGGCGAGCTCGCCCGCGGGAAGGCTGCGCCTCGGCACGGGTGTCATCGGCATGGGGGCGAGCGGGGCATCGGCCACCGGCACAGAGGGAGCGACCGGTTCCTGCCTGCGAGGCGCGAACCACGGCAGCAGCAGGCACGCGGCCAGCAGAATCTGCCAGAATGCCAGGCGCGCGCGGGGAGCCCGCAGGCGGAGCACGGTGGGGATGAAGGCCGCCAGGCCAATCAGCAGCCCGATCTGCAGGTTGTAGGTGATGAAGTTGTCCCAGAGCAGGCGCCAGTTCACGATTTCCTCCTCAGGCGGGCGATCTCCTCGAGTTCTTCGGAGCTGAGGCCGTGTTCCTCGACCAGGTGAAGCAGTAAAGGCTCGGCCGACCCGTTGAAGACGCGATCCACGAAATCGCGGACCATGCCGCCGATGACCTGCCGTTTGGGTTGCGCCGGGCGGTAAACGTAGGCGCGGTCAGCGAGGGTTTTCTTGAGGTATTTTTTCTGTTCCAGGATCTTCATCATGGTCATGACCGTGGTGTAGGCGACCTTGCGGCGTTCGAGGAGGGCCTCGTAGACGTCGCGGACGGTGGCGGAGTCGCGCTCCCAGACGATCTTCATGATTTCGAGCTCCTGCTCGGTGAGGGTGGTGGATCGCCGTCGCATACTAATTAATTAGTACTAAAAGCATGCGATGTCAAGAGGGAAAATTGGGTGACTATCCAAACACGCTCCCTGGCGCGCCGGCAGGTCAGTGAACAGAAGGGCTCCGCCGTGTACGCGCGATTCCCTGGTAGCAGCCGGGCCGGTCGCAGCCATGGTCCAAAAAGCTGTTTGGTTGTGATTTCCCTCACGGGCTCGTTAACTGCTTCTGGCTTTGCTGATTTCCGGCTCTTGACTCATTCCCGGTAGCGGCGGCTTTGACCGTTCCGTTTCTGGTGGCCCGCCGCCGTCTGCCGATATCTCTCTTGGGCTTTCCATCGCGACCATTTCCGCGCCGCCCTCCGGCAGCGCTCGCTGCGATAGCGTTGCCGCGCTTGCTGGGGATGAAAGCGCTGCTCGCCGCCTTTCGGCAGACAACACCGCGTGGGCGGCCGGCGGGCCGCCGTAGGCGAAAGGGTGGCACAATGAAGCAGATGAGGCAAAAACTGTTCGTGGCAGTAGGTTGTCTCGTATGCGCAGTAGTCTGCTGGAAGGGTTTTCTGGTGTTCGAAGGGACAGAGTTTGGAAGTGGTTCGCTTGCCGGCAACCAGGTTTCAGCGAGTTTCTTGTTTATGCTGGCGCTGGCTCTTGCTTTCAAATACCCTAGGTCTGCCGCAATATCCGCTTTGGTCGCCTGCGTTTTCTCTCTGCCGCTGTACCTCTACCTTGTATTTCCACGTCCCTTTCGTCAAGTGTGGCCAGGTGAGTGGAAAGTCTTGGAAATGCCACGAGAGGCGTTCGTCTGGGATGGATGGTGGATTACCGGAATCCTCTTCACCATATTTGTGGCATGCCTCTGCGCCGGAATCCTTACAAGTAGCATGGGTGTTTGTAACTCACCGAAAGTTGCGCCCCTAGGAACCCTGCGGTAATTGTCGCGGCGGCCGCGTCGCCGGACATTTGGACTTACCTCCGGCCCCTTCCGGGTTCATTACTCCTGGGAACGTCGTCCAGCCCTCTGCGAATCGCGATACGGTTCGGAGATGCCCTTCAAACCTCAGCTACAAACCCATGGGTCAGTTTTGGAAAGCAGACGTGGGCTATTTCTCGAAAGCGCCGAAGCAGCCATGCTCCGGCTGCGCGTTCGGTAACACTCGTAAGGGCGCAATGAAGGCACCTTTATCGACTTTGACGGATCGGGCCATCAAGATGATTGTACGCTGGATGGCTGTGGGATTTGTGGAACCTTGACCTCACCGTTCAAGTTTTCGAACCGCCCGAAAATGTCTGTGAGCATATTGTTCAGAAGCTTCGCCTGGGTCCACGACATCCTGACGGCTACGCGTTTTTCCACTATAAGCGTCTTTGGAGATTCAGCGGTGGCTTCGTCGATCTTCGTAAGTTCCCCAGATGTAAGCTCCAGATCGTTGGGAGTCCATAGAGAAGTGACCTGATTTGAGTACGCTCGGTAAATCTCTGTTTTGGACTCCACCCACTCTGTCTTTGTACCTCGATCACTGGATGGCATATTGGCTTCCCTCACTTAGTCCCACAGGCTTGCGCCATTGATCAGCCGCGCCATACTCGTCCTTCGTTTGAATTCGCCGTTGGTATCTCCGGTTCTGCGGGGAGTGTGCCGGATTGATCCGGTAATTTTGGTGCCACGGTGATGCGCAAGTCCAACGCCCGTAGAATTCCAAGTAGATTGGCATAAGTGGGGTTGCCTTTCTTCCTTAGCATTCTATAGATGGACTCCCTGGCAATGCCAGCGGCTCCAGCGACTTTCGACATCTGCCTGGCATCAGCGACATCTCTCAGTGCCACCAGGAACATCTCATCGGAATCCGCCAAGGCTGCGTTCAAGTAGGCCGTTGCCTCTTTGGGGTCCGCGAGATCTTCCAGCAGGCTGTCCCGATAAGGCCGTTTCCGCTTAGGCATTGTATTCCCTCCAACGGTCCTTGGCGTTCTGGATCTCTACGTCTTGATCGTTCTTTCGGCTGCCGCCGAGAAGCACAACCGTATCTCCGTCTTCACCGAAATACACGCGATAACCTTGCCCTACGTCAATCCGAAGTTCATGCACGCCTTCACCCACCGCCTTGCAGTCTCCGAAATTGCCGTCCATGACGCGATTCAATCTCAAGCGTATCGCCTGCTTCGCCCTTTCATCCCGGAGAGCGCGAAGCCATCTTTGAAAGCAATCCTGGTTCTATGGGGATACGTAGTTTTCGACTTTCCGCCGCCGCGCTTCCACTGTGAGTCTTCCTCAAGTGCCTTCAATGATATCCGCATAAAATCGAACCCTACGGTCAGAATCTGCTAATCGATAACGAATGGTGGAAGCGGCGGGAGTCGAATGCGCAAAACGCCGACCAGACGTTCGTTGAGTTCAAGGCCACTAGGCCCGGCGAGGTGCGACGCTTCCCATACTGTGATTTATATATCACAGATCCAGGATACATCGGAATCCCCCGCAGCGCAAATGGTTTAGAGCGATGTCCGCCCAGCTCGACGTCCGGCCCGGAGTTCGGCACCTCTTCAGGCGCCGCAATGAGCCCCCTCGTATTTCATGTGCGACCGCAGGACAAACGCCCCGATCACGAGCAGGAAATGTGTTCTCTGCTTTGCGCAGGCCAAACACGCCGGAGGCCGCCGCCTACCGAAGGGTAGCCGGCGGCCCCCGCGACCTGCGCCACGAGCTTTCAGATCAGGACATTAAGGATCCAATCCGCTGGCGCTACCGATAGGAACGTACTGAGGTAGCTTACTGCCGCACACCCTCGCAGTCAACCGACAAGAATGACTAAGCCTTGGAAATAGTCCCGCCGTATTAGCAGGGCTGATGGGCATAGTCCTGCTAACTGCGCGGCGTCTGGTGACCCATGAGCGGCAAAATCCGCCGGTAGCAATACGGGTCTGCATGCCACTGCCCGGTGCTCGCCAGCGACATGGCCTGGCATCCGCCGCCGCATTCGAGCGCCACCTCGCAATCCCGGCAAGCGCCGTTCATATCCGGGCGAGTGAAACTCCTCAGCGCCGAGAATGCGCCGGGGCGGAACCAGATGGTCCAGAGGTCATCCCGGCGAAGGTCCCCTTCGACGATGTGATCGGGCCAGGAAAGACAGCCCTTCACCCGGCCGTCGCTCATGATTCCGCAGGTGGTCCGGCCCGCGGTGCAGCCTTGCCAGCCGAACTCTTCGAAATCCAGCGGGCTGAAATACCCGCAACTGTCTGCCGGGACGACCTCCACACCTTCGTGTTTCGCCCTGGGACGCAGCCTGCGCGCAAATTCTCCCATGGCGAGAAACTGTTCATCGGTCAGGCGCAGTTCCGGGCTGTCCTGGCTCCGCCCGGTCGGGAACAATGGCTGAAGCTGCCACTTCCAGGCTCCGATCGAGCGAACCAGCCGGTAGGTCTCCTCGAGCATTTCGATATTCAAGCCCGTGACCGAGGTGATCACGCTCAGGTCGAGGCCGCTCCCGACACAGCATGCGGCACCGCGGAGGGTCCTCTGAAAAGCGCCCGGAACGCCGCGGAGCGCGTCGTGCGCCTCCTCCAGGCCGTCCAGGCTGACCGCCACGGATTTCAGGGCGCAGGCCTTCATGCGGGTGACGGTCTCCTGGGAAAGAGAGAGGCCGTTGGTCACCACTCCCGTCTTGATTTCCAGGCCGCGAAGGCGCGCCGCGATGTCCTCCCAAAACGGACTGAGCAGGGGCTCGCCGCCCGTGAAGATCACCTCCTGCACCAGCAGCGCCGGGAACTGATCGCAGATAGCGAGCGACTCCTCCAGGGTGAGCTCGCGTCCTCGGGGCGCCCCCGCGGACGACGCGCAGTGGCGGCACCGGAGATTGCAGGCCAGGGTCAGTTCCCAGCCGACGACGAACGGAAAGCTTTCGAAAGCCACTGGCACCTCCTGGCCTGCAAACGGC
>Ga0335070_10010628_pt1 | contig 10762 bp, 6 predicted proteins | sample Lox_Sample_13_FD_206722 | JGI IMG/M metagenome (GOLD analysis project Ga0335070, IMG submission 206722) | Soil microbial communities from Loxahatchee National Wildlife Refuge, Florida, United States - Lox_Sample_1.3 | ecosystem: Environmental > Terrestrial > Soil > Wetlands | place: USA: Florida...
ATGCTACGTAATCCTGCCATGCTACAACGAAGAACAAAACCTCAAAACCCTAATCCCAAGAATAAACGCCACACTAAAACCAAAAATGCCCTACACAATAATAGCCATCAACGACGGAAGCACAGACGACACCGCGCAAATCCTCAATCAACTCTCCGAACAATACCCCATTATAACAATCCAGCACCCACAAAACAAAGGCTTGGGCGAAACACTAAAAGATGGCCTAACCACAGCCGCACAACTCTCCACAGCAGAAGACCTCATAATAACCATGGACGCAGACAACACACACGACCCAAGATACATGCTCGACATGACCAAAAACACGTGCCAAGCCGACATTGTAATCGCTTCCCGCTACGTGAAAGGCGGAAAACAACTAAACGTCCCCCCACACCGCGTAATACTCAGCAAAGTCATAAACCAAGCCATCAAATTCGTCACAAGAATACCCATAAAAGACGCCACAAGCGGCTACAGATGCTTCAAAGCCAAAACAATAAAAACACTCCACAAACAACTAGGCAAAAAACTCATAGAATCAAAAGGCTTCGAAACCTCGCTCGAAATACTACTAAAACTCTCATGGCTAAACCCAGCAATACACGAAATACCCATCACCCTAAACTACGCCAAAAAAACAGGACACAGCAAAATGAAACTAACCCCAACAATCCAAAGATACATCACCCTGCTCTTCACAACAAACAAATGGAAAAACCAACTCAAAAAACCCACATAACCAACACTTGTAACCATTTCCGAACAATTTGCAGTAGTACGCATCCAATTCAGATTCAGAACCACTAAAAAATTTTTAATAAATGCACGAACGTTCACACATAAGTGACCTTAAAAAAGGGGATAAAAAAAATGAAAAAAACTCTAAACCTAAGAATAAACAACAAAGCAAAAGTCACAACACTCGCAATTCTACTAACAGCAATCATCACAATAAGCGCAATCATTTCAACAATGTCCACTAACAGTTTAGGAGCACAATCATCAGGACTACCATACAGCACTACAGACTACAAACAAATCTACGGAGTACTCGGCAACGACACATACTCTCTATACCCATATGAAGATCAATCCGTAAACGTTGGCTTCTCAAAATATGGGGAATTAATGAACCCCTACGTTCCAGTTGGCTTGAACTACAGCGGCGTTATCGATCCATTCGCTAATTCTTTTGTAGCCAGACAAGACTGGAACGAAGGATGGGTACTAAACTGCACGTACATCCAATCTGGACAATACAAAAACATCTGGGCTTTCGCCCTCTACAGCGACACATTAGGCAGCGGCACACCATCAGACATAAGCTGGCAACACGCTACCAGTGGTTTAGGACAACCATACTGCGGCAGAAAAACAAACGCCTACGCAATAAGCTATCCTATCGAAACAATCTATGACGGCCCAAGAAAGGCAGAATATCTACTAAGAACAGTCATCTCAACTAACACTACCGTGGCAGGATTTGATAATGACAAAATACTCGAGCTCACCTTCCACGTGATATTTGAAAAAGACCAGAAATACGTAGTATGGATAAAGGACGTAAAAAGAGTTGATATCGGCAAAGGCATTGGAACCATGCAAATCGAATTCAGCGAAAGAGGACAATGGGACATGGAACGTGCATCCCACCCGCTCTCCTATGCACACTGGTTCGTCAATCAAACTACAGAATACGATAAGAACATATTCTTCAATGGTTCGTACGCGTACGCTGAAGAAGCACAAGATGCTGGTTATGACGTCTGTCAAATAATCAGCAAATCACTTCCATACGTAGGCTGGGCGGCTTTCTGGCCAAACACCACACTTAACTATGTCGAGGCCTTTGATGTCACAACGCCGCAAACAAGAGATGGCACGCTTTCTACAGAGAACGACTATTACTTAAGAGGCAATTGGCCGAGTATGAACCATGGCAACTATACGTGGTATCCATGTGTAAAAGTGCCCACTTCATATCCGCGTGGTGAAGGCCATTGGAGCAACGAACCAATGGTTTTCGTGAATGATGTCGTGAAAACAAGAGGCACAAACTACAAATGGATATACAATGGTACAAGTTGGGGAGTCAACTTCTATCCAATCTACGCTCCAGGTCCGAACGATTATGTCCGTATAGTTTACAAGTCCACTCAAGGCGTTCTACAAAGTGACATGAGTCCATCTCCACATGAGCCTGCAACACCATACGTAATAGGTGAGTGGGCATTTGACCTCACATGGGCAAACATGACACGATCAACCAACCAATGGCGCTGCATTACTTCCTACGGAGTAACAGATATTCATGACGCTTCAGATGCCGACCAGTTTGGTCATCACCCAGATAATCAATACCAATCAGAGAACGTTTTAGACCGTGAAATCAAATATCAACTAGACGAACTCTTCAATCCATGGGATCTTAACGATGCAGTACATAAAGAGGACAACAGATGGCTATACGAAACTACCCTCACAAGTGCAGCGAGTTATGTTGCCTTGTCACAAGGGTTTGACGACAAGCTATGGATGAACAAAAAATATGGCAACTGGACAAACCACTATAAACTACAGTATAGTGGCCCTGGGACAATAGCTGACTGGGTGAATGCATACGAAGACGGTTCCACTTATACGGCACATAGTGGGAATTGGGCTTTGCTATTCGGCGTAAATGCATCCGGCGACGCTATGGTACGGATTACGCCATACGGCAGTGATTATGGCACTTCGGCAAACAACACCATAAAGTTCAAAGACCTTACGGAAATCAGCTTCTGGTACAAGACAATCGTAGCTAGTACGAGCTATGCGCCTGGTATATTTGTAAAATTGAATCCAGGCGATAATTCAGGACACTGGGTAGCTGTTAACATGTACGACAACCACATTGTCAACACAAACGGCTGGAGAAAAGTAGACTTAAGCAACGTGTCATACTACACAGGGCAAGATGCGGATCATTCTTTCTGGTTCGGCGCAGACTCGTGGGTATATGGTTCTAGTGGACCATTAAACGGTCTGACTCCAGGCGAAGGTGGTTCACTTAAATCATTCGACTACTTCCGAAACAAATTGGCAGATTGGTACGTTGACTCCATAGTTGTAGAACTTGGACCAGTGGTCAGCGGTAGCACCATAAGGAAATATCTGATTGACGACGTTGACGTAGGCTATCTAACTGGCGCAGGCTGTGTACGGAACGAAAGAGTGTACAACTTTGAGGAGGACAAGCTCGTCCCATCCTACTGGGATCAATACAACACTTTCAGTGAACAGGTTCTCATAAATGGCACACTATGGGCAAGGCACGATGGTGTGGAAAGCTACGAAACCCTTGACCCCTCAAAAGCTGGTACTAGTACATACAGAGATTACTATACAATTGACTTTACCACCGGCATACTGTACTTCTACAGATACAATGACCTTACAGACGAATACGAACAAATAACATTGAAAGCAGGAACAAGAATTAAAGTACTGTATTCAACAATCGAGTTCTGCACAATTGGACGCTACGAATGGAACACAGTGGGCACAGTATCTGCGGCAATCGACTCTGCAGGGTCAGCAATGATTTCAGATGCTTTTGAGGAATGGAAGGACATCGAAGTATACAATGCAGCGCTAGACCTTAAAGAAGCCACATGGGGACCAAACGCACCATACTTGCTCCGGGAACAAGGAGTAGCCAACCGATCCAGATCACAATACCGAGGCAACCTCAACCGTCTAAGTCTTAAAGATGACTGGTGCACAACCTACGCAATTTCCAGCAGCAACATAATCATCGTGGGCGGTCCATCAGCAAACGGACTAGCAGAATACTTCAACGACTACACTGACGCATTCCTGACAAAGAGCGACGTTTCAACCTCAGACTTGACAGGCTGGGGAATTTACGCCACAGGATGCTGGAACAAAACACGCGCCTACTACGGAGGAGCATCTGGAGCAGGCGGATACGCAGTTATCTCTACGTACAGAGACTTAAACGGCACCATTGGCTTCATAGTTTGGGGCTATAACGGACAAGACACGTATTATGCCTGCTACGCCTTGCGACATGGTCTAATCGAGTACATGCAATACTTGCAGCCAGGCGTTACTACATTGATTCTGAAGATGACCTACAGCGGTTCATGTGCTCCATCTATAAGCATCGTTGAAAGTCTAGGCATATTCACAGAGTGCACAGGCTTCGGACAATTCGCCTACCTCGGTGAAGGCGGCGCAACAATCGTCAGAAACAACTATGTACTTCCAGCAGCAAGACGACTACTCATCGAGAACAAGCTAATGTCATTCACTTGGCCAACCAGCATACACTCAGATCCATGAGTTGACCAAGCCTTCTTTTTTTCTTTCTTTTTTCTTTGTTAAAGTTAATCTTTTACATACTTTTTATGCCTTAATATGACTTGTATATGTAAGGTTTATAAGGTGGTTTCGCCATATCTATTTTATATATGTCTAATTTTAGACATATTGTATCCCCGTGTGACAGGTCAACTGTTCAACGAAGCTACAGTTAGGAAGGAAGTTGAAATGAATAGGTCGGATTCGCGGACGTTTTTCTTTTATGTTTTGTTAGTTGTCGTTCTTGTTCATGAGGGTGTTTTGTTTTGGAATTTTTATTCTCTCGGTGCGGATGGTGGGGTTTTTTGGTTTAGGGAGTGGCCGTTTTGTGTGGGCGATTCTGTTTCTTCGAGGGTGATGGATGATTTTGCCTATAATGGAAGCAGTGTTGAGTTGGTCGTTGGGTTTCGTGGGAATTGCTCGAATAACTTGTTACAGTTGACTTCGCTTGTTGTTCAGAAAGGTGGATGTGTGGTTAATCGTTTTTCTCTTGGGGGTGTGATTCGGAGTCTTACTTTGAGCGTTGCGACGAGTAAGGTATCGAGTTTTCTCAGGGCTGTCGCAGGTGAGGAAGGTGTGGAATTTGTTGAGCCCAACTGGAAGTTCTGCATTGATGCCGTTCCTAATGATCCTGAATGGGTTGATCAGTGGGGGCCTGCGAAAATCGAGGCAGATAAAGCGTGGAATATTCAGGTTGGTAATAGTTCGGTTGTTGTGGCTGTGGTTGACACGGGCGTTTATTATAGGCATCCTGATCTTTCGTCCAACTATGTTCCTTTGGGTTATGATTGGGTGAACGGTGATAATGATCCTTTTGATGATCATGGGCATGGTACGCATTGTGCTGGGATTATTACAGCGGCTATGAACAACAGTGTGGGGATAAGTGGAGTTGCTCAGGTTAGTGTCATGGCCGAGAAAGCTTTGGCGTATAATGGTGTTGGTTATGAGGATGATCTTGCGAACGCTATTGTGCATGCTGTGGATCAGGGTGCAAAGATAATTAGTTGTAGTTGGGGCAGTAGCAGTGATAGTCAGCTTTTGCATGATGCTGTTGAATATGCTACGAGCAAGGGCGCTTTGGTTGTCGCTGCTGCGGGCAATTCTGGCTCGAGTGAGAAGCATTATCCTGCGGCTTATCCTGAGGTTGTTGCTGTTACGGCTACGAATGAGAAGGATAAGCTTGCGAGTTTCTCAAGTTATGGTGATTGGGTTGATGTTGCGGCGCCGGGTACAAGTATTGTTTCGACGTTTCTTTGGAATACGTATGTTTCGATGAGTGGTACTTCGATGGCTTGTCCGCATGTGGCTGGTGTTGCGGCTTTGGTGTGGAGTCAATTTCCGTGGATGACTAATGTGCAGGTTCGCAGTCAGCTGTTGAACACGGCGGATGATTTGGGCAAGGCTGGTTTTGATGCGTATTATGGGTATGGTTGTGTTAACGCTCGTAAAGCCGTTGCGGAGTCGGTTTCGCTTTTGGGTAGTAGTGTTCTTTGTGCTCCTGAGGGTGGTGTGCAGTTTTTGTATGTGGATCCTAGTGTGAATGGTGAGGCGGCTTATGATGTGATTGCGGGTGGTGTGGTTTATGGGCTTTGCGTTAATCCGCAGCTGCAGAGTTTTGTGTCGTCGCCTGGTTTGGTTCTCGCTTCCGGCGAGTTGAATGCTTCTGCTTTGAATAGTTCGGCTGTGGTGTTGTTTGGTGGTCCTTGTGCTCAGGGTGTGGTGGAGTTTTATGAGGCTTCTGGCGTGGCGCCTTTGAGGTTTGTGGCTAATGCTACGCATTTCATGTTCCAGAAGCAGAATGGTGATGTTGTTGCTGTTTTGAATAGGTCTTTGGCGGTTTCTGGGCGTGAGGATATGTTTGTGGTTGAGGTTTTTGTTGATGGTTCGAATTTGTTGGTGGTGATGTATGGTTTTACGTGGCGTGGAACGTGGGCGAGTGGAATTTGTTTCAAAGAAGTTATCGCTAAGAATTTGAATGCTTATTCTGAGGGTTGTTATGTTTTTCATTGGGTGGACAAGGGCAAATTGGATGGCGTGCCGCAGCGCAACGAAATCAGTTTGGAGTATCCCTCTTAGTGTGAGAATCTGTGCGCAACGCCCCCTACCCCCCTTCACTATATGATACAAATATGTTTTGACCTTTCTTGTCACTTTTTGTGACTTTTTGGGCTTAGGGATGTACGTCGCCAGTGTGGTTTTTCAAAAAAGCAAATAAGAGGAGGGTTGGTATTGTATAGGTTCTGGTTTCAGGGTGTGTTTGTATGGCGGATGCTGCTGTTTGTTTCGATAGAGAGGTTCTTGTTAAGGATGCGTCTGTTGATGAAGTGGTTAGTTTTTGCAATCAGGTTTTGAAGGCGATGAGGTTGAGAATAGACAAGGAGGAACCAAGCGAGGATGGGAAGACGACCATTTTTGCGAGTGAGGGTGCGTTGGTGCCGCTCACGTTGAAGGTGTTGTTGCGGCCTTTTAATCTGTATGAATACGCGAAAAAAGCTCAGCGGTCTGGGTTGCACGTTGTGGTTTCGTCTGATAAGGCTGGGGTCCATGTGTATTCGTGTGGGATTGCGCTTGATGAGATTACTGGAAAGCTGGCGAAGTACTCGAAGGACAAGATTGTTGAAGAGGTTACGAACACGTTGGACGAGTTGGATTTTGAGAATAAATTCGTTAAGAAGATTCTGGAACACTTTCCCAAGGCAAAACAAATAAGATAGACAGAATCTGCAGCGTTATGTTCATAGTCCTTCTGTTTTTAGAGCGTTAGTTATTAGTAAACGTACTAGTTCCGTATTATTCACTATGCCCTTCTTCTCCTTCAAAGCCAAAAAACGCTCAGCCAAAACACCCACCAAAACAACACGAACACAAACCCTAACCAAACAAACACACTCCTATGACTTTCTGCACAAAATTACTTTTTTGCAATAAATATAACAAAATATTAAGAAGTGAGATAATATTGCCATAGAATGCGCTATTCTAAAAAAAGCAAGCTTATTTTTCAGTATGATAAGTTCTACTTGAGGGAAGCAATTTGGAAGAGATCAGCATCTGGCTCAGAGATTTTATAACTGAATTGAGAAAACAGTCCGATAAACTGTCTCAAGATGAAAGGTCGAAAATATCTAATCTTGATGATTTCTTTCCACCCTGTCAGGTTCTTCTTCTATGGTTCAAAGACGTTAATCTTCAGTATCTAATATGCACCCATGACGACAATAGGGATGATCTGGAAATCGAAGTTGAGGGTCCAATTCCCACTTACGAAGCCATAGATAAACTAGACGCGATTCTGCAGAATCCTAAATGGAATAGAACATTATCAGAAAAAGAGAAGAAACATATATACTCAAACACTGTCGCATTCCCAGAAATCTTAGAGGGTGTTTTTTTGAATCTGTTGAATATGCTTCGGGATTATCTGTTCCAAAAGCCTCCTGCTAATGATCTCGTCGGAGTTAAAATGATGTTGATTTCAAGAGACTTCTGGTGGGATATTCGGGGAAATATCACTGGGATGGATAAAGCAAAAATGATTACCGAGATATTAGAACAGGCAAAGCAAGAAATTGCGAGACTAAAGACTGCACCTTCAACCCCACCACCATCCGTACCTCCTATCAAAAGTTGTGCTACCTATTTCTATCCACCCATTTGGGTAGGTCAATTACCAAAAAGAACTTTCCAACAGAAAGCTCGTGGATCATTTATCTTTCCAGAGAAGGCGTTAGAACTTGAATATAAAGGAAGGATTTTGATTATTACCCAAGACGGTTTGATTGCAATAAGTGAAGAAAATGTTCCAAAAGCTACAAAGATGCTGAACGAAATAATGGCTACCTTCCTACTTATGGGCTTGGAGGCAAACGCTATACGTGAACTTGAAGTAGGCCCTGCCACAATTGATTCTACATCGAAGACGATGACTTCGTGGGGAACTAGGACCCAAACACTAAGAACGCAGCTTGCTTTTCACTTTCGTCCAACAGTAGATTTTGAAAGCAGAATCGAAATTAGTAAAGAAGATTTCACTTCGGTGGTTCAGCAAGCGAAACGTATTAGTGATGATCCTGAAATCTCTGATTTTTTGAAATTCCTTCTCGAGGCACACACCCATCTTAGAAATTCAGAATATTCACAGTCGTTCATAATGAGTTGGGTTATAGTCGAAAGGCAGATGTATTGGCTTTGGAAGAAATTCCTCAAGGAAGAACAAATGCCCAGAGAACGTAGAGATAAACTGACTAATCCAGTTTACTGGACAATAGATTTTGTTCTAGAAGGACTTAACCTTGGAGGGCAACTGCCCAACAAAGAGTATGAAGAATTAATGTCTCTAAAGAGCAAGAGAAATGACATAATACATGCAGGCGAAAGCGTAACCTTAGAAGAGACAGAGAAATGTTTCAAACTTGCGACGAGCATCGTTAAGCAAAGAAGCGGTCTGAACTAGATTTCAGAAAGTTTGTCGAACACGTTCTTAAGTGAGAGGACCAATTTATTTTGGGCAAAAAGGCGGTTGTTTGAAGTGATTGTGAAGATGTTGACGCTGGGTGCGTTGGGTACTAATTGTTTTGTTGTTTGGTGTGAAGAAACAAAAGAGGCGGTTGTGATTGACCCTGGCTTCTCCACAGAAGACGAGGGCAAAAAAACCGTACTCCATTCAATAGAGGCTAATGACTTAACGGTCAAATACATAATCAACACGCATGGGCACGCTGACCACACAAGCGGAAACGGAGTGGTGAAGAAAGCCACGGCTGCACCCATACTAATCCACGAACTAGACGCACCCTTACTAGGCGAGAGCGGCAAAGATTGGGCAAGCATGTTCGGATACCAAATAATTTCTCCTCCAGCAGACAAAACACTCAAAGAAGGCGACACAATCCATTTCGGCAAACAAGCCCTAACCGTACTCCACACGCCCGGACACACCCCAGGCGGCATAAGCCTAGTAGGCAACGACTGCGTATTCGTGGGCGATACACTGTTCCAAGGCAGCATAGGCAGAACCGACTTCCCAGGCGGCTCATACAAAGCGCTAATTAACTCAATTAAGGAAAAACTCGCCACACTACCAGACGACTTTACAGTTTACACGGGACACGGACCAACAACCACCATAGGCACAGAAAAAAGAAACAACCCCTTCATACTAACACCAGAATTATATTCACCAGAAGACGAACAATAACCCCTTAGAAGGTGAAACAGTGGAGATCAGGGAGGCAACCCAAAACGACAACGAAGCTCTACTCGAACTGCAAAAGAAGTGTCCCATGGGCGTAGACTTTGTGGTCGCCGTTGACAGCTCACCAGACTACTTCGCCCGCTCACGACCATACAAAGACTGGCACGTCTTCGCAGCGGTCGAAAACCAACAAATCATAGGCTCAATCGCATGCACCATAGACACACGCCTTATTCAAGGAAAACCAACCAAAACGGCTTACCTATACGGAATGATAGTCGACCCCACAAAAAGACGATCAGGAGTAGCCACACAACTTCAGCAATACATCGAAAAATACCTCACCAAACAAAAAGTCAGCCTGTGCCACCTGCTCGTTATGGAAGAAAACACACCCTCAATACGCCTATGCCAAAAAAACGGCTTCCAACACACAAAAGACAGCCCAAGGTTCTCACTCATGGTCTACAAACCCCTGAAACTGCAGAACGAAGCCTACATAAAACCCATGACACCCACAGACGTCAAAGATGTTGTCGCGATGATGAACGAAACATACCAAGACCACGACTTCTACGCGCCCTATACCGAAGAAACCTTCCGAGAATACATCCAAAAACTCCCACAAGACAACCAAGAAAACATATTCGTCCTCAAACAAGGAGAAAACATCCAAGCTTGCATAGGCTATTGGGACTTTAACGCAATAATCAGAGACCGCGTCCTAAAACTAAACACGCGACTAAGGTCAATTTCACTCCCCTTGAGATTCCTAGGCTTGTTCACAAAAATGCCAAAAATCCCAAAACCCGGCGAAACACTAAAACAGTGGTACCTGTTCCCAGTTGCGTACAAAGACACCACGGCACTGATAGAACTCATCAAACACGTAAACAACCTCGCCCTAGAAAACAACATAACCACACTCGTAACAGCGCAAGACGACCAAAGCCCACTAGTCAGCGTCTTATCCAAATTCAGAAACGCCCAAATAAAAATGCACTACTTCGTCAAACCACTGCAAAAAACACAGATTCTCCCCGCGAAGGAAAGAAAACTCTACATAGACATAACAAGTATCTAAACGCAGAAAAGCCTACAACGTGCCCTCAAAAAAATCCTCATGCTCAGCCAACTGCAACTCCTTAATCGACGATTCGGACTCCTCACAAAGCTCAGCCCTTTTCCAGC
>Ga0335070_10010629_pt1 | contig 10762 bp, 6 predicted proteins | sample Lox_Sample_13_FD_206722 | JGI IMG/M metagenome (GOLD analysis project Ga0335070, IMG submission 206722) | Soil microbial communities from Loxahatchee National Wildlife Refuge, Florida, United States - Lox_Sample_1.3 | ecosystem: Environmental > Terrestrial > Soil > Wetlands | place: USA: Florida...
TGCATCGCAAACCCGGTCTGCAAGGCACCGTTACAGAGGCTATTGACCAGGCGTGGTATCCCCTGCGTGTACCCGTAGATCAATTCAATGGCGTCTCCGGAAAACAAAGTCTGCTCGGGCAGGCCGGCAAGGCTCAACCGGTGATGCAGGTATTCCTGAAGTTCCTCCAGGCTTAACGCTTTCAGCTTGCAGATGCAACTGATACGCTGCTTCAGTTGGCGCAACTCGGGACGCCCCAGAATCTCCGACAGCTCCGGTTGCCCGGACATGATGATGTCCAGCAGCTTGTCGCGCGGAGTTTCCAGGTTCAGCAGCAGGCGGATTTCTTCCAGCAACTCCGTCGGCAGCCGTTGGGCCTCGTCTATGATCAGCAGCGAAGGGCGTCCGGCCTCCCGGTTCTGAAGGAGCTTCTCCTGTAGTGCGACCAGTTGACGGCTCTTCAACGCCGACTGGCACTCGAGTCCGAACTTGACCGTCAACAGGTCGTAGAACTCCTGCCGCGTCAGCGTGGGATTAGTACACAGCGCGGTGACATACCGCCGTCGTTCCAATAGTCCCAGGAGAGAATAAAGCAGAGTGGTCTTACCGGTTCCAGCCTCACCTACCAGTACGGTCAATCCCTGTTGGGTACAGACGCTGTAGATCAGTCCCGAAAGTGCCTCCCGGTGTTGCGTCGTCATGCACATGAAGGACGGGTCCGGCGACAGGCGGAAAGGATACTCCTTGAGATTATAAAATTGCTGATACAAAGTGGTTCTCCAAAGGGCCTCAATTACGGTAGTAATGAATGAACGCCGCGCAAGAAACCACGATGGCGACCAATGCCCCGGACATGCTGGCTAAAATGAGGCGTCGCCTTTGAATCGTTTGATCCCTATAAGTTTGAATGACCGGAATCACTTCCAGGACCGGGATACCGGTGGATTCCGTGATCTGTTCGGACGTCGTGATCGACATTCCCATGAATTCCGTCATCAGTGCAAGCAGGATACCGAGCCCCAGCCCTGCCAAGCTGCCTCCGGCATTGATCATCGTTCGATTTGGCGAGGATGGCCGTTCTGCTGGCTGGGCCGGATCCAGGATTGTGAACTTTTCGCCCTTCTGGCGGATTTCCAGTTGAGTCGCGGTCTCCGCGTTCTGCAGACTTGTCAAAAGCTGGCTGTAGTGCCCTTTGGATATTTCATAGTCGCGTACCAGATCGACGATCTGTTGCTCCCGCACCGGGATCGCCTCCAATTTGGCTTGATAGTTCGCAATTTGCTTGCTGATACGCTGTTGCTCTATCCGGCGCCTGGCGATTTCCGCGTCTAATTGCCTTAATTGAGACTGCAATATCGGATTGTTCGTAGGCACCACCGGAGGCGCGGACTTTTGAGCGGACGGAGCGGAATTGGAATCGGCAGGCTCGGCCGGAGCGGCAGGCACGGTTTCAACCATGGCGGGCGCGGAACCAGTCCCTTTCGCCGCCGCCTCTTCGTCCGCAATTTGCGCCATGAGCTTCCGAACGGCCGGATGCTTGTCGGTGTAGCCGCGGGCGAGCAACGCGGCGAGCTGCGCCTTGGCCTGATTGACAGTCTTGCCGACAGGGGTCGTCGGTTTTCCATCCTTATCCGCATTCAACATTGGTTTCAGCGGCTCGTTTCCATCCAAGTCCACGACCGGAGCAGTGTGGGCGATGAGGGATTCTGTAAGACTTTTTTGCTGCTCTGCGCGCGAAATGGCGTCGCTCTCCAATTGCATTTGAGACTGGAGTTGCCCCAAAATCTGGAGATCCGCCGTCTGTTGTTCCGGCATCTCTCCAATGTGTTTCAACTTGAAATCCCGCAACCTGCTTTCCTGTTCTTCCAGCGTTTTGCGAGTCTCCTGCAACTGGTTCTGTAGAAATTCCGTAGTCCCGGTGGCCTGCTGCTCCCGGGCTTTCAGGTTCTCCTCGATAAACAACGAGGCTAGTTCATTGGCGACCTGTGCCACCAGGCGGGGATTCGTGCCGCTGAAGCCCACGCGGAACGCCTGCAAGTCCTGACTGCCGCCAAAATCGCTCACCACCGCAACAGAAATATGCCGGCGCATCGTGCCGATCAGATCTTCACGAGCAAGTGTCTTTTTTTCCTGCGGATAGAGGTTCAAGGTATCGATGATTTTCTGCAGCCGCGTGGCACTCAGGATCTGCTGCGACAACGTGCCCAGGCGATTGCGAATATCGCCCGTGACGGTGGATCTTACGTAACTCTCGGGAACCTTCTGGGGATCCACCAGGATCAGCGTGTCGGATGTGAAAATATCCGGCAGCCGATAAGAATAGACTGCGGTGCCGGCTGAAATGACGGCGAAAATACCGAGAACCCACCATTTACGGTGCAGGATAATACGCAGATAGTGCTCGGGAGAGAGAGAAACCCCGCCAGGTTTCAGTGCTGCCGCCGTTCTGGGGCGGCTGCTCCCCGCAGTTGATCCGGAATTCACCATTCAATTTGAGAACCTCGTGCAACCCATTGACCATTTGAGAATTGCCTTAATTCTGTATGGCTTAGCGTGAGACGGGAGCCCGCTGAACACTCCGGTCCCAAATCTTTTCCCTGCTTCTTTGGATTTTGGAAACAGCAAAGCCTATGGAACTGAAAATAAGGTAGCTACCTGAACATCGCCGACAAACGGTCAGTTGCGGCTAGCAGGCGATGGATGCCCCTTCCCGATCTCGTCGAGGCGCGCCCGAGCATTGACCACAACGGGATCAGCCGCAGGGTCGTTGCGAAGTTCCAGTCTGTACTCGCGCACAGCGCCCTGCACATCTCCCTTGGCGTAAAGTACATCACCCAAGTAGTAATGCAACAGTATGACGCCCGTCGACACATGCTGCAGCGCTATCCCGCGTCGGATCTCCGCTTCGGCCTCGTCCAGCCGCTGCTGTTTCAAGCGTACGATGCCCAGCAGCAGATAGGCCCGTGGTTCCGTCGCATCCAATGCCAATGCCTTCGTTATGCACTCTTCAGCCAAAGGAAGAGCATTAATAGCGGAATAGCAAAAGCCGAGGCTGCAGAGGGTATCGACGTTGTCCGGCTGCGCCTGGAGGGCGTCCATCAGATGGGGAACAGCCTCGTTTATCTTCCCTTGTCGAATGAACGCGTTCCCTACTAGTTGCGGTGCAATGGGGTGGCCAGGCGAAACTTCGACACCGCGCACTGCAAGGACGTAATCGTTCTTCCAGTATTGTAGTTCCCATACCGTCACGACGGCATAGCCAACCGCAATTGCAATCAAGGTGGCGGCCGCTGTCCTGGTATACTGCAATTCCTTCAATCGCGAGAGCAGGCTGGCCAGCATCACGCAAATGGCGACGGAAGGCAGATACAGATAGCGGTCATGGACGTTCTCCGCGTTGTTCCATAAGGTCACGTTCAGCATGGGCACCAGCAAAATGGAGCACCAGGCTGACAGGAACGCCAATACCCGCGATCGCCGGCTTCCATAAAAGAGAACAGAGGCCCCGGCTAACAAGAGAACCAGCGGCAAAACGAAGTTCCACAATCCAGGATGCGTGACCGCAAAGAGGTTATAGAACACGCTCAAACGGAACGGAAACAGCGCATGGGCGGTATAGAATACAACCGCCTTGGGCCAAGCCAGGAGAGCCGCCTGAAAGCCGAATCTCGTGTGCTGCGGGACCAAGCTTCTTAGGGCGAGTGTTCTGACAACCAAGAAAACCAGCGAGATTACAACGTAAGGTATGGACTTGCGGAGAGCGGAGTGCAACCTTATTTTTCGAGATGCACCGGACTGCTGGAAGATCCATTCATAGCTGAATATGATCGCTGGCGTGACGAGCGCGGTCTCCTTTGCCAGTATTGCGAGACAGGCCAGAAGCAAGGAAGCCACTTGCCATGGATCCGTCTCTTTCTGGCCGGAATCGCGGTGTTTCAGGTAACAAAGGAGGGATCCAAGTAGCAAGGCCGCCAGAAGGGGTTCGGTCGCGCCGGAGATCCAAGCTACGCTTTCCACGTGCACCGGATGTAGGCCAAACAGCAGCACCGCAACTACTGCGACCCAATTGTCTTCCGTAAGACGAAAAATGAAAAAGTACAGAAGCACACAGCAGAGGATGTGCAGCGCAATCACCGTCAGGTGCCAGAGCGCCGGATTCAAACCGAACAGCTTGTACTGAGCGGCCAGCCAGAGCATGAAGACAGGGCGGTAATAAAGGGCGGGAGCGTTGGTATGTGCCCAAACGTGCGACTTGAAATAACCCAGCGCTAACAACCACGATTTGATCTGTGGATTATAGAGGATTTGCCCGAAATCGTCGTACACGAACTCGAAGAAGACCGCGCGCAGGTACACGCTAGCGGTCAACAGCAGTACGGCGCTGAGCACTAGGCGATAGACTGGTATTTTGGGGCTTAGTACTCGGGTGGTCGGTCGTGGCACAGGCTGAATAAAATGTCTTCCAAAACAAAGAAACCCTTGCTGGCATGAATTAACGCCAGCAAGGGTCAAATTCTCTGACCACAGGCTGATCCTCCTCGAAAGAGGAAAAAGGCGAAGAACCAGCCCGCTTTCTATGCTTTACTGTTGCGGCGCCGAAACAACTGCGTAGCACCAACAAGAACCGTGCCAAGCAGCAAAATCGAAGTGGGCTCGGGAACTACCGAGGTGTTCGCTATATCGGTGCTGTTAGACGCCCACCCGTTTGTGAGCCCGGTGTTGGTACTATTGGTGCCTGCAATACTGGCGTTCATGAGCAGCCACGGTGTACTCGTTGGAATGCCGAGCGCCGTGAGCAAAGCTGCCAGCTTGGTATCTGTCTCCTGAAATACGAAGGAGACGTTGCTGTTGTTCATCACGACGCTAGTGAGGGAAGGAGGGCCGCCCGTCGCGTTCACCAGCACCGTAGTGTTGGTATAGTTTCCATTACCACCAAGCTGCCCGCCACCGGCGGCGTTGCAGCTGCTATTGCCCGTTACACAAACGCCACCAACAATATGGAGCGCGCCAGTAGCAGTGTTGAAGTCAAGAACCGCCGAGCCATTAGTATCGCACAACGCACCAATACAGCTATTAGCACCGGTTCCGAAGGTATCGTAGGTCCCATCAAACGCCCCATCGCCTGACACTGTCATTGTGCCCAAGGCGATATTAGTTCCCGAGAAGTTGCCCCCTCCGAGGCTGGTGATCGATCCGGTGGTGCCTGTGGCTCCAGTACCGAAGTCAATAGTGATGGTGGCCGAGGCTGGCCCAGCCATTACCAGCAGCGCTACCAAGCTGGCGAAAAATACCGCTCTTTTCATCGTGCTCTCCTCCTTCATCATCCGAATGGTGTTTATGACCGTCCGGATGCTCTAGGCATGCACTTCGGGGACCAAAGCGGTGCAAATGGCTAAGGTATTTTGTTTCTTTAACTTTCATATGATCCGGCGGCTTGAAGACATCAGCCAAACGGCCAAATCTTTGAGATTAAAGGACACGGTTTTGGGATTGTGTTACGGATCGGCTGACTCAGGTCAGGCAAAAACAGCGAGCCGTTCCCTCAGGGCTTCCTTTGAGAAGTTGCTTCCCGCGCTGCCTTGCGGGCAAGCTGGGCCTCCGGAAGGTTTGGGTTTTTGCGTTCTGCCACCGTCAGCGCCGCCTGTCCCTTGGCGGCATCCCCGGTACGGAAGTATGCCGCTGCCAGATGATACTGCAGGCGCGGGTCGCTGCTCTTGGCCACCGCTGATCGGAGATGCATGACCGCATTGTCATAAAGCCCTTTCCGATACATCACCCAGCCAAGGGTATCTTCGAATTCCGGTTTGTTCGGCGCCAGTTCGACTGCCTTTGCCGCGTAGGGCAGTGCCTCTTCCGCCTTGCCGCTCTCGGCAAGCAGGAAAGCCAGGTTGTTTAGCGCAGTCGCATTCTCCGGCTCACGCTCCACGACCTTGCGAAAATCCCCGATCGCCGCCTGCTCGTTCCCCTGGGAAACTTCCAGCATTCCCAGCCACTGGCGTGCTTGCGGGTTTTCGCCCTGGGCGGCAAGAATGGCATTGAGTTCCTGCCGGGCATCGGTCCAATTCGCTTGCAACAGATTGATTTGCGCAAGTGAAAGGTCCATGGGAGCAGACTCCGAGTTCAGGGCCTTAGCATTGGAAAGTACCTGTCGCGCGCCCGCCAGGTCTCCGGTTTGCTTCAGGAGTTGGCCCAGGAAAAACTGGGTTTGCGCGGACTTCGGATGCTGGGCCGCGTACTCCCGCACGTCCCTGACCGCCGCTGGCATCTGATTCTGCACGGCATAGGTGCGAACCAGGAGCCGCAGTGCCCTCATGTCCTCCGGGCTCTTGGCCAGAACCTCATGCGCGGCCTGCCGTGCTTCCGAGTAACGTTTGTCCTCAGTCTTTAAAATGCCGTCCTGAAGAAGCAGGTCTGGCGTCCTGGCGCGGCCCAGACCACGCTCGATCTCCTTGCGCGCGTCGGCCTGCTGGCCGCTGAGAAGCAACGCCCAGCAGCGTTGTTCCAGAACGGGAATCGCGTTCCTTAGGCTCTCCGGCGCACCATTCAGGAGGCTCAGTGCGGCGCCGGGTTCTTTGCCCTCTATCAGGATCTTTGCAAATTCGAGCCGCACCGGCAGCACAAACGGATTGAGCCGCAATACTTCATTCAGTTGCTGCCGCTGCATTTGAGCTCTTCCGGTAACCTGATACAGCTTGGAGAGGATGTAGTGAACCGCCGGAGAATTGGGCTCCATGTGCAGCACCCGGTTCAGGTTTGCCTCCGCGTCCGAGTATTTCTTGGCCGCAATCAGGAGTTCGCCGCGCTGCAACAGGGCATCCATGTCTTTACCGTTCTTCTTCAGCGCTTCATCCAGGACCTTTTCGGCCTCCGGTATGCGGTTCGATGCCTGGTAAGCCGCCACTAGGCGCGTCCGCGCCGTGCGGTCCTCGGGATCCTGCCGGGCAAGCCGGTCAAACTCCCGAATCGCCTCTTCTTTTCTTCCCTGCTGGAACAAAAAGATTCCGTAGTCGGGATTGAGTGTTTTGTCGGGGAACACGGCTAGGCGTTTGTAATATTGCTCGGCTTCCTGCTTTCGCCCGAGCTGATCCTGCAACGTCGCCAAGTTCAGCAGGGCTGGCTTGTGATCGGGTGTAATGGCCAGCGCTTTTTGAAATTCCTGCTCCGCGTCGGCGTTCCGGTTCCGCGCGACGTAAAACCGGCCCAAAAGGACCCGCGCGTCTGCCGATTTCGGGTTGGCCTCGCAAGCGTTTTTCAGAACCTGTTCCGCCGCCTTGAAGTCCTGCTGCTGCAGCTTCGCTTCGGCAAGGGTTACGGTCACCATCAGGTCCGCCGGCGCCGTCATCAAGGCTCTCTCCAGATGGTGCGTAGCCTCTTCCGGATCCCCCAGCTTCAATTCCGTGAGGGCCAATGCGTGCAATGCGTCGACGTTCTCAGGCGTTTCTTGCAATAAACCCTGGAGACGCTGCTGTGCATCTTTCAGTACCTCCGCATCGTTGGCTCCGGTCTCCAATTGTGACAGGAGCAGCCGCGCCGCCGTATGCTTGGGATCCAGCTCGATCGTCTGCCGAAGAGCCACGATGCCTTTTCTGAGATCGCCGCCGGCCAGATAGGCTCGCGCCAGTTGATAGTGAGCCTCGGCGTTTTTCGGCGCTGCCCGGAGAGCATTCAGAAACTCCAGGGCGGCGCGATTGGCGTCCTTCTTCTCCATCAGCTTTTTGCCGGACTCTATATACCGGGCGCTTTTGGCTTCCGGCGAACGGCTGCAGCCGGCCAGCAAAAGAACCGGCAGAACTACCGCACAGGCTTGGACTCGCATTCGTGTCATAGAGCAAACCCTCTTTTCGGAAACACCGCTTATCGACTCCCGCGGCCGGTTGCCACAATCCGGACCGTGTCCAAAATAATCGCGCAATCAAAGAAAATCGACATATTCTTCAAGTAGAAAAGATCGTATTCCAGTTTCCGCGCCGCGTCCCGGAGATTACTGCCGTATTGATATTGGACCTGGGCCCATCCCGTGATACCGGGCCTTACGCTGTGCCGTTCATCGTAGTAGGAAATCTGTTTTCTCAATTCTTCGACAAACTCGGGGCGTTCGGGCCTTGGCCCTACCAGGCTCATCTCGCCTCTGATCACGTTGATAAATTGCGGCAGTTCATCGAATCGGTATTTGCGCAGGAACCGCCCGATCCTGGTTACGCGTGCATCGTTGGTCATCGCCCATCGAGCTCCGGTGCCTTCCTCCGCATCCACGCGCATCGAACGGAATTTCAACAGCTCGAAGCACTTTCCCCGCAGGCCCACACGCTTTTGGCGAAAGATCACCGGCCCGCTGGAGTCCATCCGAACTGCTATCGCCACCAAAAGCATGACCGGCAACGAAAGCACCAGGCCGATCACTCCCGACGCCAGATCGATCGACCGTTTGAGTATCAGGGTTACGGTTGACCGGTGGAACCCGTCGCTAAATACAAACCAGCTCGGCTTCACCGTCTCCAGCCACACCCGCCCGCTCAGCGAGGATATGGTCGTATGGGCATCCTCCACTCGAATCCCCTGCACCCGTAACCGCACCAGTTCACGCGTCGGCAGAGCGTTTCGCCGGTCCTCGAGCGCCACGATGATCCGCGTTGCCTGGGTCCCGGCGACCAGGGCCTCGAGATCCTCCCCGGCGGCCGAGACCGGCAGGCCGAAAAGCATTTTGCCTTCGGCGGTGTGAGTCGTATCGTAAAAACCGGCCAGCCGGACGTTCAGATCGCTTCTCTTCAAAAGCTGCGACGCGACACTGACCGCCAGGTCGCCGGCGCCAATGATGATCACGGCCTCTTTCGGCGCGGCCGCCTGCCAGATCCGGTCCAGGGCGACCCGGCTGAAGGTCACAAATGCCGGAACTAGCGCGAGACTGATAAAGAAAATGCCGCGTCCCAGCAGAAGACTCGGGAAGATGAAATAGACGGTACCCAGCAGCAGGCATCCCGATCCGAGCGACTGTCCAATGGCGATTAACTGTTCATTGCGGCCCCGAACGGCGCTCGGCCGATACAGGTCGCAGTAATAAAAACACATTTGCAGCGTCACCACAAACACCAGGGCCTGCCAGACGAAGTCCGGGAACGTTATGTACTCCTCGAAACCGGATGTGCTTCCCCAAAACCGGATCCTCACCGCACACAGAAGTGCCAGCGTGATGAGAGCGCCTTCCAGAAGCATCTGCACGATGCCCTTTGGGGATACGTATTGGCTGAATACCCGAATCATGCGAAGTTACCGGATTACCGGCGACGGCGCCCAGCCTAAAGACAACCGGACGCTATGAACATCTGTGGTGATAGCCCGCCCCAAGAAAACGCCAGAACTGCTCCCATATGCGTACTGCACTGACAGAGAAGCCTGGCCACTCAGCATCTCCGACACTCCTCCGGACGCCTGCCATCCCGACAGACTGGAGTACCCCGTGTTCTTCACCTGCTGTTGCCCAAAGCCAGAAAACACACTCCAACGGCTCCCCGGCCGGTGCCAACTCCACCCCGCAGACGCTGCTGTTGTCGTACCGATCGCAAAGCCGAATGTATCCATCGCGGAGCGGTCATACGAACCAATCAACGTATGCTGGTAGGTCCGGAAACCAATGGATCCGCCCCACGTAGCTTGCCTGGTTTGAGGCATCCCATAACTTTGATTCGTTACTCGGGTGAATGATCCGCCGCCGTGTGCAGCAACAAACCACCGCATGCTCATCTTACGTCCAATAGATGCTCCTGCTGATGTAACATACGCCCCTTGGTAGGCATTCAAAACCCGATTCTCTTCCAGGTTCACACCCACCTGAGTTCGAGGTGACAGCATGTAGGACATGCCCATTCCCCCACTCACTCCTATGCTGTGGGGCATGACGTAGTTTTGGTTAGATGGTCCGTTGTCGCCACCGGTATAATGCTCCCCGCCGGCAGTAAAGGAACTTATGTGAAAACTGAGCCGCGAAGATCGCGCATATTGCAGCGAGGCCTGCACGGAGTAGGCCAGGACGCGACCGCCTAGCAACATGACTCGCGCAGGGGATTCCAGCATGGGCGCACTGGTCAGCATCGACGCAACCTGGCTGTTGCTAAACTGGCCAATCGAAAACGATGCCGCTAAATCGTCCAACGTGGCCGGTACTTGCGCGATGAGGCCCACACTTGATGGCTGATTGAGCAACTGAACTACAGTACTGTAGGATCCCCCCATTGACAGCCCCAACATCCATTTCGGCGTCAGGACTCGACTCATCGATAGCGATAGCGATTGGTTGAAAGCGCTGGCCTCAGGATAGTGGACCCGGCCTCCATACGTAAGGGAGTAAGCCGCTGAGAAATCCGCCCGCCCCTGATGATGTTGCCAACCCGCGGTGGCACTGGCACCATAGTCCACACCAGGTCCAAATTGCGACGCCGCAAGAGAGGAAACCTGGCCAAATGTGCCCGGATAACCAGATGTGGAATACCCGCTGTAAACGGAAACCCCGTAAAGGTGAATTCCTCCCAGAGACATGCTCTTAAAACTCGCCTGGTCGAACAAGGACTGTCCATAACCGGACGGAACCATCATGCTCAGCGCGATTGCATATTTGAGTGTTTTACGCATGATCTCCTCCGTTTTTGCCTTCACTGCGCCACGCTGCGGCGCAATCCGTTCTCGCCGCGAATATTGCAGTTCTTCATCTTGTACATGAGCGAGCGGTAGCTGATGTTCAGCGCCTCCGCGGTCCGGCGGCGGTTCCAGCGATGCTGCTCGAGCACCTGTA
>Ga0335070_10010630_pt1 | contig 10762 bp, 7 predicted proteins | sample Lox_Sample_13_FD_206722 | JGI IMG/M metagenome (GOLD analysis project Ga0335070, IMG submission 206722) | Soil microbial communities from Loxahatchee National Wildlife Refuge, Florida, United States - Lox_Sample_1.3 | ecosystem: Environmental > Terrestrial > Soil > Wetlands | place: USA: Florida...
CGCCGGGGCTTCGGATGGCAGGGTTGCACAGTGGTTGTGTCCGCCGTCGATATAGAAGCCAAACCTGTCTCCGATTCCCAATGTTTCATAGACGCGCTGCGTGGCTCGCGCGGAGATGTAGTTGGACCGATTGGATAGCCAGTAGAAGTCGGTATTGCCCGTGTCCAGCAGGGCCCGGGGCGCCACCATGGCCATCAATTCGTGATGATCCACCGGCAGTTTGTAAACATTGGGGCTGGAAAATTGTTTCATTTGTCCAGCGAACCAGTTGTAGTCGGTACGCTGGATATCTTCTGACGCACCACCGGCCTCGATTTCGTCTGTGATACGCCACGCGGGCGCGCCACCACCGCCGTTTTCCTGAGCGATTGTCAGAGCAACGCGCTCGTCGAGGGCTCCGGCAAACAGCGCCATCTTGCCGGCGTAGGAGCATCCGGTGACGGCAATGTGTTTAGTGTCGATGGGCAGCGGGTTCGTCGCCTGATGGGAAGCGATCTCGATGCCGTCAATGAGACGGCTGACTCCCCAAGACCAGGCAGCGTATTGGCCCGAAGTGCTGGTGCCGGTGCAGGTTCCAGCGCAAAGTTCAGGGTAAAGCTGGTAGAACGGGTCCTTGGTATGGTCACTCACTCCAAAGAACGAATATACGGTGACGTCGTTATGGAAGAAATCGACGGTGGCAATCGGCAGGTTCTCAAAAACGCTGGATGGGAGACTGCCATAGTTGGGAACTGGGGGAACAAAGAACGGTGGGAAGGCAAGCGACATCGGGATCAACACCGGAAACGGGCCGTTGCCGCTCCCTTGGGGAAGCCAAACGCGCTCGTTCAAGGTAAGCGATTTCCCATTCCTGGTCACGGTCACCGTCAGTGCACCCGTGTTTGATCCGGCCGCCGGCGGCGTATACGTAGCCGCTATGGTGCAGTCCGAACAATCCGGCTTTGGACCAATCTCATATTTTTCGATGGCGGTCTTGATCTCGTTACGCCGGCGTTCCCAGCTTTCGAACCTGGTGTCGCGAAATCCGTTGAAGAACTGGAACGGGTCGGGCAAAGGTCGAATGATGGGAAGCCGATCGAAAGATGGGAAATAAGGCGCCCTGTAGTGAGCACCCGTGTTCTCGACGTCATAGACCAAGGGAATGTTGCGATGGTGAAAGGAATTCTGCTGAGCGAATGCTCCTAATGACGCAGCCGACACAAGCAGCAGTGCCATCAGTGAAAGAGCTACTTTGGCAAGTCTGGAATTGCTGTAAAACCTGGGCACGGCGATCCTCCTTCTGTTCGTTGCTCTCTCTTCATCCTTGTTCCGTTTGGACCTGAGAATTTGCTGGGGCGATCCAGATCAAGCGAGGACACTTCATAAGTTGCACCCTCTGGGCGGGCAGGGGATTTCTCCCGCGGCCCGGTTGGCGGCGAAACGTGCTCAGCGCGCCCCGCCAGGTCAGTGCACCAGGTCAGTGCACCGTCACCACGATGCTTGCGGCGGAGCTGGTCGCATTGGGAAACAGCCTTGCGAACCGGGGCCGAGTCACATTAGTTCGTGTCACGAACTATATACAGCGACGTGATTGCTATCGAGCTCCCTCTGGGGCGGAACGGGTTTCACCTACTGGCCCGGTTGGCGGCGAAAACGGTTAGCGCGCCTCGCCTAGGTTAATGCACCGTCAGCTTACGGCGGAGCTGGTTGCGCTTGAGAAATAGCTTTTTTGCGAACCGGCGTCGCGCATCGCCTTAGTTCGCGTCGGAAACTATATGCAGGCGAGTTTTCTCTGTCAAGAGCATCCCACCCATCGCGCCTCTCCGCAGTTTTGAAGTTTCCGAAACAGGATTGGAGAGTTCGAGAAAGCATCGCTGAACCAGATCCTGATTCCGACGACACGTTGACCATTCCGTCGGCTCGACTTTCCCGCACCAACGGCAGACAGCCCGCTGCGAAGTGCCGCGCGAATGTTAAAGGAATGTTAAAAAGAGACCGCAAAGGGCCGGCACACACAGGCGTTCACAGCTTTCCTTGTACCGAAACGATAAAGAGGCCCTACAATGTTGCGTTATGCGTTGAGGTCAATATGAACGTGACCCGGATGCCGTCCGGACGCTTCCTCATCCACCGCCGCTCACCAATCAGCCTATCACCCATTGTCCTCCTTTTCCTTCTCCTTTTGCCCGCGTGCAAATCCAGAACACCATCAGAAACAGAGTCCGGTTTGCCCTCTGGCGACAAATTGGAACTTACCTTCACTTACGGTTCCGAGAAGGAGAAGTGGATCAACGAAGTGACGGGAGAATTCAATCGTGGTGACCATCGAACCAGCAGCGGGAAACGAATCTATGTTCACGCCATCCCTATGGGATCGGGCGAAGCCATCGACGAAATTTTGGAGGGCCGGCGACAGCCCGATCTTGTCAGTCCGGCTTCGGCGGCTTTCATTAAGCTGGGAAATGCCCAGTCGCAAAGCAAATATGGCAAAGATTTGATTGCCTCGACTGACAATCTGGTCCTTTCTCCGGTGGTGATCGCCATGTGGAAGCCCATGGCCGAGGCGCTAGGCTGGGGGAAGAAACCCCTTGGCTGGTCAGATATTCTGGCGCTGGCGCGCAGTCAAAAAGGCTGGGAAGCGTACGGTTATCCGCAGTGGGGACGGTTCAAATTTGGACACACTCATCCACAATTCAGCAACAGCGGCCTGATCTCTCTTTTTGCCGAGGTCTATGCGTCATCCGGGAAAACAGCAGGGTTGACCGTCTCCGATGTAAACAAACCACGCACGGCCGACTTTCTCTCTGGGATCGAAAAATCGATCGTGCACTATGGCAGTTCCACCGGCTTCTTCGGGCGTCAGATGTTCTCGACAGGTCCACAGTACCTCTCGGCGGCAGTGCTCTACGAGAACATGGTCATCGAATCCTATGCCCAGCACAACCTGCCCTTCCCTGTCGTGGCCATCTATCCCAAGGAAGGAACCTTCTGGAGCGATCATCCCATTGGCATTGTGGAACGCGAATGGGTGACTCCCGAACATCGCGAGGCTGCGAAGACTTACATCCAGTACCTGCTTCAGCGTCCGCAGCAGGAAAAAGCCATCGCTTACGGGTTCCGGCCTGGCGCTGTTGATGTGCCCTTGGCCTCGCCGATCGACGAAGCCCATGGCGTCGATCCCAAAGAGCCGAAAACCACCCTCGAAGTGCCTTCCGTGCCGGTCATCGACGGCATCCTTAAACTGTGGCAGCAGAAGAAGAAGGCGGCAAACGTCGTTCTGGTGCTCGATACTTCGGGAAGCATGAACGATAACAATAAGATCCAGAACGCTCGCGAAGGAGCCAAGCAACTGGTGAACCTGCTTTCGGACGGCGACCGTCTTTCTTTGCTTCCCTTTAACACGAAGGTCAGCTGGGCGAACCAGAACATCCTCATAAAGACCGGCCGGGACGAGCTATCCAGGACAATCGATTCGCTCTTTGCTCAAGGAGGCACCGCGCTTTACGATTCCATTGACGCCGCCTACCAATACCTGCTGACCCAGCCCCACGAGGGAGAGGCGGACAGCATTCTTTCGGTAGTTGTGCTGACGGACGGCGCCGACACGGAGAGCAAGATGCAGCTCAACGAACTGATGGATCGAATTCGCTACGACGGTGAAACTCACAACATTCATGTCTTCACCATCGCATACGGTAAGGATGCCAGAAAGGACATCCTGGAGCAGATTGCGCAGTCGACCCAGGCCAAGTCATACGAGGGCACTCCCGAGAATATTGCCGGGGTCTTCAAGGACATCTCAACTTTCTTCTAAGCGAACGGACCAAATGGAGAATATACCGACGTCGAGCGACGGCCCCAAGCTCACCCCCTTGGGCAAGGTTTTCATCTTCTTTTTTATTGTTGCCTGCATTGTTGGGGCTTACTACATGTTTGTCGGCAAGAAGCCCTTGCAGGCGACCAAGGACGCCGCCACGTCATTGCTTGGCGGGGGACCTCCCGTAGAAATTGGCATAGCTTACGGCACAGAAAAGCAACGTTGGCTGGAGTGGGCGGTTGCGGAATTCGCCAAGACCTCCGATGGCAAACGGATGAAGATCAACCTGATTCCCATGGGCTCTCTGGAAGGCGCTCACGCCATACTTTCCGGCGATCAGCGCATCAATGTGTGGTCTCCGGCCAGCGCGGCCTATAAGGACACTTTTGTGCAAGAGTGGCAGGTCAAGTACAACGACAGCCCTATCGTGCGGGAAGAACCGATCGCTCTTACGCCGATGGTCTTCGTGGTCTGGGAAGAGCGTTACCAGCCCTTCATTCAGAAGTACAAGACCATGTCGTTGGAGACGGTGGACCAGGCGCTTCAAGCCAAAGGCGGATGGGATGAGATTGCGCACCATCCGGAGTGGGGACTCTTCAAGTTTGGCCACACTCACCCGAACCAGTCGAATTCGGGTCTGATGACGATCGTCCTGGCAGCTTACTCCTATCACCGCAAGACCCGGGATCTGACACTCAAGGACGTGCTCGACGTCGGTTTTCAGAAATGGCTTGAGGAACTCGAACGCGGTGCCAGCGGAATGTCCAACAGCACGGGCAATATGATGCGGGAGATGGTTCTGAAAGGACCTTCTTCCTATGACGCACTCTTTGTGTACGAAAACGTGGCCATCGACTATCTGAAAAACGCCGAGGGCCGCTGGGGACAACTGCGTGTGGTGTATCCGGAATATAACGCGTGGAACGACAATCCGTACTACATCATCAACGCATCCTGGAGCACGGCCGATCAAAAGAAAGCTGCAGACACGTTTCTTAATTTTCTGCTGACGGAGCCGATCCAGAAACAGTCGCTGGCGCATGGCTTCCGTCCGGCGAACCCGAATGTCCCGGTGAAGTTTGCCGATAGTCCGTTTGTGCTCTACGCTGGGAACGGTGTGCAGGTAGACTTGCAGAAGATTTGCGAGGCTCCCAAAGCAGAAGTCGTAAACAATCTTCTTGCAAGCTGGCAGCGTGCCCAGGGCAGTCGGTAAGGAGTAAGCTTTAACGACGATTTCATTACAACAGAAGGGGCGACCCTATGTTTAAACGGCTCTCAAATCTCATTCGTGGATTTTTCAGCCTGTTCATCTCCGGACTGGAGCGCCAGAATCCGGAAGCGCTGTTGGAAGTGGAGCAGGAAAACCTGCGCAAGCAGATCGGCCAGTACAACCAGGGGTTGGCATCGCACGCTGGTTTGTGCGAACGATTGATCGCGCAAGTGAGGCAGCTGGAGAATGAGCAGCGCGACCTGCGTGCCAAGACAACGGCCAACCTGCGAGCTGGCAACCGGGATGCCGCCGCCCAGTACGCATTGCGGCTGCAAACAGTCGAGCGAGAATTGGATGAAAACCGCGCACAACTGGAGCAAGCTGAAAAGACCTACAAGGATCTGGTTAAAGCCAGGGACGTTGCCATCACGGCCGCGCGCACCAAGATCGAGTCACTCAAGTCCGGCATAACCGACTTGAAGATGAAGCGCGCGCTCGCCGAGTTAACCGAAATGGCATCCGGTATGATCACCAGCATCGGCAGCTCGGGAGAAACTCTCGACCGGCTTCACGACATAGTGGAAGAAGAGCGGTCGAAGGCCGCCGGACGGGTTCGTGTTGCACGAGACACGCTGGACACTTCCGGCATCCAGGTGAAAGAGTCGGAGCAGAAGGCTTTAGCTGACCAGGCCCTGGCCGATTTTGCTGCGAAAGAGGGTATCCCTTTGGAGATTGCGGCTCCTGCAGATGCGCAAGCTTCGCCCGCGGCAAGCCCAACCAAATCGATGGGACCGGCGGGAATGGAGAAGGCCTAAGCCGAAAATCCTGGCGCGGCAGATCGCAGCGTGTGGCGCTATTTCAAGTCCGCGTTTCTTGTCGGTGTTGACGTGCCGAGCCTCGGTCGTGTCCCGGTCAACGCCCTTGGCGTGGCTGCTCTTGCCATCCTGGGTTTTGCCCAACCCGCATTCTGGCTGTTAGGCCTAGCCATTGAAGCCATCGTCGTGCCAGCCCTGGCTTTCAACCCGCGCTTCCAAAAAATCGTCGAAGCTCAAGCGCTCGAACAGTCTCAAGGGAGTGCGGAACAAAAACGTCAGGCGCTGGTCAAGTTGCTGGAGTCCGGAGCGCAGCAGCGTCTATGGGCACTGGCGAAAAAGTGTAACCAAGTGCTGGACGTCTACCGCAGCCAGCAGGCCGAGGACTACATCATCGACAGCAACGATCAGGCGTTGAAGAATTTGGAATGGGTCTATCTCAAGCTCCTGGTTGCTCAGCACCATCTCCTGAATCCCGCCAGTGAAACGGAAGGAAGTCTGGAGAAGAAAATCAAGGAACTTGAGAATGATCTTCAGGGTGGAGAGGAAACCGAATCGTTGCGTCAGTCGAAAACGGCCACGCTAAACATCCTGAAGAAGCGCTTGGCGACGATGCGCAAGAAGCAGCAAACTCAGGAGGAGATTGAGAGCGATCTGACGCGGATTGACAACCAGGTCGATCTGATTCTTGAGAACGCAACCGTGCAAGGAAAGCCGCAGACAATCTCCGCGGATATCGAACTGGCCAGCGATCTACTGGGAGGGTCCGTCTTTGGCGAGGATGAGTCGGCCATCAGCGATCTCGATCAGACCTATGGGCGGCACACGACACGACCGCAGAAGGAGACGGTGTGATGGCGACGTCGGGGGTTGTAACCAGCGAACAAACGCCCCGGCCCAGACTGCCGCAGTGGGCACTCGACGCTATTCAGTTTTACGAAAGCAATGCGGCCAACCAGTTCATCATTTTTGGGAACATAAACGACCAAATGGTCGTTCCTTCACCCACGGCACATCTTGGCGGTTTGGCGGATTTTCTGTTGCAGGTCCTGCTGCCCCGGTTCGACGTAGTGCTGAGCTATGACATCGGCAATGGCATCCGCGTGGAGAAGGGTGGTGAGATCTTCTCGCGCTGGCCTCAACTTCAGCAGGAACCAAACCTGCCCAAGGCTCCCAGGTCAGCGGTTGAGGCCCTGACCCACTATTTCCGTTACACAGCCAACCTGGCGCGGCTAAACCGGGAGCGAGCGCAGGTGGGCTGCATCATCAAAAGCGCGGACTTGCTTGCTCCCGCAGTTCAAGGGGGCTTTGACTATGACTTGAATGCTCTAGCCAGTTTGATCCGTGACTGGTCCAGCGAAAGCCTGTTGGCCGGACACTCGCTGGCGACGTTCCTTGTCACTGAGAATCTGAATGACCTTCATCCCCTGATCGTTAACAACCCTCGAGCTGCACGGGTCAAAATTGCGTTACCTTCGCCGGACGACCTAGCCCAAGCGTTCGAATTCCTGAACCCTTCTTATCCCTGTGCGTTGCAAGAGTTCTCAGGGCGTCTGCAGAGCGTTGCCCAGCAACTGGCGGGTTCCACCTTGGGAGCTATAGAAACACTGCTTAAAACCCGGGAACATTCACGGCAGTGTCTGGAGCCGCAGGACCTGGTGAGCTTGAAGAAGCAGTTGGTCGAGAAAGATTGCAATGGCCTGATTGAGTTCATTGAGTCAGGACGCACTCTCGATGACATTCACGGGCAGGAAAAGGTGAAGGCCTGGTTGCGTCAGGACATCGCTTTGTGGCAACAAAGCGATCTGGCGGCAATGCCCAAGGGATATCTGCTATGTGGACCTGTCGGAACGGGCAAGACATTTATGGTCGAATGCCTCGCTGGCGAAGCCCGTGTGCCTGTGGTCAAGCTTAAGAACTTCCGTGACAAGTGGGTGGGCAGCACAGAGGGAAACTTGGAGAGGATATTCCGCCTGCTCCAAGCCCTGGGGCGCTGCTATGTCTTCGTAGATGAGGCAGACCAAGCAATCGGGCGCCGCGAGTCGAGCAGCGGAGACTCCGGAATTTCAGGACGCATCTATTCCATGCTGGCCGAGGAAATGGGCAGCAGCACCAGCCGCGGAAAGCTGATTTGGATACTGGCCTCGAGCCGCCCCGATTTGATTGAAGTGGATTTGAAGCGGCCCGGCCGAATTGACGTGAAGATTCCCCTTTTCCCCACGGCTACACCACAGGAGAGTTTCGGCCTGATCCGCGCACTCTGCCAAAAGCGGGACATCCGTATCCAGGAATCTGACTTCGCCAGCCTCGAACCGCTGGTTCCCTTGCTCCTCACGCCCGGCGCGGCAGAGACCCTGGCGGTAAAGATATATCGCCTCGCGCGTACATCCGGTTCCAACCCGTTGGATGCAGTGCGCACTTGTCTGACGGACTACCAAAATCCAGTGCCTCTGGAAACGCTCGAGTTTCAGATTCGTCTTGCGGTGGCCGAAGCCAGCGACCTGGAGTTTGTCCCTGCGACTTTCCGCAAGACAGCCGCTGCATCTGCAGTCACAACCACGAGACAATAAAGATTTCTTTAGCCCTGCACGACTTCAAGAGCATTCACTGACAATTCATAGCGTTGTAACAAGACGTTAATAGTCCGCGCGTAGATGTCAGCCTGAGAAGAGGAGGGTCATGCAATGCGACGACTATTAGGCTGTGCTCTGATCGTTCTCCTGACGTTCTCGACTGCGGCGGTGGCGCAGACCATCTTGAACGGAGCAGGCGCGACGTTCCCCAACCCCATATATTCGAAGTGGTTCAGCGAATTTCATAAGGCTCACGGGGATGTGCAGATCAACTACCAATCCATAGGGAGCGGCGGCGGGATTCGTCAGTTGCAGGCTGGAACGGTAGATTTCGGGGCCAGCGACATGCCGCTCAATGACGACCAACTCAAAGAAATGGACAAGCCGATTATCCAGTTCCCGGCAGTTTTGGGCAGCGTTGTGCCGGCTTACAACCTGACGGGCGTTTCCGGTGATCTTAAATTTACCCCGGAAGTTTTAGTGGGAATCTACCTGGGGAAGATCAAGAAGTGGAACGACAAGGCGCTGACAGACGCGAACCCTGGCGTACAACTGCCGGATGAACCCATCGTTGTGGTGCACCGCTCCGATGGTAGCGGGACAACTTTCGTGTGGACCGACTACCTCTCCAAGGTAAGCGCCGAGTGGAAATCAGCGGTTGGATCAAACACCGCCGTCAACTGGCCCGTGGGTATCGGTGGAAAAGGAAATGAGGGTGTCAGCGGACTAGTACAACAACAGCCTGGCGCTATCGGATACGTAGAGCTTATCTACGCACTCCAGAACCATATTCCTTTCGGAGTGGTGAAGAACGCAGCGGGGAACTTCGTAAAAGCGAGTCTGGAATCCACGACTGCGGCAGCCGCCTCCGTTAAGAACATGCCTGCCGATTTCCGCATATCCATCACCAACGCCGCGGGGCGTGATGCGTATCCGATCTCGAGTTTCACGTATCTCTTGGTACCAACACAGTGGCAGGACCAGAAGAAGAAGGGCGCGATCGTCAGCTTTCTTACCTGGATGCTAGACAATGGCGAATCCATGGTCACCCAGCTCGATTATGCTCCGCTGCCCAAGCAGGTGACAGAAATGGAGCGGGCGAAGATCGCAGAGCTGCGCCAGTGAGAATCAGGTCCGAAACCAACGACTGTGGAAGATTAGCGGTATCGGCAAAACCATGGCTGCTGTCGCGACGCGCCATCCGGTGAACGGCTCTCTCTAGCTGCGGCCATCGTCCGGAAGGGCGTGGCCGCAATGAGTCCTTCCATTTCGAGGTACAACTTCCGCGGGTCAGATACTGGGCGTCGATGACGATTTCTGCGCTCACGAGTCTGGCCCGCACGCCATACCCCATTGGCCAATCGCTTATGCTGGCGTCAACCCCCAGATGTGCCGCAATCGTCGCTCGATGGTCTTGAACACCAGGCCATCCACCATGTAGCCAAGGGCAATAATGAGGATCATCACCGCGAGCACCTGGCTCATGTCGTTCAGGTCCCGGCCCATCATTAGAAGCTGCCCCAGACCCAGGCTGACAAAGATCATTTCTCCCGCAATCAGGGAACGCCAAGCGAATGCCCATCCTTGCTTAAGGCCGGTAAGCAGATAGGGAAGGCTAGCGGGAAACAGCACGTAGAGAAACAGCTTCAAACCATGTGCCCCCAGATTTCGTCCGGCCAGGGCATAGATCTTGGGCATCTGCTTGCGGCCGGTCTCCATGCTAATGGTTACAGAGAGCACGGAGCCCATCACCACGACGAATAGAATGGCCCTTTCAGATAGTCCAAACCAGAGGACCGCCATGGGCAGCCAGCAAATGCTGGGCAAACTCTGCAGACTCACCATCAAACTGCCTAGAGTCTGCTCCAGAAACTTGCTGCTCGCCAAAGCCAATCCCAAGACGATTCCGATGGCAACAGAAACTGCATAACCCAAAAGCATCCGTCTCATGCTTACGCCGATTGCGATCCAGAAACTGTGGTCAGCAAACCCGGCCCAAAGGGACTCAGCCACCCCCCGGGGCGTGGGGAAGATGTACGGTGGCCACACTCGAAGTCCGGCTAGCAAGACCCAAATGCCGAGGAGGAGTGAATAGAAGATCGCCTGTCGGCCGGCTGTCTTCATGAGCGCACCGTGTATTCCAACTCCAGACTCTTGCTGATCTCTGCCCGCAGATCATACAGGATTTCCCTCGGGTCCTGGGCAACTGCGACATCCTCAAGGTTACGTGGACTTTGAATATCTTCTCGGAACTCGCTTTTAATACGCCCGGGGCGTAGCGTAAGCAACACCGTCCTCTCACCCAGACGCACGGCTTCACGAACGTTGTGGGTTACAAAAACGATGGTGCAACCAGTTTCAGTCCAAATTC
>Ga0335070_10010631_pt1 | contig 10760 bp, 7 predicted proteins | sample Lox_Sample_13_FD_206722 | JGI IMG/M metagenome (GOLD analysis project Ga0335070, IMG submission 206722) | Soil microbial communities from Loxahatchee National Wildlife Refuge, Florida, United States - Lox_Sample_1.3 | ecosystem: Environmental > Terrestrial > Soil > Wetlands | place: USA: Florida...
TCTTATGTCTGCACGCGGCCAAGCATCTATGGACGCGCCTGATTTGGATTGCAGACATCGCGGAAAATTTGCGGATGCCTGACATAGATCTCGCCCTTGTAATTTCCCGCGCCCGCGCCCGCGGTTTCATGCGCATCCTGGGCGTCAGCTTGTGTCTGGCGGAGAAACTGTTCCGCGCCCCCATCCCTGCCGCACGGGACGTGATCGGGGACGATTTCGAAATACCTGCCATCAGCGGAGACTCTATTGCACGATTAGCTGATTGCGGGAGTTACAACTTCGAATCCACCGCCTATTTCAGACAAATAGCCCGCCTTCGCGAGCGCCGCCGCGACCGCTGCCGATACCTGTGGCGTCTGGCTTTGACGCCGGGTGAAGGTGATATCGCAGCGGTCGAACTTCCGGAGGCTATGTTTCCTCTTTACCGAGGCGTGCGCCTGACCCGTCTCCTGCGCAAATTCGTCATTCCGAAATACTGAAGACACTTCCTCAACTAAGCCCAAAGCTCGGCGGTCAGTGCTCAAGATCTCCCACGGCGAGTCTGCTCCTAGTTCGACGCTCTAACTCCCTGCCGCAGATCGATATGTGAAGGTGCCGCGTGTTAACCGTAAGAAGAGCGCGGCAACACGTCATGAAGTGGCACTTGCTGTCGTTGCCTTGACTACGGTTGTGGAGCATAATCAATCTGTCTGCCACCAGCAGCCGAGCCAGTCTTCGCGTGAATCTCCCTAATTGCATCACGCTTACGCGCATCGCCGCGATTCCTTTGCTGATCTGGCTCCTTTGTACTCCGCGGCTTTCGAGCAGCACCGGTGAGCGCGAAATCCTGGCTTCTGCTGTCTTTATTCTTGCCTCGATTACCGACGGCATCGACGGCTACTTGGCGCGCAAACGTGGCCAAATCACCACCATGGGCATGCTGCTTGATCCGCTGGCTGACAAACTTCTCATCGCAGCCGCCTTCGTCACGCTCGTGCAATTTAATCCTGCGCTCGTGCCTGCGTGGATTGCAGTCGTCATCATTGGGCGTGAGTTTCTGGTCAGTGGGCTAAGATCGATTGCCGCGTCTGAAGGCTTTACCATCCAGGCCAGCGAGCTCGGCAAGTTCAAGATGCTCGTCCAGATCATCTCGGTCGTTGCGGTGATCCTCGCGCGGCGCTGGCACGAGTGGCCGCTCGGAGGTGTTTACATTTTCCCCGTGTACTGGATAGCGCTGCTCGCGATCTGGTTCATGGTATTGCTATCGCTCGTTTCTGCGATCGACTATTTTGTCGCTTTCTGGTCGCGCATCGACCGCACTTCCGAAAAGCGCCGCCGCCGGCGAACCTTCGTCCTTGCACGACGGAGGAAGAGCGATGTCCAGGCTGTCTGAAAATCCGGTTGCCCCGATGAGCGCGGCTCAAGCCGCAACCAGGGCCGAGTTTTCCCGGGAGCAGCGCCGCGTTCTTCTCGCGATCGCGCGCGCCTCCATCGCTTCTACTTTGATTGGCCAGCCCCTACCGGATTCTCCTCCAGCTTCGCCATCTCCCTTCCCTGCCCTCATTGAGCCGCGTGGCGTTTTCACGACTCTTTACCTCGAAGGCAAACTTCGAGGCTGCGTTGGCTACCCTTTGCCGACTCATCCGCTATTTCTCGCCGTGGCTGAGACCGCGCGGGCAGCCGCCTTCGAAGACTCCCGCTTCTGGCCGTTGACTCCGGAAGAAACACCCAGACTCCAAATATCGCTCAGCGTTCTGTCTCCCCTTTTTCCGGTCGGCGCGGGCGAGGTGGAGGTCGGCCGCCACGGTTTGCTGATCTCCCAAGGCCTCCGCCGCGGTCTTCTGCTACCCCAGGTTCCCATCGAGCACGGCTGGGACCGCGAGACTTTTCTCGAGCAGACTTGCCGTAAGGCGGGCTTGCCGCTGGATGCGTGGCGGAAATCGGCAGCCCTCGAGGCCTTTACTGCCGAAGTCTTCGGCGACGAGGATGGAACCTAGCCGAAAACGCCAAACGGCGCCAAGGTCAACTCGCTCCCCATACCCCGCATCTGAAATAGGCAGAAACGCTTTCGAGGCCCTCTTCGAAAGATGGTACGTTAGTGACCTTGTCTTTCTCACCCACCGATGTAATCTGACCGGGAGTCGAAATGCTGCGCTCGCAGCGTTGCTAACCGATTTTGACTTAGGAGCGTATTATGGAACTTGCCATTTTCGTCGTGCTTTTGCTCGTAGCGGGCGCCGCCATTCCAGGCGATTTGAGGATTTCCTTTTACCACTAGGACGCGCGCGCCACTGGCATTTCCCCCCATCTGAATCTACGGCCTCTCGAAACCTCCTGACCCCACCACGGGAACAACTTTGTCCGTGCCACCTAAGCAAAAAGGGCAGAGTTTTCTCTGCCCTTCAAAAATAGCCTTCTGTAAACCCTTCTACTCTTGCGGATCGAGTTCCACCGTGTCCCCGGCGTATACATCTTCCAGCGCAAACACAACCATTGCTGCCGAAGACGTCGGTGTCGTGCTCAGCACCACCACCTCACCCACGCCGCGCCGCGGCAGGTCCTCAACGCGAATATTCGGTCCCCTGCCCTTTTCCCATCTTGTTGCCTCGAAAGTCGGCGAGCGCATCTGGGTATCTTCCGAAATCTCTGCCTTGAAGGAAAGCGAGTCCCCGGGATCGTGCAGCGTTGCTGTGTAGGAACGCACCACGCGGAAGTAATCCCCCGCCTTCACGCCCTGATTCGACCCGACATTCAGATACAGCTTCACGCCCGCGCCCAGAATCGTGTCAAAGTCCTTGCCCAAAACGATACGACCAGTCAGTTTGCCGTTGGACGGCGCATACCGATCGAAGTGCCCGGGCACATGGAATACCACGGGCGGCTTTTCCACAAAAGGAACGGCAACGTCACCGGGATTAATCGGATCGCAGCTATATTCCACCTGCGCCACCGCGCTGTGGCTGCGCACATCCAGGATCCGCACACGCCCGATCTCGCCATAGGGATGCCCCACGGTGGACAGCAGTTTGCGCATGCCTTGATAGATCTCGTACTGGTTCACATCGCGCAACTCGCGCACGATCGTGTACAACGATCCAACCTGATAGTCCTTGCCCGTCAGGTACACCAGTTCGCCGATCTCGAACTTGGTCGAAGTGGGTGACTGCAAGCCGCCGTTCACGTACTTTGAATCAGGAAGCCGATCCTTGGAGATGAACCCGGCGCAATAAAGGTCGGCCTGGGTTGGCGTCTGGTAACGCACGAACGGAACGCTCACCGTACTCTCGACGATTCCCTTGTCGTTGGGGGTGGCCGCCATGGTCGAGCTTACTGGCGGCGCTGACTGGGCAAAGGCCAATCCCGCTACGAGCAGAACTAACAATCCTGTTTTCTTCATGTTGACTCCCGCCCCACCGCCCAGGTCAGCTCGTGCAACGCAGCTATCTATCTGGGAAGACAAGGGTTACACTCGAAAAGTAACAAGCGGGAAGGGAGGGGTCAAGGTTACGAGGGTGGTTGACCTCCTAAAGTCTTTCCCGCTTCGGTATGCGATCCATGTTGCATCCAAGCCGACGCCCTTGTAATATCGCGCCGTCTATCAATTACATGGCATTGGCCTTAACGCCCACATTTTCGCCCCGATTCTTCCCTCAACGGCTCCCAAAAGTCTGCCTTGCTGTCAGTGCCGACAACTCCGACGAGATGCTCGAAACCGCTGAGGTTATGGCCGGGGACAATCCCTTCATGGAGTTCCGCCTCGACTATCTCAAGCAACCACTATCGGCGATGGGGAAAATGCGCCGCTTCCTCGAGACGCACCAATACGTCACCGGAATTGCTACCTGCCGCCGCACGGCCAATGGTGGCAAGTTCAAAGGTTCGCTCGCATCCCAACTATCGGTACTGAACAAGGCTCTCGCCTCCGGATGTCAACTCGTCGACGTCGAACTCGAAAGCGCCCTCAAAACCAAGCCTGATGTCCTCGCGCGCCTGCGCAAGTCCGGTGGTCTCATCGTTTCTTTTCACGACTTCCGGGCCACGCGCAATCTCGACGCGACGCTCGACAAAATGCTGAAGGTGCCCGCGGATTTTTACAAAATCGTGACCACTGCGACCACTCTCTCCGACAATGTCACGATGATGAAATTCCTCCAGGCGCAAAGCGATAAGCACGCTCTCATCGGGCTGTGCATGGGCGAGCAGGGCATCATCAGTCGCGTGCTCAGTGTGCGCGCCGGCAGCGCTTTTACGTTCGGAGCGGTCAGTGCTGAATCGAAAACCGCGCCCGGCCAAGTCAGTTCCCGCGATCTGCGCAATACCTACCGCATCGAGCAGGTCGACGCAGCCACGCGGATCTACGGCGTCGCGGGCGATCCCATCGAGCACTCGCTCTCGCCCATCATCATGAACACCGCGCTCCGCCGCGAGAATGTGAATGGCGTCTATGTCGCTCTGCACGCCAAGACGCTCAAAGATCTGCTGAACTGCGTCCGCGAAATTCCTTTGCATGGCCTCAGCGTCACCATGCCCTACAAGCAGGCGATCCTAGAGCATCTCGATAACACCGACGGCCATACCGCGAAGATCGGCGCCTGCAACACCGTTGTGCGCGGACAGGATGGCAAACTGTTTGGCTTCAACACGGATGTTGTAGGAATCGTTCGCCCCATTGAGCAGCGCATCACAATCGAAAATTCAAAAATATTGGTCATCGGCGCCGGCGGGGCCGCGCGCGCGGCTGTCTTCGGACTAAAAGAGCGCGGAGCCGAACTATGGATCTTGAATCGCAGCGCCGTGAAAGCTCAGAAGCTTGCCCGTCAGGCAAAGGCGAAGATCCTCAAGCGCGCCGACATTCGCAAAACTCAATTCGACATCATTATCAACGCGACTCCCGTGGGGATGGGCAACTCCCGCGATTGCCCGCTTAAGGAAGAGGAGGTCCAAGCCAGACTGGTCTTCGACATGGTCTACGACCCGGTCGAAACTCGACTGCTGCAAATGGCGCGCGCCAAAGGTATCGCCGTAATTCCGGGCATTGAGATGTTCGTCCAACAGGCCGCCCGCCAATTCGAAATTTGGACTGGCAAACCTGCTCCCGCAGCGGAAATGCTGAGGGTGGTAACGATAGCGCTGCAAGAACGCCAGGCGCAAAGAAAACTCAAGCCTGGAGTAGTTGGCAATGGTTGACGACCCATGACTGCAGGGCACGATCGTTCGTAGCTCCCTCCAACCCAGGGTGAGACGCTGGACAGCCTTCGTGAGCCACGCCAAAATCGTTTTTCGTAGTACATTGAGACGAAAATCGATGCTTTGACAGCAACAAAGGTTGCAAATTTCCAAAACCCGCAGTAATATCCTTTCAGATGCGGCACTTAGCATCTGTCTCGTCTCAAAACAACACAACAAACCGTCTTCCAGGTAGGAGCAAGCTCCAAACTAGTTAAGTAAATCTAAAGGGAGCCCTAGGCCCCGGTGCAATTCGGAGAGAATGCATGTCGTGGTATGCGTACTGCCTCACGGAACACCAGACCCTTTCTAACGGTGTTCGCGCCCGCCGTCCCTTCGTCCTAGATGGTATTCAAGGTGTGAATGCAGCCCCGGTGATGAGCTACCCGAGCGGGGACTTTGCGGTTATCGTCAGCGAGTTTGACCGCGCCATTTCGAAACTGGACGAAAAATCGGTTCTGGAACACGCCCGCGTCGTCAGCCAGAGCTTCCGCACGGCCACCGTGCTTCCCTTTCGCTTCGGCACGATCTTCGATACCGAAGATGCCATCCGCCAGGCCGTCCGCGCCAATCGTCGCACCTTCTGTGAGAGCGTGGAGCGTTTGCGCGGCAAGTCGGAAATGCGCATCAAGCTAGTCGTGCGTGATGGCTCCCTCCGCGGCAACATGGAAGAAATCGTCCTGCCCGATACAGTTGGCCGTGAGTACCTCGCGAAGCTCCGCGAGAAGGCCTCGCGCGCGCGCGAGCGCCAGACCAAAGCCCGCGCCCTCTCCGTGCAGGTTCACAAGCTCTTCAACCCACTCGAAGAAGAAGTAAGTTGCAAGCGCGTCGCCGCCGACGGAATGTTACTCGATATCGCCCACCTGATCGATACCAAGTCCATTGAGAAATATCAGAATCGTTACTCCACCGCCGCCAAGCAACTTAAGAATTGCGAGATGGTAGTAACTGGCCCATGGCCGCCCTATCACTTCCTGCCAGAAAAGCTGCGCCAGGTAGCCGGCAACAGCTAATACTCTAACTCAGGCTGATAAAAAGCCCCCGTTTTTCCGGGGGCTTTTCGTTGTTTAAAAACTCCGCGTGCGACCGACGCTTCTACTGCGAGATACCACTCAGTGCAACCGTCTGCGGGCTCCCGCTCCCGTCATCCTGAACTGTCAGCGTCCCGTCAATGACGCCTTGAGCAGTCGGTGCAAATACAATGGAAATGACGCAGCTCGCACCCAGCGCCAGCGGAGATTTGCAGTTGTTGGTTTGTGTAAACTGCGTGGAAACGGAGAATCCTGTCAGTGCCAGCGGGCCCGTTCCTGAATTTGTGAGGGTCGTTTCGAGCGGCTGGCTGTGCGTGCCCACTGCCTGCATCCCGAAATTGAGGCTTGTGGGCGACAGACTCCCCAACCCACTCGACACTCCGGTTCCAACAAGTGCTGCCGTAATCGTCGAGGTGCCGTTTACCGTGACACTGAGCGTTCCCGTCTGCTGGCCGGTTGCGTTCGGCGTAAACGACAAACCCACTCCGCAGCCGGTGAAGCCTTTCAGACTACTGCCACAATTGTTAGAGATAATTGCAAAGTTACTTCCCTGTAAAGTGATCTTGCTGAGGGACACGGTTTGGTTCCCGTAGTTCGAAACGAACGTGCCTCCTCCGGAATTCGTTTGGTTCACGACTACCTGGCCGAAATTTACGGTAGAGGGATTGAACTGCACAATCGTCTGCGCAGTCCCGGTAAGGCCCACTACTTGTGGGGAACCGCTTCCGCCATAGGTGATTTGCAAGCTTCCGCTCGCTGGGCCGCTCTGCGTCGGATTGAAATACACGTTTACTTGGCATGTGCCGGCCGCCGCGAGACTTTGCGGGCAGTTATTCGTTTGCGTAAACGGCGTTCCTACCTGGATTTGGTTGAGCGCGATCGTCTTTTGCGAATCGTTCGTCACCGTCACAACACCCGCGTTGGACTGAGATCCTACATAACCGATAAACGAGAGCGCCTGAGGCGAAACACCTATATCTCCCGGCGCGATTCCGTCTCCATAAAGAGACACGTTTTGCGGCCCTCCCGGACCGTAGTTTCCTACTGTTAGCGTACCCGTCGTGATCTGATTTCCCGTCGGCTGAAAGGTCACCAGCACGCGACAAGCACCCCCCGGAGGCAAAGCCGCGGCGCAGGTGTCAGTCTCCGCAAATCCGCTGGAGGCGGTTATGCCAGCTACCGAAGTCGTATATGGCGTCGTGTTGAGCACATTCAACATCCGCCCCAGTGGCGGCGCACCAGCATACTGTTCCCCAAATTGAATGCTGGGAGTCGGAAGAAACACGGCTGAGGCGCTTCCATTTCCGTTCGCATAAATCGTGTAGGAATATCCTCCGACCTCGACCGACAGATCGGCATAGTCTCCCTGTCCGATTGCGGTATACGTAACTGAGATCGTGCAAGTAGTGGCTGGCTCCAGTTGGGCCGGGCAATCGTTCGTCTGCGAAAATGCTCCTGCCGGGCCGATTTGAATATCCGTGATTGGCGCTGCCTGCAGTCCTGCGTTGGCAACCGTGACCGTTTGCGGTGATCCGCTGGTACCAATCATCTGTTCCGGAAAGAACAAATACTGCGGATACACTCCGATCACAGCACCGACAGTATCTCCCTTGGGGTTCTTCGCGATCACGAAGCGTTCGGTTTTCTTTACTGCGTCGCTCGTAATCGTCACCGACCCCGTCTTCTTGTTGTCGTTCTTGCCTTGCAGGATCAGCGTACATCCGCTTCCCGCTGCCATGGTCGTCTCGCAGTTCCCCCCTGGAGTAAAGTTTTTCGAAGCTACAATGGAATCGATGGTGAGTGGAACGCTGCTCACGTTCCGCAGCTGCAGCACCGGGCTCATCAACGGCGACAAGCTGATCTGCCCCACATTCTTTGGCGAGATTTTCGCGATAAAAAAAGTGTTGTAAGTGCTTTGCACCTTTTCGCTGGGGATCGGCTTAACCAGCGGGAAGTCTCCTTGTCCCAATCCCGCCACCGAGATCTCGCCTTTTTTGTCGACCGCGATCCCCGCCGTATTCGACCCGCTCGTCGTCCCTACCAGGTAAGTCCCGAAAACAAGCTTGCCCGTAATATCCAACTCGCTGACAAATCCGGCCGCCGCTCCCGGCCCGCTAGCCTGCGTGCCGCTTTCGATCGGGCTCAAAAGAGGAATGTCGTTCGCCGTAGAAGTTCCCGCCACATAACTGTTGCCTTTGGCATCCACCGCGATTCCCGATGAGAACCCGGTTCCTAAGGCCGTTGCAAACAAAATCTGCGTGCCCGCGGCATTCAGTGTCGCCGCAAATACCATCTGCTCATAACCCTGACTCACGCAATTCGTGCTCAGTGCGTTCAACGTGAAGGGAAAATCACAGGAACTCGTCTCACCCACAATATGAGCGTTGCCGGCGGAGTCGACGGCCACTCCCGTAGCGTAGTCCCCGCCGTAACTGAAGAAATATTGCGACGAGCCACCTAGATAGGTTCCGTACAGGAGCGAGCTGCCATCGGGCGAGAACTTAGCGATGAATGCGTTGGGTAGATCCAGCCCTACATAGCTGAGCTGTATCGGATTCTGGACCGGAATTCCGGTGGTATTGCCCACGATGTACGCGCTTCCGGCGCTGTCCACGGCAATCCCGCTGCCGATCGTCTGCGGGCTGAAATTCGAGATGCCGTAATAGGTGGAGTAAATGAGAGCGCTGCCGGATGCGTTCAACTTCTCGACATAACCGTTGTAGCAACTCGTGCACACCGGGCCCGGGTAAACCGGTTCGAACGATCCCGGCGTGGTCGGCAGGTCATTGGAAGCGGTGCCCCCGGTGATGTACGCCTCTCCCGCACTGTCTACCGCAATCGCATTCGCCGGCGTATTGCTGCCACCCATGAATGTCGAAAATGATAGCTGTCCATTCGCGAGGAATTTCGTCACAAACGGCGTATTGCATATGCTCGGGCAAGTGGTCATGAAAGCGCCCGGCGTCGTGGGGAAATCACTCGCGCCAATATTTCCGGTCACGTATGCGCTGCCCGCGCTGTCAACCGCGATTGCCCGCCCCGTACTAAATCCGCTGCCGCCCAGGTAGGTGGAATAAAGGATCGTGTTGCCCGCGGGATTCAGCTTGGTTACAAAGACGCTGGTCGTTCCCTTGTTGGTCGATTGGAAGGCATTCACAGTGGGATAGTCTGTCGCGAAAGTCGTCCCAGTAACGTAGACGTCTCCTTTGCTGTCGACCGCGATCCCCTGCGCCTGCGTGTTGTTGTTGGCCCCGATGAGCGTCGATGCACTCAACATTGGATCAATAACTAAAGCGTGCCTCGGATCGTATCCGGCCACCTCGAAGCCCACTTCCTTCTCGCTCCTTCGCACGAATCTCCCGTCAACCGCGTGCCGAGCGCCGGCGATTTCCTGATAAAGGACCGGATTATGGAGCGTGATTTCTCGACTCCCGATCCTCAGATGCAGGTCGCCCGAACTGGATATCTCCATCCTGTCCGCCCCGTCGATTCGAAAAGCAATCGCCCTCGGATCGGCCCCAGGCGAGACGACAAAGTCATATTCGAGTTGCCCACCGGTGCCATAGTAAACAACGTCGATCCCAGGGTAGATGGAACGGAAGCGAATCCGGCCAAATTGCGGGATTCCGGCTATCCAGTTTTTCGGGTCTTTTCCGGCATAGTAATTGCTTTTCCCGGGTAAAGGGCGGCTCGCCAAGGTAGTGGCGGTGGTGTTAGCGCCCTCGAGTTCGACTGTAACAGTCGACGGCGCACCCGAAACCGCGTCCCCGGGCAACCAAAACGTTGTCTTCTTAGCCCGAAGCAGCACGGCGTAAGCATTGCTCCTCGCCATATACAACACATCTTTCGGTGCTTGGCCTCGATTGACTTCAAAAACCATGGGCAGACCGCGAACTCCCGACCCTACCGCGCCCGGAGCACTCACCTGCCGCGCGCATGCGGAAGCAAACAGCGACACAACCAGAATCGAAAAAATTAGAGAGCGCATGATAAAGACCTTTCGCGGAAGGATGAACAGCCGGACAAGAGACTCTGGAATACGCGGGACTAGTTGTCAAGCAGACTTACTAGCCGTGCAATAACTTGCGCATCCCAAGAAGAGACTCGGCTGCTAAGTGGATTGTTAATCCATCGCTAATCGACCTTCTCGCTGCAAACGGCCGATGAACAAAACCTCGCCAATGTCGCGGCCTTGGTCCTTGTTGCGAGACCCAGAGCTTTGTTCGTGAGCATGGTTCGTCGACAGTAAGAGCGAAGCCAGATTCATTCTTCTTGACTTAGCATCTTCAACGCTCTAACACTGATAGAGAAGATTTTACGCGTGAGCAGTCGCACCCCGCGAGGACGGCCGGATCTGCACCCGTGCGGCATTTTATGGTAGTTAAGTAGTCTTTTTTCAGGATTTTGCCTTTAACTTCATTGCAATCAATATTTTAAAAGGAAATTATCCCTAAAGTATTGATTCCAATAGATCGGGCAGGGAGGGGGGGACCCCCTCAATCCGCTTTATTGCGAAAACTGACA
>Ga0335070_10010632_pt1 | contig 10759 bp, 9 predicted proteins | sample Lox_Sample_13_FD_206722 | JGI IMG/M metagenome (GOLD analysis project Ga0335070, IMG submission 206722) | Soil microbial communities from Loxahatchee National Wildlife Refuge, Florida, United States - Lox_Sample_1.3 | ecosystem: Environmental > Terrestrial > Soil > Wetlands | place: USA: Florida...
CCTCTTGAAGGGCAGGCCCGTGGTCGCCGCGGCGTTCAATTTCGATTTCATGGGTGGGTCCATGGGGTCCGTGGTGGGCGAGCGTTTCGTGCGCGGCGTCAATCTTTGCCTGGAGCACCGCATCCCGCTGATCTCGTTTTCCGCCAGCGGCGGCGCGCGCATGCAGGAGTCCCTGCTGTCCCTGTTTCAAATGGCCAAGACCAGTGCTGCGCTGGCCAGGCTCGCGGGCGAGGGCATCCCCTTCATCTCGGTGATGACCGACCCGACCATGGGCGGAGTGTCGGCCAGTCTCGCCATGCTGGGCGATGTCAATATCGGCGAACCGGGCGCGCTGATCGGTTTTGCGGGACCCCGCGTGATCGAACAGACGGTGCGCGAGAAATTGCCGGAGGGTTTCCAGCGCAGCGAATTCCTGCTGGAGCACGGAGCCATCGATATGATCGTCGACCGCCGCGAAATGCGCGACAGGATCGCCGCCATCCTGGCCATGCTCCTGCGTGAAGACCCAGCGCTGCCGCCGGCCGCACCGGAAAACGCGCTCGCTGCCGACGCGGAAGAACTCGGCGCGGGTTAACGGATGCGCTTTCCCACGCTGGACCAATGGCTGGTTTGGCAAGAGACGCTGCACCCCAAGTCCATCGATCTGGGTCTCGCCCGCGTCAAAAAGGTGTTCGACGCGCTGCACCCGAAAACCAGGCCGCCGTTGACCATCACGGTGGGCGGGACCAACGGCAAGGGCTCCTGTGTGGCGATGCTGGACACCATCCTGAGGGCCCAGGGCTATCGGGTGGGAACCTACACCTCGCCTCACCTGCTGCGCTACAACGAGCGCATGCGGATCAACGGCGAGTGCTTGGCGGATGCGCCGATATGCGAGGCATTCGCCCGCATCGACGAGGTTCGCGGCGACACCACCTTGAGCTTCTTCGAATTCGGCACGCTAGCGGCCCTGGACATCTTTTCCAAGGCCGCTCTTGACGTTCAGATTCTGGAGGTGGGCCTTGGCGGACGCCTGGATGCGGTCAACATTATCGATACCGATGCTGCACTGATCGCCAGCATCGACATCGATCATCAGGACTGGCTGGGCAATACGCGCGATGCTATCGGGTTGGAAAAGGGCGGAATTTTTCGCGCCGGAAGGCCTGCAGTGGTCGGCGACCCGGACCCGCCCCGGGCGCTGCTGGCATATGCCAAAGACCACGGCATTGCCTTGGCTTGCCAGGGACGCGAATTCTCCTACGAAAAATCTGCCATGGACTGGACCTGGCTCGGCGCGGGCAAACACTTGACCGGCCTGCCTTTTCCTTCACTCAAGGGGGAGCATCAGTTCATGAACGCCGCCGCCGTGCTCCAATTGGTCCATGCGATCGAGGACCTGCGGCCGGTTTCGCCGGCGGCCATCCGGGAGGGGCTGCAGTCGGTGCGGCTCGCTGGGCGGTTTCAGTACATCAACGGGCCCGTGCCGGTTCTGCTGGACGTGGCGCATAACCCCCAGGCGGTGAAAATCCTGGCAGATCAGCTCAGCGGAGAGTTTCCCGGCCGGCGTATAAATGCCGTCTTCGCCATCATGCGGGACAAGGATATCGCCGGGGTCGTCAACCACATCAAGAAGCTCATCGATCGCTGGTATCTCGCGCCCCTCAGCATCCCCCGCGCGGCTCAAGAACCGCAGCTGACTGAACTCCTGCGCGATCTGGGCGTCGATCAGGTGGAAGGCGGCTTTGCCGATGCTGCGCAGGCATTTGCGACGGCCCGAAGGAACGCGCAGAATGGCGATCTGATCGTGGTTTTCGGTTCATTTTTCCTGGTGTCCGAGTTTTTGGCTCAAACCGATTGATTTTTAGAGGTAAACATTGATGGACCAGCAATTGAAGCAGCGTCTGATCGGGGTGACGATCATCGTTTCCTTGATCGTCATTTTCGTGCCCATGCTGTTCGACAAGGCCGATCAGCAAACGGGAACAGCTTCAGAAAGCGTACCGCCGGTGCCGGAGGCTTTTCAGGAAAAAGCCATCGATCTGCCGAAGACGGCGGAGGACGTCGCGCCCAAGGATACCGGTAGCGTCTCCGAATCCGGCTATAAGATCATCCCGCTGACGGAAGAGGCGCCCCAGAAGTCCACCGAACGGGCCGAGCTCAAGGCAATGCCTGCCGAGCCAGTGGAGGCCCCCATGGAAGAGGAGCAATTCGAACCGGCCCCGGAGAAGCCGCTGAGACCGACCGAGAAACTCCGCGAAGAGCCGGCCAAGCCGGCGGTGGAGCAGGTGGAGAAACCCGGCAAGGCGGAGTTGGCCGAGAAGAAGGCCAAGGAGGCAAAAAAGGCGAAGGCTCCGGTGGTGCAGACGACGCCCGTGAAACCGAAGTCGGTAGCGCCCGCGATCAAGCCGGCGGAAGCGCCGGTCAGGAAATCCGAGGCGACCGCGCGGGCCGAACCTGCTCCTGCCAACATCAAAGTGGAAAGCGCGCCTGCGGCCAGATCTCAGAGACCCAAACCTGAGATTCAAACCGCCCAACCGGCCAAATCTGCGCCCGCCCCGGCGAGACCGGTCGCAGAATCCTTAACCGCCGCCCAGCCCATACCCAAGTCCGCCGCCGCGCCGGGCGGCCTGGATGCCTGGGTGGTCCAAACCGGCAGCTTCACCACCGAAGACAAGGCGCGGGCCTTGGCCGAGAAACTCCGACAGGCCAAATTCGCGGCCTTTGTGGAGGCGGTTCCGGGTAAGACCGGCTCACTCTACCGCGTGCAGGTCGGGCCCGAATTGGAACGCGCGCGGGCCGAGCAAATGCAAAAACAGATCGAGACCAACCTCGGCATCAGGGGCATCATCATTCCGCATCACTGACGGGTGCCCGATGCTGAGAGGTTGTGAAAAAACCGTCGCGAGCGGCACGAGTGCAAGGCGCCCGGAGCGCAGGAACCGGAGTGTACACGGAGTACATGAGGACTGCTCGCCGCTTCCTTGCGGCTCGGGCTACGCCCCGTGCTCCGCACGTCCAAATCCGTTCCCGGCGGATTTGTCCGAGCACCGCGCAACGCCGCAATCGGGCCGCGCAGTAGGTTTTTTCACAGCCTCTGAGTTCTGCTAAAATTCGGCACTTGACCTCCCAAGGGATATGACCTCCTTGATCTGGGTAGATTACAGCATCATCGGACTCATCGGCCTTTCCGCGCTGATCGGACTGATGCGCGGGCTCATCCGCGAAGTGTTCTCGCTGGTACTTTGGGGTGCGGCGATCTGGCTTGGACTGCGATTCGGCCGCGATTTTTCCGTCCATCTGGAATCCGTCATTCCGATTCCCTCGGCGCGCATGGCGGCGTCGTTCCTGGTTTTGTTCATCGGTACCCTGTTGGCGGGCGGCCTCCTCGCGTATTTGCTGGGAAAGCTGGTGGATTCCACCGGATTGAGCGGGACCGACCGTTTGGCTGGCCTGCTTTTCGGAGTCGTCCGCGGCATGTTGATCGCCGCCGTGTTGGTGCTGCTCGCCGGGGTGACTCCGCTTCCAGCAGATCCCTGGTGGAAACAGTCCAAGCTGATTCCGCCATTTCAGTCCCTGGCTTTATGGCTGCGCGACCAGCTTCCCGCGGGTCTCGCAACTTATGTGAAATATCGTTAGCTCCAACCGACGGGTAGTTCGTCTATGTGTGGCATTGCCGGCATCGTTTCCAGCGAAGACGTCAACCAGGAACTTTATGAGGCATTGACGGTTCTGCAGCACCGCGGCCAGGATGCCGCGGGGATCGTCACTTGCGAAGGGGGTCGCATGAATCTCAGGAAGGACAGCGGTCTGGTGCGCGACGTGTTTCATACCCGCCACATGCGCAGCCTGAAGGGGAGGATGGGTATCGGCCACGTGCGTTATCCCACGGCGGGCTGCACCACTTCCGAAGAGGCGCAGCCATTTTACGTGAATTCGCCCTACGGCATCACGCTGGCCCACAACGGCAACCTCACCAACGCGCAGAGGCTCAAGCACGAGCTGTTCGTGGAGGACCAGCGCCATATCAATACGGATTCCGACTCGGAGGTGTTGCTCAACGTGTTCGCCCACGAACTGCAGGAACTGGGCAAGCTGCGGGTCGACGCTGACGACGTGTTCCAGGCGGTGGCCGGCGTCCATCGCCGCTGTCGGGGCGCTTATGCGGTCGTCGCCATGATCACCGGTTTCGGCATCATCGGCTTTCGCGACCCTTACGGCATTCGCCCGCTGATTTTCGGCGAACGTCGCAGCGAGCGGGGCGTGGATTACATGATCGCCTCGGAAAGCGTGGCGCTCGATGTGCTCGGTTTCAAGCTGATCCGGGACGTTCAGCCCGGCGAAGCGGTGGTCATCGAGAAGAACGGCAGGCTGCACACACGCCCGTGCGTGGAAAAGATCCTGCATTCCCCCTGTATCTTCGAGTACGTGTATTTCGCCCGTCCCGATTCCATCATCGACGACATTTCCGTCTACAAGGCGCGCATGCGCATGGGCAACAAGCTGGCGGCCAAGATCCTGCGCGAACGGCCCGACCATGACATCGAGGTGGTCATTCCGATTCCGGACACCAGCCGGACCACCGCGCTGCAGTTGGCTAACCGCCTCGGTGTGAAATATCGCGAAGGTTTCATTAAGAACCGCTACATCGGGCGGACCTTCATCATGCCCGGCCAGAAAATGCGGGAAAAGTCCGTGCGCCAGAAACTCAACGCCATCGATCTGGAATTCAGGGGCAAGAACGTGCTGCTGGTGGACGACTCCATCGTGCGCGGCACGACTTCCATGCAGATCATCCAGATGGCGCGCGATGCCGGCGCAGCCAAGGTGTACTTCGCCTCGGCCTCGCCGCCGGTGCGCTATCCCAATGTCTACGGGATCGACATGCCGGCCGCCCACGAGCTGATCGCCCATGGCCGCACCGAGGCCGAGGTGCAGCAGGAGCTTGGGGCGGACTGGCTGATCTACCAGAACCTGGAGGACCTGATCAGCGCCGTGCAGAAGGGCAACCCCAACATCCGGCACTTCGATACCTCCTGCTTCAACAACGAGTATGTCACTGGCGACATCAACCAGGACTATCTCGATCATCTGGGGGTGTGCCGCTCCGATCAGGCCAAATCCAGGCGCGAGGGTGAGACCTCCATCATCGAACTGCATAACGCGGTTTAGGCAATGTCAGATGCTCGGCCAATGCCGTTTAGTTAAGCTCCTTCCCCCTGTGGGGGACAAATCGGCAGGACAGCCGAGTTGCATGGCGAAGCCACCCGAAGGGCAACAGACAGGGATAGTCTGTTGTGAACGTTGGCATGGGGGTGATCCAAACAGCCAAGCGCCCATTTTCTCGCCCCCACCCCAACCCTCCCCCGGGTGGGGGAGGGAGCAAAAAGCCTTAAACGAACGACATTGGATGCTGGGCACTCTGCGCGCTGCCCAACCTGGAAATCATCAGACGAGGATGAACTTCACGTGAGCGAGCTTGACTGGAATGACTATGCCATAGAAACACGGGCGGTCCGCGCCGGGCAGAGGCGCACCCTGGAGCAGGAGCACAGCGATCCCATCTTCGCCACTTCCAGCTACGTGTTCGCCAGCGCCGCGGAGGCCGCGGCCCGGTTTTCGGGACAGACACCGGGCAACATCTATTCACGCTTCACCAATCCCACCGTGCGGGCCTTCGAACAGCGCCTGGCGGCGCTGGAAGGCGGCGAGCGCTGCATCGCCGTGGCATCGGGCATGGCAGCCATCGCGGCGACTGGTTTCGGACTTCTGAAAGCCGGCGACCATGTGGTCTCCTCACGCGGGGTTTTCGGCAATACCGTGATCCTGTTTCAGAACTATTTCGGCAAATTCGGGGTTTCCACTACTTTCGTCGATCTCTCGGATTACCCCGCCTGGGAAAAGGCGATCCGTCCGGAAACCCGCTTTCTGTTCCTGGAAACGCCCTCCAATCCGCTCACCGAAATCGCCGACATCCGGCGCCTTGCCGATCTGGCCCATGGGCACGGCTGTCTTCTGGTGGTGGATAACTGCTTCTGCACGCCGGCGCTGCAAAGGCCACTGGATCTGGGGGCGGATATCGTCATTCATTCCGCCACCAAATATCTGGACGGGCAGGGGCGTTGCGTGGGGGGCGCAATCGTCGGGGGGGAGGAGCTGCTGGACAAGGAGATCTATCCATTCCTGCGCACCGGCGGGCCTTCCATGAGTCCCTTCAATGCCTGGGTTTTTCTCAAGGGCCTGGAAACTTTGAACATCAGGATGCGCGCGCACAGCGAAAACGCGCTGGCGTTGGCGAATTGGCTGGAGACACGGTCATGGGTCAGACGGGTATATTACCCGGGGCTTCCCTCCCATCCTCAATTCCAGCTGGCCGAGACGCAACAAAAGTCTGGCGGCGGCATCGTCAGCTTCGATGTTGATGGCGGAAAGGATGCGGCCTGGCAGCTGATCGACTCCACCCGCATGCTGTCCATCACCGCCAATCTCGGGGATGCCAAAACCACCATCACCCACCCTGCGACCACCACCCACGGTCGTCTGAGCGAGCAGGAGCGGGCCGCGGCGGGCATCAGCGACGGTCTTGTGCGCATCGCCGTGGGTCTGGAAAGCGTGGATGACATCAAGGACGATTTGTCCCGGGCCTTTGGTGGTTGATTCGGCCGCAGTCATCCACGTCGTGCGGTGTCCGCGCCGAATATTGCGTTTCTTGTCTTGGTAAGGAAGAAAACATGAAAGTGACCATATTCGGGTCCGGTTATGTGGGCCTGGTGACCGGCGCCTGTCTCGCCGAGGTGGGTAACGAGGTGGTCTGCATCGACATCGACGAGGGCAAAATCAACCGCCTGAATCAGGGCGATGTGCCCATCTACGAGCCGGGCCTGGATGCCATCATCGAGCGCAACATGGCGGCCAAGCGTCTGCGCTTCACCACCGATGCCGACCTGGCCGTGGCCCATGGCCTGTTCCAGTTCATCGCCGTGGGCACACCGCCCGACGAGGACGGTTCTGCCGACTTGCGGTATGTCCTGGCCGTCGCCCGAAGCATTGGCGAGCGCATGCGGGATTACCGGATCATCGTCAACAAATCAACGGTGCCGGTGGGTACGGCCGATAAGGTGCGCGAGGCCGTGAATAAGGTCCAGAAAGGGCTGGGCCAGGCGGTGGAATTCGATGTGGTTTCCAATCCAGAATTCCTGAAGGAAGGCGCGGCCATCGAGGATTTCATGAAGCCCGACCGCGTCGTCGTGGGTACGGACAATCCCCGCACCACAGAATTGCTGCGCGTGCTGTACGCGCCCTTCAACCGCAATCACGACCGCCTGGTGTGCATGGACATCCGCTCCGCCGAGCTGACCAAGTACGCCGCCAATGCAATGCTGGCCACCAAGATCAGCTTCATGAACGAACTGGCGAACCTCGCCGAGCGACTGGGGGCGGACATCGAAAAAGTGCGCGTCGGGATCGGTTCCGACCCGCGCATCGGCTACCACTTCATCTATCCCGGCTGCGGCTACGGAGGCTCCTGCTTTCCCAAGGACGTCAAGGCGCTGGAGCGGACGGCGCGGGACGTGGCCTATACAGCCGAGTTGCTGCAGGCCGTGGAAGCGGTGAACGATCGGCAAAAACGGCAGCTATTCGAAAAAATCAGGGCTTATTTCAAGGGCGATTTGAAAGGCAAGACCATCGCCTTATGGGGATTGGCCTTCAAACCCAACACCGACGACATGCGCGATGCGCCCAGCCGGGCGCTTATGGAGGCGGTTTGGGAAGCGGGAGCGCGCGTTCGCGCCTTCGATCCGGTCGCCATGGGGGAGGCCGAGCGGATCTACGGGGAGCGGGCGGATTTGGTGCTCTGCGAAAGTGCGGATGCCGCCTGGCAGGGCGCCGACGCCCTGGCGATCGTCACGGAGTGGAACGTGTTTCGCAGCCCGAATTTCGAAGCCATCAAGGCCGCGCTGTCTCATCCCGCCATCTTCGACGGCAGAAACCTTTACGATCCTGTGCGCATGCAGGCGCTCGGCTTCGACTATTTCGGCATCGGACGCGGACAGGGCGTGAGCGCCGCCTGATGGCGCACGTGCGGAAGGGGCGAGCCAATCCAGCCACGATCTCTGACAAAGTGATCTTGCGCTGGGATATTCCCGAATTTCGGATGATGACTGATTAGAGGACTCATATGCCAACTTACGATTACCAATGCCAAGCCTGCGAGCACGAATTCACAGTGGTCCACAAGATCAGCGATGCCGCCCCGAAGTGTCCCGATTGTGGCGGGCAGGTTCGCAAGAAGCTATCGGCGCCGGCAGTGCGGGGCAAAAAGGCCGAACCGGGGTTTCCAGCGCATGGTTGCGGCGCCGGTGCTTGCGGTTGCAAGCATTGACGTGGGCTGTCTTGACCTGCGGTCCCGGTGCAGGCAAGAGGTGTACGTTAGCGATGGAAGCATCGTACGGTTGAACGGTCCGGGCGAACGGTCCGGGCGAACGGTGAAGCACATAATCGCCCTGTTTCCTCTTACCCCGTCAAAGCCTCACCTTTCAGGCTCAACTGATACTTCTTGCCGTTTTCATCCTTCCAGAAGAAAACTATGCTTTCGCCGCTCGGCCCGCCGAGGACGAGCGAGCTGTTCGGAAGCTTGTCCAGCAGCGTGCCGGCTGAATTCGGATCGGCCGCCTGGCGCAGCGCGATCGCGCCGCCCGCCACATCCAGCACCGCCTGCGGATCGCTCGTCCCAATACCCACCTTGCCGCCGAGTGGATTGATCGCCAGCGGCTTGTCGGTTTGTGATTGGATCCAGGCATAACCGGTTTGATAGCCCAAGCGCAGGTGGGTGCCGTCCAGGCGACCGACCACCAGGCTGTCTCCGCTGGGATCCTGATTCTTGTTGATGATTTGGAGGCTGGTACCGGAGTTCGGTGCGCCGATGGTGACCTTCGCCCCGGTCTTGTACTGGATGCCGTCAGGTGAGTCGATCCATTTGGTTTCGGGCGCGGCGGGGGCAACGATCCCCGTCAGCCCCGACCCATCGCCGACGAACTTGGCCGCCTTGATGGTGCCGTTGACTTCCAGCGTCGCGGAAGGCTTGTCGAGGCCGATGCCGACGTTGCCGCCGCCATAGACGAGGGCGCCGTCCTTGGCCGTCCATGGTCCCTTGTCGATGCCGGTCAACTTGGAGCCGTCCCCCACAAAGCCTGCGGCTGTCACTATAGCCGTGACAGTCAGTGCGCCAGTGATCGTTCCCCCCGACTTGCTGACAACGTCCAGCCCCACAAGTTTCGAGCCATCGCCCTGAAAACTCGTCGCCTTGACGGCGCCATTGACTTCCAGCGGCACGGAAGGACTCCCAGTGCCGATGCCGACGTTTCCCTCCTTGATGACCATTTGCACCGTCCCGCCACCGGCATCGATTTCGCCATCGTTGTGCGAACCGCCTTTGTACCAGGCGAAGTTTCTGGCGGTACGGAAATACTGCGTCGCCCCCTGTATGCCGATCCCGTACTCCGTCGTCCATAGGTTGATCATCTGCCGCGCCTTGTTCTCGAAGAAGACAGAGCCGGCGGTTCCGATGGTGGCATTCCCGGTCACCGACAGTGCGCCCGCTATGGTCAGATCCCCTGGAAGCTTGCCGGCGATGGGTTTTAGGGCACTCTTATCCAGCAGCTCGACGTGAGCCCCGACGCGTCCGATCTCACCACCGACGCGCACGATTTCATCCATCGCCGAATTCCAATCCTCAGCCAGGATCACGTTGCCCCGCTCTTTGGGTTTGGGTTTGAAGTCCGTCATGATCGCTCTCCTTAATTCAGAGTACTTAAATACACGGTTCAGGGGTTTGATGAAAATGAGCCTCGCAAATGTTGTAGGAGCGGGCCGTGCCCGCGATCCGGTCGCGCGCAAGGCGCGCTCCTACAGCGGGCATTTGGGGCTACATCAATAACTGCAAACAATCGCCCGATTCGCTCGTCGACCCGATCACGCGGCCGCTTCGATTTTTTCGAGCGGCTGGACTGTCGATTGGCAGGCTTCGGCCTGCGGCTCCTGCGCCAGCAGTTCTTCCAGAACCTGAATCGCCCCGCTGATACGCAGCAGCGTTTGCTGCAGATTAGCTTGCCTCGCCTCCAGATCGGCCAGCATCTTCTGGCCTGATTCAAACTCGCCTTTGAGCTTTTCAAGGCGTTCGGTCAATTTTTCTTTCATCGCTTCCTCATACCCCATTGTTAATCGATCGGTGCAACGTACGCCTAGCAACACACCGACGCACCCAGTTTATACAGCCTGGCTCAATTGCGCGATCACGACCACGATGGCCTCCCCCTCGTAAGGATCGTCATAATTCCCGGAGGCATCTTTCAGAAAAAAGTAAACGTCAACCTGAACTGTGTTGCCAGTAATCCGCGTCGCATAGCAGCCGACGCCCGCTTCTTTCACGTACTCACGGTTGGCATATCGCAAGAACCATGTACTTAGCATCGGCACAGCGCTGATAACAGGGCGGGAAAAAGTAAAGGTATAGGTCAACATTTTTGCAGAGCCGGTCTGACCGCTGAATCGCTGTTGCAAGCTACGAAATTCGATAACCGGAATCCCTGTCACGGCCTGTCCACCGCCGACTGCGAACTGACCATTGACCCGAAGGTCGCCGACCTTCAGAGGTGAGTAACTCTCACTGCTTATATCGCCTGTCATGATGTGTAATCCATCCGACCGAGCCTCGAGGCGATGCCAGAATTTATTGTTATGGTGAAATCGGATGCTGGGAAAGACTTCTGGAACGCGATTA
>Ga0335070_10010635_pt1 | contig 10757 bp, 14 predicted proteins | sample Lox_Sample_13_FD_206722 | JGI IMG/M metagenome (GOLD analysis project Ga0335070, IMG submission 206722) | Soil microbial communities from Loxahatchee National Wildlife Refuge, Florida, United States - Lox_Sample_1.3 | ecosystem: Environmental > Terrestrial > Soil > Wetlands | place: USA...
GCAGTCTTAATTTCGGAAAATGCCGAGAAGCTATGAAGACTGCCCAGCACTAACGTTGGCGCGGACCAGGGCAGCTGTCCGTCTTATACATCAAAAAACACTGTCTCCCGATCTCCCCTCAAATGAATGTCAAAGAGCCAGGAACCCGGCTGTTGTGGATCAGGATGCGCGATTAAAGTCTCCCGGCGATCGGGAGGCACCAGCGCCAGCACAGGATCGCCGTCATTGGCGGGATCGCCAGCAAAGTAAATTCGTGTGTAAAGCTGGAGCAAAATGCCGCGCGCAAAGATGGCGACATTCAGGTGCGGCGCCTGCATGGTGTTGCCTGGCCCCGGAACTCTGCCGGGTCGAATCGTTTCAAACCCGCAGCCTCCGGTTTGATCGGTAGCTGCGCGGCCAAAACCTCGGAAAAATGAATCAGCCGCCGGCGTCTGAAGAGCGTCGGGGTGATTGTACCGGCCGTCCCCATCGGCTTGCCAAATCTCAATCATGGCGTCGTTGACAGGGGCGTTGTCCACGTCCAGCACACGACACTTCAGCCTGAGCCGCTCACCGGCGACTTCGGGCGACGCGATATGAGACGTCGAATGTTTATTCGTGAGCCCGATATGCAGATACGGTCCGGCGGTCTGCGAAGGTGTGGGTACGTATTCCATGATCGTTCACTCAAAAGGTGTGGCGTCGGGTCCGCGTAAGACAATATCGAAGCGGAAGCCGAGTGCCCACTGCGGTTGCGTTGTCTCGAGATCAAATTTCGCGATCATCCGCTGGCGCGCTTTTTCGTCGGGCACGGATTGATAGATGGGGTCGTACGCGAAGAGCGGATCGCCGGGAAAATACATTTGCGTAATCAGCCGGCTCAGAAATGCGCGCCCAAACACGGAAAAGTGAATGTGGGCAGGGCGCCAGGCGTTGTAGTGATTCAACCAGGGATATGCGCCGGGCTTGATGGTTACAAAACGGTAGTTGCCGTTTTCGTCGGTGAGCGTGCGTCCAGCTCCGCCGAAATTGGGGTCGAGAGGCGCAGGGTGCTGATCGCGCTGGTGCTGGTATCGTCCTGCGGCATTTGCCTGCCAGATTTCTATCAGCGTGTTGCGAACCGGCCGTCCATTGTCATCGAGCACGCGGCCGGTCACGATGATGCGCTCTCCCAGAGGCTCTCCTACATGCTGACGTGTGAGGTCGTCGTCAGTTTCACCGATTGGATCTTGACCGTAGACCGGCCCAGTGACTTCCGAAAGTGTATGTGGAAGAAAGATCAACGGCTTTGAAGGATTCCGCGAAGGCGTTGAGCGGTAGGGCTCGTAGACCCTGGCGGGCTGAGAACCGGGCGGATAGCGGTGAAATGGATGAAGTAACGGGCTTGCGTTCGCAATCTTGCTCACGGTCCCCTCCGTATGACGCGAACCGCTGCATCATAGCGCACGAGATTTCCTTTGTCGAGCATCAGTGTACTGAATGTCACAGAATCAATTTTTATCGTTAACCTGCCTGCGGCTTAAATACTCATTTGGATGCGCTAAATGGTGGCGGCGTAAGCACCACAACCAGTTTTCCGCCGCTACACAGCGTGGCCTCCCGGAGCGTTGACCACTAGCCGCATCTGCCTTCAGTGACGATCAAGACATTCGCAGGCGGCGACTCAAGGTAGAGTTCGTTGACACGTGATGCCCGGTTACTGAGCACTGCGCCTTGATTGATCGATCCTTTGTCCGTTAGTTCGCGATGTTCCATCGAAGGCGGCACATCCAGCAGCAGCGCGCGCATCACACGAGTCGAATTGCTGGTATTCATAGCTGCGAAGCTGTCGAGCTTCTCCTGGAACGCGGACCGCAGTTCTGGCCGCGCGAGTACTTCCGCCGTCGTTGAGCTATCCGGCAACCCAGCGCAGTGCTTTCGGCACACGGATAGGGCAGGGAAGAGCAAAGCCGAGACATAGTCACGGTCTGGTCCCGCAAGCACAACGTCTTGTAAAAGACCGTCAAAGTGCGCGATCAGACGCATGCGCACGGAACCGACCCGAACCCAAGTACCGCTCGACAGCTTGAAATCCTCATTCAGGCGGCCGTCGAACATGAATCCTGTTTGAGGATTCGCCGGATCGACCAGCCTGACCGCGTCGCCCATGCGATAGAAGTGCTCATCATCGAATGCGTTTGCATTCAGGTCTGGGCGCCGCCAAAAGCCCGGTGTGATGGACGGGCCACGCACTCGGGCTTCAGTGCGATCGCCAACCGGGACAAGTTTCAGTTCAACTCCGGGCACAGGAAGTCCAATCCAGCCGGAGGAAGAGCCTTCGAGACCCGTCGAAAGGGCAAACGGCGCTGTTTCGGTGGCGCCCAGCCCTGTGACCACCAGAATTTCTTCGCCGCAGGTTTCAAACGCCAGAGACTGAAGTTCGTCCCAAACCCGCTGGCTCAATCCGGCAGCCGCAAAAAACAGCAGGTTTACACGGCTGAAAAAAAGTTTGCAGAGTTCTGTGTCGGCGCGCAGTTGTTCGACCAGCATCTCGTAGCCTTTGGGAACATTGAAATACGCCGTGGGTGCGATCTCCCGCAAATTGCGGATCGTCTCGCCGAATAGTTCGGGCGTCGGCTTGCCGGCATCGATGTAGAGGGTTCCTCCATTGTGTAGCGCGATGCCGAAATTGTGGCTGCCACCGAACGTGTGATTCCAAGGCAGCCAATCGCACAGCACAGGCGGTTGCCCCGCGAGGCAAGGCATTACCTGCTCGAGCATCAACTGGTTGGAGCACAGCATGCGATGCGTAGTGATCACACCCTTGGGCAACCCCGTCGATCCTGACGTGTACAGAATCTTTGCAATTGAATCCGCGCCGACCTTCCGGTGAGCTTCGTCCACCTCGGGTGACGAACCGTCGTCTTCCAATGCGGAGAGTGGTATCGAATTAACTCCCACAGGAGCCGATCGGTCATGTACGACGACAACCTTGTCCTGCGGGACGGCTTGCAGCGCGAAACTGAATTGTGCTCCGTTCTGCACGAATGCCATACCGGGCTCGAGATTCTCCCAAACGTGGCGGAGCGCAACGAACTCCTTCACGGCCAAGGAATACGAAGGAGCGATCGGCGCGTAAGGGATGCCAGCATACATTGCGGCCAATGCCAGGAGTCCGTGTTCGATGCTGTTCCCGGAAAGGATGATCAGAGGCCGGGTTGGCGACAACCCGTATCGGAGGAGCCCGGCGGCAAGGCGTTGCACGCGCTGTAGCGCTTCCGAGTATGTTGTGGTCTGCCAGGAACCGAGCGCACTCCTTTGTGCCAGAAAGAGTCGGTCCGGTGCCGACTGAGCCCAGTGTTGCAGCCGGTCCGTAACGCGAGCGGGGTAGTCGCGAAGCGGGTCGGTTGATCGCACATACGTGACACCATTCTCGCGATAGTCAAAATTTGCACGGACGGTTGCGACGTTAACGGGCCTCACAGGCCGTTTCGTGACTCGTACCATGCAGTTGCAAGCCTCCGGTCCCCACCCGCCGGGAAGAGCCTATTAATCTACAGCAAGTCATGTGCGGTGCGACGAATGATTTCACAACACGTGCAAAGAAGCGATGACGACTATCTTGACAAGCGCCAGTAAAAGTGAGCAAATGTAAGCCGCATTCAGTATACTGAATGTAATCAAATGCATGATCAAGACCGCAACGGATTCGACTGTCGCCGGAATGCTGCGCGACTATTCTCTTGAACTCGTTCCTGGCGACCAGAAACTCATTGAAGCAGCAGCGGATCGCCTGGAGCCCCGAACATTGGTCTCACTCACCTGGATCCCCGGATCGAACCCGATGCGCATGATTGCGCCAGCGTCGAAGTTGCGGCGTGCTGGTCTAGTGGTGATGCCTCACATCGGGGCACGTCATCTCGAAAGTAAGGCGCAACTCGAACACATTGCCCAGCGTCTGGTGGGCGAAGCGGGCGTTGACCGCATTCTCCTTGTTGGCGGAGACCGCGGGGAACCAGCCGGCCCATATGACAGTAGCCTGGCAGTTATGCAAACGGGTGTATTTCAGAGGTTTGGAATAACGCGCATCACGGTGGCCGGGTTCCCGGAAGGCAATCCTCATATTCCCGCGAACGTTCTGGACGATGCGCTTGCGGCGAAAGTGGACTTCGCGCGCAGCGATGGTTTGAAGTTATCGATTGTTACGCAATTTTGCTTTGCAGCGGTACCAATCGTCACGTGGATCCGACGCCTTCGCGCCAGAGGCATTGATTTCCCAGTACGAATTGGTTTGGCGGGACCGGCAGGAATCGTTACGCTTGTCCGCTACGCTTTCAGATGTGGAGTCGGCAACTCCGTGCACGTGCTGACCGAGAATCCGGTATTCGCAAAGGCCCTGGTGGACCGTGGACCTGAACCGATCATCCGCGAAATAGCGTGTTCCCTTGCGGACGAGGGCTCTGCTGCCATCGGCATAGCAGGGCTGCACTTCTACGTGTTCGGCGGATTCAGCAAGACCCTCGCTTGGATCGATGCTGCACGGTCTAGCCGGCAGGCATTGGGTTACACCTGAGCTGTGCGCCAGCCGGTCGCGTAACTCTCTCGAGCCACCTTCGAATAAGGCACGGGACTAACCACGGCGCGTATTTCGATTTGCCTGTGCCGCTCGACGGTCGTCTTCTGGGTGCCGCCGCCTGGTTCGCCCCAAAGGATGTTTACCTCGGCTCCGGTTTCGATATCGGAGTCGACGACTCCCAACGACAACATCGTGCGCTCGTTGTAGCTATAACCGGTGAACATCGAGAAGCCCACAACTCTGCCGCGGCTGAGCACGCTATCGTACGACGCCGAAGCATAGTTTGATAGCGGCAGATCGAGGTATTTGTAGGGATCACTCTGCTCGAACATCGAGGCCCACACCTTGATGATATCTTCGTGCTCCCAGGCAAACGTTACCTTCTTTCGCTGTGGCTGACCTGCCATTTTCTCAAGCGCTTCCCGTCCGATGAAATCATGATCGAACTTGACGAACGGACCGTAGCCCAATGCATACGGAGTCATGTAGTAGTCCTCGATGTTGTTGGACGTGAAGCTTCCGCCCAGCGAACCTGTGCCTTCATAACTGCTGGCAGGGAGCCATTGCCGGTAGGCTTTCATTGTATCGCCCGTGTATACCGCTGGAAGAGGCGAGGGAATCCACCCGGACTCAAGCGTGTTGGTGGCGTAGGCGCGGGCTCCGACTTGCACAAGGCCAAAGTCTTTTCCCGCGTCGATGATGGCTTCGCGGATTTTCTCGCGCTCTTCGTACGGACCCCAGACCTCCAAGCCCGGCGCGCCAGCCATGCCGTGACGCAAAGCACGAACTCTGCGTCCAGCGATGTGGATCGCGTCCATGTTGAAGAACTTGATTTCCGGGAGCGGTCCGCCGTTCAATTTCTCCAGGATTCGAGGGGCATTCGGGCCTTGGATCTGATACCGATAACAGGTGCGAACGACCGCTTTGCCCTTGGGGTTTGACGGTGATCGGTCGTCTTTGTCGATTTTTACGTCGTATCCACCGGTCTCGGCGTGAAACTGAATCCAGTTGGCGGTCGGTGCGCGCCCCACGAAGACCAGGCGCTTTTCCTCCAGATGAAAGAGAATGCCATCGCCAATGACGAAGCCGTCATAGCTGCAGGGCGCAAATTGTTTGGCACGATTGACGGGGAACTTCGCGAAACTGTTGGTCCCCAAATGCGAAAGCATTTTCAAGGCGTCGGGACCTTCCACATATACGTTCGTCATGTGGTGAGACTGGTCGAACAGCACAGCGGTTTTGCGCCACGCGCGTTGCTCGTCGCGCCAATTGGAAAACTCGTACGGCACGACCGGGTAGACGTACGCTCCGATCTGCGAGTTGCGCAACATCTTCACCGGATTGCCGATTTTCTGCAGCAAGCCCTCCAGATTCGTTTCGGTCATCACGGCCTCCGGGTTGTCAACCCCACGCAACGCTTGAGTGGGTGTTCAGTATACTGAACGACAGGACATTTTGCTACATGTCCTAGTGGGGCGCCTTTATTGAGATTCCGTTGCGCCGATGTGTCGAGAACCGATCGGGAAATGTTTCGGACAATGTAGACACTGCCTCTGTCTCGTCTTGCTGCTAAGCTACTCGCTTACAATGGAAAGCAGCTATGGAACGCCGAGCGACAGCGCCAAAGGGCAACATCAGAAGTCGCAAGTCAATTACCGAAGTCTATGACGAGCCGGGACACTTGATTCGCCGGGCTCAGCAAATTGCCGTGTCCATGTTCCACTCGATCATGGGAAATGGTGTAACTCCCGTTCAGTACTGCGTGTTGCGAGTGCTTCGGGATCATCCGGGGATCGACCAGGTCACGCTGGCCAGATTGTGCGCTCTTGATACTTCAACCGCAGCAGACCTTGCCGTGCGGCTTGAAGAACGCGGACTCGTAATGCGAATGATGCCGATGAAGAGCCGACGGTTTCGTCTGCTTCATTTGACCCAGGAAGGGAAGGCACTGCTGGATAAGCTCATTCCCTGCAGTCGAGTACTGGCTCGACAGTTATTGAAAGAGCTGAGCAAAGAGGAGCAGAGGGTTTTTGTAAGCCTGCTCAAGAAGTTCGTGCACTTGAATAACGAGATCAGCCGCGCACCTCTTGACCGCAGTTTTGCCCGAGAACGCAATTCGCAATAATTATCTCGCTATTGTTCCCCACGCTGTCGAGGACGTATCAGGAAGAATGGATACCTGGTACAGCGCCCCCTCAGGACTTAGGTCTACGAGCATCCCAACGTTTCAACGCCTTGCTCATGTGAATGAAATGCATTTTTATCGTTCCGCCCCAACGCTGAGGTCTCGACCATCGGAGATCAGCAACGGCATTTCCGCCTCGTCCAGCCTCGAACGACGGCAAACTCAAGCGAGCGCGTGGACGGCAGATGACGACGAGCGTCTACGAGTTTCTGGAAGAAGTCTACAACCAAAAACGACTGCACTCGTCTCTCGGCTATTGTCCGCCCGCCGAATTCGAACGCCTGCAGTCGTCGCCGCCCATGCGGGTGGCTGTAATGCAGGAGGCCGTATGAGTTTTCTAAGGCATGGGGAAATCTATCCATGCGATGAGGGCGCGATCTCGCGACCGCGCCCCCGCTCATCGCCGTGGATGAGTCTCCAGCTGGTTATTCCTGGCAGGTTGCTCTCCAGCAGAGCCCGCCTCCGCTTCACCAGCCGGAGCTATACTGCCAATCATCAACCGCGCCCGACAATGCTTCGGCAGCGAACGGCGCAATGTCGCTTAACCGATTGTCTCAGCTTAGGGGTCCAGTCCACTTCGTATTCAAAACTCCATTTTCTTGTCTGACCGAAGGACGCCGCAGATAGTGCCAGTAACGCAAGAACAAGTGATAATTGCTGCTTCATTTGCCATCTCCTGAGGATCAGCTACAACGACAGCCGTCACAAACCATTCGCATTGGGGCTGGTGTTCTGCCCCCGTTAGACCTCTGTCCGGGACTACATCCGCACGAAAAAGCGATCCAGTTACCTCAGTTTGGGTCAGTGAAGGGAAAATGGCACGAGCTAACAGGAGAGCGGTTTGGAAAACCGAAATGGTGGAGTTTGGAGCTAACAGGCTGAAGACAGGGCGGCCACTCATGACCACTTATAATCTGTGCTGGTTTAGCCTGTGCTCAGGCCGCGAGACAGGAGGCGTCATGAAAACTCCACCCCGTGCGCTAATCACCGTTGTTCTGTTGCTCGGTTCGCTGCGAACAGTCGCGCAACAACAGCCGTCAACACCGAAGACCATTCCCGACTCGATCAACTACATGTGGAAGATGGTGGAGAGCGACTTCACCACACTTGCCGAAGCCATGCCAGAAGAGAAGTGGAGCTTCAAGCCGACGCAAGGCGCATTCAGCGATGTACGCACTTTTGCCGAGCAGGTAAAGCACGTGGCCTGCGCTAACGAGGCGTGGGCAAAGAAGTTGCGTGGGGAGCAGCCGCCTGACCGCTGCGACACTGGCGGATCAAATCCAGCAAGGACGATGGCTGAAATTCTGGCTTACCTGCATGAAACATTCGTCATGATGGACAGCCAGATCGCAGCGACCAAGGCGGACAACCTTATGGCTCCCGTGAAAGGTCCCTATGCGGGCGATAACCGACTGGAAGTGCTGAACTCGGCGTTATGGCACATTTCAGATCACTACGGCCAACTGGTGGAATACCTCCGCATGAATAGCATCGTTCCGCCAGCGAGTCGCTAGGCTTCCCCAGACTGCGAGCCTACACAGTTGCTCCCGATGCCCCCTAGGCCGATTGCTTTGCTGGCGCGAGCGCGATCAGCGCAACGCCAACAATAATGAGCGCAGGTATGTCGCCCAGCAGATGTCCGTGTTCGTTCGCATCGCGGAATGCCTGCACTGCCATAATCGCGGCATGAACGAGGCTCGACCAAGCCGTGAACGCGATCAGACTGCGGTTCGCCGATGGGTTGCGCGAGGCGAGCAGCAGGAAAATCCCAAGCGTGGCGTAGACGCCGAGGATCATCTGCTCGTATTGCGGCTGATTCGGCTGCCATCGCCACCCGCTCGGCCACAAATACATCATGAGCGGGTAGACAGCAAACAAGAAGATCAATCCCACGACGACCAGCACAACCTTCAGCGCCCGTTCTCGCTTCATCGTCCACTCCTATTGTTTCCGCTGCTATTCTGCTAGTTCGCTTTCCTCCGGCGCATCGGTTGGACTTGAGAAGTCAATGCGGTAGCCGTCAGGATCGGTGAGTGGCACTACCCAGAGACGGTTGCCGACGAATGGACGTTTCCGCGTCTGAACTCCGCGCGATTTGAACTCGCGATAAAGGGCGAGCGCGTCTTCGCACTGGAAACATACCGATGTCCCAGTGCCCAGCGTCTCCTTCGGTTGGCGCTCCGGCAAGAACTCCTGAAGCATGATTGCGGCTTCGCCAAGTTCAAGCCAGCACCAACGAATCCGACCGTCTGGATTGTCCTCCTGACGATTCGGAATCCACCAGTGCTTCATTTTGAAGCCAAGTCCGTCAACATAGAACCGCAGCGAGGCTTCCATGTTGGTCACGCCGAAAAAGGGCACCGCTTGCTTGACGTTAACGCTCGTCGTGGATGCGACGGTCATAGTCATGGTTTCACCCCACAACGATCACTGCTTGTTGCAAATTATAAGCCTCTGTCGCTCCCGGATTGCCCGGCGTCGAACAACTACTCACCGAATCTTCACCCCGTATTTTTGTGTGAACGGCGGGACAATACCATTCAAGCGCAGGTACTCGACAAGCTGTCCGTAATGGTCGGTAATGTGCCAGACAGCAACGACCGAGATGCCGAGTTTGGTGCTCGGTCCGGCGTAACGACCTTCGACACGGTCGAGCGCATTGTGTGCCGTGAGCGTGGCGAGGACGCGGTTCGTGTAGTCGAAGGAGTCCTTGAGATACTTAATCAACTCGGCTTTGGTTTTCGCCGGATCGTGCCCACCCTTTTCGCAGTCGTCGGGCGGTTTCTTGCCCTCAAATTCGTTAAAGAAGGCGAACTGGGCGCAGGCGACGTGCTTCACTTGTTCTCCGAAGCTGCGGACGCCGTCGAACTTGCCGACTGCGGGGACGAAGGAATACTTGTCCTCAGGCATGGCTTCAGCTATGCCGAGAAAGTTCCCCTCCGCGAACTGGAGCGTGCCGCTGACGCTTTCCGCGATGGACTTGGGAATGTCATCCGGGTGGGCGGCTTCCTTCGTTGCTGAGTTCTGTTGCGTTCCAGATTTCCCCACAGCAGAGAGGGCGATGCCACACATGACAAGAAGGGTAGCAACACGAAAAAGGGTCATTCTAGCCCCCGGTATTCAGAAAAGGATACCTGAGCTACGGAAGGAAGTGGAACGTGCTGGCCTCTTAGGTCGAGTGGTTCAGAAGGGGTCGGATTTTGATCCTCTTTTATGCGACCTTTCGCCCCCTGTTTCCGGTGGTCGGCGGCTAGCGCAGGAGTATACCTTTTGACCACTCGAAACCGATTCTCACTGGGGCAGCCTAATACGGCGCACGAGTTCTTCAGATCGGGGATCGGATCGGATGTTGTCCCACGTCGGGTCTACTCGGATAGTGGCACTCTTGCCACATATTGACTTATGTCATAGCGCTGATTAGCAGCGGGGAACAACTTTTGGCGCATTGAGGGATTTCCAGACGGCGTCGGCGGTCTCGCCAATCCCGTTCCTCTCTACCAGTTCCCGCGCCATCGCCGAGTGCATGTCATCGTCTTCGTCGATGTTCTGCAGTCCCTCGCCGGCAAACTTGCCTTCCCTCGTCAATGCTACGAGAAGTTTCTTGCCCATCAGACGCAGACACGCCGTCTGCATGGTCCCTTGGTAGCAAAGAAATTTCACGCGCACGGGCCGCCGCTGCCCGATGGGCCAGGATCTACGGCTGGCTTGCCGCAATGTGTGCAGTGAATATCCCGACTCGTAGAAGATGATGGTTGGGGAATCGAGCAAATCGAGTCCGGTTTCGACCAGTTACGACCTGCACCTCCTTCCTTGATTTGTCGCGCGTACCACGCTTCGCACTTCGAAGTATCTACAGCAGAACTGTGCTTGGTGCGTTTCGATCACTATGGCTTTTAGTTCATTGAAACAAGAGTGGCTCCCTCGTCGATATTCCACCCACTCACTTCTAATTTCAGATGACCAGCGTTGGTCGAGCTGTAGTGAGCGACTACGGCCCGTGACTCCCCGGGCATTAGGGAAAAATAGTTGTCCTCCCAA
>Ga0335070_10010636_pt1 | contig 10757 bp, 11 predicted proteins | sample Lox_Sample_13_FD_206722 | JGI IMG/M metagenome (GOLD analysis project Ga0335070, IMG submission 206722) | Soil microbial communities from Loxahatchee National Wildlife Refuge, Florida, United States - Lox_Sample_1.3 | ecosystem: Environmental > Terrestrial > Soil > Wetlands | place: USA...
GAGCCTTTGAAGACAAAACCGCGTCACTAATCGTGCTTAACAGTGAATCTAACTTTTAGATTTTCCTTTCGGCTTCTTTGACTCTCTGGCGATTCTTCTTTCTTTCAGAACATTCCTGAGTCTTTCAACGTTTTCATCGTGACTCGTTTTTCTCCTAGGGTCGACTGGAATGTGAAGACTGACAGCTTCATGCAGACTTGATCCTGCCTTCTTCAACTCGTCTGAACTGAATCCTCTGCCAGCGGTCTGTTCCTTCTTCCTTTTGAAGACTTCCGGTCTAGCGGTCATTCTACTGTCTTTCTCCTGACCATCCGGCTTTTATGCTCGGTCTCGCTTTCTCCGATCCGCGTCCTCTTCCTCTAAGGCTTCTGACTTTCTTGCCTGCGCTCGTAAGGCTCCTGAAAACTCTCTTTGTGTGTTGCTTCTGGCATATCCAGCTAACGTCTTTGTCGGAGACTATAGACGGATGTTGCGGATCAACCAGAACCACTTCGAACCATTTTGAGACTCCGTCTTCTCCCACCCAATAAGAATTCAGCACTTGAAGGTTAGGAAACTTTCTTGCAACTCTCTCTTCACCTATCAGTTTGAGACTCTTTGAGGGCTTGAACTTCTTGACACCCATTCTCTTAGGTCTTCTACCAGCCTTAGGCCTCTGTTTTCGCCTACCACCTCTTCGAACGCGCACTCGAGCCAGCACAAAACCTTGTTTGGCCTTGTACCCAAGCTTTCTTGCCTTGTCCAGCCTCGTTGGCTTATCAATTCGCGTGATAACCGACTCTCTACGCCACTCTACCATTCTCTGCCGATTCAGCGCATCCACGAAAGATTTTTCAGGACTAGTCCAAGCTTCTGCAATATACTTGTACGCCATTCACTTTCACCTTGATCACTAGTTTACGGTTCAGCCTTCACAGGCCACATCCCAGCGGACGTTATCCGCCAATAGCTTGGATTGATAGCAACAAGCACTAAAATAAACCTTTCCAGATTCTCACTTGTTTCCAAGTCTTGCCTCGGAAATTTCCAACAATCCGCTCTGACCTTTCCAAACTTTCCTAGCCGACAGAATTTCTATCTTCCTTCTGAAGAACGGCGCATCGAGAACCAACGTCTCGTATTCTCCTCCCTCACCGACCAATGAAACACCATATTGCTTGCTAAGCTTCGACAGATCCTCAATCGTGCTCACATCGATTTTTCTACCGAGCCACTCTTCACTGAAGCCTTGTGCATAGACACCCACGATGATCACTTCGAACTTCAACCTAACAACCTCCTGAAGCAGCTCAATAGGATCGCGGTGCCAAAGGGGCGCAATTGATTTGAGGTGCAAGTCCTGGCATATCTTGTCAATTCTCTCCTTCTGATAATTCGAGGCTATTGCTCCCGTAACGATGCCTTCAACGTTCATGGACTTGATCAAATTCTTGAGGTCATCAAGTTCCTTCTCCTTCACGCCCGAGGTCTCAGCCTTCACAAGAGGGATATCGACCGCCTCTGCAAACAAGTCCATGAGCCTGATGTTCGGATAATGAAACATCCAGCTGTCGTCTCGCAACGGAATCATCGTGGCAAGAAGGGCGACATCATACCCCATTTCCTTAACATGGTGAAGAGCCAAAGCCGAATCTTTCCCGCCTGATGCCAACACTGCAACACGCATTTGAAACCACGATCGCATTTGAAAGAAAAAAGAAAACCTGCACGAAATGAAGCGCTTTCTCACTTCATTACTTTCGAGGAAGCTTCCTTAAACAAGGACAACGTTTGTGACCGCCATTTTTCAAAACCCTCAGGTCTTTCCGGGTATGCACTATAGTGATCCCTAACGCGATTCATGTACTTGACCGTCAAACGAAGCCTGTTGAGAAAACTGACACGTTTCAATCCCCTGAACACCCTCCTGCTGGTTTCAGTGATGTTCAAATGAAAGTCGTCCCCCAACCCAGCTTTGAGAATATCATCCTCAGTCAAAAGGTGATAATGCATCCCATAATTCAGATCTTCATCACGCGAAGTCAGCAGCAGCATCCTGAAAACATCAAGCCTCGCCTGCTTCGCACCGTAAAGCTCGATGTAACGCTTATTATAGGTCCAAAGTGATTCCCGATTAGCATCCCCTTTCTCTAATGCTTCAACAGCCACTTTCGCCGCTTGATAACCACTGATCATTGACGGCCCGATACCACCGCCATGAATTGGATTAACCAAACAGGCGGCATCGCCGGTTATTACCACACCGTTTCCAACCATGTTGTCAAGCGGTCTTCGCGTTGGATCATACCATGCACCGCCCGTGAGTAACAAGGAACCATCAAAGACAGGCTTGGTCAGAACATGCTTGTAGAATTGGCTCTTAGGATTTGGAAAGTTACCGCGCATACAAATGCCAAGTCCCGCATTCACTCTTGCGCCGCCTTTTGGAAAGATCCAAGAGTACCCTCCTGGAGTTGCTTTCTGATTCAAGTAAATTTCGCAATAGTCCGTTTCATGATTTTCTTGTTTCAGTTGACGGATTTCGCGATAGCACGCTTCAACGTCTTCATTCGCAACGTGATTTTCAATGCCAATCTCTTTAGGAAGATTCTTTCTCACAACGCCGACGAAACCGCTGGCGTCAAAAACCACGCTTGCGCTCAAATCTCCAGATTTATTGGTCTTCAAGTTCTTCGCGGAGATTCCTACAACGGAACCCTTCTTCACTAGTGGTCCGGTGCACTGGGTTTGATCCATAAGAGTCGCACCCGCATCCAAGGCTTTCCGAAGCAGCCACTGTCCAAACATTCGCCTGTTCAATAGATAACCAACGAAATCTTCGTGCTCGACCGTGAACACAGTGTTCAGATCTGGCGAGAAAATCTTGATCCCTTCAATCCTCTTGTCAAATTCCCCGCCTTGAGGCTTCTGCAGTTCTAGAGTCTTCAAGTGGTGCTCGCCCAAAGCGTCTCCGCAAACCTTTTCTCCAATGTCTTCTCTATTCTTGCGATCAGTAAGGCAGACCTTCAAACCCGCTTCCGCAACGGTTTTCGCAGCCAAACATCCTGCCGTACCAGCACCCACAACAATAACATCATATTTCAAACGAAACAGCCCCAATAACCTGCTGATGCAGTTTCTATACTTATAGCCAACCCATATAAATTGTGAAGTAGGCGTTTTCACACCAAGTTTACGTACACCGTACATCAGAGATTGATCAGCAACACGGCAAAGTCAAGCATCGAAGACGAAACTTTTATGCTGCATGATGCCCAATTATCTTTAATATGAATTGACAATTCATAACGGTTAATTATATTCTGGAAGAACGATGGAAAACAACAAAGAATGGCTGATAAAAGGATGTGTCTGAAAAATGATGAAAAAGGCCGAAGTCAAGAAAAGCATGGCATACGAGATTGATCTGACCAAAATTGACGGTGACGGAGCTTTCCAGTGTCCTAAATGTGGATCCGTCATATCCCCCGACGACGAGTCAGAAGAGACTTATCACATCGCTGACACAAAAGTCAAGAACGACGAACTGGCCGAACTAATAATAGTGTGCAACAAGTGTCACACAACCATCAAACTTGTAGGCTTTATGTCTCAACCGGAAGCGTAGCCGCGTCAGATTTTTGGTCTTGCCTATTTTTCTCGCGTCAACCTTCTGCTCAGACCACTGAATAGAAGCGATAGAACTCCTCCGTATAGAGCACCGTTCAAAAGAGCACTGAAAAATCTCACGTTGGCCGACGCAATTCCTCCGATCATTCCGCACAGAACGTTCCCTGGAAACATCGGAGATGGAATCAGCAAGGATGCAACTGCAAACAGCCCGAAGAAAACCAACAATGTCTCGCCCTTCATTTGCAGCACTTCAATGGTTCTTTTCTCTTTCTTGATTTTTCACACTATATTTCTACAAGACTGTCTAGCATCGTAATATTTAATAAACCTTGCTGCACAACCGTAGAACAAGGATACAACTCGTCAATCTGAATTTCAAAGACCAAAAATCTGCATCAAGAAATAGACAAAATACTGGAAATACGAACACAAAACGAACACAACGACTAGACCAACTGCATACAGCTTCCTCCTAGTCGACAGAGGCGAAACGTCATCCAACGGTCCGGGATGTCTGTACGTTGACATGAAAAGAACCAGAATGGCCATAGGCCAAAAGCCTGCAACCAACAGCATGAGAATTGACAGACCCGTCAGAACAAACCTGGGCTTGTCGCCAAGGATCGAACGAGCAACATGACCTCCGTCGAGCATTGCCGCAGGAAGAAGGTTCAGCATCGTGACGATCATGCCGACCCAGCCAGCGAAAGCAATTGGATGAAGGAGCACTTCATAGTTTGCCGGAATGCTGATAAAGAACATTCCAAGAAGCTCGAAAATCAGTGGAACCGGCAATCCCTCTTCTCCTGTATTGGGCACGATTGGAGAAAGATATAGTCCGATTACTGTTGCAACGAACGCAAGTAAGAAGCCGATTATTGGACCACTTGAACCGATGTCAAACAGAGCATCTTTGTTAGGGGCCAGAGATTTCTGCATTATTACTGCTCCGAAGGTTCCGATGCCAAGAAAACCACTGATTGGCGGTGGTCCAGGAATGAAATATGGAGGTGTAGCCTCTATTCCGCTACGATTAGCCGTCAACTTGTGTCCCATTTCGTGCGCTCCTAAAACTGTCATTATGGCGATTGTAAAAGCCCCTGCACCAACGAACGGGTTAGGCATCAGTCCCCTATTCACAAAATCAATTGAAAGAATGTACCCAGTCAAAAGAGTTGTTCCGATCGTCGCGAACAACAGCACCCAGTTCCAACGTATATCGCTCTTACGCACTGGCGGTTTCGGAACGACCTTAAGCAAAATCCTACCGTCAACCCTCCGTAGGAGTGCAATGAGATTTAAGGAATCTAGACTCTTTAATAGCTTGAGAAAGTGTTGCTTGGTCTCCTGATGCTCTTTCAAATAGTAAGTTGGAAGACCGAGTTCCATCAGCGATTCTTCAACTTGGAACTGTTCAGTAACTAAACGAGAGATTCTTTCGAAGTCGGTCTGCTGAAACAGTGGCGCACTGGGAGAACCAGTCGGCGGCGAGGTCATTTTAGTCTATCCTAGCGTAATTGTTGCGTAACTACAGCAATCAACGAATAGAAAAGCCTATTGGAATCTATTTGCGAATCCGGTTTAATTGCACTACCAACAATCACTGGTCAAAATGCGGCGCCAGAGATCGTCCTCCCTCACTTTTAACATCTTTTTTCGTCATATAGAAAGTATTATAAAAACAGGCAGCAATGTCTCTGTTAATCAGGGCATCTGGTGCTAATGGATTTCACTCTCGCGTGCGACATCATGATGGATTTGGAAGGCTCCATTCGTCCTGCGATCTACCTCGCTGACGAACTGAATGCGAGAGGACATGGCGTTTCCATCGTGTCTCCCATGATGTCAAGAGAGGTCGAAGAGCACCTCAAGTCAGTCGGCATGAAACCTATCAACCTGCACGCGAAGCTCGCTACTAAGAACTTTGGTCTTTCAATGTTGTGGTTCGAAACTTGGTCACGTGAAGCGTTCTTGAGACTAAATTCCAGACGTACATTAAACGATTCTTCAATGACCTTGAATTTCTCGCAGGTGATCGCGGTTCCCTGCGCCGTGTGGTACTTACAGGGACCACCATCAATAGCGTTGGAAGATATGAACAGAGAACTTTCACCCAAATTCAAAATAGCCTACAAAGTCTTGAAACCGTTTATTCAATACGCTGACGCAAAACTCGTGAGACGAATGGGCAATGCCTCTCGATCAATAGTTGCCAACTCAAAATTCTGCGCATCAATGTACACTGACTTCGGAATAAGAGTTTCCGCCGTTATTTATCCGCCGATCGACTGCCAACAATTTCATCCGACAACCTCAAAACCATCTTCGAACTATGTGTTCACGTATTTTGGGAAAGAAACAGAATTCTCCGTCATAAAGCGTCTGGCAGACAATGGCATAAAAATCAAAGCTTTCGGTTCCAAGACTCCCTATCTAGAAAAAAATCTTTTGGAACACGCGAACGTTGAGTTTCTGGGAAGAGTCACCACGAACGAACTGGTTGACCTCTATTCGAACGCGCTCTTCACAGTGTTCCCATTCACACATGAACCTTTTGGCTATATTCCTCTGGAAAGCATGGCATGCGGAACGCCAGTTCTCACTTACAATATCCAAGGCCCCAGCGAATGCGTAATTGACGGACACACTGGTTGGCTGGCACAATCGGAAAAGGAAATTGAAGATAAAGCCAGCATGTACTGGACAGATGGATTCAATTCTTCGATACGACGTACCTGTGTGAAAGAAGCAGCAAAGTATGATCGTGGACACTACACCGCCCAATGGCTGAAGACTCTTGATGAACCCACCAATAACCCGCAATTCGTGTACACAAACGCCAGCCTCCAAACCGTTGCAATATCCGAATAGAATATTAGCACTCTATTCCGCAATGTACGTTCTAGGACGATGAACAATGACTAGCGGTGGACCAAAAAAGCGTCTCAAAGAATTCTTTCACAACCAGAGTTCACGCTTGACAGCACTGACGAAATACGAGAAGATTCTGATTTTCGGCATAGTCGTCTACATCATCATTCTTTCGGCGATAACGTCCATCAGATTCTATTGTTTCAGAACTCAGACTTTCGACTTTGGAATCTTTGTCCAAATCTCATGGCAGACCTTGAACGGCAACTTCATGTATACTCAACCAAGAGCCGGCATCGATCAAGCCCCAAATTTTCTAGGCGTACACGTGTCACCTTTCCTTTTGATAGTGATTTTTCTGTACGCACTTGTCAGAAGCCCATACACACTACTTGTAGTTCAGACAGCTGCCCTTGGATTCACAGCTTTCTTCATTTACAAAATAGGAAACAAGATCATCGGCAAACAAAACATCGCCTTGCTTTTTGCAGTCGGTTTCTTAATTTACCCAGCAACGCTATGGCCAAACTGGTACGACTTCCATCTTGAAGCCTTCGTACCTCTCTTTTCAGCAATGATTTTCTATTACTACTTTTCAAACAACAAAATCGGATTGGTAATCTCGATAGCTCTGCTCCTATCAACCTTTGAAAGAACCGTGTTCATTGCAGCTCTCTTTCTTTTCTACATCGCTACAAGGGAACTTTACCTGAAGAAGAAAAATGAAAGCACAGGGTTCCTCTCCAAACGAACGATTCTGATCTTGGCGATCATAGGTGCAGTGTGCGTGGCCTACTATCTATGGTCAGAAAACCTCATGAACAGTGTTTGGCCTGAAAGAGGACTTTTCGAACCAACGAAGATCTTCGGCCAAGTCAACTACATGGACGTACTTCTCAAAATAGCATATATTGCTCTACTGACGGCGCCACTCGCCTTCTTGCCTTTCGATTCACCATTAGAACTCTTGCCCGCAATTCCATATCTTTTCATTGCGATGGTTTCGGACTATCAACCATATTTCACAATTCCATGGCAGTATCCAGCATTGATCTCTGTTCCATTCTTTGTCTCAGCAATATTCGGATGGAAGCATCTAGAGAGAAAAGAACTTTGGAAGAAAATGCTCGCGCTCATGCTCGTATGCTTCATTCTCTTTAGTCCCGGATCTCCACTCATGTCGCTTTTCAGTTCGAACTGGACAATCCCGGTACCAACGTTGGAATATCAACTCAGACATCAAGCTCTTGCAAACGTCCCTGGAACCGCGACGGTTCTGGCTCAGGAAAATATTTTTCCCAACATAGCCGAGCGAAAAGTGGCGTACACTCTTTGGCCGAACAACAGTGCACCCCCCGATTACATAATCGTGGATGTCCTTGACACGATGTTTTACCGAGAACCTGGAGAAAATCCTACTCAAGAAGCCTTGTTAACATTTACGCAGCAGAATACTTATGGCATAGTCAACACCGTCAACGGTTTCTTCATACTTGAGAAAGATTATGATAAACCAAAAGAAGTCCTGATGCCATTGCAGATATCTCTAGATATCACACAATTAAGAAAGCCAGTTACCTCTTTCGAAGATTCTTTCAGCGTGACTCACTTTTACATAGCAGACTCTGTTGGAATTGCAGGAGATCATCTCGTGATAGACCAGAACGTGTCTGGAGACATATGGTGGGGTCCGTACGTCACCGTCCCCCCTGGAAAATATCGCGTTGAGGTGGAGTATGCAGTAAACGGCAATGTTTCAGGGCCATTCCTCAATCTCACCGCCTGCTATCACGGTTCTCCTCAAAACGAAACGATCTATGCTCAGGAGAGTGTTCTGGGAAATGAAACCATTGCAGGTCAGAAGAATGTTGCGACTATGGATTTTGAACTCAAAGACTGGATACCTTCACTAGAAATTGTGGGAACAAGCTATGGAAAAACAGATTTCAGTGTCTACGCCGTGAAGCTTGAGGAAATCGATTGAAAATTCTAGTCTTTATCCCCAGTTACAATGACACAAAGACAGCTTTTCACACTGCTGAACAATTCCTAGTTGAGAAAAAGGTCAGCAAAATCCTTCTAGTTGACGACAGCGACGACCCGAAATGCGTCGAATTTGCTCAGCAGATCAGAAACGAGAAGATAGAAGTCGTTTCAAGAGCCCGATCAGGAAAATGGTCTGCTTGGAAACTAGCGTTGAAACAAGCAAAAGATTATGATGGGCTCATTGAAATCGACTCAGACGTGGAAATAGAAGACCCTGCGCTCGTCATTTCAACGATTGAAAATCACGACGTGGTGACTGCATATCAGGAAATCGTGTTACCTGACAATCCTTTAGGCAGAGCTGTAGGAAGTGCTTACCAGAAGATGCATCAGGAACTCAAGACAACAGGAAAATTCAACATGGGCGGTCAAATCATTGGTTTGTCGAACAAAGCCGTGTCAACACTTTCGCGTTATGAGTTCTTCGAGGAACCCGTGTTAGCCGACGATCATGTAGTTTGCCTAGCTGGCAAGGTCTTGGGATTGAATTGTATAACGATAGATTGTGGCCTGCAGATAGGCATACCATCGACGATTAGTGACTGGATTAGCTACAGATCAAGGCATCGTGGCGCTATCAACTGGGCGGAAAGATATGTGGCATCAAAAACCGGCAAAACAGAACAGACTGCAGATATATCGCGAGAAGATTATGCGTTTGCGATGCAATATTACATCAGAAATATGTTGAGGTCACTTAAACTGGGCGGCTTACCGTTGCTCCTTCTTTTTGCCGTGGCTTCAATTCTACCTCTTGAAAACCAAACAGAATGGTCAAGACTGAAAAGCGAAAAACACTAGTTCATGGTAAAGAGAATTGGCAAGAGGATATTAACTCCGACAAACTAACTGGTGAACCGGACTCAGTTTGACTATGCCCGACTGTAAGAGTGTGGTGGATCGATTTGAAAATCACTTTCATAACGGACCCTCTTTTGACCACCGCAGGGGCAGTCAGGCCTAGTCTATTGCTTGCACGAGAGTTCAGCAAGTATGGTTTTGAGGTGACTTTTGTTGCTCCTCAAGTAAACCATGAAGTTGAGGAATTCTTGCGAAAACATGGGTTTGGTTGCAGACGTGTTGGTTCAGATTTCTCTTTTATTCCATCAATTCCGACTTTTGACGCATGGGCGCGGCAATTGGTTCGACAAAAAACCATCAGAAGAATGAATGACGCCGATTTGGTAGTCAACAGCTCTTCATGTATCATCATGCCCGCAGACGCGTACTACGCTCAAGGTCCCATGGCTCGAGCCCTCAAGGATATTTCACATAACATGCCAGCGCACTATCAATGTCTCCTCAGACTATTTGGCGGTCCTTTTGACATCCTTGAGAAACGACTCGTCAGAAAGTTCAAGAATTCTTCCAAAGTTTTTGTGGCCAACTCCACATTTTGCGCTTCAATGTATGAAGACCTAGACGTGTCGGTCGATAGCATAATTTATCCTCCTTTGGACTGCACCTTGTTCAGACCATCAACCAAAAACCCTTCAGCAGACTACGTTTTGACGCATACGGGGATCTATGGCAAAGAAGGAGATTTTCGCATCATCAAAACAATAGCTGACGCCGGTGTTCAAGTGAAAGTATTCGGAAAAACAAACTTCATTCCGACCTACTTGAAAGATCACAAGAACATAAAATTCGTTGGAATAGTCTCTAACCATGAACTCGTTGAACTATACTCAAATGCCCTCTACACGTTGTTCGCTTTTAGCCACGAACCGTTCGGATACATTCCAGTGGAGAGCAACGCCTGTGGAACGCCAGTCCTTACGTATGACAGACAAGGACCAAGCGAAACGATAGTCAACATGAAAACCGGATGGCAGGAACACACAAATCAACAACTGGTATGCCGAGCTTTAGACGTGTGGAAAAACAAGTATCCACAGTCTTTCAGAGTTGAATGCAGAAGAAAAGCATTGGCATTTGACGTACCGGCAATCGCAGAAAAATGGTTTACTATGCTGAATGTGCGGAAGATAAGTGTGTGAGAAAGTCAAAATGGAATGCAGCTTACCGATTCCACAGCACCAGTGTTTCCATGACATCGAATAGTCCTTTCTGCCTACCGGGAAAAATTGGAATTACAGAAAATCTGAATACAGCAGATGATATTTGTTCGATACGACTTCCCAAGAGAAACTTTCCATGATCGTTTCCCTTGCTTTTGAGCCTAGTCTTCGGCGAGCACTCTCGTCGTTTGCGAGATAGAGGATTTT
>Ga0335070_10010637_pt1 | contig 10756 bp, 11 predicted proteins | sample Lox_Sample_13_FD_206722 | JGI IMG/M metagenome (GOLD analysis project Ga0335070, IMG submission 206722) | Soil microbial communities from Loxahatchee National Wildlife Refuge, Florida, United States - Lox_Sample_1.3 | ecosystem: Environmental > Terrestrial > Soil > Wetlands | place: USA...
GCACGTGTTCAATTTCGACGTGCCGATCCATGCCGAAGACTACGTGCACCGCATCGGGCGCACCGGACGCGCCGGCCGCAGCGGCCGCGCTTTCACCCTCGCCACCGGCGAGGACCGCAAATACGTAGATGCCATCGAGCGCCTGATCGGCAAGCAGATCCCGCGCGTCGAGATCCCGGGTGTCGAGACGCCACAAGTCAGCGCCGAGGCCGATGAAGGCCGCGGGCGCGGCGGACGCCGCGGACAACGCGGCGGACGCGGACGCGGCCCGCGTCGCGGCCGCGAGCGCCAGCCTCGTGAGGATCGGCCCCACGAAGACCGGGTCCACGAGGGGCATCCGCGCGAGGACCGCGCGCCGCAGCAGGCCGCCACCGACGCAGCGCATGCCGCCGCACCTCACGCCCCGGCCGCCCACGCCCCGGCCGCCCACGCCGCCGCCCCACTGCCGCATCACCCCTTCGACGACGCGCGCAACGGTCAGCCGGTCGCGAACAGCAACCATCCGGAGCGCGCCCGTCGCCCCAAGCACGAACGCCATCCGGCTGCCGCCGCGCAGCCGGAGCGCAATGAGCGCGGCCACACTGAACGGGGGCGCGGCCATGAATCGCGGGAGGGCCAGTCCCGTGAGGGGCGCCGCCGCCACGAGGATCGCGACGAGGGCCCGACGCAGGTCGGCCTCGGCGACCACATGCCCGCCTTCCTCATGCGGGGTCGACGCGCTATAGGTTAAGCGTCCTGGGCGGGCTCACCGCCCGGGCACTAACCCGCGGGGGACGGACAGGCGGATGCAGACCATTTTCGTCATGGTCAAGTGTGACCTCGGCAAGGCCTACGAAGTCGCCGACGAGGCCGTCCAGAACATCGACCAGGTGTCGGAGGTCTACTCCATCTCCGGTCAATACGACCTGATGATGAAGTGCTATCTGACCGATGAGCAGGACATCGGCCATTTCGTCATGGGCGTCCAGAAACTGCCGGGCGTGAAGGACACGTTCACGCTCATCACCTTCAAGGCGTTCTCCTGAAGGTTAAGGCGTTTCCCTGACCGCCACTCCCTACAGTCTCGACGCGTTCCTGGCCGACTGCCGCGCCGCCGCGGCCGATTGTCCCGATCCGGCCGATTGCGTCCAAGCCATCGCGCCGCTGATGGCGCGTCTGATCGCCCCGTGCATTTCCGGAGGGCGGGCGAGATTTCTCGAGGACAAGCACTATCGCAGCGACCCGGCGCACTACGCGCGCAACGCGATCCATATCGCGCCCGATCGCAACCTGTCGCTCTATGCGCTCGTATGGCTGCCCGGACAATGGACGCCGGTGCACGATCACGGCAGCTGGGGCGTGGTGGGGGTGGTCGAAGGCGTGCTGGAGGAACGCGCGTACATGCCGGCGGATGGCGACATCGTCGCCGACTCGGGCATCCGGCTGCGGCGCGGCGGCATGGTGCTGCTGCCGCCCGGCGCCGTCACGACGTTCGTGCCCAATCCCGACCACATCCATAAGACCGGCGCCGCCGCCGAGCGGCCGCGCGTCGTGTCGCTGCATCTCTACGGTCGGACGATGAACTCATTCCACGTCTACGACGTCGAGCACGGCACGCGCCGTCTCGTCGACGTGCCGCACCAGGAGAGCTGACGCGAAGCGCCGGGTTCGCAAGGGGCTTGGCCCCTTGCACAAGATTGGGGCGAGCCACGGTCGGTTGCACGGGCGTCTGGATTGCTTCGCCCGAAACGGGCTCGCAAATGGCCTCATAAAACCGAATCTGCTGTCAGTGTCTGCGCGGGCGATTGCCACGCGGGTACGTCGTCGGCCAGGTGTCGGCGACCGCGGATTTGAGATCTTCGGCGCTCCACGGCTTCGTCAGCAGAAGCCCATCCCACACCCCTTCTTCCTTCAGATACCCGCTGGTGTAGATCACCCGCAGGCCAGGGCGCCGCGCTTTCGCACGCTCCGCGAGATCGAAGCCGTCCAGCGAACCTGGCATCACAATGTCGGTGAAGAGCAGCGCGATCGTCCGGTGCTCGTCGAGGATTTTCAGGGCATCGGAGGCATTGCGCGCCTGATAGATCCGATAGCCCTCGGCCGCCAGGCTCGCGCTGGCAATCTCCAGCACGTCGGGGTCGTCGTCGACAACCAGGATTTCCAGATCTGACGGTTCGCCTTGGCCCAAGCAAGCCCCGCGTGAGTGTCTCCCGGGTATGTGGGTCCCCTGCGCCTTCGCACAAATAGTTAATTCGCGCTCTAGGGGTTTTCCTGCGGTTTTTTGAGGAATTTCCCCGACTTCCTAGGGCGGTATTCGCTTAATCTGCGGCGCTTCGCCTGTCTGGGGTCGGAGGTTCCAAGCATCGACCATCGCCGCCATCGCCGCCATCGCCGCCGACGATTTGACCACGTCACAGCACTCCGGCGACGCGTTTCCGTCCAGCGGCTTCAAGGCTCGCGCCAGTAGTAATGGCCGACATCGTCGCCCGGCAGCGGCGTCAGCCCGTGCGACTGATTCTGCTGCTGATCCGAAGGATCCCACGGCGCCATCTGATCGTCGCTGTGCATGTTCTTGCCGGGCGCGAAGTCGAACTGCAGCGGCGGCCGCGGCTGCGGCACTTGGCTGAGCTGCGGGTCCTGCGGCTGCGCCTTGAGGATGATCGCCTTCTGCTCCGGCCGAGCGTTCTCCAGCTCCAAGGCCGAGGCGGTGACGGAAACCAGGGCCAGAACCAATGCGAGGACTAAGGTGCGCATGGCGGTCTTCCACCCTTCAATGACATATGAGGAGAACGCGGCTGGCGATGAAGTCGTGCCCGCTGTCTCAAACTGATCACCGCGGTATCGGAACGACGCGTTCGGCGGTCGCTGTGTCAAATCTGCGACCGGCTGGCCATTTTGTTGACGTGGCGTGTCAACGACGTGTACGAGTGCGGCACAGGCGCGGACACGCGGCATGACAAATCGTCTCGCTTTCCGATTTGTTAACCATCCTCCTCAATAGTGCTCGCCAGGCTGTCGCCCGATGCAACAGGAGAGAAAACAATGCGGGCGCTGAGCAACGTCGATACCGCGCGACTGGATGGTGAGCGCTTCGAGACCGCCGGCCAGTTCGACGGCGATACTTCCAAACATCCGCTGCGCGCCTGGGTCTGGCTTGGCGTTTTCGTCGCCGGCGCCGGCTTCTGGGTTGCCGTTGGCCTCGGCCTGCACGCCTTGATGCAATAGACGCGTAACCGCTTCGCGGCGGTCGCCGCCGCGAAGTCGCCGCCTTGCTCTCTGCGGACAATTATTTTAAGCTTAAAATAATTCGTCCCGCGGAGAGACACGGATGGCACCCGCCTCCCCTGTGGTTGGATCACGGCGGTCGCGGTCCTCTGAAGCCGCCTCCTCGCAAGCGACGCCCTCCCATAGCCGGTCCGACTCATCCGGCGCACGGCCCCGACGTGCGCACGCACCTGGTGCACCGCCGCTGGCCGGCCGCCATGCGATCGTTACCGGTGCTTCGCGCGGCATCGGCGCCGCTATCGCCGCGGAGCTCGCCCGCCTCGGCGCAAATCTGACAATCATCGGCCGCAACGCCGCCGGCCTGCGGGCCGTCGGCGAGCGGTTGCGCAGCAGCAACGTCGAGGTCTCGGAGATCGCGGCCGACGTCACTGACGAGCAGGCGGTCGCGCGCGTGGCAGCGGCGCTGCAACATCCCGCGATCCTGATCAACAACGCCGGCGGTGCGGAATCGGCGCCCTTCGCGAAAACCGACTCCGCACTGTGGCAGCGCATGCTCGAGCTCAACCTCACGAGCGTGTACGCGATGACCCGGGCGGCGGCACCGGCGATGATCGCCGCGGGCTGGGGCCGTATCGTCAACGTCGCCTCGACCGCCGGCCTGAAAGGCTATCCCTATGTGAGCGCCTACGTCGCGGCGAAGCACGGCGTCGTCGGCCTCACCCGCGCGCTGGCCATCGAGTTTGCCAAAACCGGCGTCACCGTGAACGCCGTCTGCCCCGGGTACACCGACACGCCGATGCTTGACGGCGCAGTCGCGGCCATCGCCAGCAAGACCAAGCGCAGCGAAGCCGAAGCCCGGGCACAGCTCGCCGCCGCCAATCCGATGGGCCGCCTCGTCACACCGGAAGAAGTCGCCGCAACTGTCGGCTGGTTGTGCCTGCCCGAGGCCGCGTCCATCACCGGTCAGGCGATTCCCATTGCCGGCGGAGAACTCTGATGGATGATGTTCAGCCGCGGGAATCCGGCTCCGCCGATCGCGAAAGCGGCCTTGCCCGCGGCGACAAGCTGGAGCTGCGGGTGTGGCTGCGGCTCCTCACCTGCTCCAATCTGATCGAAGGCCGGGTGCGGGCGGGGTTGCGCGAGGAATTCGGCGTCACCTTGCCGCGCTTCGACGTGCTGGCGCAGCTCGACCGCGTCGCCGAGGGGCTGTCGATGGGCGAGCTGTCCGACCGTCTCATGGTCTCGAACGGCAACGTCACCGGCCTGGTCGACCGGCTGGTCGACGAGGGCCTCGTCGCCCGCATGGCCTCGCCCCAGGACCGCCGGCAGAGCCGGGTGCGCCTCACGCCCGCCGGCAAGCGCGCGTTCGATGCGATGACGCCCCGCCACGAGCGCTGGATCGACGACCTGCTCGCCGGCCTCACGCGCCAGGATATGGGCCAACTGCTCGAACTTCTGGCCAAGCTCAAGCAATCCGTCGCTGCGGCCCAAACCGAGACCCAGGGAGACACGCCGTGACCGCGCCCCTCACCGCTTTCACCAGCGACCGCTTCCGCCCCAGGCACTTCGGCTGGGCCGTGCGCGACAAGGTCGCGACCGTCACGCTCAACCGGCCGGAGCGCAAGAACCCGCTGACGTTCGAAAGCTATGCCGAGCTGCGCGACCTGTTCCGCGATCTGGTTTACGTCACCGACGTCAAGGCGGTGGTCGTCACCGGCGCCGGCGGCAACTTCTGCTCCGGCGGCGACGTCCACGAGATCATCGGCCCCTTGGTGCAGATGGACATGCCGGATCTCTTGCGCTTCACGCGCATGACCGGCGATCTGGTCAAAGCGATGCGCGCCTGCCCGCAACCGGTCGTCGCCGCGATCGACGGCGTGTGCGCCGGCGCCGGCGCCTGCATCGCGATGGCGTCGGACCTTCGCTTCGGCACGGCGCGCGCGAAGGTCGCGTTCCTGTTCACGCGGGTCGGCCTCGCCGGCTGCGACATGGGCGCCTGCGCCGTCCTGCCGCGCCTCATCGGCCAGGGCCGCGCGTCCGAACTGCTCTTCACCGGCCGCGCCATGCCGGGCGACGAGGCCGAGCGCTGGGGCTTTTTCAACCGGCTGTGCGAGCCCGAGAAGGTCCTCGGCGAGGCCGAAGCGATGGCGCATGAGCTCGCGCACGGGCCGACCTTCGCCCACGGCATCACCAAGAAGATGCTGCATCAGGAATGGAACATGGGCGTGGACGAGGCGATCGAGGCCGAAGCCGAGGCCCAGGCCATCTGCATGGAGACCAAAGACTTCGAGCGCGCCTACCGCGCCTTCGCCGTTAAGCAGAAGCCGACGTTCGAGGGGAACTGAGCGTCATGTCGAGAGCGCGACACGGCCTACCCCCCACCCTGGCCCTCCCCCTCAAGGGGGGAGGGAATATCGAAGGGCGCCTCTTACCCCTTCCCCCCTTGCGGGGGAAGGTTGGGATGGGGGGTGGGAGCACACGCGATGTCTGACAGGACATATCTCTCCTGGCCCTTCTTCGACGACGCGCATCGGGCGCTGGCCGAGAAGCTGCAGGCGTGGGCGGAGAAGCACATCGACGCCGACGCGCATGCGGAAGGCAACGTCGATCGGCAGTGCCGCGACTTCGTGACGCTGCTCGGCCGTGACGGCTGGCTGCGCTACGTGGTGCCGAAGGCCTACGGCGGCCATGTCGACAAGCTCGACGTGCGCTCGCTGTGCCTGATCCGCGACACGCTCGGGCAGCGCAACGCGCTCGCCGAATTCGCCTTCGCGATGCAGGGGCTCGGCAGCGCCTCGATCTCGCTGTTCGGCTCCGACGAGCTCAGGCGCAAGTATCTGCCCGACATATGCCAGGGCAAACGCATCGCCGCGTTCGCGCTGTCCGAACCCGACGCGGGTTCCGACGTCGCGGCGATGAAGACCACGGCGCGGCTCGACGGCGATCATTACGTCATCGACGGCACCAAGACCTGGATCTCCAACGGCGGCATCGCGCATCAGTACGTGCTGTTCGCCCGTACCGGAGAAGCACCCGGCGCCAAGGGCCTCTCCGCGTTCGTGATCGACGCCGACACGCCCGGCCTCGCCATCGCCGAACGCCTCGATGTGATCGCGCCGCACCCGCTTGCCACCCTCTCGTTCAAGAACTGCCGCGTGCCGAAATCGCATCTCCTCGGCAAGCCGGGCGAGGGATTCAAGATTGCCATGGCGACGCTCGACATCTTCCGCTCCACGGTCGGTGCCGCGGCCCTCGGCTTCGCCCGCCGCGCCCTCGATGAAGCCGTCGACTACGCGAAGCGTCGCGAAGCGTTCGGCCAGAAGCTCGCCGACTTCCAGCTCACCCAGGCCAAGCTCGCCGACATGGCGGTCGATGTCGACGCCGCCGCCCTGCTCGTCTATCGCGCCGCCTGGACCAAGGACAAAGTCGCCGATCGCGTGACCCGCGAGGCGTCGATGGCGAAGCTCTACGCCACGGAGGCTGCGCAGCGGGTGATCGACGCCGCGGTGCAAATCCATGGCGGCGTCGGCGTGGTCTCCGGCCGCGCCGTCGAACGGCTCTATCGCGAGATCCGGTCCTTGCGCATTTACGAAGGCACGACCGAGATTCAGAAGCTGGTGATCGCCGGCCAGGTGCTCGCGGCACACGGCAACGGCCCCGCATGAGCAGCAGGACCACCACCGCAGCCACGCTTCGCTGCGCCAAATGCGGCGCCGAGTTCGCCTGTGACCCCGCCGGCGCGTGCTGGTGCAAGGACGAGGAGTTCCGCCTGCCGGTGCCCGCGAGCGACGCGGAAAGCTGCCTCTGTCCGGCATGCTTGCGAAAAGTAGCGCGAGAGCAGGCGCGATGAGCGCTTGCTGCCCCACCCCCACCCTACCCTCCCCCATCGAGGGGGAGGGTTTAAGAATGATGGATCGGCTTCTTCTCCGGCCCCTTCCCCCCTTGCGGGGGAAGGTTGGGATGGGGGGTGGCCGATGAAACTCCTCCAGCCCCTCACCATCAACACCATGACCGTGCCGAACCGCGTCGCGGTGCCGGCGATGGTGACGCGGCTTTCGGGCGAGGACGGCTTCATCAACCGGAACGTCATCGACCGCTACGTGCGCTACGCGCAAGGCCATGTCGGCCTGATCGTGGTCGAAGCGATGGCGATCCACGGCTCGAAATCCGGGCCGCTGCTGCGCATTTCCGATGACAGCTTCATCCCCGGCCACGCCGAGCTGGTGAAGCGCGTGCACGACGCCGGCCCCTCGAAGATCGTGCCGCAGATCATCCATTTCATGAAGGTGGCGCGGTCGGGCTGGCGCCAGACCATCGATCAACTGTCGCTGCAGGACATCGACATCATCGTCGAGCAGTTCGGCGCCGCCGCGGCGCGGGCGCGCGAGGCCGGTTACGACGGCGTCGAGCTGCATTCCGCGCACGCCTATACGCTGTCGTCCTTCCTGTCGCGCCACAACAAGCGCCGCGACGACTACGACGGGCGCACGCTGGAAGGCCGCCTGCGCATGTTCGGCCGCGTGATGACAAAGGTACGCCAGATGGTGGGCAAGGACTTCCCGGTCGGCGTGCGCTTCCTGGCCGAAGAGGCGATCAAGGACGGCTATGCCCTGCCCGACGCGCAACGCATCGCGCTGCGCATGGCGCAGATGGGCGTCGACTACATCTCGCTCTCGATCGGCGGCAAGTTCGAGGACGCCGTCCACAAGCCGGGCCAGCCGCTCTATCCCTACACCGGCTACAGCGGCGACCGTTGCATGCCGGGCGACGGCTATCCGGCGCTGCCGCACGTGCACCTTGCGGCCGGCATCAAGGAGTACATCAACGGCAAGGGCTACACGGTGCCGGTGATGTCGGTCGGCAAGATCAGCGATCCCGCCGACGCCGAGCGCCTGCTGCAGGACGACAAGGCCGACATGATCGGCATGGCGCGGCAGCTCCTCTCCGATCCCGACTGGGTGAAGAAAGTCGAGGAGAACCGCGCCGACGCCATCGTCCGCTGCATCTACTGCAACGTGTGCAAGCAGCTCGACGAGAACTTCAAGCTGGTCGCCTGCTTCCTGTGGCCGAAGGGCGCCATCCAGGCGCCGCAGGAGGACCTCTCTGCCGACCGGCCCCGCTGGCCGGCAACTCAGGCGGCACTCAAAGCCACCATCAACCACGGCACGGTCCAGCTCACCTGGGCCAAGGCCGACGGCAGCGACATCATCGGCTACGACATTTACCGGGCGGAGGACGGCGGCGCGGCCGGCATCGTCGAGGCGGTGAAGGCGCCCAAGTTCACCGACCGTCTGGTGCTCGGCGGCCTCCGCTACACCTATTGTGTCGTGGCGTTCGACAAGTCGGGCCGTCACAGCCCGCCGTCGAACGCCGTGCACATCGACATGCCGATGCCGGATTTCACCCCGCAGGCCCGCGAGAGCAGCCATGCCTGAAAAAACCGCCCATCTCGACACCTTCGCCCGCGACAACCTCCCGGCCGCCGCGGATTGGCCGGTGATGACCTTCAGCCGGCCGGAATTCCAGTACCCGCCGCGGCTCAACTGCGGCGCCGAATTTCTCGATCGGATGGTCGCGGCCGGCCATGGCTCCCGGCCGTGCGTCTGGTTCGGTACGAAGGCGTGGACCTACGGTGACATGCTGGAGGCCAGCAATCGCATCGCCCGCGTGCTGGTCGAAGATCTCGGCCTCGTGCCGGGCAACCGCGTGCTGCTGCGCTCGGCCAACAATCCGATGATGCTCGCCTGCTGGCTTGCCGTCTTCAAGTGCGGCGGCATCGCCGTCGGCACCATGCCGCTCTATAGGGCGCGCGAGCTTGGCTACATCCTCAACAAGGCCAAGGTGAAGTTCGCGCTCTGCGACGCGCGGCTCAGCGATGAGCTGAAGACCGCGGCGGCGCAGGCGCCGTCGCTTGCCGAGACGCTGTACTTCAACAGCGATGCGTCCGATGGGCTCGAGGCGCGGATGAGCCGCAAGCCGGCCGAGTTCCAGAACTGCGACACCGCCGTCGACGACGTGGCGTTGATCGCGTTCACCTCCGGCACGACCGGGCCGGCCAAAGGCACCGTGCACTTTCACCGCGACGTCATGGCGATCTGTGACGCGTTCCCGCGCTCGACCCTGAAGGCGACGCAGGACGACGTTTTCTGCGGCTCGCCGCCGCTGGCCTTCACCTTCGGCCTCGGCGGCCTCGCGCTCTTCCCGATGCGCATCGGCGCGTCGACGGCGCTTGCGGAGAAGGCCAGCCCGGACGTATTGCCGCAGATCATCTACGACCGCAAAGCGACCGTCGTGTTCACGGCCCCGACGGCCTATCGCGTCATGGCGGATACGGCGGATACGAAGCATCTCGCCAGCCTGAAGAAGGGCGTGTCGGCCGGCGAGCATCTGCCCCTCGCCATCTTCGAGGCATGGCGGAAGAAGACCGGCATCAAGCTGATCGACGGGCTCGGCTCGACCGAGATGCTGCACATCTTCATCTCGTCGGCAGGCGACGACATCCGGCCGGGTGCCACCGGCAAGGCGATTCCCGGCTACGAGGCGATCGTGGTGGACGAGAACGGCAAGCGTGTGCCGGCCGGTGAGGTCGGGCGGCTCGCGGTGCGCGGTCCGACGGGCTGCCGTTATCTCGATGACCCCGAGCGGCAGCGGCGTTACGTCCAGGGGGGATGGAACCTCACCGGCGACAGCTACAAGATGGATGCCGACGGCTACTTCTGGTACCAGGCGCGCTCCGACGACATGATCATCTCCGCCGGCTACAACATCTCGGGGCCCGAGGTCGAAGGCGTGCTGCTCGAACACCCGAAGGTCCGCGAATGCGCCGTCGTGGCCGCACCCGACGCGGACCGTGGCATGCTGGTCAAAGCCTTCGTCGTGCTGCGCGAGCCCAAGGACGCCACACAAGAGACGGTCAAGGCGCTGCAGGACTACGTGAAGGCGCAGATCGCCCCCTACAAATATCCGCGCGCCGTCGAGTTCCTCGACGCCCTGCCGCGCACCGAAACCGGCAAGGTGCAGCGTTTCAAGCTCAGAGAGCAGGAACAGGGCAAGATCGCGCGGACCTGATCCGCCAATCGCTCGACGTTCAGGGAGGGAATCGATGTTCTGCCCGTGTGGCTTCCATCGCCGCGGCTTCATCAAGGCGGCGGCCGGCGCACTGGCCACGTCCGCCACGGCCCGTCCGCTGCCGCTGTTCGCACAGATCCCTGGGCCGCGCCCAGGTGGCGGAACGACGTTGCCGGCGCGCGGGAACTTCCTTCTCCGCGGTGGCTACGTTCTGACGATGGACGACACGCTCGGCGACATCGCGAGCGGGGACGTGCACGTGCGCGACGGCGCCATTGTCGCGGTCGGCCAGAACCTGGCGGCGCCAGGCGCCGAGGTCATCGATGCAACCTCGATGATCGTGATGCCCGGCTTCGTCGAGACGCACTGGCATCTCTGGTCGACGGCGCTGCGCCTGATCGTGCGCGCGGACGACCCGAAGGAGGGCTACTTCCCGACGACGATCCGGGTCGGTCGCCACTGCACGCCCGCCGACGCCTATGTC
>Ga0335070_10010638_pt1 | contig 10756 bp, 8 predicted proteins | sample Lox_Sample_13_FD_206722 | JGI IMG/M metagenome (GOLD analysis project Ga0335070, IMG submission 206722) | Soil microbial communities from Loxahatchee National Wildlife Refuge, Florida, United States - Lox_Sample_1.3 | ecosystem: Environmental > Terrestrial > Soil > Wetlands | place: USA: Florida...
GGCGGCGCCGCAGCCACCGATCCGACGCATCGGCATAGCCGTTGACCGCGACGATCACGTCGCGCGCCCTGATCATGCCGCGCGTGGTTGCGACTTCGTAGCCGTCGCCCTCGCGACGGATGCCAAGTACAGCAGTCCGGCCGTGCACCGCCGCACCCGCAGCGACGGCGACCCGCAACATGCTCGCATGGAACTTCGCGGGATGCAGGCCGCCGATATCCATCCGCACGGCCCCGCCGTGATAGAAATCGGTGCCGAGAGCGGCATGCTGCTCGCGCCGCGGCACGGCATAGGCTTCGATGCCAAGAGTTTTGTGCAGCGTCTCGGCCTCGCGCGCGAGGCCCTCGTAGTCGCCCGGATTGGCGGCGCCGCTGAACCTGCCCGTCAGGGCGAAATCGCATTCGATCTTCTCATCGGCGATGAAGCGGTACAGATCCTGACGGGCCGCCGCCGACTCCGCGATCACGTCGAGGGCGCGTTTCTCGCCGAAGCGCCGGATCAGGTTGGCGCGGCTGGGGCGCAGATTGCCGCTGGTGATGCCGCCGTTGCGGGTCGAGGCGCCCTCGCCGGGATGCTGCTTGTCGAACACCTGCACAGAGCGCCCGGCGCGCGCCAGCGTGATCGCGGCGCCGAGGCCAGTATAGCCGGCGCCGACGATGACGACATCGCTCGTCGCCGCGACCGGCTTGTGCGCGATCTCGGTCAGCGGCGCCGCATCCCACCAATAGACCGCGTTCGCCTTCATCGTCGCCGCGCTATCACTTCACCGGCACGGTGTAGTTCAGGGCGAGGCGGCCGCCATCGGGATAGATGGTCTGGCCGGTGATGTAGGAGGACTCGTCGCTCGCGAGGAAGAGCGCGACCGACGCGACTTCCTCGACCTCGCCCAGCCGCCCCAGCGGCGTGCGCCCCATGACGCGGCGGCGCGAGTCCTCGTTGCCCAGCACCGCGTTCCTTGCGAGTTCGGTGCCGATCGTCCCGGGCCCGATCGCGTTGACGCGGATGCCCTTGTCGGCGAGCGCCAGGCTCATGACCTTGGTGAGCTGGTTTACGCCGCCCTTCGACGTCACGTACGGCACTTGGTTGGGGATCGCCAGCACGGCGTTGCATGACGACATGTTGACGATCGCGTAGCCGCCGCGGCCCGGCGGGTTGCCCTGCTTCACCATCTGCCGCGCCGCGGCCTGCCCCGTCAGGAACACGCCCTTGAGGTTGACGCGGATGACGCGGTCGAAATCCGCCTCGCCGATGTCGAGAAACTCCGCGGTGTGAATGATGCCGGCATTGCTGACGCAGACGTCGAGGCGGCCGAAGGCCTGCGCCGTCGCGTCGATCAGCGCCTGCACCTGCTTCGCATCGCCGACATCGCAGCGCGTGAATTTCGCACCGATCTTCTTCGCCGCAGCCTCGCCCTTCGCCGCCTCGACGTCGCTCATCATCACCTTGGCGCCCTCCTTCACGAAGGCTTCCGCGCAGGCGAGCCCAATCCCACCCGCGGCACCCGTGACGATCGCGACCCTGTCCTTCAGACGCATCCGGCTCTCTCCATGTTCTTTGCGAGCGCATCCGCTCATCCGCAGGGGCGGGTTTAAACCCGCCCCTGCGCGATCTCAAGCACGCAAATTCGGGCGACTTGGGAACCTACTGCGCCGCGACCAACTTCCCGGCCTTGGCGTAGCCGATGCCCTGCAGCGAGTCCGTGATCTCATCGAGGATCACCGGGTCGTCGATCGTGGCGGGCTGCCGGAAGCTCTGCGAGTCGGCGATCTTCTGCATCGTGCCGCGCAGGATCTTGCCCGAGCGCGTCTTCGGCAGGCGCTTGACGATGATCGCGACCTTGAATGCCGCCACAGGCCCAATGCGGTCGCGCACCAGCGCCACAACCTCGCGGACGATCTCGCCCTCTGGACGGTTCACGCCGGCCTTGAGCACGAGGAATCCGAGCGGCACCTGACCCTTGAGGTCGTCGGCGACACCGATGACGGCACACTCGGCAACGTCCTTATGCGAGGCAAGCACCTCCTCCATCTGCCCCGTCGACAGGCGGTGTCCGGCGACATTGATCACATCGTCGACACGCGTCATCACGGATACATAGCCCTCCTCGTCGATAAAGCCGGCATCGCCGGTCTTGTAGTAGCCGGGATACTCGTCGAGGTAGGCCTTGCGGAAGCGATCCTCGGCATTCCACAGCGTCGGGAACGTGCCCGGCGGCAGCGGCAGCTTGCAGCACAGGGCGCCGATCTCGCCGCGCTTCATCTCGTGGCCGTCGGCTCCGAGCACGCGCACATCCCAGCCCGGCGCCGCCTTGGTCGGCGAGCCGTGCTTCACCGGGAAGTGCTCGATGCCCATGCAGTTCGAGACGATCGCCCAGCCGGTCTCGGTCTGCCACCAGTGATCGATCACCGGCACCTTCAGATGCGTCTCCGCCCATTTGAGCGTGTCGGGATCGGAGCGCTCGCCGGCGAGGAACAGCGTCTTGAAGCTCGAGAGATCGTACTTACCGATCAGCTTGCCGTCGGGATCGTCGCGCTTGATGGCGCGGAACGCCGTCGGCGCGGTGAACAGCGCCTTCACCTTATGCTGCGCGATCACGCGCCAGAAGGCGCCGGCATCCGGGGTTCCGACGGGCTTGCCCTCATACATCACCGTCGTGCAGCCATAGAGCAGCGGCGCATACACGATGTAGGAATGACCGACGACCCAACCGACATCCGACGCGGCCCAATACACATCGCCAGGCTCGACGTCATAGATCGCCTTCATCGTGAAGTTCAGGGCGACCGCATGGCCGCCATTGTCGCGCACTACGCCCTTGGGCTGCCCCGTCGTGCCCGAGGTGTAGAGGATGTAGAGCGGATCGGTCGCCTTCACCGGCACGCAATCAACCGGCTTCGCCTTGGCCATCGCCTCCTGCCAGTCGATGTCGCGGCCCTTGACCATGTCGCATTGCTGCATCGGCCGGCGCAGGATCACGCAATGCGCCGGCTTGTGCCTGGCGAGGTTGATCGCGGCGTCGAGCAGCGGCTTGTAGGGGATCACCTTCTGGATCTCGATGCCGCACGAGGCCGACACGATCGCCTTGGCGCCCGAATCGTCGATGCGGGTCGCCAGCTCGTTCGCCGCGAAGCCGCCAAACACGACGGAATGGATGGCACCGATGCGCGCGCAGGCGAGCATCGCGATCACCGCTTCCGGTACCATCGGCATGTAGATGATGACCCGGTCGCCCTTGGCGATGCCGAGCCCGGCCAGCACGCCCGCGAAGCGCGCGACCTCGTCGGTGAGCTGGCGGTAGGTGTAGGTCCTGACGGTGTTGGTGACAGGGCTGTCGTAGATCAGAGCGGGCTGGTCCCCGCGCGCGGCGAGATGGCGGTCGAGCGCGTTGTGGCAAGTGTTGAGCTCGCCGCCGGCGAACCAGCGATAAAAGGGCGGGCGCGAATCATCGAGCACCCGGTCCCACTTGCGCGTCCAGGCGATCCCCTCGGCGACCTCGCCCCAGAACCCTTGCGGGTCCCTGAGCGATCGGGCGTGGATCTCCGCGTATCTGCCAGCCATGGCGCTCTCCCTCATCTCGTCCTTGGCTTCCAGTGTGCCCAGTCGGACCGGGCATGGAAAGCCGCCGTCATGCGTCAGTTCCGGGACCCGGTGGGTGTCGGATTCCTGAACAGGATCGCCAAGTTGACAAGGGATTCGACCGCTAAGTCATTGACACAAGTCAATGTTAACTTCTGGCTTGGTTCTTGCTTCCGCTGGTACAGGGTCAGCAGAACTGCAACTCTGGGGACACAGCGATGCGACAGTCGACGGCTTTGACGATGGCGGCAGCGGCGGCGGCGACATTTGGCGCGGTTGACGCGCAGGCCGCGACGCTGAATTACAGCCTGACCTTCGCTTTCAGTAACAATATCGGCAGCATCGACGGCAGCGGCTCGTCGGGCACCGGCGCGTTCAGCATCGACAGTGCTGACCTCGTGGGCAACACGAACGTCACGGACCCGACCAAGATTCATGACTTCTCGGCGACGTTCATTAATGTTCCCAGCTTGGGCACTCTCACGTTCGACCAAGCCGATCTGGACGCCGTCAATCTGAAGCATAGCGACCAAACGATCACCGCCGCCGCTTTCGGTACCCAGGACAACGGCACCGACCCGTTCCTGAGCATCACCGGGATATTCAGCACCACCACGAGGCTGAATCTCGATTCGGAGACGGCCATCGACTACAACGCCACGGCGACGCAGATTCCGGAGCCGGGCACGCTGTCGTTGCTCGCCGCCGGCGCTGCGCTGCCGCTGATCCGCCGCCGCCGCGCGCAGCGCAAGGCGGCCTGAACGCCTAGGCCGGACTGGCCTCGCTTGGGGCCAACCGGCGCTCAAAAGCCAGTGCGGCACCCAGCGGCGCGGCGCCGATGCGCCGAGCGGCGTTGATCGTCTCGCGTACATGTTCGTCGCAGAAGAAGCGGCAACGCTTCGCGCCGCTCGCGATGCCGCGACGCGTCGCCTCTCCGAGCAGCAGCGCATTGGCCCACCCATGACGCAATGCGGGCGCGACGACCGTTATTTCCAGCCGCACTGTGTCATCGGTGCGGGTCATGAGCGTCGCACCGCCGACCTTACCGTCGACCAGCAGCACGATGGATAGATCGTCCTCGTAGCCTCCACCGTCCTGCGTCGCGAGCCGTGCGGCGAGTGTGGCCGGCACCACGGCTACTTCGCTCAGCACCAAGCGGGCGACTTCGGTCCGCGACGATTCCGAGAGCGAGATCAGGCGCGCGGTGGCCGGTATCTTGCCGGTGCGCTCGAGCCGCTTGTAGATGGCGCCGGTGACCTCCACGAGCTTCACGCCATCCGTCTCGAAGCCGAGAAAGCGCTGGGCAACCGTGAATCCGACGGCGCGTAGAAAGCGGTCGGCGTCGCTGCCCTCGACTATCAGGTTCCAGCCACGCAGCCTTACGGTCTCGCCTTCCGCGAAGCGGCACGCCGCATCGACGAGTATGCGTCCGATGCCGCGCCGGCGGAAGGGCGGCACGACATGGACGTCCAGCGGAAAGCCGCCCGGCGACCAGCTCAAGGCGGCAGCCCCCACCGGCTTGCCGTCGAGCAGCGCGAGGAGGACCTCTGGCGCCTGGCCCGGGCCAAACGCCTCCGGCAGCAGCAAGCGTGCAGCGCGCAGTTCCGAATCGCGCGCACGGCGGATCGCGAGTTGATCGAGCGCTGCCGTGCTTGTCATCGTTTCGATACTTACCCGATAATCTGGCGCGCGGGCGACGCAATTGCGCGCCCGCACGAAATCTAGCGCCAACGCATGAAGGCAATGCCGCGTCGACTCCTTGTCATCGGCTGCGAGTCGGCGGACTGGTCGATGGTCCACGCACTGGCCGATGCGGGCGCGCTCCCGAACCTCCACCGCCTCCTGGAGGGCGGCGCCAGCGGTGCCTTGGCCGGCTTCGCCCCGTCCCAGCGCGAGATGCTGTGGACGTCGATCGCGACGGGCTGCCGACCCAGCCGTCATGGCATCAGCACGTCAGTGGAAGTGCGGCCCGATACCGGCGGCGTGCAGCCGATCGGGCACCGCTCGTGGCGGGCACCGGCATTCTGGGACATTCTCGCGCGAGCGGGAATCCGCAGTGCGGCCATTGGCTGGCCGGCGACGCGGCGCGGCGCCGAATGGCTGGCCGCCGTCATCGACGACAGCTTCGCTCTGCCGGGCGGCCGCGACTTCGAGAGCTGGCCTCTACCACCAGACTGCGCGCCACCTGCGCTGCGGTCCGCTTTGCGCGAGCTGCGCATCCATCCCGCCGACATCGCGGCACCGGATGTCGCCGCGTTCGTGCCGGATCTCGCTGCGGTCGATCAGGCGGCCGATCGGCGCCTCGTCCAGATCGCGCACATGCTGGCCGAGGCTGCAACCGTGCAAGCCGCCGCGATGCAGCTCGCCTCAGACGAATCTTGGCAGATGCTCGCAGTGCACTATCGACTGCTCGATCACGCGCAGCGCGGTTTCCAGCGGTTCAAGGCCGGAACCGGCGCGGACGCGCGCCGCTATGGCGGCGTCGTCGATGCGGCCTACCGCTTCCAGGACATGCTGATCGGCGGCCTGCTCGATGCCTGCGGCGGCGACACGGATGTGATGATCGTTTCCGCCGGCCCGAGAGGAGCCCTCATCGCGCATGGACCATCATTCGCGCGCGACGGCATCGTGCACGACGCCACGGTGCTCGATATCGCGCCGACGATCCTCGCCCTGTTCGGCCTGGAGTCTGTGGCCGACGGGCGCGTGGTGAACGACATGCTGGCAGCACCGGTCGCGCGATTGCGTCCTGCACCGCGCATCGAGTTGAGCGAAAGCCCGAACGATGGCGATCTGGTCGCGTCGTTGGAAGCGCTGGGCTATCGCGACACGCTGTCGCCAGCACAGCGGCAGACTATTCGCGAGGCCGAACTCGCGTCGCTCCTCAACCTCGCTGAATCGGAGATAGCGTTCGGCACATGGCGCGAAGCCGCCGGCTTGCTCCGTCGCGTGCTGGCGCTCAGCCCCGGCCATGAGACCGCGCCGCTGCTGCTGGCGCGCTGCCTCGTCCTGCTCGACGAGTGGGAGGCCTGTCGGCCGATCGCTGTGGCGCTGCTCGCCCGCGATCCGGAATCGCTCTGGGGCCATCTGCTGCAAGGCGCGATCTTCGCGGTTGCCGGCGATGCCGCACGCGCGGCGCCGCACCTGGCGCAGGCGCGCAAGCGCGGTGCCTCCAACGCGCTGGCGCAGCTGCAACTCGGGCTGCTGGCGCTGCGCCTTGGCGACGCCGCGGCCGCTGAAAAGCATTTCCGCGCGGTAATCGCTCGCGATCCCGAGGTGATCGAGGCGCTGCACGGGCTCGCGCTCGCCTGTCGTGCCCAGGGCAAGACCGCCGCTGCGGAGGCGTTCTTGAGACAGGTGGTAGCCCAGCGCTTTCATTTTCCGCGCGCGCACTATCAGCTCGGGCTTGCGCTCGCGGATCAGGGGCGCATTGCCGAGGCGACGCATGCGCTGCGCACCGCTCTCCAACAGGATCCGGCGCTAGAGGAGGCCCAGCAAGCGCTGCGGCGACTCGTTCAGGCACAGATCGCGCTCGACCGAGGCGGTTCGACGCCCCCCGCTTAGGTAGTTGATCTGGCGCGTGCTATCGTCGCTGGTCGCACCCAGCGAACCTGGGAGGCTCGCCATGCGTTGTAACCCCAACATGCGTTGTAACCCCAAAAGGATGGGTCGGCGTGTCGCGACTGGTCATTGTCTCCAACCGGGTCAGCCTGCCGCGCGAGCGCACGAGCCGCGCCGGCGGACTCGCGGTCGCATTGCGCGACGCGCTCAACCGTCGCGGCGGCCTGTGGTTCGGCTGGAGCGGCGAGATCGCCGAGTCGCCCGATCCGGCGCCGGCCGTGATGAGTGCGGGCCGGGTGCAGTTTGCGACCCTTGACCTCAGCCCGGCCGAGCACAAAGCCTACTATGTCGGCTACGCCAACAGCACGCTGTGGCCGCTTTGCCATTACCGGCTCGGGCTGATCGAGTTCACGCGCGCGGCCTATGACGGCTATCTCGCGGTCAACGAGCGATTTGCGGCCGCCCTCGCCCCGATGCTGCAACCCGACGACATCATCTGGGTACACGACTATCATCTATTCCCGTTCGCGACGGCGCTGCGTCGCGCTGGCATACGCAATCGCATCGGGTTCTTCCTGCACATTCCGTTTCCAGCGCCCGAAGTGCTGAGCGTGCTGCCGCGCTACCGGAGCCTGCTCGCCAACCTCGCCGACTACGATCTGGTCGGCTTCCAGACCGACAGCGACATGCGCGCCTTCCTTGCCGGCATCGCCGACGAGGCGGATGGCAGCATCGGTGAGGATGGCATTTTTTCCGCCTTCGGCCGGCGGTCCCGCGCCGGCGCATTCCCCATCGGCATCGAGACTGAAGAGTTCGCGGAAATCGCCAGGGTCGCGGCGGAGGCGCCGGAGACGAAGCGGCTCAAGCAGAGCGTGACCAGCCGCAATCTCGTGATCGGCGTCGACCGGCTCGACTATAGCAAGGGCCTGCCGGCACGGTTCGATGCCTACCAGCAGCTTTTGGCGCAATACCCAGAGCATTGCCGCAAGGTGACCCTGCTGCAGATCGCGCCGCTCTCCCGCGACGATGTGGCGCAGTACCGTGCGCTGCGCCGCCAGCTCGAAAGTGCCGCCGGCCGCATCAACGGCGAATTTGCGGAGTTCGACTGGGTGCCGGTGCGCTATCTCAACAAGAGCTTTCCGCACAAGACTCTGGCGGGCTTCTATCGTGCCAGCCGTATCGGCCTGGTCACGCCGTTCCGCGACGGCATGAATCTCGTCGCCAAGGAGTATGTCGCGGCTCAGGATCCGATAGATCCCGGCGTATTGATCCTGTCGCGTTTCGCGGGAGCGGCGCGCGAGCTGAAGGGCGCCGTCATCGTCAACCCGTTCGACACGGACCAGGTCGCCGAGGCGTTGCATACCGGCCTCAACATGCCTCTGGACGAACGCAAGACACGCTGGCAAGGAATGATGCAGGCGCTGCGGGCGAACACTCTCACCCACTGGCGCGATCGCTTCCTCGATGCGCTGCAGGCTGCGGCGTCGGAAGCACAGCACGGGGCGTGGGATGGCACGAAACAAGAGCAGAAAAGCGGCAGCGAAAGCCGCAACGCGAAGGAACGTGAAATCGTCGGCGCGGAGGACAAGCGCTAGGCCGGCGCGCAACAAATACGATACGGACCTCGACCGCAATCCCGCGAATTACGAGCCGCTCTCGCCGCTTTCCTTCCTGCCACGCGCGGCTTCGATCTTCCCAAAGCGCGTCGCGATGATCCACGGCTCGATCCGGCGCAATTGGGCGGAAACGCATCTGCGCTGCCGCCGGCTTGCCTCGGCACTTTCGCAGCGCGGCATCGGCTTCGGCGACACCGTCGCCTTGATGGCGCCGAACATCCCGGCCGCGTACGAGGCGGCGTTCGGCGTGCCGATGGCGGGCGCCGTGCTCAATGCGCTCAACATCCGCCTCGATGCCGAGGCGATCGCCTTCATGCTCGACCATGGCGAAGCGAAGGCGCTGCTCACCGACACCGAATTCGCGCCGGTGATCGCCAAGGCGCTCAAGATCGCCAAACGCAAACCGCTGGTGATCGACATCGCCGACCCGATGGGCCCGGGCGGCGAAAAAATCGGCGCGACCGAGTACGAGGATTTCCTCGCCGAGGGTGATCCGGAGTTCGAGGCGGTGAAGCCGCGTGACGAGTGGGACGCGATCGCTCTCAACTACACTTCCGGCACGACCGGCGATCCGAAGGGCGTCGTCTATCACCACCGCGGCGCCTATCTGAACGCGGTCGGCAACGTGCTGGTCTGGACAATGCCGCAGAACCCGGTCTATCTGTGGACGCTGCCGATGTTCCACTGCAACGGCTGGACGTTCCCGTGGACGCTGGCAGCGATGGCCGGCACGAATGTCTGCCTGCGGCGCGTCGAATCGAAGGCGATCTTCGCGGCGGTCCGCGACCACGGAGTCACGCATTTCTGCGGCGCGCCGATCGTGCTCAACATGCTCATCCATGCGCCCGAGGAAGAACGCGCCGGCATCGACCGCAAGGTCGAGGTGATGACCGCCGCCTCGGCGCCGCCCGCCGCCGTGATCGAGAAGATCGAGCGCATGGGCTTCCATATCACCCATGTCTACGGCCTGACCGAGGTCTACGGGCCGGCGGTCGTGTGCGAATGGCACGACGAATGGAACCAGCTGCCGATGGACGAGCAGGCAGCACTCAAGGCGCGCCAGGGCGTGCGCTATCCGGTGCTCGAAGGAGTGATGGTCGCCGATCCCGATACGCTGGAGCCGGTACCCTCCGACGGCAAGACCATCGGCGAGGTCTTCATGCGCGGCAACATCGTCATGAAGGGCTATCTCAAGAACCCGAAATCGACGCAGAAGGCCTTCGCCGGGGGCTGGTTCCACACCGGCGACCTCGGTGTGATGCACCCGAACGGCTATATCGAGCTCAAGGACCGTTCCAAGGACATCATCATCTCCGGCGGCGAGAACATCTCGACCATCGAGGTCGAGGGCGTGCTCTACCGCCATCCGGCGGTGCTGGAGGCGGCGGTCGTGGCGCGGCCCGACGAGAAATGGGGCGAGACGCCTTGCGCCTTCGTCACCCTGAAGAACGGCGCCAGCGCCACGGCGGCTGACATCATCGCCTTCTGCCGCGAGCATCTCGCCCGCTACAAATGCCCGCGTACCGTGGTATTCGGCGCCCTGCCCAAGACCTCGACCGGCAAGATTCAGAAATTCGTGCTGCGCGACCAGGCGAAGACGCTTTAGCCCCCGGGCCCTGACAAAAGCGCAAGCGAGCGTCGTCGGCTCCGCACGGCTCACTTGGCCGCGCTGCGGCTATACAAGGCTGCCCGTCGCCGACTGCCACGCCCATGTTCATCCTCAAGCCGCTTTCCGTGCGGCCGATCGCCCTGCTGTTCTCCGGCCAGCTCTCCGCGGCCGTCGCGGCCGAGCTCTATCGCGTGGCGCTGATCTGGATCGCCGTCGGCCTCGCCGGGGCCGCCGGCGGCTACATCGTCGCGGCGCATTCGGGCGTGATCCTCGCCGTCACGATGGTCAGCGGCGTGTGGGCCGACCAGTGGAACGCGCGCCGCACCATGATCGTCGTGCATCTGGCGCGCGCCGGAATCGTGCTGCTGCCGACCCTCGCCTTCATGGCGGGCGG
>Ga0335070_10010639_pt1 | contig 10755 bp, 6 predicted proteins | sample Lox_Sample_13_FD_206722 | JGI IMG/M metagenome (GOLD analysis project Ga0335070, IMG submission 206722) | Soil microbial communities from Loxahatchee National Wildlife Refuge, Florida, United States - Lox_Sample_1.3 | ecosystem: Environmental > Terrestrial > Soil > Wetlands | place: USA: Florida...
GGAAGAACTGCTGCGCGAAACCGTCGCGGTCGCCCAGGCCTGCACGTTCTCGCTGGATGAACTGCGCTATGAGTATCCGCACGAGCTGGTGCCGGCCGGGGAAACACCCACCAGCCATCTGCGCAACCTGGTGGAAGAGGGTGCGCGCCGGCGCTGGCCCGAAGGTGTCCCGCCCAAGGCGCGTGCCAGCATCGAGAGCGAGCTCGCCCTGATCGCCGAGCTGCGCTACGAACCTTATTTCCTGACAGTGCGCGACATCGTGGCTTATGCGCGCGAGCAGAACATCCTGTGTCAGGGCCGTGGTTCGGCTGCGAACTCCCTCGTCTGCTATTGCCTCGAAGTCTCGGCCGTCGGACCTGAGCGCGGCGCCGCACTGTTGTTCGAACGCTTCATCTCGCGCGAGCGCAACGAACCGCCCGACATCGACATCGATTTCGAACATGAACGCCGCGAGGAGGTCATCCAGTACATTTATCGAAAATACGGGCGCGGGCGGGCGGCGATCGCAGCGACCGTCATCATGTACCGGCCACGCAGCGCGCTGCGCGACATGGCCCGGGTGTTTGGCCTCGATCCGCAGCGGAGCCTGAAACTCTCCCGCGTGATGCAGTGGTGGGACGGCAGCGAGACGTTGCCCGAGCGTGTGCGCGAAGCCGGCTTCGATACCGACGATCCCGTGCTCGAGCGGATCGTCACGCTGGCGCGCGAGCTGGTGGAGTTTCCGGGCTTCCCGCGTCACCTGTCGCAGCACGTGGGGGGATTCGTGATCTCCGAGGGGCTGCTCGAGGAACTCGTGCCCATCGAGAACGCGGCCATGCCCGATCGCACCGTGGTGCAGTGGGACAAGGACGATCTCAACGACCTGGGGCTGCTCAAGGTGGACGTGCTGGGACTGGGCATGCTGAGCGCACTGCGACGTGCATTCGCGCTGGTGAACGGCTTCCGCGCCCGCCAGTACTCGCTCGGTCACCTGCCCGACAGGGACGTGGCGGTGTACGAGATGATCTCGCGCGCCGACACCGTGGGAGTCTTCCAGATCGAGTCGCGCGCGCAGATGTCCATGCTGCCGCGCCTGAAGCCGAAGAATTATTACGACCTGGTGATCGAGGTGGCCATCGTCCGTCCCGGTCCCATCCAGGGCGACATGGTGCATCCCTACCTGCAGCGCCGCGCGAAGCGCGAGCCGGTTGACTATCCCAGCGCCGAAGTGGCCGCGGTGCTCCAGCGCACCCTGGGGGTCCCCATCTTCCAGGAGCAGGTGATGCAACTGGCGATCGTCGCCGCCGGCTTCACGCCCGGAGAAGCCGACCAGCTGCGCCGCGCGATGGGGGCCTGGAAGCGAAGCGGCGGCATCGAGCACTTCCGCGACCGGCTGCTGAATGGCATGCGCGCGCGCAACTACACGGACGAATTCGCGCAGCGCATCTACAAACAGATGCTCGGGTTCGGCGAATATGGCTTCCCGGAATGCGTCGTGGGCGATACCCGGGTGGTCGATGCGGATACCGGCCGCTGGGTGACCATCGAAGCAGTGGCCAACGGTCGTGCCCGGCTGGCGAGCACATTGGCCTGCGATGCGGATCTGCGCCTGCGCAAGCGCAAGGTACAGGCTGTCGTACGTAGCGGAATCAAGCCCGTTTTCCGCTTGCGAACCGCTCTTGGCCATGCCCTTCTGGCCACCGCCGAGCATCCCTTGATGACGATGGGAGGATGGCGGCAGCTGGGTCAGATCCGTACCGGAGATCACGTGGCCGTGGCGCGCAGCGTGCCTCTCACGGTGAGGCGACGCTGGCCCAGCTATCGCATCGAGGTGCTGGCTGATCTGGTTGCCGAGGGGAATGTGTGTCATCCAAACACGTTTTACTTCCATACGACCGAGGACTGGCATCGTGACGCGTTCGTCAAGGCGGTGGAGCGCTTCCCCAACACACGTGCAATTGTGGAGCGGCACAAAAGCTGCCATTCAGTTCGCGTCCGCCGCATCGACCGCAGCAAACCGCCAGGAGCGGTGACCTGGATACGTTCGCTGGGCATCTGGGGATGCAGTGCGCGGCAGAAATTCCTGCCTGCCGGGGTTTTCGAACTCTGTGACAGCAACGTGGGTCGGCTGCTGGCGCGTCTGTGGGAAGGCGATGGAGGGTTTTCATTGGCTGGGCACACTTCCTACGACACGGCATCGCCTCGTCTGGGACTGGAAGTGCAGCACCTGCTGCTGAGGTTGGGGATCGTTGCGCGCCTGTATCGCCGAGTGCGCCACTACCGGGGGCGAAGGCTTGAACATCATGTCGTCACGGTGACTGGTGACGAGGCGCTGCAGCGCTTCTGGCGCCATGTGGGGCGCCGTTTCCTGGATGTGAGGAAGCGCCAACTGGCAAGGATGCTGGCACGGCGATCTCACGGCCGTATGTCGCGCGATATCATCCCTGTCGAGGTCAGGCAGCTCATTCGTCGGGAGCGCGATGCGGCCGGACTGTCCTGGAAGAAGATAGGGCAGATTACCGGTTTGGCGATGCGAGAGATTCAGGCCAGAAAAGCGAACTCGACTCACAAGGCTGGCTTTCGCAGGGATGTGATCGGACGTCTGGCGCAGGTTCTGCGTTCACCTCCGTTGCGCCGGCTGGCCGAATCCGACGTTTACTGGGACCGGGTCGTGGAAATCGAAGCGCAAGGAAGCCGCCCCACCTACGACCTGCAGATCGAGGGTGATCACAGCTTTCTGGCCGACCACTTCGTAGTCCACAATTCTCACGCCGCCAGCTTTGCCCTGTTGGTTTACGACTCGGCCTGGCTGAAGCATCACGAGCCGGCGGCCTTCACCTGCGCGCTGCTCAACAGCCAGCCGATGGGGTTCTATGGGCCTGCGCAGCTGGTGCGCGATGCCCGCGCGCACGGCGTAGAGGTGCGAGCGGTGGATGTGCAGAAGAGCGAGTACGACTGCACGCTCGAACGCCGGGAGGATGGCGAACCCGCGTTACGGCTGGGGATGCGGATGGTCAAGTCGCTTTCCGAGGCAGGGGCGCGCCGTGTGGCGGATGCGGTGCGCGCAGGACCGTGCTTTGCCAGCGTGCAGGACCTCACTCGACGCGCTGCGCTCGACCGTGGTGATCTGGAAGCGCTGGCTGCCGCTGGGGCGCTCGCCTCACTCAGCGGGAACCGCCATCTAGCCTATTGGGAGGTGGCCGGAAGCGAACGGCCCTTGCCGCTGGCACCGCAGGGTGAGCGCGCCGGGAGTGTCGAGGAAGGGCGCCCGCTGCTCGAGGCACCCACCGAGGGGCAGCGCATCGTCGCTGACTATGCCTCGATCGGCCTGACCCTGGGACGACATCCGTTGGCTCTGCTGCGTGAACGGCTGGCGCGCAACCGGCTGCTCACGGCGGGAGAGCTAGGATGCGTGGCGCACGGAAGGTTCGTGCGGACCGCCGGAATCGTCCTCATGCGGCAGCGTCCACAGAGCGCACATGGTGTCACTTTCATGACAATCGAGGACGAAAGCGGGCAGGTCAACATCATCGTCTGGGAAAGCGTCGGCCGTGAGCAGCGCCGGGCGATGCTCGAATCCCGACTGCTGGAGGTCCATGGAGAGCTGCAACGCCAGGAAGGCGTGATGCATGTCATCGCTCGCCGGCTCGTGGACCGCTCGGCCCTGCTGGGCGAGCTGCTGACCCGCTCACGCGATTTTCACTGACCCCTCAGCTGGGGTACCGACGGAAGTACCTGATCGCGGGGATCTTGGGGATCGCGGGCGGGATGTGTCCGCGGACTAGCCGGGCTTGCGCTTGCCCTTGTGGGCCGGGGGCTCGGCCGGCTCGTCCACACCGATATCGTAGTCCTCGAAATCGCTGGTGAGCTCGGCCGTGTGCTTGTCTTCCAGCAGCCGCTCGAGACGGCGCCAGGCCGGATCGCCGGCCTTCTGCCCGCGCCGCTTGGCCATGTCCAGGTCCTTGATGACCTGATCGAGATCGACGTCGGTATCGCCGGCAACCGGCTCGTCGGCCTCTTCGTCTTCGAATTCCTCGGATTCGGGTTTCTCGCTCATGCGCAGACACCAGGTCCCGGCAGGCCATCGACGGCGCGAAATTAAATCAGTTCGAGGCTCGCCTGCAATGTCGGATTGCTCACTTGATGAGCTGGTTCATCTGGAAGATCGGCAGCAGCATTGCAAAGACGATGCCCATCACGAACAGACCCATCAGCACGATGAGCAGCGGTCCGAGCAGGCCCACCATGCCCGCCAGCAGGCTGTCCAGCTCGCGCTCCTGGCTGATGGCGGCCCGCTCGAGCATGCTCTCCAGCTCACCGCTGGACTCGCCGCTGCTGATCAGATGGATGGTCATCGGCGGAAACAGCTTGCTGATGCCCAGCGATCGGCCGATCGGCGCACCCTCGCGCACGCGCGCAGCCGCTTCGCCCACAGCATCGCGCATCGGCAGGTTCATCACCACCTCACCCGAGATGCGCAACGCCTCCAGCACCGGCACGGAGCTGGCCGACAGGATGCTGAACGTGCGCGTGAAGCGTGCCGTATTGAATCCGCGCGTGAGCTTGCCGACCAGCGGCAGTCTCAGCTGGAAGCGGTGATAGCGCCGGCGGTTGGCCGGATTGCGCAGCCAGCGCGTGAACAGGAACACGGCCAGGGCCGCACCGATCAGCATCCAGATTCCCCAGTCGCGCACGAAGTCGCTGGTGGCGATCAGGATCTTGGTGATCAGGGGCAGCTTGCCCTTGGCCGATTCGAATACGCCCACGACCTTGGGGACCACGTACACCATCAGCCCCGCGACGATGGCGAAGCACAGCACTGACAGCACGATGGGATAGAGCAGGGCGGCCAGGACTTTCTGCCGGATCTGCTCACGCCCTTCGGTGTAGTCGGCCAGCCGTTCCAGGATGTTGTCGAGCTTGCCTGACTGCTCGCCCGCGGAGACGGTCGAGCGGTAGATCTCGGGAAAGACCCGCGGAAAATCCGCCAGTCCGTCCGCGAGCGTGTGTCCTTCCATCACGCGGGAGCGCACACCGAGCACGATGCTCTGCACGCGTGGTTTCTCGGTCTGCTGCGAGACAGCCAATAGGGATTCCTCGAGGGGCAGTCCCGCGCGCACGAGCGTCGCCAACTGGCGCGTGAACAGCGACAGGTCAGCTGTCGAGACGCCGCGGGTAATCGAAAACGAGCGCTGGCGCTTCGCTTCCTTCTGCGCCACCTCGCTGACGGTGACGGGCAGAAGCTGCCTCTCGCGCAGCAGCTGGCGGATATGGCGCGGCGTATCGCCCTCGATGATGCCCTTGCGTTCCTTGCCGCCGGTATCTAGAGCTGTGTATTCGAAGGCACCCATGTGGAACCGGAAGCGAACCGCGCTGGAAGGGATCTTACCGTAGCGGATTCACAGCAGGTGACGCTGAGGTTTCAGTCCTCGCGCGTGACGCGCAGGATTTCCTCGATCGTGGTCTCGCCGCGCAGGACCTTGGCACGGCCATCGTCGCGAATAGAGGGCGTGGTCTGTCGCGCATGACGCTCCAGCTCCTGCTCGCTCGCGCCATCGTGAATCATCGTGCGCATCGCATCGTCCACGACGATCAGCTCGTAGATGCCTGAGCGACCGCGGTATCCGCCACCGCCATCGCGTCCGGGGCGGTACAGGGTGGGTGAGGGCTCGTCGGGGTGAAGATTCAGCAGCCGCCGCTCGTAATCACCCGCCTGGAAAGGCTGCTTGGTATCCGGGTTCAGCACGCGCACCAGGCGCTGTGCCAGCACGCCGACCAGGCTGGATGACAGCAGGAAGGGTTCGATTCCCATGTCGCGCAAGCGTGTCAGCGCGCCGGCTGCCGTGTTGGTATGTAACGTGGACAACACGAGGTGGCCGGTGAGACTTGCCTGGACGGCGATCTGTGCCGTCTCCAGGTCACGGATCTCACCCACCAGCACCACATCGGGGTCCTGGCGCAGGATGGCGCGCAGGCCGCGGGCGAAGGTCATCTCGACCTTGGTGTTGACCTGGGTCTGGCCGATACCGTCGATGTAGTACTCGATCGGATCCTCGACCGTCATGATGTTGCGCGTGTTGTCGTTCAGCCGCTCCAGGGCCGCGTACAGCGTCGTGGTCTTGCCGGAGCCAGTGGGCCCGGTCACCAGCAGGATGCCGTGCGGCTTGTGGATCAGCTCATCGATGAGCGACTCGATCTGTTGCCCCATGCCGAGCGCGCCCAGGTCCAGCCGTCCGGCCTGTTTGTCCAGGATACGCAGCACGACGCGCTCGCCGTGGCCCGAGGGGATGGTGGAGACGCGAACGTCCACGGATCGGCCGGCGATCCGCAAGCTGATGCGGCCGTCCTGCGGCAGGCGCTTCTCGGCGATGTCGAGCTTCGACATGACCTTGAGTCGCGACACCACCAGGGGTGCCACCGCGCGCTTGGACTGCAATACCTCGCGCAGGATGCCATCGACGCGAAAGCGGATGACGAGGCGATTCTCGAACGGCTCGACGTGGATGTCCGATGCGTTCTCGCGTACCGCCTGGGTCAGTACGGCATTGATCAGCCGGATGATGGGCGCGTCGTCGTCGCTGTCGAGGAGGTCAGCCTGCTCCGGCAGATCCTGCGCCAGGTGGGCGAGGTCCGTCGTATCGTCCAGGCCCTCAACGGCCTGCATGGTGTCCGATCCGGCTTCATACGCCTGCCGCAGCAACAGATCGAACTCGGCTTCCGGAACGCGCTGCAGCTTCAGGGGCATCCGCATGTAGCGGCGCACCTCGGCAATGGCTATCGGGGAGGCGTTCTCCCGGCAGACGCATTCCGCCTGACCTTCGACAATGCGCTTCACGAGCACGCCGTGCCGCTTCGCGAATGCGAAGGACAGCCGCCGCTCCTGACGGGGCTGGGTGGCAGCAGCGGCAACGACGCTCACGGCTTTCCTCCCTGGGGCTGATCGGGCGTGGCAGGTGGCGCGGATGCGGGCGTCGGGCTGACCGGAGCACTGTTCGATGGACTCGCATTCTGCGAGTCACCGTAGGGCTGAGCTGCCGCCCCATCGGGCGGCGGTGGAGCCGGTGACTTGCTCGCATGCTGCTTCTTGCGAGCGGCCTCCGCAGCGTCCGCGGCCTCGCGCGCCTCCCGGCTCTTGCGTGCCTGTTCCTCCGGTGTGCCCGTCGCGGGTGTGGAGCCTGGCGGGGGCGGCGGCGGTGGCGGCGCCAGTTTGGGCTTCGCAACGCCCGGCAACAGCGGCAGGAACTCGCGCCGGTTGTAACCCTTCTGCTGGTCGATCATGTAGTTGTACTTGTCGTCGGTGGCGAAGGCCGCCTGCGACTCGTCGCGCAGGATGCGCGGACGGATGAACATCATCAGGTTGTTCTTGGTAGCCCCCGCCTGGCGGGTCTTGAACAGCATGCCGATCACCGGAATGCTGCCGAGGAAGGGCACCTTCTGCTGCGATTTGCTGCTGCTGTCGGAGATCAGTCCGCCCAGCACCACGATGCCGCCGTCCTCGATCAGCACGTTCGTGCTGATGGTGCGCTTGTTGGTCGTGATATCCACCGTGGACACCGAAGTCGGGGCCACGCTCGAACTCTCGATGGAGATCTTGAGGACGACCGAGTTGCCCTCCTGGGCAATGTAAGGCGTCACCTTGAGGATGGTGCCGACCTCCTCACGCTGCACGGTCTGGAAGGGATTCACGGAGCCATTGCCGGCGGTTCCGGTGTTGGAGAACGAACCGGTGATGAACGGCACTTCCTGGGCGACCTTGATCTCCGCTTCCTGGTTGTCCAGCGTCACGGTCGACGGGGTCGCGATGACGTTGGTGTCGGTATCGCCGCGGATCGCGCGGATCATGGCCGCGAAGTTCAGGCCGCCGGCGGCAATGCGCCCGACCGCCAGGGTCGTTCCGGTCGGTAACGTGGGTGCCGACGTGGTCGTCGTGGTGGTGCCCGTCGAGCTGGTCGAGCCCGCACTGTTGGCGATGTTCACCACATCGCCCGCGAGATCGACGATCGAGGAACCACCCACCGGATTGATGAAGGAGGCCGCCGGCACGGTGCCGTTGCCCTTGGTGAATTCGGCCCAGTTGACGCCCAGTTCGGCGGTCTTGTCCGAGTTGACCTCCACGATCACCGCCTCGACCAGCACCTGTGGACGGCGGATGTCGAGCTTGTCGATGATGCTCATGACCGTGCGCATGATCTTGGGCGGCGCGGTGATCACCAGCGCGTTGTTCTGGGCGTCGGCCCAGACCATGGCGCTCTTCTCGGCCTGCGCGGCCGGCGAGGCGCCGGCCCCGGCAGCACCACCGGTGCCGGAGGCGGCGGCCTGCGCGATACCGGTGATCTGCTCCTTGAGCTTCGGGGCGATCTTTTCCGCATCGGCGTAGTGCAGGTAACGAACCTGCGTGTCGCCACCCGACTCAAGGGGGGTATCCAGGTGGGCGACCAGCGCGCGGATGCGCAGCCGCGCGGACTGGTCGCCGCCGATCAGCACGCTGTTGGAGCGCTCATCGGCCACGACCTTGGCTGCCTGACCCCCCTCGGCGGCCGCCTGGCCCTGGTACAGCGCGTTGATGACGCGCACGATCTCCGCGGCGGAGGCATTCTGCAGCGGCACCACCTCGACATCCTGGTCGCCGACCTGATCGATGCGGCGGATGATGCGGATGATGCGGTTCACGTTGTTGGCGCGATCCGAGATGATCAGGATGTTGGAGGCCGGATAGGCGGCGAGCTGACCGTATTGCGGAATCAGCGGCCGCAGGATCGGCACGAGCTGCGCGGCGCTGACATTCTTCACGTCCACCACCTGCGTGACGATCTCATCCGAGGTGGCGCTCACATGGTCGGGCAGGTCGATCGAGGGGATCTGTCGCGCATTGGCGTCGGGCAGGATCTTGATGATGTCCCCGGCGGGCACGGCGATGAAGCCGTGGACCTGCAGGATCGCCAGGAAGGCCTCGTAGAAGGCCGCTGGCGTCATGGGAGTGGAGGACAGCATCGTCACCTGCGCGCGCACGCGCGGATCGATGATGAAGGTCTTGCCCGTCGCAGCACCGACCGCCTCGGTGATCTGCGTGATGTCCGCGTCCTTGAAGTTGGGAGTGATACGTCCGGTCTGCTGCGCGGACGCGATGGAGGCCAACGCGATCAGCAGCGGCGCGCAGCGTACGAACCAACGAAAACCATTCACTGGACTGTCCCCCGAGGCCGGCGCACCGGCGCTACTGCGAAGTATCAGGCGGTCCCGGCGGTTCCACCGGTTGTGGACCCTGCGCCTGATCTGCCGGGCTCGCGGTCTGGCCTGACGCGAGTCCCTCGGCTTCCTGCGCGACCTGGGCAATGTTCAATGTGAGATCCTGCTGCTGCCCGTTGCGCAGGACTGTGATGTGCGCCTCACTGGAGGAACCCAGTGTGCGGAAGATCTCCTGGCCGCGCGCCGGATCATCCAGCGGCGTGCCGTTGATCGCCATGACCAGATCCCCGGGACGCAGGCCGAGGCGCGCGAACGCCTGGTGGTTGCGGCTCGGATAGACGCGGTAACCCTTCTGCTTGCCCTGCGCGAACACGGGTTGGGGACGCATGATGTCGGCCATCAGGCCCGGATCGTCCGTGAGGATCTTGCGCATGCGGTCCATGACCGGGGCTTCGGTCTGCAGGGCCGCGGCGGAGGGGGGTGGCGCGGCACCAGCCTGCGGTTGCCGCGGCAACATGAGCGATTCCAGGTGGCCGCCGCGGTCGATCACCACGCGGTCGGTGTACACCGAGTGCAACTTCGCGCCGCCCGGAACGTTGTCTCCGACAGCAAACACTTTGGCGCCGGCGGCATTGGGTCCGAGAATGGCCAGCCCATTCTGTGGATCATCCCCGGCGATGATTCCCGTGAGGACCAGCGGCATGCTCGTCTGCGGCGCATTGGCGGCATCTTCCCGGACGGCCTCCGCTGGGGGCGCGCCAAACAGGTGCGCATTGACGATCCCCGCCACGTCCACGCTCTGGCTGTGCAGGACGGCAGTCACCGGAGCATTCACCTTCGGTGTCCGGCTGGACCCGGCCAGATTCGTAAGGATCACCGCAGCCTGCACGCCCAGCGCGAGCGCGAGCACCCAGGTGGCGATGCGCGGCCCGTGCGTGAGCACGAACGGGCGCCACCTGTCTGGCGGCGGCAGTCCTTCGAGCCAGGAAGCGGCATTCATGGGCTGGACGAGTCCTCGCGAGCCCCCTCGGGCGACAGATCATTCAGCGCGCACCCACGGTGCGCGCGATCGCATTCGGCGCCGTCGCGGGATGGTCTTGCGGGCGGCGCTGCGACAATCATACGGGCCCATCCTGTGTGCTCTCAAGCAGTTGTTTCTGCTACGTAAACTACGGCTCATCATCGCAGGCTTGTGTTGCCGTTTGGCGACCCATATAAAGACACAATGCCCGATCCGCATCCTGCACGTCCCGACAGCGGCGTAGTCGTCGAGGAGTCGCGGCCGCAAGTCAAGCAGCCGCCGCTGTTCCAGGTCGTACTGCTGAACGATGACTACACGCCCATGGAGTTTGTCGTGGATGTGCTGGAAAAGTTCTTCGGTCTGAACCGGCCGACTGCGACACGCATCATGCTTGAGGTACATACGAAGGGTAAGGGCGTGTGCGGGGTCTTCACATACGAGATTGCAGAAACTAAGGTGGCACAGGTGACCACTTACGCGCGTGACCACCAGCATCCGCTGATGTGCACGCTCGAAGAGGCCTGAAACGAGTCGAGGTCCAAAGCAAAGTGCTGTCCAACGAGCTGGAA
>Ga0335070_10010640_pt1 | contig 10753 bp, 10 predicted proteins | sample Lox_Sample_13_FD_206722 | JGI IMG/M metagenome (GOLD analysis project Ga0335070, IMG submission 206722) | Soil microbial communities from Loxahatchee National Wildlife Refuge, Florida, United States - Lox_Sample_1.3 | ecosystem: Environmental > Terrestrial > Soil > Wetlands | place: USA...
GAACGTATCGGCCTTGCCTTGCGCCTTTTCGGCAGACACCTGGTACCGCTCTTACCAACCTGCAATTTTCCGGCACATGCTGTCTGTGCAGCGCGTCACCAGGGCTGGTGATAGCAGTAGCAGTACCCCTTAACCAAGGAAGCCGCCGCGTGCTTGGCACTGCATCGGCAAGCTTCGAGCGAAGTTCGGGATTCGGAAGGAAAAGCCCCACCCCGCCAACTTGAACCGATATGTGGGCGTGAGCGAAGCGGGAGCCCACAGGCGACATCCTGAGCGAGCGCAGCAAGCCGAAGGAGAAGCGGAGTGCGCCACCCTCTTCCAGAGTTTTTGTGAGTTAGTGCGCCGGGCAGGCCGCCGGCGGATGCTCCATCTTCGGGTGCCCCATCCCTGTCCGCGCTTTTTGCGGACAGGGTGGGCACGTGCGACCGTGACATCCATCACGGTCAATACCGCCCTGCCCGATTAAGCTCCAGTCGTGCCCCGCGGACTCTACCGCTTTCAGCAATCCGGCGATCTTCATTTCGTCACGTTCAGTTGTTACCGTCGGGCCCCGCTTCTCGCAACCGCGCAAACGCGCGACATCTTCGAACAAACTCTGGAGCAGGTGCGGAAATGGTACGGCGTCTACATCATCGCCTACGTTGTCATGCCCGAACACGTGCATCCGCTGATGACCGAACCCGAGCGCAGTTGCCTGTCGGCTGCCCTCCAGATGCTTAAACAAAACGTCGCGCACAGAGTTTCCCCTGGAGTTCGGTTCTGGCAACCGCGTTACTACGACTTCAATGTGTGGAGCGCGGAGAAGCGCGTCGAGAAGTTGAAATATCTGCACCGCAATCCGGTGAGGCGCGGCTTAGTTGAGAAGCCTGAAGATTGGAAATCGAGCAGCTATCGGCATTACGTCACAGGTGTCGACGGAGTTCGGTGTAGAAGACTCGCGCTTCACTGTTGGCGTGCTCCAGGCGACGCTCAATCAACTCGCCTGTCTCCGTGTCCAGCATGGCGATCTGCTGGTAGCGTGTATGTAAATCACAACCTACAATCTGCATGTGCTCGGCTCCTTTCCGCTCCGAGCCTTGATGCTTTGAGCGCACCAAGTCTGCCCGGACGGCATCGGAGCCGACACGGTTATCGAATCAGCCTTGCGGGTCCGCCCCAATCGATGTGTGCACGTTGGCTTGCCGAAAAGGCTGCCCTCATGTGGTCATTTGTCAGCGGGCAGTTCGACACGACGGAGCAGAACGCGCAGCGAAGTTCGAATGATCTGAGATTGTTTCAGCCCGGTAAGTTCCGTAAGTCGTTGCAATATCTTGCGATCCGCCTGCGTCAGCCGGATCGTGGTCTTCTCCAACTCGGGTAGATGTCGCACGACATAAGGTAGTGAAGCAATCGAGATACCATTTCTGTATGGCGAGTGTATGGCGGGTTTCGCAAATCAGGACAAATGTCGATTATCGTGAGCCAACTTGTAAAGACAGAAGCGGTCTCCATCGGGGCCGGGAATCACGATGAGTTCCCTCGCAGGAGTGCAGATTGTTCTCAGAATTTGGCCGAAGCCGTTTCCACCTCGCGGTTGTGTTCCTGTGCATCATCTGCTCGTTGATGTCCTCCACTGCAGTCGCTCAGCGGAGTTTCAGTTCCACTGCCGACACCACTCTCCCGGATGCACCTCAACCTGAACGGATTCCCAGTTCTGCAGCTGATGGCCCACAGCAAGCAGCCGGAAGCATTACCGGCACAGTTTTAGACACGAATCACAACGCCCTCAAAGGTGCGCGAGTGATGGTGGTCGGGCAATCGACTTCTGCCGTTAGAACTGCCGTCGCTGGTGACAACGGACAGTTCGCGTTCACTGCATTACCCCCCGATCTATATCAGCTGACGATAACTGCATCGGGAATGAACACCCACGCGCTCTCTCAGATTTCCTTGCACGGAGGCGAGACTCATCCTGTGTCCGTCACCTTATCGGTTTTCGGTGGTGTAACCAGCGTGACAGTGAGTGGGGACAAGGACGAAGCGGCCGAGCAGCAAGTGAAGATCGCCCTACAGCAACGCATTGTTGGCATAGTCCCGAATTTTTATAGCTCTTATGATTGGAATGCTCCCTCGTTAGGGGCAAAACAGAAACTCGACCTGAGCTTCCGATCAATCATCGATCCATTTTCATTCGTCACGACAGCAGGAGTGGCAGGTGTGCAGCAATATAGAAATACTCACGCTGCATATGGTGGCGGCCTGGAGGGATACGGCCAACGATACGGGGCTGCTTGGGCCAATCACGCCACAAGCACGTTGCTGAGCAGAGGAGTTTACCCCGCCATATTCCATCAAGACCCCCGCTACTTCTACAAGGGGAACGGGACCATCCGGTCGCGTATGTTGTATGCGACTTCAGCCTCGGTAGTCGCACGCGGAGATGATGGGCGGTGGGAACCAAATTACTCGCATGTGCTCGGCACTTTCTCGGCTGCCGGAATCGCTACCCTGTACTATCCGGATTCCGATCGCGGCGCTTCGCGGGTGTTGTTCAGCGGTTTGGCGGGTATGGGCACTAGTGCTGTCTCGAACTTGCTTCGCGAATTCGTGTTCAAGAGACTCACTACCCATGTCCCCAAAGACCAAAACGGCAAACCATTAGAATAGGCCGCAAAGCTTGGAGCGGTGGCAAGCCAACCTCGGTGCCAAATGCAAGGCGTAGGTGGGCAGCCTCAAGGGAAGACGATATTCCGCGATCGGGGAATCTTCGATATTGAGGCGCACCGACCTACTGCCAAGTTTCAGGTGCCGGGCGCTAGCGGCGGCTAAACTCACACCTTTGACTGGTTTTTCCCACCACGTGCGGTTATAAACATAGCTCGTCAACGCCACGTCCTGGGGCAAATTGCCTTAAAAGAGCGAACAAATTTACTCCATGTAGGGTTTCGGCAGGCGTCCAACAAGTCGCATGCTTGTGCTATAGCGAAGATGCGTCTTGCAACGCTTTTACGTTTTCTGGCGTAGGAAGAGGTGCTCCATGAATTCACCAATTATGGGTAGGGAGGCGCAGAACTCGGGCTTGAATTCGGCGCTGGTTTTTATCCGCCTCGCCGGCTCTCTCCCGTTTCTCTATCACGGCAGTGCCATTCTGTTCGGGGCATTTGGAGGCCCCGGACCGCGCGCTTTCGCGGCCTACATGCATGCGCCGGCAATAGTTGGTTATCTGGTTGGGCTGGCGCAATTCTGCGGCGGATTGGCCATCCTGCTCGGTCTGTTCAGTCGCATCGGCGCGGCGTGCATTTTCATCGTTATGGCCGGAGCCGTTGTGATGGTGCACTTACCGAAGGGGTTCGATGTTTCCAAGGGTGGGATGGAGTTCGCGCTAAGCGAACTATTCATCGCAATTGCCATCGTGATTCTCGGGCCGGGTAAATATGCGCTGGGGTCACGATTGCCGCATCCGTTCCACAAACTCTAGACGAAGCCCGTCTTGTGCTGCTCTGTGGCGAAATCATTTGTACGCGCTTCAGTTTGCAGTTGGTTGGTTAGTTGTTGAAGTAACTGAGGAGAGGAATCATCTATGGCAACGGAAGGAGCGAGCAAATCCCCTGCAACCGCGAGCGCCCATGAAAAGCCGCTGAGCGAGGCGATCCGCGAGCGGCGCGCGACCCCACATTTCGATTCGACCCCGATTCCCGATGAAGACCTGAAGCAGATCGTCTGGGCCGGCTTGGAAGCCCCCAGTGGCTATAACCTTCAGCCGTGGCGGTTCGTGGTTGTCCGTGATCCCGAGATGCGCAAACGCCTGCGAGAGGCCGCGATGGGGCAGCCGAAGGTGGAAGAGGCGCCAGTCGTCATCGTTGCCTGCGGAGACCCGCTCGGCTGGCACAACGAGGACCTTGAAGCCATGCTGCAAATGGGCAAGGAACACGGGCACTCGGCCGCTGGGCACGAAGGCGTACGCAACGCGGTCCATGGGTTGCTCGGAGGAAAGGGTGGCGAAGCCGCCGGCATTAGCGGCAACACCCACGTGTGGGTCAACCGGCAGGTGATGATCGCCTTTACCACCCTGATGTGGATGGCCGAGTGCCTCGGGTACGACACCGCGCCGATGGAAGGTTTCTTCGAAGATAAAGTCAAGCAGGTCCTGAATATTCCCAACGAAGTCCGGGTGGTGGCGCTGCTGGCCATCGGCAAGCGCAAGGGCAACGACAAGCTGTACGGCGGGCGCTTCGATTCCACGAAGCTGGTCTTCGAGAACCACTGGGGCAAGGAGTAGTTGTCGGCTAGTGGCCCACGTTAGAAATCCGTGCCCCACAGCCTGCCCTGAGCTTAGTCGAAGGGTTCGGCCATCATTTGGCCTAACGTGGGCCCTCGCGACGAGTCATCCGCGCGGCTCACGATCCACATCCTTATCACACGCATCCGGACCGGTGGCCCACATCTCCCGTGGCCCATATCTGCCTTCCTTTGGCAGATGTGGGGCCTTTGCCCTCCGCAACAACCCGCTCTGCCTTCCCGTCGCTTCACCGCGGCCTCTTAACTTGCTGCTTCCTCCCACTCCCCATAAACTGGAGAGTTTGCATACCGGCACGGCTAAAGCCGTGCCCTTTCAAAGAAAAGACCGGAGCGGAGGCGATCCTAATGGCAACCATGACACAGCCGACCAGCGCGGCAACCCAGAGCGGCAAGCCGAACGTCTACAAGAACTTCATCAACGGCGAGTGGATGGAGTCGCACACCGGGCGGACGTTTGAGAACCTCAATCCGGCGGACACGCGCGATGTGGTGGGCGTGTTTCAGCGGTCGGACGCCGAGGACGTGAATCGCGCCATCGACGCGGCCAGTGAGGCCTACAAGAAGTGGCGGCTGGTGCCGGCTCCGCGGCGCGCCGAGATGCTGTACAAGGCGTCGGAGGCGCTGATTGCGCGCAAGGAAGAGTATGCGCAACTGATGACGCGCGAAATGGGCAAGGTCATCAAAGAGACGCGCGGCGACGTGCAGGAAGCCATCGACTGCGGCTACTACACGGCGGGCGAGGGGCGACGGCTGTTTGGGCCGACGGTTCCGTCGGAGCTGCCCAACAAGTTTGCCATGGCGGTGCGGCAGCCGCTGGGTGTGTGCGCGATGATCACGCCGTGGAACTTCCCGATGGCGATTCCGTCGTGGAAGCTGTTTCCGGCGCTGGTGGCGGGGAATACGGCGGTGATCAAGCCGGCGCAGGACACGCCGCTGTCGACGTTTAACTTCGTGCAGGCCCTCGTGGACGGCGGGATTCCGGCGGGCGTGGTGAACATCGTGAGCGGCTTCGGCTCGGAAGTTGGCACTCCGATGACGCAGCACAAGGCGGTCCGGGCGGTGTCGCTGACGGGCTCGACCGCGGTTGGGCGCGTGGTTGGGCAAGAAGCGGCGAAGACCTTTAAGCACTGCTCGCTGGAGTTGGGCGGGAAGAATCCGATGATTGTGCTGGACGATGCCAACCTGGAGCTGGCGCTGGAAGGCGCACTGTGGGGCGCGTTTGGCACCACCGGTCAGCGGTGCACGGCGACCAGCCGCATCATTGTGCAGAAGGGCGTGTACCGGAAGTTCGTGGACGAGCTGGTGGCGCGCGCGCAGAAGCTAAAGGTCGGCAACGGACTGGATGAAAGTGTAGAAATGGGGCCCGCGGTGAATGAGTCGCAGATGAAGACCGATTTGAGCTACATCGAGATCGGCAAGGGCGAAGGCGCGAAGATGCTGTGCGGCGGGCATCGGCTGGAAGGCGGCGCGTGGGAGCATGGCTGGTTCGTGGCTCCGACGGTGTTTGCGGATGTCGACCCGAAGATGCGGATTGCGCAGGAAGAAATTTTTGGGCCGGTGGTGTCGGTGATTCCGTGCGACGGGCTGGAGAACGCCATCGACATTGCGAATGATATTGAGTACGGGCTGTCGTCGTCGATCTACACGAAAGATGTGAACAAGGCGTTCACGGCGATGCGCGATCTGTATGCGGGCATCACGTACATTAACGCTCCGACGATTGGCGCGGAAGTGCACTTGCCGTTCGGCGGAACGAAGGCCACAGGGAACGGGCATCGCGAGGGCGGCATCGGCGCGATCGACTTCTACACCGAGTGGAAGTCGGTGTACATCGACTACTCCGACAAGCTGCAGAAGGCACAGATTGACAGAGTCGACTAGCAATTAGCACTTCGCAAGAACAGAGGGCGCGAGAAATTCGCGCCCTGATTCTTTTTGCAAATCGTTTACGCCGCTGGTTCAGATTTTTGGGCGCGCTTGAGTTCGTCGGCTAACAGAATCGCCTCGCCGATTTCCTTCATTGTCTTGCGGCGGCTGCGCGCCTGCTTCTTGATGATGCTGTAAGCCTCGTCCTCGCTCACGCCGAATTCCGCCTGCACGATTCCCTTGGCGCGCTCGATGATCTTGCGCACCGCCAGTTTGTCGGAAAGCTCGGCGATTTCGTTCTCGAGGCGAGCGAGTTCGATGCCGGCTCCGACGAGATGTCCAATGGTTGTGATGGACTTGATCTCGCGCGAGGTGAAGTTGTGCGGCTCCTTGTGCTGCACGTTGATGACTCCGACAACGCGTGCGCGAGAGATGACTGGAATCGACAGGAACGACTCGTACTCGTCTTCGGGCAACTCCGGCATGACTTTGAAGCGCGGGTCGCGGCGAGCGTCGCGGGCAAGAACGACCGGTTCACGATGCTCGGCGACCCATCCGGTGATGCCTTCCCCGACGGAGATCTTGAGCGTGTCGATGACTTCGGGGTGCGGCACTTTGGAGGCGCGCAGGACGAGCGCGTCGCCTTCGAGCACGTAGATAAAACAGGAGTCGCAACTGACGAACTCGGTAACGAGCTCGACGATCTGGTCGAGCGTTTCGTGCAGAGGATCGGCAGCGGCGATACGACTACTAACACGATGCAGCAATTCGAGAGTAGGACTGGGTTCAACTAAGTTCATCGTATCTCCATCCTACCGGGGACCTGGGAGGTTTCGAATCGATTGTTGCTATGCGGCGAATTGCGATTATTTATGAATGACGATTGAAGCGAATGTCTCAATTGCAATCCACGAGAGAATGAATTCCCTCATTGGCTAAAGCCCCCACTGTGATGCGCTGTCTACGGCACGGCTGAAGCCGTGCCCCTTCGAAGACAATCGCTGCGTCACCGTTGGTCGGTAAAAACGGGGACGGCCACCGGTGGGTGGTGCGGACGTCCCCAGGCAAAAAACCTACTTCGACCCCGCCGGATTTGTGGGAGCGGGCGCGGCCTTCGCGATGGCGGTCTTCTCGGCCGGAGCCGGGAAGTAGACGGCGACCTGGGAGCCGGCAAAGCAGATGGATTGAACATTCCATTGACCGGCCGAGCGTGCGATGGTCACGGTGGACTTTTCGCACGCGGCGTAGGCGTCGGTGCTCACCGGCAGGACGAACATGCTGCGAGTGGTGCCAGTCTCGGAAACGACCATCGCCTTGGCGAGGCCGTCGAGAGCAAGCGTTACGGTGTATTGGCCGGCAGGCAGAATGGTTTCGCCGAGAAAAGTGTCGTGCGGCAAGGTGAACTTCGCCTTGGCGTCTTGCGCGTTTGCGATCAAAGTCATGGTGGCGGCCAACAGAGCGAGCGAAAGCAAAGTCTTGGTGAATCTCATCGTCTTCGTCTCCAATTCAAAAATGCGAGTGCCGGATGCAGGCAGATGATGGACAGCTGCGCGCGTGACTTTCCGGTAACTCGTGGGTTGGGCCGGAAGCTTTGTCGCCGCAGTGCTGCTCAACGAGGAGAGCCAGGGCGAAGATGCAAAGCCTACCGAAGCCGTAAGAGCCAGAAGTACAACCGGTATCTGACTCGCTGGTACAGATCAGCTTGGATTGGAAGCGAATGCGCTACGAGGAGCATTCACTGAGGAGAGAGTAGCGAGGAATCCCGCGAAAGGCCAATACAAAATCGTTATGGTATCGATAAGGGCGAAGTGCACGGAGTTATGAGCTATTCATGAATCTTGCGGCAGTAGATTAGCATCGCCCTCATGGTTTTGTGTGGCTCTGAGGCGGTGGTTCATAATGGATGGTTTGTGAAGCCCGGTGTTTTACGAACTGATTCGTGGCACGGCTAAAGCCGTGCCCTTTCAAAGCCTAAAGGAAGTCATTATGCCCACGAAAACCTTGACTGAAGTTCAGCCGGCGAGCCGCATGGCCAACGTGCGCTATGCCATTCGCGATTTGGCCGTCGTGGCCGATGCGGTCGCGCGCGAAGGGCACAAGATCCTCTACCTGAACATCGGCGATCCGTGTAAGTTCGACTTCCCTACTCCGCCGCACATGATTGAAGCGGTACACAAGGCAATGCTCGACGGGCACAACAGCTACGGCGAGTCGCTGGGCATCAAGCCGGCGGTGGACGCGATCCGGCACCAGGCAGAATCGAACGGCTTCAAGGACATACAGAGCATTTTTGTTGGCTACGGCAGTGGCGAGGTGATCGATAGCTGCCTGACAGCGCTGGTGAATCCTGGGGAGAACGTGCTGACGCCGAGTCCGGAGTATCCGCTGTACGGCGCGGTGCTGGCGAAGCTGCACGCGGTGCCGAATGCGTACGACCTGGATGAGTCGAATGGCTGGGAGCCGGACATTGACGACATCCAGAGCAAGGTCAACGAGAAGACGCGGGCACTGCTGCTAATCAATCCCAGCAACCCGACGGGCGCAGTGTATGCAAAGCGGACCCTGGAACAATTGCTGGAGATTGCGCGCGAGAACAACCTGGTGATTCTCGCGGATGAGATTTACGACAAGTTGATTTACGAGCCGGGCGCGAAACACATCTCGATCGCGACGATGGCGCAGGACGTGCCGATCATCACGTTCAACGGCCTGTCGAAGGCCTACCTGGTGCCGGGATGGCGCATTGGGTGGGCGATTGCGACCGGGCCGCGTGAGGTATTGCACAACTATCTGGAAGGCGTGCATCGGCTGCTGCGGGCGCGGTTGTCGGCTCCACATCCGTTTCAGCACGCGATCAAGCCGGCGTTAGAAGGACCGCAGGACCATATTCCGGTGATGCTGGAAAAGCTGCATCGGCGGGCGCACATCACGGAAAACTGGGCGAAGCGGACGCCGCGGGTAAGCCTGGTGAAGCCGAAGGGCGCATTCTATGCACATCCGTCGCTGGACATTCCCGAGGATGATTTGACGTTCGTGACTGACTTGCTGAAGCAGAAGTATGTGCTGGTGGTGCACGGGTCGGGCTTTGGACAGAAGCTGGGAACGAAGCACATGCGGATCGTGTTCTTGCCACAGGAGGATGTGCTGGAGGCGGCGTATGGGAAGATCAGCGAGTTTATGGCGGAAAGATACAAGTAGGCAGTAGCTGGTCGCCAGTTACGAACAAAGGCAAACGCGGATGGACGCGGATTGCGCGGACGGATCGAGTACCCTCAGGGGCTGAAGCCCAAGAATTTCGACGACGCATTACGGCACGGCCAAAGCCGTGCCCCTTCAAAGAACCAATGTTGAAATACACTCTAGGGACCTGTTGCTCGTGACTGGCGTCTGGCCTCTGGCGACTACTACTGACATGGTTGATATTCACTGCCACATACTGCCGGGGATTGACGACGGTTCCGATACATGGGACACAACGGCGCAGATGTGCAAAATGGCGGTACTGGACGGAATCACGCACATCGTCGCGACACCGCATTGCAATGGCAGTTATGAATATGATCGCGCGCACTTTACCGACATGCTGGCGACGCTGAGCGAGGTGGCGGAAGGGCGGCTGACATTCACCATCGGCTGTGATTTTCACATGTCGCCGCGCAATATCGAGGCGGCCATGGACGACCCGCGGCCCTTCGCCATCGGCGAGACAAAGTACCTGATGGTCGAATTCGAGCACCAGGGTATTCCGTCGAACGCCAGCGAGTTACTGCGAATGCTGCTGAGCCGTGGGATGGTGCCGATTATCACGCACCCTGAGCGCAACGGGTACCTGATGAAAGAGCTTGGGACGGTGCAGAAGTTCGTCGAGATGGGATGCCTGACGCAGATCACGGCCAACGCGTTGACAGGCTTCTGGGGACCGAAATCGAAGAAGGCGGCGGAGAAGTTGATTAGGAAGAAGGCGGTACACATCGTCGCGACCGATGCGCATGATTTAACAATGCGTCCGCCGGTGTTATCCGGCGCCCGGCAGGTGGTGGCGAAGCTAGCGGGTCCCAAAGCGGCTGAAGCTCTGTTTACAGAGAACCCGTCAGCGGTTGTGGCGGGGCGGGCCATTTCCAAGTAACTGATTGTTTAACAACGCTTTATCTTTGTTTCGAAGTGGTATGTACGCAATTCTGTACGCGTACGTTATAATGTACATATGGCCATTGAAAAGACGGTGTCGGTAACCTCGGCCCGGAGTCAGTTGTTGAAACTGACCAAGCAAGTTGCGCGGCACATGGACCGCTACGTTCTAACCAACAAGGGCAAGGCGGAAGCTGTGGTGATGAGCGTGGGCGAGTACAGGTCGTTACGCGCAGCGGCGGAGTTGCTGGCGCACCCCGACGTGCTGGCGGAAACGTTGCATGGTTTTGACGAGATCGATCGCGGGAAAGGGCTCGGATTCGACCGAGCCTTTGGCGAGAATGCCGAACCTCAAGCGGCATCGGCAGCAGAGTGAGCCGGCGGGAACTGGTTGTAGCGCCGAGTGCAGTGGAAGGTATGTCGAAGGCGCGCGTCTCGCCCGAGGAACGGCTCGCGATTTCCAACCTGCTCAAGGACCTTT
>Ga0335070_10010641_pt1 | contig 10753 bp, 14 predicted proteins | sample Lox_Sample_13_FD_206722 | JGI IMG/M metagenome (GOLD analysis project Ga0335070, IMG submission 206722) | Soil microbial communities from Loxahatchee National Wildlife Refuge, Florida, United States - Lox_Sample_1.3 | ecosystem: Environmental > Terrestrial > Soil > Wetlands | place: USA...
TAAAAGTATAGATTTTGCTCCGTGGGGAGCAAATGTTTCTTATTGCGAGCACCAGCCATGTCAAGAGTTCTCATTCATCCTGCTACCTACAAAAATTTGCGTCAGGCGTTAGACCGGAGCTTTGACCTCTTCCCCTTGGAATTTCGGGGGAAAAGGGTCTTGATAAAACCGAACGTGCTTCGTGCCTCTGGAGCGGAAGAAGGCATCGTTACCCACCCGGCAATGGTTCGGGCCGTGGTAGAAAAGGTGGAGACAATGGGGCCGGCCTCCCTTGTTGTGGGTGACAACCCGGGTGTTTTCTGTTATGGGGCTAATGAGGAGACCTTCAAGAAAACAGGTTTGATGGAGGCAGCCAAAGGTTATTACCAGAATATAGGGTACGATTCTGAGAAAGTCGATTTCAATCCCGATTTCACGCCCACGGTGAGCATCTCCCGGGCGGTCCTTGAGGCGGATATCGTCATCAGCCTGCCGAAGTTCAAGACCCACGGTTTGACCATCATCACCGGAGCAATCAAAAACAGTTATGGTATTTTGCCCGGTGCCCAGAAAGCCAGGCTGCACAAGGCAGCAGGAAGCATGGAACGGTTTCATGAAATGTTGGTTGATGTGTTCCGGCTCCGGGTTCCGGATCTCTTCCTTATGGATGCCGTGGTCGGCATGGAAGGGAATGGTCCGGCTTCACCAGACCTGCGAGAAATCGGCCTGATCCTTGCTTCCGACAACGGTGTGGCCTTGGATGCCGTCATGGCAACCATGGTAGGATGCGAACCAGGCCGACTGCGATTCCTTCAGAAGGCCAAGCACGCGGGTTTGGGAGACTACGACCTGAGCACGATTGAAATCATCGGAGAGTTGAAGCAACTGTCCGATTTCAAACTTCCTCCTTTAGGTGGTGAGGCAATTCTGGGCAATAGAACCGCGCAAGAAAGACTCCACAGCCGGACGATTCTGCGGCCGCAGGCCGATCCGGAGCTGTGCACGGCTTGCGGCACCTGCGTGGACCAGTGTCCGGTAGAGGCTCTGTCCCTGAGCGATCGTCTTCCCCGAGTCGACCCTGTGACCTGCATCGTCTGTTTTTGCTGCCAGGAAATCTGTCCCGAAAAAGCCATTACCCTGAGATAAATTGTGGTCAGGCGCATTCCTATCGCCCTCCTTAGCAAACCCCTCGTTTGAAGATCCTCGATTAGAATAACTCGTATCACCTTGAATCCTGGAAAGTGATTATTATTCTTTAAGTAGGAGGGTTTTGAATATGGACAAAATGATGAGTTGCAAAGATACTGGTTATGAGTGCGCTTTTACGGCCTGCGCGGGGACCGAAACAGAACTTTTTCAAAAGGTCCTTGACCACGCACACACCGTTCACCGGATGCAAGAATTTTCGCCAAGCTTTTATAATAAGGTGCGAGCTTCCATTCGAGAGGGATACTGCGATTTGGAGGATGAGCTTTGCAGACATGGAGAGTGCTAACTGCTCAGGAGGGTGAAAAATGCGTTATTCCCTTTGTTAGCAGTAAAGGAGATTATTATGCCAACCGTAGTGCATTTTGAGATTCCTGCGGACAATGTCGTGAGGGCAAAATCTTTCTACTCAAAGCTTTTCGGCTGGGAGATTAAGGAAATACCCGGCATGGATTACTGGATTATTACCACGGGCGGAGAAAAGTCCGTGGGTGGCGGTCTGATGAAAAGGCAGAATCCGGGACAGCCAATTATAAATTATGTGGATGTCCCCTCGGTAGATAAGTATGCTGCTGAGATTGAGAAGCTGGGAGGAAAAATCATTTTCCCCAAAACCGCAATTCCGGAAATGGGATATTTTGCCATATGCCTGGATACGGAGAAGAATACTTTTGGCATCTGGGAAGAAAACAAAAACGCGAAGTAGGACCCTTCCCGAGAATGAAGGCCAGCGCGGAAAGTTGGCTTTCTTTTTTACTAACCCGATAGTCATTTCCGTAAGTTCAGCCGGCTCGTAAGAAACGAGTGAGCGCCTATTTCGCCATCTGACCATCTGTCCAATAGGGTTGTTGGCCAAAGTATCTGTAAATCTCTGCCTCCCGTTGGCGATTCATCAAGTCGTTTTTGGCAAACCTTGGAGCAGATTTAAATGTCTCACAGGTGATATCAGTTACGACCATAGGGTGCTTTGCGTTCCGCTCGTAAACCAACGCCTTGAAGGGCACAGCCACAGAATTCTCGCCGATCAGTCTCCAATTAAATCTCGAGTATCCAACAATCGCGAAGATGACATGACCGTCCGGGTCAAATACAAAGTCCTGGACTTTTCCCAGGTATTTTCCTTCGTGATTCGTTACCCACAATCCGATAATTTCGCTAGCCTGATAAGACCTGTCCCAGCCCATCGAATTGGATTCGGAAGCGTTTACAAGAGCGACCAGAAGACCCAATGTTAGAACGGATAACACCGCAATCAGATTTAAGACTTTTTTCATTTTACTCTCTCTTTTCCCGACAACTTATTAGGCTCTAATATTAATTTAATCACTGAGGCTGACAGATTCCATCCAAAACGAACACTCGCGTCGTCGTTGCCAAGTTCTGCCCCCCGACGTGAGTCCTTCCCAAGAGAGCGTGGTCCTTAAATTTTTTCCCTTAAGGCAACATTTGAAGATATAATGTTCGAACGGTAAGGAAAAGAAGGGAGGCAAAAATGACCAAAGCAATGATGAAGCAAATTGAGAAAATGGCCCGGGCCCACGGCATGGAAGACTTCAAATGGATGGACCCAAAGACAATCATCCCTCGTCATTGGGTGAGGCAAAAATGCATTTACGGTTGCCCGCGTTACGGCCAGAAGGCTTGCTGCCCGCCGGAAGTTCCCTCGGTGGCTGAATGCGGAGCATTTTTTACGGAGTACCGTTCCGGCCTCTTCTACCACATCGTAAAAGCATTTGGTGATCCGAAGGAACGATTCCAATGGGCGCGAGAAGTGAACAAATGGGCGCTTGCCCTGGAGAGAGAGGTTTTCCTCTCCGGATTTTACAAGGCCTTTGCCTTTACGGCGGCCCCGTGCAATCTGTGCCAAGAGTGCAAGAGCAGCAAGGGTGAATGCCGGAACCCCCTGGTGTCGCGACCTACGCTGGAAGCCTTCGGGGTGGATGTTTATGCCATGGCCCGGAAGATGGGTTACGCGATTCAGGTTGTGAAGGGATATAAAGAAGTGACGAACCGCTTTGGACTTTTACTGGTGGAGTAAGGAGGTAACCTCTGAAAACTTACCAAGACCCATTTGGTCTCCAAGCCAAATGGGTCTTTTTCCTTTTCTTACCTTTGAACTAGTTTTTCGCATTCCGCAACCCAATTTTTGAGATGTCTCTGTATCTCCCATCTCCTTATCACCTCCTCCTCTGGAATCTTGAAACAAAATTTTTATTAAATTATGATAGATTCTAACATCATGGGCTTGAATGAAACGGAGGAAATACCCAAATTCCTATCAGGAGGGAAAGATGAAAAGAGGATTGTTCGTCGTAAGCTTTGTTTTGTCCATTCTTGTCCTGACTGCACTCTCCGGTTGCGGCTATAACACAATGCAGAAGAATGAGGAGGCGGTCAAAGCGGCATGGGGAGACGTTGAAGCCGCTTATCAGCGGAGAAACGACCTCATCCCCAATCTCGTCGAGGTCGTAAAGGCGTATGCGAAGCACGAAAGGGAAACCCTCACAGCGGTTACCGAGGCAAGGGCGAAGGTAGGAGCGATGCAGGTCCCTAAAAATATCATCGATGATCCCAAGGCCTTCTCACAATTTCAGGAGGCCCAGGCTGGGATGAACAGTGCCCTTTCGCGATTGATGCTCGTCGTCGAGCGCTATCCTGACCTCAAGGCGAACCAGAACTTTCAGGACCTCCAGCACCAGTTGGAGGGAACGGAGAACAGGATCAACGTGGCACGGACCCGCTATAATAAAGCGGTCGAAGTCTTCAATACCTCTATCCGGGTGTTTCCGAACAGCCTGACCAACAGTTTGCTACTCCATCTTACTCTGAAAGAGCCCTTTAAAGCCGAGGCCGGCGCTGCAAAGGCGCCGCAGGTTAAATTCTGAAACGGAAACGCGAGGATTCGGGACGCGGAGATGAACAGACGCGGATGAGGAGATAGGGAGATAAGGTGATGGGGTGATAAGACAAATGAAAAAATCACTCCTTCTTCTGAAAACATGAAAAAACTTATTTCATTTTTTATTTTGTTGTTCTGTTGCCTGCCTGTTGCTGCCTACGGGCTTGATGTCCCGAGGCTCCAGGGCTATGTCAACGATTACGCAGGCATGATGAGTTCATCCGCAAAGTCAAAGATTGAAGGGGAACTGAAGGCGTTTGAGCAATCGGATTCAACTCAGCTCGTGATTCTGACCCTTCCCTCCCTGGAAGGGGAAAATATTGAAGAGTTCTCCATCAAAGTCGCAGAGGCCTGGAAGATTGGGCAACAGCAGAAGGACAACGGGATTCTCCTCATCGTCTCCAAGCAGGAAAGAAAGATCAGGATTGAGGTGGGCCGGGGCCTCGAAGGAAAGTTAACGGATTTGATGGCAGGCAGAATTATTGATCAGGTCATCAAACCGCGATTCAAACAGGGAGATTTTGACGCGGGTTTTATCGCGGGTGCCTCTGCATTGATTGCTGCAACACGAGGCGAGTTCAAAGCCGAGCAGAGGCCGATCCAACGCAGACAGAAAGGTTTTCCGCCTTTTCTGACCTTTCTCCTGTTTCTTGGTATCTTTGTCCTCATAGTTGGAAGTCTCTCGCGGATTGTCGGGGGAATCGCCGGGGGTGCCGGCCTTCCAGGCCTTGTTCATCTCACAGTCGCTCCCATCGGCATCCTCCCTATCGTTCTCCTAGGCCTCGTCGGTTTTGGGGCGGGTTTCTTCCTCCCGAGTCTCTTTTCCATGGGAGGACGAAGGGGTGGGTCCGGGCGGCATGATCGCGGCAGTGGTTTCTTCTACAGCCCATGGATGGGCGGTCACTCAATAGGAGGTGGTGGCTTTGGGGGTGGTGGAGGATACAGCGGCGGAGGGGGTTCGTTCGGCGGCGGCGGGGCCTCGGGTGATTGGTGATGAAGGTACATTCAAAGGCGGATGAATTTTTCAGTGCGGAAGAGAAGGAGAGACTGAAGGCCACCATCCAGGAGGTCGAATCCAAGACCATCGGTGAAATCGTTGTCATGGTGGTTGACCAAAGCGATCATTATTTCGAGGCAGAAGTCCTCGGCGGTGTCGTTCTCGGGAGCCTGTTGTCCTTGATCCTGTCTCTTCTTTTTTTCCACTCCTCCATCTGGTCTTATGTTCCCCTGAGTTTCGTACTCTTTTTCCCCTGCTGGGTACTTTTTAAAAGAGTGGACGTGTTGAAAAAACACTTTATCGGGATGAGAAGAAAAGAGGAAGCGGTCCGCCTGAGGGCCGAGAGAGTCTTTTTTGAAAAAGGCCTTTATAAGACGAAGAAGAATACAGGCGTGCTCTTCTTTCTCTCTCTCCTCGAAAGGAAAATCTGGGTGCTTGCCGATCGAGGCATCTATGAAAAGATGGATCAGGAAACCCTTAACCGATATGCAAATGAAGTTTCCAAGGGGGTTAGAGAGAGCCGGCCCTGCGAGGCCCTCTCCCAGGCCATCAAGGCAATAGGGATTTCACTTTCTCAGCATTTTCCGGTTACCTCTGATCATACCGACGAACTGCCCGACGACGTAATGACCGAAGAATAAAAACCCAGTGTGAGAAGAAATGAGAGAAGAATCAAGATTTAACATGGCAAACAGAATATGAAGATTCTTATCATACGGGATCGTGCTACGCCAGAACAAATCTGCGAAATGCTGGGCGAGCTTGAAACCTACATCAAACTGGGTGTCGATATTGAAAGGGGTATACTTGCCGGGGGAGGTGAATACCACGCCGATTGTGAGGAGGTCCTCTTGGAAGATGGGAGCCAACAAGAGGACATCTGGGGTGCCGACTGGTATCCTGAGTCCAAAACAGTGGGATTTGTGGCACTCATTAATATCCGCCCTCACCAAGGCAACCGTGGGATGGAAATCCAAGACCCCAATCTTCGGGAGAAGATCGAAACCATTGTACGCCGATGTTTAGAGGTGACATCCGCATGAGAGATCTAAAAAGGATGCGCGAACGTTTTATCCGGGATGGTGACGCCGTTCGAATGGGCAATCTGGCGTCTGATCTGCTTCGTCTCAGCAAGTGGATCCAGACGGGGCAAAACGATGAAGACATCGTTGATCTGATGCGACAGATTGCATGGCTTATGGAATGGACCGGAGATTTAGCTTCTGCTGAACTCGCTGATATGCAGCGTGAGATCTGCCGATGGCGACGCATCTGGCCTCTTGAAAAGGAGCGTCACATCCTGACACTTCGTACGGCCGAGATGTCGAACCGACTTCTGCAGTGGTCTGGGCTTCTTGGATAGACCGGGTCAAAGGTGAAACAACCCTCTTGAAATAGGAGGGAGAAATGAAAAGGGTATTCTTCGTTACATTAATCATTTTTTTGCTCCTGACGATCGAAGGCCAGGCTCAGAATTATTCTATTTTGACCGGCACTGTCACCCAAATTTCCTGGAGATGGCTGATTATAGAAAGTAATGATGGGAAGATTGTTCCGTTCAGGGTGGGATGGAAGACTGTTTATTCCGACCATTTCCCCTTTGTGGGAGACAAAGTGAAGGTGGAATACTTAATCGACCGTGGTGTGCACGTAGCTTATTCGGTCGCGACTCTGGGTACTGTAAAAGAAGAGGTAAAACCTCAGAAGAAGGTTGAGGAACGCCGGGTTCAGTCGCCTTCGAGTCCTCCGCAGGAAAGGTCGGGTTTTGTCGGAAAGTGGGAGGGTTTTTGGGATAACAAGGAGGAGTACCGTTTCAGTCTCACGATTACGAATGTCACTTCAGAAGTTGCAGATGTTAAATATGAATCGAAAGATGTGCAGTTTGTTGAGAAAGCAGAGGTTACTTCCGAAGAGAAACCGAAAATTGAGTGGATGGTCAATTCCATCGTGAAGCCGGAGGGTCCTTTCGCCTCCTCGACCGCTGTTGGGACAAAAGAATATTATGCCATTCTCTCAGAATCCATCCCGATTTATTTTTCGTTTGAAATTCGGAAAGACGGGACTCTCAAAGGAACTTTTGAATCGAACCGCACCAGTAAGCTGGGAACCTCAAGAACCGCCGCAATGAAAAGAGTGAATTGAATTAGTTTTTTCCATTCCGCAATCCCTGCCTGCCGGCAGGCAGGCGCACTCCGAGTTTTGAGATATCTCCTCAATGCTTCACTCCTTAAACAACCTCCATAAAGCCTTCGCCTCCAAACCAAACCATTTTTCTAAGAGTCTCTCGTACTCGCCAGACTCCTTCATCTTTACTAATGCTGAATTGATAAAGTCGAGCCATTCCTTGTCCCCTTTCCTAACTGCCAGGCCGTACCGGGCAGGGCGGAAGGGTTGCAAATTCGCCATTTTTAAACCCGGATTTTTCTGAAGGAGAGCAAAAAGCAGGACATAATCCTGCACAAACGCTTCCACACGATGCTCTTTCAAGGCCTGGAGCGCTTCGAAATTAAGTTCGAACTTGACGCGCTCTGCAGTTGGAACCAGTTCCTCGATGGCAATATTGCCTGTTGAGCCCGCGATGGTAGCAACTTTCTTTCCAGCTAAGTCTTCATATTTTGTAATCTTACTGTCCCCCCTGACCAGGATCGATTGACCGGTTACGAAATAGGGGATACTGAAATCGACTTCTGTCTTTCTTTGCTCTGTAATGGTCAAGGTAGCCACGATCACGTCAATATTCTCTGAAATTAAGAATGCAATCCGGTCCCCCGAAGTGACGGGTACAAACTGAACTGCCTCCTCATTGCCAAAGAGTTCCTTTGAAATGGCCTTGGCAATGTCAATGTCGAACCCTTTATTAACTCCCTTCTTATCCAAAAACCCAAGAGGGGGATAGTCGGTTTTTACTCCTGCAATCAGTTTGCCCCTTTTTTTGACGTCTTGAAGGGCGCCCGCAATTCCTTGTCCGGAACAGACCAGAGATACAAAGCAAAAGGCGAGCAACAGAAGCAGAGATGTACTCCTCTTCATAAATATTCTCCCCATCGTATAAAGCTGTGATTCAAGTCCACATTGTTATTATACTTTAAAAGCTGATCAAACTCCATCTCCTCGGCCCATTATGTTCTTATCTTTGAATTAGCTTTGTCCATTCCACAATCCCTGGCCCGTGTAGTGCGGAGCAAACTTCACTGGGCCGCATTCCGCATTCCGAATTTCGAATTTCGAATTTGAGATGGCCCAACGTCAAGCCCTGACCCCGTGTTCCCCCCAAAATTTTTGTTGTATTTTTATCTCTTTTTGATAAGATTCGGCGCACCCGGTTAAAAATCACTGATGAGCTTGACTCATAATCCAAGACCTAACACGGTATCCCATTAAAGATAGGGTGTCCCTAATTCGCTCCCAACACGGAGCACAGGCACGGCTATGTTGGTGATTTCCCAATCAAAAATTTCTTTCAAAAAAATTTTTCATTGACTTTTCTGCATAAACTCAATAACTCGCGGCCTACGTCCCGAGGATCGGGTCTCAATCCGGCGAACACCAGGATTGCCGCCACTCCCCAGAACAGGAAACTGACGCTATAAGGCCCGGCCATCTCCGGGAAACCAACCTTTAGCGACCAGAGGCCCGTGGGCCCCACCAGCAAAGGTCCCACCACCGATCCTATGGTGCCGCCGAGCACCACGTTGGAGATGGCGCGGCCCCGTTTATCTGGCAGGTGGACTTCTGCTGCGGCGAAGCGGCCCAGGTCAGCCGATGCCCTGGCAATGCCCATCAATGCCAACCCAACCAGGAATAACGGGAATGAGCGGCTGATGACAGCGCCACCTGCGATAATTGAGCCGATCACACCCACGGCCTGCCCCATGGCGAAACTCCGGCGCCTGCCGATTTGCTCCATGATGTACCCCCAGGCCAGCGCCGCGAAAGCCTGCCCCAGCACCCTCACGGATTCGGGCACTCCTGTTAGGGCCGGCTGGCCGCTTAACTCCGCACCAACCAGGGCGTTGACCGTGAACACGGCAATAAACCCGGCAGAGCTAAGGCTTTGGACCAGGAATAGAACAGATGTGATCTTCTTGGAAATGCGGTCATAGTCTTTCATATTACAATTTATTTTACTCTAATCGGAATTGTCAGGATTTGGATCAAAGCCGGTGGGATCATTCCCACTTATTTAGTACCAACCCGGTCAAGAGTTTCGGATAAAAGTAGGTGGATTTCGGTGGCATTCTCATTGAAGAAAAAGCAGATTTTTCGACATCTTCAACCCGTGTCGGATTCAGGAAAAAAGCTGCAGCAAACTCTCCCTTATTCACTTGTTCGAGGGCCTTTGCGATATCCATCTCATATCCGATTTCAGGGTTCATCAGGATCTTCTTGAATACCATTTCATGCAGGATGATGACATCGATTTCCTTCATGTTAGGATGGACTTCCGAGAGATTCCGTCCTCTATAAGTCAGAACATGCCACACCTTTTCTGGTCTTCTGAAGAAACCGAAAACATTCTTTCTGCCGAAGAGTCTTCTGCGGATGTCGAAATCATTTGCGGTCGTTTCGATCTCGAAATATTTGGAAAGCATGCCAAGGATATCCTTGGGAACTTCCCGGATGAGCCGGTGAGTCGGGAGTATGGTGATCCCCTCGTCCAGCATATTGGCGAGAAACATGAGGGTGTAACCATAGGGTTTCCTGTCCGAAGGAGAAGGCTTCTTTATTGACATTTCTCTCCAGTATTCAAACGAAGTCTCGTATCGGTGGTGTCCGTCGGCAATAAAGATAGACTTGTCCGCAAGTTCCTGTTTGATGATTTCTATTTCCTCGCTCTGATCGATCTGCCAGAGCCGATGCAGATTACCGAGGGTATCAGCAGCTTGGAGAAAGGGCCTTGTAAGGGCTATCCTCAAGAGAATCCTGGGTATTCCATTTGCCCGGCTTTTGTAGAGCGAGAAGATTGGGCTAGTGTTTGCCTCACAAGCCTTCAGGAGATTCAGCCTGTCCCGTTTTGGCCTGGAGTGTGTGCATTCATGCGGGTAAATGCTCCCTTTACCCAATTCTTCGAGTTTCACAAGGCACAGAAATCCAAGATTGCGCTTTCTTATCTCGTGAATCGTATAGGTAATCTCATAGGCAAAGAAAGAAGGTTGACTGCTGCGTATCAACACGCCGTCATTCATCCAGACATCGACGCATCTCTTTGCCCGTGTGTACTTATTTTCGGTTCCATTGTCTCCCAGTTCCTCTTTGCCGAAATCTATCCTCACGACGTTATGGGGGCTCTTCGCGTACAATTTTTCCTGCCATTCAGGCGTAATAATGTCATAAGGAGGAGCAAGAACATCCTCGATAGAAACCTTAGAAACATCATATAGTAGTCCCCTGAAGGGAATGATCTCTGCCATGAGTTTGGGGTTCTAATATACCGTTGAGTAAATGATTTTCTTAGTACCCTGTTAGCGTCTTAAAGAAAAATTTGGACTACTCTAGCATTAGGGAAAGGGAAAAGCAAGGAACAAACAGGCATTGAGAACAGGCATTGAGCTCCCCCATCAATAGGAAGGGAATAAAGAAGGAGAAGAAATTTTCTTAATTCCCAGTTCGCCCGAGCACGGGGAAGAAGATAGCAATGCGGTGGCTACATTTCAATTCCCAAGAAGGACGGC
>Ga0335070_10010642_pt1 | contig 10752 bp, 11 predicted proteins | sample Lox_Sample_13_FD_206722 | JGI IMG/M metagenome (GOLD analysis project Ga0335070, IMG submission 206722) | Soil microbial communities from Loxahatchee National Wildlife Refuge, Florida, United States - Lox_Sample_1.3 | ecosystem: Environmental > Terrestrial > Soil > Wetlands | place: USA...
CGCGCCATTCTGGACGATGCCGGGCTGCGGCGCATCCGCATCTTCGCCAGCGGCGGGCTGGATGAATACTGTTTGGAGGCGCTGTGCGCGGATGCCGCGCCGATCGACGGCTTCGGCGTCGGCACAAGCCTTACCACCTCGTCAGACGTTCCGGCGCTGGATTGCGCCTACAAGCTGCAGGAATACGCCGGAAAGCCCCGGCGCAAGCGCAGCGAGGGCAAGGCCACTTGGCCGGGGCGCAAGCAGGTGTACCGGCGCTATGCGGAAGACGGCACAATCGCGGGCGATGTGGTGGCCCTGCTTGATGAGCCAATGACAGGGGAGGCTCTGCTGCAGCCCGCCATCCGCGCCGGACGGCGTGTGGCGGGTCTGCCTGTGCTGGCCGAGGCCCGCGCCCGCGCGGCCAGCTCCCTTGCCCGGCTGCCCGCGCCGCTGCGGCGCTTGGAGCAGGCGGCGGTGCCGGTCGAGATCAGCCCCCGGCTGCGCGCCCTGGCGGCGCGGCTGGACCAGGATCTGGCGCCGTGAATAAGGCGCTTGCCACGAACAGCCAGGACGAGGTGGTCGGTTTTCTCTCCCGTCCGGAAAGCTACGGCCTGCACGGCGGCGCGGTGGAGAAGATCGAGACGCATTGCTCCATCGTGTTCCTTGCCGGGGAGCGCGCCTACAAGCTGAAGCGGGCGATCCGCTATTCGGCGCTCGACTACACCACGCTGGCGCAGCGCCAAGCCGCCTGCGCGGCGGAACTGGTGCTCAACCGGCGGACCGCGCCGGCGATCTATCTCGGCGTCAGCGCCATCTGCCGTGGCCCGGGTGGCGGCCTGGTGTTCGATGGGCCCGGCCCCGTGCTGGAGCCCGTGGTGGTCATGCGCCGCTTCGCGCAGACGGCGCTGCTCGACCATCTGCTGGAGCATGGCGGGCTGACGCCCGTGCTGATGCAGGCGCTGGGGCGGGCCATTGCGCAGTTGCACAATGCGGCCGAGCCGGTGCCGGCTTTCGGCGGCAGTGCTGCGATGCGGCGGGTGATTGCCGATAACGCGCGGGAGCTGGCCCGTGTCGCCACCGCTTTGGACGGCGCGGATGTTAGTGCGCTCACCACCCGAACGGCGCTGGCGCTGGATCTGGTCGCCGGGCTGCTCGACCGCCGGCGGGCCGAAGGAAAAGTCCGCCGGTGCCATGGCGATTTGCGGCTGGCGAATATCTGCCTGTGGGAGGGCGTGCCGACGCCGTTCGATGCCATCGAGTTCAGCGACGAGATCAGCTGCATCGACGTGCTGCACGACTTCGCCTTCCTGCTGATGGACTTGCTGGTGCATGACCGTGCCGACCTCGCCAATGCCGCGTTCGATGCGTATCTCGAACTGGCGCCGGAAACCGAGGGGCTGCGCGCGCTGCCCCTGTTTCTGGCCCTGCGCGCCGCGACACGTGCCTACGCGCTGGCGGGCAGCGCCAGCCGGCAGGCGAGCCCGGCGCAGGCCGCGCGCAAGATGGCGCTGGCGCGGCGGCACATTGCCGCTGGACTGGGTTTCCTCTCGCCGGAATGGCGAGGCTTGACGCGGATCAATGCGGAAATGCAGTGAATAGAGTTTCAGTCTCCCTTAAACCAAGGCTGAGAGGATCATGTCCGAATCTGGCCGTACGCTCCCGGTGCTCCTGCCGCCATTCTCGCGGGAGGGAACGCTTGGCCTCCCGGAGGGCAAGCCGCGCGGGATTGTGCTGTTCGCCCATGGCAGCGGCAGCAGCCATCGCAGCCCGCGCAACATGTTCGTGGCCGAGGCGCTGCGGGATGCGGGGCTGGCCTTCCTGCTGTTTGACCTGCTGACAGACGCGGAAGCCGAGGACCGTGCGAATGTGTTCGACATTTCGCTGCTTGCGTCGCGGTTGAACCAGGCCGCCACTTGGCTCGAGACCAAACTGCCCGGTTGGCCGATGCCGCTGGGCTATTTTGGCGCCAGCACGGGGGCGGCGGCGGCGCTGGTTGGCGCCGCGGCGCGGCGGGATGTGCGGGCCGTGGTCAGCCGGGGCGGGCGGCCGGATCTGGCGGGCGACGCGCTCGGCGCGGTGAAGGCCGCGACGTTGCTGATCGTTGGCGGTGACGACATCGAGGTGCTGTCGCTCAACCGCGCCGCCTCCCGCCGGATGCGCTGCGAGCGCCGCGTGGCGGTGGTGCCGGGGGCGACGCATCTGTTCGAGGAGCCGGGCACGCTGGAGCTAGTGGTAGAACTGGCGCGGGAGTGGTTTTTGCAACATCTCGGCCCGGCGGGGGCGTGACATGCTGTTCACCGACCGCGCCGATGCAGGCAAGAAACTCGCTAGGCGGCTGCTCCAGTTGAAGGACAAGAAGCCCGTGGTGCTGGCCCTGCCGCGCGGCGGCGTGCCGGTGGCGTTCGAGGTGGCCAAGGCGCTCGGCGCGCCCCTGGACTTAGTGCTGGTGCGCAAGATCGGCGTGCCGTTCCAGGAGGAATACGCGCTCGGCGCCATTGCCGATGGCGGGGAGCCGGAACTCGTCATCGACGAAAACATCCGCCGCAGCCTGAATATCCCGGAAGACTACGTCGAGCGGGCAAAAGCCGAAGCTCTGGAAGAGATCGAGCGCCGCCGCCGCGTGTATCTAGGCAAGCGGGCGCCGGTTGAAGTCGCCGGGCATACGGCCATTATCGTCGATGACGGCATCGCCACGGGCGCCACCATGCGCGCGGCGCTGCGCGCGGTGCGGCGGCGGGACCCAGCGTGGCTGGTGCTGGCGGTGCCGGTGGCCCCGCCGGAATCGCTGCGGCGGCTGGCGGAAGAGGCGGATGAGACAATCTGCCTGCACCAGCCGGAATATTTCGCTGCCGTTGGGCAGTTCTACCAGGATTTCGGGCAGACCCAGGATGATGAGGTCATCGCTCTGCTGGCGCAGGCGGAGAGGAGCGCCCCATGAGTTCACATCCGCTCACCATTTTCGGCCTGGCCGGCAGCCGCGAGCTGATGGAAGCCGTCGCCGCCCGGCTGGAGGTGACGCCCGCTTTGCACGAGGAGCGGCATTTCGAGGATGGCGAGCATAAGGCAAGGCCGTTGCAGGATGTGCGCGGGCACGACGTGTTCGTGCTGCACAGCCTGCATGGCGATGACACGGAAACCAGCAACGACAAGCTTTGCCGCCTGCTGTTCTTCTGCGGCGCGCTGCGCGACGCAGGCGCGGCACGCGTCACCACCGTGGTGCCGTATCTCTGCTACGCCCGCAAGGACCGGCGGACGAAGCCCAACGACCCGATCACTACACGTTACGTTGCCGCGCTGTTCGAGGCGATGCGCGTGGATGGCATGATCGCCGTGGAGGTGCACAACTTGGCCGCGTTCGAGAACGCGTTCCGCTGCCCAGTCTGGCATATCGACACGATGCCGCTTTTCGCCGCGCATTTCGCGCCGCTGCTGCGCGAGGAGGAGATTGTCGCCGTCTCGCCCGATGCGGGCGGGGCCAAGCGCGCCGAGCAGTTCCGCCTGACGCTGGAGGGGCTGACCGGCCACGGCGTCGGCAGCGCGTACATGGAGAAATACCGTAGCGCCGGGGTGGTGAGCGGCGAACTGCTGGCCGGCGATGTGCGCGGCAAGGTTGCGGTCATCGTTGATGACCTCATCAGCACCGGCAACACTTTGGCGCGCGCCGCCAGGGCATGCCGGGAGGGCGGGGCGCTTCGGGTGTTCACCGCTGCGGCGCATGGCCTGTTCATCGGCGGCGCACCAGAGTTGTTTGGCGCGGCGGAGATCAGCGGCATTACCATTGCCAATACGGTGCCGCCGTTCCGCCTGCCTGCGAATGTTGCTGCGCAGCGCGTGACGATTATCGATGTCAGCGGCGCGATCGCGCAGGCCGTCATGGCCTGCCATGACGCTTTCTGAACCTGCGCTTGACTAAAAATTAACGCCGCTTCCGGGAGCTTGGGTGTAGGTTCCTAGCTTCGCCCAGGAGGCTCTTATGCAAGAGCAAATTCAAATCGCCTTCCGGGGGATGGACACGCCGATGGGGATCGAGGATTCGATTCGTGAACATGTGGACCATCTCGAAAGGTTCTTCAACCGGATTACCGCGTGCAAGGTTATGGTCGAGCCCGACCATAGACGTCACCACCATGGAAACCTGTACCATGTCCGTGTGGATCTGGTCGTGCCGGGGCGCGAGATCGTGGTGAAGCGCGTGCCTCCCGCGCATCATGAGAACGAAGATATTCATGTCGCGATCAAGGACGCTTTCGACGCCGCCAGGCGCGAGTTGCAGGATTACGTGAGGGAGATGCGCGGCGACACCAAGGCGCATGTCCCGACGGATGAGGGCGAGATCGTGCATCTGGTGCGGGACAAGGGCTACGGCTTCCTGCGCACGAGCGAGGGCAATGAGTTGTACCTGCACAAGAATGCTGTCGTCGGCGGCAGGTTCGAGGATCTGCACGTAGGCGACAAGGTGCGCTACGTGGCGGATGCCGGTGAAGGCGAAAAAGGGCCGCATGCCAGCACAGTCATTCCGCTATGACCACGGGGCAGGAGGTGCTGGAAGCGGTGCGTGCCGCGCTGCAGAGCGAGCCTCGGATTCACGCCAATGGCCATATCCATCTCGGCTTTACCAATGGCGAGCTGACGGTGGAGGGCGAGGTGGACCATATCGCCGGCAAGAAGCTGGCCCTGAAAGCGGCGGCGCGGATTCCGGGTGTGAGCCGGATCATCGACAAGCTGCGCGTCCATCCTTCCACGCCCATGGGTGATGGCGAAATCCTCGGCTTGGTGCGTGACGCCCTGGTGCAGGAAGTAGCACTTGCCTCTTGCGTGATTCGGGTCCGCGCCAAGGGACAGGTGGGAACGGTGCAGGCCCCGCCGGATGCGGATGGCGAGATCGAGGTCCGTGTTGATGATGGCGTGGTGACGCTGGCCGGCGACGTGCCTGGCCCTGGGGAGAAGCGCATCGCCGGCGTGCTGGCTTGGTGGGTGCCAGGCAGCCGCGATGTCATCAACGGCATCAGCGTGACGCCGCCGGAGCAGGATAGCGAGGCTGCGGTGACGGACGTGGTGCTGCAGGTTCTGGAGAAGGACCCGCTGATCAATGCCGAGAGTATCCAAGTGTACACGCGCGGGCGGACCGTGACGTTGACGGGCAGCGTGCCACACCCGGCGGAGCGCAAGCTTGCCGAGGACGATGCGTGGTATGTCTGCGGTGTTGACCAGGTCGTGAACCTGCTCGAAGTCCGCTAGTTCCTTCCGTACAGGCCGATCAGCTTTGCCTGCGCCAGCGCATTGGCGCAGGCGGCGGCGACGTGCCGGCAATGCGGGCGTGCGGGGACTGCCAGCTTCTCGACATCCAGCGCGTAAAGCATGAATTGATAATGGTGCGGCCGCCCATTATTCGGCGGGCATGGGCCGCCATATCCCATGTGGCCGAAATCATTGAGCCCCTGCGGCGGCGTGGCCTGGGTCGGCGGCCAGTTCTCGGGTAAGTCCCTGGTTGTGGCGGGGATGTCGTAAATCGCCCAATGATACCATGTGCCGTGCGGTGCGTCTGGATCACAGCAGACGAGCGCGAAGCTGCGCGTATGGGCGGGCGGGTGCGACCAGGAGAGCGGTGGTGAAACGTCGTCGCCATCGCAGGTGTAGCGTTCGGGTATCCATTCATAGGCCGTGAAGGCCGGGCTGATGAGTTGCATGACACTCTCCGCTGAAGTCTGGCCGTGATGAGCAGTCTACGAGCTTCTTTTCAATTTGGCGCTGCCGTACGCAGATCGCACGGTGTTTAAATTTGTGCAATGTTGCGGTAAATCAATGAAAGGGCCGCGGTGGGGTGCATTCTGGAAAGCGTTGCAGGGCACAAGAACGAAGCGAGGGAACCATGGCTGACGAACCCAACCTATCAATTCCGCTCGAAACCATCTGCTTCATTATTGGCAAGGCACGCGAATTTGACGCCAAGGATGAAGTATCGGAGCCAGATCCCGGTTCCAACCCGAGTGACGACGACATGCGCGCCGTGCTGGAGGATCACGAGGATGACCCGGTGACCATCGAGATTACCAGCGTCATCGACGATCTCAGCGAGGATGCGCAGATCGATCTGGTCACGCTGGCTTGGCTTGGCCGTGGCGATGGCGATCTCGACGGCTGGGGGGCGCTGCGTGCCGAGGCAGTGAATGCCTATAACGGCCGCACGGCGGAGTATCTGCTTGGCATGCCGCTGCTGGCCGATTATCTGGAAGAAGCGCTGTCGCAGTTTGGCCTGAATTGCGCGAGCGTTCAGGATTAGCGGCGAGCGAGTCGAGAACGGGCACGGGATGCAGATCAGCAACGCCGAGATTGCCGCCCAGCTCGAGAAGATCGCCGATCTGCTCGACATAGAGGGGGGTAATCCGTTCCGTGTCCGCGCCTATCGCCGGGCGGCGCGGCTGGTGGGTGAATTGCCGCGCAGCGTGGCGGAGATGCTGGCCGCTGGCGCGGACCTTGATGAATTGCCGGGAATAGGGCCGGACCTTGCCGGCAAGATTGCCACCCTCGCACAGGGTGGCGAGTTGCCGATGCTCAATGAACTGGAGCGTGAGGTGCCGCCCGGTATCGCGGCGTTGCTCGCGATCCCGGGGCTGGGGCCGAGGCGCGTCCACCAATTGCATGAGACGCTGGGCATCGACACGGTTGCGGCCCTGACCGAGGCCGCCAATGCGGGCAAACTGCGCACCGTGCCGAGCTTCGGCCACGGGCTGGAGGTGAAAATCCTGCGCGCACTTGCCTCGGGCGCGGGTGCGGCGCCGCGCACCAGCATTGCCGCTGCGGAGCAGATTGCCAAGGCGCTGCTGCAGGATTTGTGGCAGGCGGATGGGGTGCGGCAGGCCGAAATCGCGGGTAGCTACAGGCGCCGGCGGGAGACGGTTGGGGATATCGACATCGTGGTGGCGGCCGTGCCGAGCCAGCCGGTGATGAAGCGCCTGACCGGCTACGAGGCGGTGGCCGAGGTGGTGGAGCAGGGGCCGACCCGTGCCACCGTGCGGCTGCGCAGCGGTTTGCAGGTGGACCTGCGCGTCGTGCCGGAGCAGAGCTACGGCGCCGCGCTGCTCTATTTCACCGGCTCCAAGGCGCATAACATCGCGCTGCGCCAGATCGCGATCGAGCAGGGGCTGAAGCTCAACGAATATGGCCTGCACAAGGGGGTGCGCCAGATTGCCGGGCGCACGGAGGAGGACCTCTACGAGCGGCTGGGCCTTAGCTATATCCCGCCGGAATTGCGCGAGGACCAGGGCGAGATCGACGCCGCCCGGCATGGCCGCTTGCCGCATTTGGTGTCGGTGAAGGATATATGGGGCGATCTGCACATCCACACCGATGCGACCGATGGCCGGGCGAGCCTGCGCGAGATGGCCGCTTCGGCGCGTGCCAGAGGGTATGGCTATATCGCCATTACCGACCATAGCCGCAGGCTCGGCATTGCGCATGGGCTGGATGCCAAGCGTCTGGCGCGGCAGATGGACGAGATCGACCGTCTGAACGACGGGCTGAAGGGTTTCACCGTGCTGAAGGCGATCGAGGTGGACATTCTCGAAGATGGCACGCTGGACTTGCCGGATGCCATATTGAGCAAGCTGGATCTGGTGGTCGGCGCCATTCACTCGCGCTTCGACCTGCTCCAGCCGAAGCAGACAGAGCGCATCCTGCGCGCCATGGATAATCGCTATTTCAATATTCTAGCCCACCCCACCGGGCGGCTGATCAACCAGCGCCCGGCTTATGCCGTGGACATGGAGCGGGTGATGCGCGGTGCGCTGGAGCGCGGCTGTTTTCTGGAACTCAACGCCCAGCCGGACCGGCTGGACCTTAACGACGCGCATTGCCGCCTCGCCAAGTCATTGGGGCTGAAGGTGGCGATTTCCACCGATGCGCATGCCGAGCCGGAACTCGGCTTCATGCGCTTCGGCGTGGACCAGGCGCGCAGGGGCTGGCTGGAAGCGGCGGATGTGCTGAACACGCGCCCGCATGGCGAACTGCTGAGCCTGCTGCGCCAGCGCCGCTAGGAAGGCTTAATCGTCGTCGTGTCGATGATGGTGGCAATGCCATTGCCAGGGCGTCCATCCCTGTGGCGAACGCAGATCAATCGAAAATAAATTCAAGTCCCAGTTCCTGATCTTTGGACCAGCGCAGCCGCGCGCGGCTAAAGACGTCGCAGAATTCAATTGAAAAAAATTCCGGAACGGGATCGAGCGTGGTGAATGTTCTGACGCGAACGCCGGTCTCCGATAAATCAAGAATTTGGCAGCCAACTATACCCGGGGTTAAGCCGCCAAACGCAAGGCGGCCAGTTCTTTTCACGGGGGTGCGCTTTGCCCGTCGCTTTTCCGTATCCAAAAGCGCCTGCAACTCGCTCTGCAATAATTGTGTTTTATTTTCCATGTTCGTAATTTTTAGGTGAGTCTATACAGAAAAATCCAGTCAAATGTTGTTGATGGGCGGCGTGGCCCGGGGGGCAGCAGGGCGGCAGTCTTGAGGCTCCCTGAGCTTCCACTGCTGCCAGGGCCCCCGCCCGGCGGGTTCACCCCTTCTGGGCGTAGGCGTCCAGCCGGCGGAGGTAATCCTGCCGCGTGGCGTCGTCCAGAAACGCGCCGAGGAAGCTGTTGCGGGCCAGCGTGACCAGCTGCGCCCGGCTGAGCTGGCGGCCAAGCGCCACGGCCTTGAAATTCTCGCCGATATAGCCGCCGAAATAGGCGGGGTCGTCGGAGTTCACCGTCGCGCGCAGGCCCTTGGCGAGCATGGTGTCGATGGGGTGGGCGCCGATCTCCGGCACCACGCAAAGGCGGACATTAGAAAGCGGGCAGACTGTGAGCGTCATCTGCGTTGCAGCCAGGCGCTCGACCAGCGCTTCATCGTCCAGCGCGTGATTGCCATGGTCCAGCCGGTCAATATGCAGTGTGTCCAGCGCCTCCCAGACATAGGCGGCGGGGCCTTCCTCTCCGGCATGGGCGACGCGCTTCAGCCCCGCTTCCCCGGCGGCGGCAAAGACGCGGGCGAACTTGCCCGGCGGGTGGCCGCGCTCGGAGGAGTCGAGCCCCACCCCGGCGATGCGGTCCAGCCATGGCTCGGCCATGCGGAAGGTGGCGAAGGCGGCGTCCTCATCCAGATGGCGCAGGAAGCACAGGATGAGCTTCGAGGTGATCCCGTGGCGTGCCTGTGCTTCCGCCATGCCGCCTAGAATGCCCTCGGCCACCACGGCGAAGGGGATGCCCCGGTCCGTATGGGTTTGCGGGTCGAAGAAGATTTCCGCATGCAGCACGCCATCCGCCGCCGCGCGGTCGAAATAGGCAATTGTGAGGTCGCGGAAATCCTCTTCCCGAAGCAGCACCTGCGCGCCAGCATAATAGATGTTCAGAAAATCCTGCAGGTTGGAGAAGTTATAGGCCGCGCGGACTTCCTCCACCGTCTTGAAGGGCAGCTCAAGCTTGTTGCGCCGGGCCAGGGCGAACATCAGCTCGGGCTCCAGCGAGCCCTCGATATGCAGATGCAGCTCCGCCTTGGGCAGGCCAGTGATGAAGGTTTCAAGTTCCGTTCGCGCGTCCTGCAAGCCCATATCCTACTCCTCATCCATGCACGGTCTGCGGCATGGCTTTATCCGGGGTTGTATCGGACGGAAGGTCGTGAGGTTGCAAGAGGGGGCGCGCCTGTCTGAGCGAGGAGCGGCGCTGATGGCGTCCCTTTGCCGGGGGGCGGGAAGGCCGCGTGAACTTCACGCCGCGCTCTTGCAGGGCTGGTGGCAACGGGCCAGCCGCAGGAGCAGCACCGCAAGCCCCGGTTCCAGGACGCGCTTCGCCGCCTCTTGAGGTGTCATCCACAGGCTTTGCCGCTCCGCCTTCTCGGGCCAGTTCTTGGCCTCTTTCCTGACATGCAGGGCGAAGACCTCGACCACCGTCGGCTGGGCGGTTCCATCCGTCAGGCTCTTCCCGTACGTGTAGAAGCCGAGCGGTATGTTATCCGCGACTCCTCTGACGCCGGCTTCCTCGTAGGCTTCGAGCTCGGCCGCCGCGCGGGTGCTGCGTCCCCTGCCGATATTCCCCTTGGGGATCACCCAGCGCCGCGTCTCCCGCGAGGTGATGCGCAAAACCTGCAAAGCCGTCCGGTGCTAGCCGGTAGGGGATCACCGCGGATTGTCTGGCCACCTTGTTCATGTCGAGGGGGGGTCTAGACGCGGCGTAGCGGCTATTTCAGTAAGCAATTGGTCTAGTCTGAGTTGTGCACCTTGCTTCGTATATTTCCTCTGCGCATAGCTGGATCAATTTTCATGTCCGCATAGTTGCCGCCGGGAGTATTTAGCCTGGTGGGGTTGCAGCTTGGCGCCCCATTTGGAGGGAACACCATGCAACGCCGTTTGCTTGCTAAAACTGCTCTCGCCACCGCGGCAGCAGCGATTCCTGTATCTGCCCTGGCCCAATCCGGAATGAGCCAGGGCTCCATGGGCATGAGTTCGGGGATGGATCCTGAACTAAATATTATTTTTACCGAGGACAACCCGGGCCATTGGCAGCAGCAGATGGCGCAGCTGCATGTGCCGAATGTGACAGTCTCGGGCAGCCAGCTTTCCGTCGTGACGCCGCATCCGATGAGTGAGGCCCACTACATCGTGAGTCACACCGTGGTGCTTGAAAACGGAAAATTCCTCGATCGCAAGACCTTCACTTGGCAGGATCAGCCGAGTTCTACGCATACCCTTCCGGCTGGATATACCGGGAAGGTCACCGTCACCAGCACCTGCAATCGGCATGA
>Ga0335070_10010643_pt1 | contig 10752 bp, 10 predicted proteins | sample Lox_Sample_13_FD_206722 | JGI IMG/M metagenome (GOLD analysis project Ga0335070, IMG submission 206722) | Soil microbial communities from Loxahatchee National Wildlife Refuge, Florida, United States - Lox_Sample_1.3 | ecosystem: Environmental > Terrestrial > Soil > Wetlands | place: USA...
AGGGGGAAAGTCGGCTTTAGCCGACGCTTCGTGCTCCACGGTACGCCTTTAAACCCACCGGCTTTAGCCGGTGGTGGTTTAGTTACTATAGTCGGACTATAAGCACCACACGTGCTAATAGCAAGGGGGTTTATCTGGCTTGTCCGGTATTACGTAGGGGGGACGTTGTTGACTACGGTGACTTTCTTGCCTTGTGTGAAAGCATTCTCGTAATAGTGGAACCAGAGAGGCCCAGGTGACGTGCCCTTCGTCCACTGGTATTACCGCGCCCCTCCGCCCATCGCTGCGCAGATAAAGGAGTCTCCGATGCTCCGGAAAGTGGCTAGGGGAGGGCTGTGGCCCCTTGTTTTCGAGTAATCCCTGTCCTACATTAAAATAAATGCGTATCTTAAGGGAGGAAGGATCATGAAAAAACATCTTGGCATTTTAATGGTTGTCGTACTTCTCTGTTCGTTGTTTGTCGTGCTCGTGCTTATCCCGGATGGGGCCGGTGCCGCGACAAAAAAAGAAATCAACACAAATGTGAACGTAGCTCTTCAGCGTTTCGTCGCGAACGTAAAGGGCGCCGATGAATTCCTTAAAGCCTCGAAGGGTACGCTCGTGATGGCGAGGGTCGAACAGGCGGGCTTTGTCCTTGGTGCAAAGTACGGGAACGGAGCCTTAAGGGTCGGCGGCAAGACCGTCGGCTACTACAACATGACTGCGGGTTCTGCCGGGCTTCAGATCGGCGTCGAGCAATTCAACCTCATCCTCTGCTTCATGGATGAGGCAGCCCTCAAAAAGTTCAGGGCAAGCAAAGGCTGGCAGGCAGGCCTCGACGGCACCGTTGCCCTGGTTACCTTGGGAGCAGGAGGTTCCGTAGATACCACTAAACTGAAGGAGCCCATTGTCGGGTTCGTCTTTGGCCAGCAAGGGCTTATGGCGGGGGTCAGCCTAGAGGGGTTGAAGTTCACCAAAACGAATCCGAAGTAAAGGGGTCACTTCAACTGCCTCTCATCAAGGGAGTGGATGGTACCTCAACCTGTCTCCACACTGGGCTGTCTCCACAGGGCGCGTTGCATTGCCAACTGTCCCGACGTAGAATATGGCCGTGAGCATCTGAAGATAATCAAAAGGAGTAACCATGAAAGTGGGATCAGTTGCACTAGCAGTCGCTTTGCTTTTCCTTGCATCCAGCCTGTACGCTGCAGATGCGGTAACGCTCAAAACACAGAAAGAGAAGCTGAGCTACATCATGGGCGTTCAGGCCGGCAATGATATGAAAAGGCAAGCCATCGACGTTGATCCTGCGATTGTCGCTAAGGGCATGCAGGATGCAATACTCGGCAATAAGCTCCTGATCAGCGATCAGGAGGCAAAGGAGGTCGTTGCGACGTATCAGAAAGAGAGGGCTGAAGAGAAAAAGAAGCTTGCTGAAAGAAATAAACAGGAGGGAGCCGCCTTCCTGGCCGAGAACAAGAAGAAGAAAGGGATAAAAACTCTGCCCAGCGGCCTGCAGTACAAAGTAATCAAAGAGGGCACCGGCAAGACACCTAAGGCGACTGATACGGTTGTTACCCGATTCAAGGGGACCTTGATCGATGGTACAGAGTTCGCGAGCTCATACCAAAGGAACGAGCCAGCGACGCTCCCGGTCACCGGGGTCATGCCTGGCTGGACTGAGGCCTTACAGCTGATGAAGGAAGGCTCAAAGTGGCAACTCTTTGTCCCTCCAGAGCTTGCTTACGGTGAACAGGGTGCCGGCCCCATCGGTCCTAACGCGACGTTAGTATTCGAGATCGAGCTCGTAGCAGTGAAATGAAAGAACCGGACTTCGGAGAGCGCCGTTTTCGCCGCCCTCTGTCAATGAACGGCTTTCATCTCTTTCTCAGCGACGGGTAGTTTACTCGTTTCGCATCGCCTTGTGCCATCTGCGCGATATTCTTCACTCACCTCGTCGATGTCGTGGTCTTTTTTGCGTGCCGATGACCGTTCCCTTGCCCGTCTTCTGATACTCGAGCTCGACGTGGTTGACGAACGCCATTCTGCCCTGGGAATTGGCTTCAAATCCGCGCTGGTTGCACCAATCGGTAAATGTTTTTGGATTGATGTCTGCGCGAATGGCGATATTGCCACTACCCTTAATCTCTTCGCATTGCCTTCCGACAAGAGCTTTCCAGTCTTCATACGTGGCGGGCATATTCTCGGAATCGATAAAGATCGCAAGCGCTTTGCGGTAAGTCGGCTCATCCTTGAACCAAGCAATTCCTATCACATCGTTCATTCTGACAGCTCCTTTCGTTTATTGGGGAACCGTGAAAGGTTTAAGTTTATAAGGTCGCAACCAAGGACGAATTCCACTTCAAAGTGCACTACAGAGAGCCTGAAGGTACACCGCAATCAGGCCAGCTAAATTTATCTACTTTTTCCAGTTCTCCGGCCGATATGGCTTTGCTAAACCATGACCATCCCAAACCACCTCGCCCGTTGCTTTTTCAATGAGTTTTATCGCGTTCTTGGGACACCACCCGACGCAACCGCCGCAGCCCCAACATTTGTTTTCATGATCAATAGTGATCGCACGTTTAGCCTTATCCATTACGTAGACGCCGCTCAGACAAAAATCCTGGCACTTACCGCATAATGTACAATCGTCCTTATCAATTATAGGTATAATCGGGCTGCTTTTCTCTTGTGGCATCGGAAAAGGCGACTCCATGGATAGTAAGTCTGAAGAGCTGACCTTTGTTGCAAGGGGCAGGACTTTGCCTATGAACTCCTTGGTCGAAGAATACCCTTTGCGCTCCATCCACTCGCTTACTCCCTTGATTATCTTCCCGAACAGACGGTATCCATTCCTGTGTACTGCACTGGCAACCTCAACGAGGGAACATCCTACCAGCAGATACATGAGCGCATCCTGTGCCTGGTTTATCCCGCCGACGCCAATCAAAGGCACTTGAGTTAGCTGCCTTGCCTCAACCACCCTGCCCAGACTCCAGGGGAGAAATGAACGACTCAATACGCATCCACCACTCCCCAATAAACCAAAGGGAACTTCTTCCTCCACATCGATCAACATCCCAACTATGTTATTGTGATTCGTCAAGCAATCAGCACCAGCTTCTACCAATCCCTTTATGTGCGGTGCATAAGGATCCCAACCAATCGAGAGTTTCGGGCTGATAGGAATCCTAATTGCCTTTTTAACGGCCTTTACGATTTCCGTGGCCAGAGGTATGTTCTGTCCCAGAGCTTTGCCAACTGTCCCTCCGCTTTCATGCAAAGCGATGGGGCATGAAAGGTTAAGCTCCAGCATGTCCGCGCCCACCTGTTCAAACCTTCTTGCATCGGTAATCCATTCGTCTACATTGACGCCCTCAGCGATGCTGACAATAAGAGGAATACCTTCATTTCTGCATAATCTCACTATCTTTGGCACAAGCTGCTCGGCAGCCCTCTCGGCAGCCATGGAATGAAGACCGCCTCTCGCTATGAAATTGTTCTCAAGGCCTTTACCAAAAGGCGCACAGTTGAAACGCCAGGGTCTCGGTCTGGTTCTCAAAAAAGGTGTAGAAGTAAAGGATTTGGTTACGATTCCGCCTACTCCCTGCGCTATGCACTTTTCCGCGCCCTTTTCATCAAACACAATCTCCGAGGCCCCGGGAAGTATCGGGTTGCGAAAGGTCAGGCCAGCCATTTTCACTGATAAATCGGGACCACTCATATACTATCCTCCTTCTCTATGCGTTGGGGTTTTGAGCGCAGCCACTATATTTTAAACTCATCAAAAGTTTCAGGAGCAAACAATTCTTCGATAGCCATCTTCTTTGCCGACAAACCTTGCTCAAAAAGGTACTGGCAGAGTGTCTCGATCACATGCCTGTTCTTCCCGATCCCGTAGGTCCACCAGTCATCACCGATGATCCTTCTGGCGTGGTCGACATGGTGCACAAGCCACGGCAGGCTTGAGTGCAGAGCCGCTGTCTGCTGGAGATTCTTCAGAGTCATATTCTTGGAGGCGAGAAGGGCTTTATAAAAAGACATCGCCACCCACGGATTCTTTTCATACATGGCCCGTTTTATCACTACCGTGTGCATGATGGGGAATATGCCAGTTCTTCGGAAGTAATCTTCCTCGACTTCCCAATACTTATCAAACAAGCGCTTAACGTTTGGTGAACCGGAAGTAAACGAGGAAGGAGCACGGGCTGTAAACAGGGCATCAATCTCCCCTGTATCAAGCATCCGGGAGAGCGTCTTATCGGGCGGGATCGATTTATAGTCAATATCAGGGGGCAAGTTCAATTTCAGTTTTTCGGGCCGTCCAGGAACTTCAACGCCTCCGCCCCTCCAGTGCACATCCCGCGGATGCACGGAGTATTCGTGCTCGAATATCCCTCTAAGCCACACCACTGCAGTAATTTCGTATTCCGGAACGCCCACTGTCTTTCCTGCAAGGTCCTGGGGCCTGTTGATGCCTTTATTCGTATTGATGTAAACACATGAATGACGGAAGAACTTCGATGGAAAGACGGGGATTGCGATGAACCGGTCATCACCGGATGACTGAGACACGATATAGGTTGAAAAACCCATTTCGGAAGCGTCAAATTCCTGGTGCTTGAGTTGGCGCCAGAAGGTTTCCTCAACCTCGAGAGGGATAAAGTTGAAATCCAGACCTTCAGGTTCGATTATGCCATTTAAGAGTCCCTGCATTCGATCGTAAGGATAACAAGCAAACGTAAATTTGAGCTTGCTCATAGCTATACACCTCCGCATTTGTCCTGAGTCTGCTTTCCCTGTTTTCGCGCAACCAACATTGCTGATAAGGTGATGCTGCCGCACGCATGAGGTTCTTTAGTAACCCTCCTTTGCGAGCGAGAGCACGAAAACTCCGGCCATAGCCACCGTCACTGAAAAAAAGAGTATGACAGCCCCAAACCCCGAAATTCCCAGCAGCCACCCGGCGAGCGTTGGCGAGATCATGGCCATCAAAAAGGAAACCAGGGTGGCAAGGCCCACCGCCGCAGAGAGAGAGCTCTTGGGCACGATTGTTTGCAGGAGAGGATGGACCATCAAAAAACCTATCTGCTGGCACGCCAGCGCAATAACGAGCACTGCAAGCGACCAGTACGGGTCGGCTATGACACTGCCTCCCAGAAACATGAGGATGCCGGCAACAATAGGACCCACACCTCCAAAAGGTGCCCTGCGCTGAATTCGGTCGGAAAGATAGCCGAAACCCAAAACCGACGCGAGCGTGACGAGATAATTGAGCGAATAGAGGTAGCCGGCCGCCTGAAACGAAAAGTGACGGGCAGTGCGGAAGTACGTGGGCATCCATGTCGCCCAACCCCAGAAGTAAATATTGTCGCATCCCCAGGCGAGGGTTACCAACCAGAAGCGATAGTTCCTGATATAGCTCTGTTTTTCTTTAGTTTTAGGCCCAACAGCTATCTTCGCCGGACTTTCTTCCTCTATAGCCCGTACTTCCTCGGGGCTGATGCGGGGATGCTGACTGGGACGATCCCTCATAAGGAATATTACCAGCGGCAAGGGTATCAGCAGGGAGATTGCGGCAAGGGTGTAAAAAGCCATTCGCCAGCCTCCGGCGCCAACCAAAGCCGCGACGAGGACTCCAGCGACAACGGGGCCGAGGTTCATTCCACTCAGCCACACGGAGTTGGCGCGGCCACGTTCTTTTGTCAGGAACCAGTTGGCCACAAAAACATTGGCAACGGGAAATGCGAACCCTTCGCCAATGCCCAAGATGATCCTTGCGGTTATGAGTTGACCTGCGGTGTGGGCGGCGCCGCTTAACACCATGGTGGCACCCCAGATGATTATCCCTGCAATGGCGCACAGGCGCGCGCCACGCCACCTTATGGCATATCCCCAGACGATCGGGGACAGCCCGTAGCCGACCAGGAACCCAGACATGAGAAGGCCGGTTACGGCCGGTCGTCCTACCAGGTTCAAATCCTGCAAGAACTGCTTGTTGGCCATCACTACTCCGATAGCGGTCCTGTCCATCATGTTGACAAGACCCACAATCGCCAACGGAAGCGCAATGTACCACCACCTCAGCCGCAACGATCCTGTAACCAGGTTCTGATCTACCCCCATGTTTGAACCCAGCCCGTTTGCCATTATCCTGCCCCCTTTTTAATTTATTTCTTCCTTCACCCGCCCCAGCGACGAGTTGTTGTCAATTTGTTGAACTCTGGAGTTGTTTTGATGCGCCACTCACTTTCCTTCAACCGCAAGAATCTCCCGTTCGCGCAATATGGTGATGTTACATCGCGACAATTGGCCTGTCAAACAAATTTTTTGGGGAATTACATTCCTCAGAGACTCAACCGAACGGAGCCACCAAGGAGGCCGAGAGAGCCAAAAAAATAAGGGTGTGGAACAACCCTATAGCAAGGCTACGGGGTCGTTCATAGGCTTCGCTTTGTTAGAAACTGCGCACTTTCACATTCGGGTTGACATTTCTGATGCGTTGGATCAGAACATATTAGTTCACGGTGAAATACTACTACCTGGCGTTCTCCGAACTGGAAATGGAGCCGGTACGTTTTGGCTTTCCATCAACCAGGACAACAATCACCCTGGCGGGAACATCACCGCGATTCTCCCAACAATGGTTCGTGCCTCTCTGAATTATTACATCACCCGGTTTGAGGGTTACGGTTGTTTTGTCCAGGTGGTGGATCATCTCGCCTTCAAGGCAGACCACATAGTCGAGCGTGTCTGTCCTGTGCATCATGCTCTTCGCACTGTGCGGAGCCAATTCGAGAATTGTAAAGCGTATTCCGTTTGCAGGCGGCGCAGTCCCAAGAACACGATCACCATAGTCCTCATTTTTCATGTAATCAATAGGCATTTCATCGGAAGACCACAAAAGGGTCGAGGTGATATCCTCGGTCGGCGTTTTAACATTGCTCGCGTAGCCATCCATCCACACCTCGGAATTGCCGTTCTCGTCATGTCTGGTAACTATGCGGCGAATTTTCTTGGCAGCATTTTTCATTTTTATCCCTCCAGAGTTGGTAGTATCTATGTATATCAATGATGCTTCTATTTTAAACCTATCTTCTCTAAAAAGGCCCAAAAAAATAACAAAGTCAAGGACAGACAATGGGGGCGTCCTTGAATTTATTCAATAATTCTACACTCAGATGCCGAAAGACTCATGTGCGCCAACAGGGCACACACCGATAACCGTTGTCGAGCAGCGGTAAGCGGGTGTCTCGGACGGGATTTGGGGTGCAAATTTGGGGGCGCTCTTTAGATTTTCAATTTTTCTTCTTATCATTCCTCCATTGTCCGACCGTGAGGACGATCGGTCCGGCTGTACGCGCCCCCGGCTTCCTGGGCTATCCCCATGCTTTGCTTCCCGCGGGCATGAGAAAGAGGAGAGGAATTGAGAGCAGAAACGTGAGGCCAAAGGAAATGAAGGCAATCGTGAAGCCGCTAGCTGGATCAGAGCTCAGATGAAGAATGAAGGTAACGACGGAGACACCAAGTGCCGCGCCAATATTTCTGAACATATTTCTCAGCCCGACGATCGTGCCCACCTTCTCCGGCATCAACTCTATGCAGGCGTTGTTAGCGGCGGGCCATACCAGTCCTCCAGCGATCCCGTTCAGGAGGAGCAGGAATGAAAGCATTTCTACGGTTCCCCATCGGATGCCCGTGATGCCCCATAGGGATAGTCCCGGCACAAGAAGAATGGTCGTAAGCGAGGTGAGACAAAAACCGAGCACCATAGGCCACCGGTAACCCCATTTTTTCAAAGAGAAGCTCGTCACTGCCGCGACGATAGCCATCGCCAGGGAGCGGGGAGTGAGAATTACCCCGCTCATCAGCGTGGAGAGCTTATGAACCGAGATCGCATAGAACGGTATGAACGAAAAAACGCCGATCATGGTCATGCCTACAATCAGATTCGACGCGTTTGCCGCCACAAACGGTGTTGACTGGAGCAGGACAATATCGAGGATCGGCTGAGTCGCCCGCTTTTCCTGCCGAAGAAAGAGAACCGCGAGAAAAAGGCTCGCAAGGACAAAGAGCACGGCAACAAGGACCGAGGGGGTCGAGAAGCTTTCACCAACAAGATTCAGGCCGAACATAAGGAAGAGCAGCGACCCGCTCATGAGCGTGACCCCGACAAGGTCGACGTGAGGGCGCGAAAATATCTTTGAGTCCTTAAGCAGCAACATGCTTGAACCCACCAAAAGCATGCCGATCGGTACATTAACATAGAAGATGTACCGCCAGGAGTACTGGCTGACGATCCAGCCCCCCAGATTCGGCCCGATAACGGTTCCTACGCTATAAATACTGGAAAACAGGCCAATGGCAGCTTGCCGGTTCTCGGGGAAGTGATCGCTTACGATCCCCGATGCGGTGGGAATAAAACAGGCGCCCCCGATGCCCTGAAGGAACCTGAAGGCGATTAAGACCAGGATACTGGGTGCAAGGCCGCAGGCGAGGGAACTGCCGGTGAAAAGCATGAGGGAAACGATAAAGACCTTTTTGCGTCCGAAACTGTCACTCAGGTTTCCCGCCAACGGCACGGCCATGGTGCCCGCAATAAAGAAGATGGAGATAGTCCACGCAGACCAGAGAACATCCGTATGCAAGTCCCTCGTGAAGTTGGGGAAGGCGACCGCCACCACCGTGCTGTCGATGGCGTACATCAGGAGGCTCAAACCGGCGCTGAAGAAAATGAGGTAACGGCGCATCTTGGGAGTCCATAAAGGCAAGAGATGTCGGGAGTCTACTAAATTGTCGTGATGGAGGTCAACAGAATTCAGGTGATGATTCAGCGAGCTTGAGGATCAGTATTCCACGAAAAGCAATCATGGGAAATCCGCTACTGCGAGCCACGAGGAGGTGTCAGCGTGAGCGTACTCGGCTTGTTGCGGAGCGTTTCAAGCAGCTTCTCCGGTGGATTGTTCGCAAGGATTTCCCGGAACTGAGTGCGATAGTTGTTGATCAGGCTCACGCCCTCAATTACTAGGTCGTATACCTTCCAGTCGTTCCCTCGCTTGATAAGCCGGGTGTTGACCGGGATCTGGCCGCCTTTTGTGACGACGACGGCCTGGACCTCGGAGGTTGTATCCGACAGCGGCACTTCCTTGATGAAGTTAACATGCTCGTTAGTGTAGGCCGTAATTTTGTTGATGTACGCGTCCCTGAGGATGGACCTGAAAAGCTGGACGAATTCCTTGCGCTGGTCCATCGTGAACGTGTTCCAGTTGAGCCCCAGCGTCCTTTTTGAAAGTTCCACGAAGTCAAACACCTGATCAGCCGCAGCCTCGACCTTTTGTTCTTTTACCTTTTTGCCTGCTTCGCCCTGGAGCTTGGGATCCCGCAGCACCTGAAGCACGCTGTCGACGTTTGCCTTGACCGTGTCGAGCGGGGTGGCGGCAAGAAGCAGCCCGGGAAGCCCCAGCAGGACGCAACAGATTAGTCCCATAAGCCAGGTCTTCAGAGTATTGTTCCTTTCTGTCATCTCTTCCTCTGCTCCTTTAGACTGGTTGAAGCTGAACCGGACACACGCCCGGCCAGCACGCTGTTTCTTGACAAATTCCCTTGCATAAAGATTATCGGATTTCACGTAACGGATGGTAAGCGTGCCTCCTGTCCTTCTATTACTGGGACACTCACGGGTGACCCGGGGTACCCGGTCGCCCCCTCCACCACACCCGCAAGCGGGTACCCGGCTGTCGGAGCCTCCCCTTCTCACTTGCCGTGCTCGCTAGATAGATTTCATCACCCGTGAAAGGACCCCACGGGTACCCGACGACGCGAGCCGCTGAGAATTGGTATTAGATGTTAATGTACCGTCCTTCCTCCGTCAACGACTAGGGCTGCGCCGGTTACGTATGAGGCGTCATCAGACGCGAGGAAAAGAACCGTTGCAGCGATCTCCGACGGTTTGCCAAGCCGGCCGAGCGGTACGCCGTGGACCAGGACCTCTGGGGTAATCAACCCGAGATCGATTTCCTTTTGAACCAGGGGGGTCAGCGTAGCCCCAGGACAGATGCAGTTTATGCGGATGTTGTAGACCCCGTAGTCGGAAGCGAGTTGACGCGTGAGCGCCAGAATGGCGCCCTTTGATGCGCTGTAGACGGACATGTTAGGCAAGGCGATCAACGCGGACGTGGAACAGGTGTTAATGATGGACCCTCCTCCTGACTTCAGCATCATGCCCAGCGCGTACTTGGCGCCAAAGAAAATGCCCTTCAGGTTGACCGTGATAATCCGGTCCCATTCCTCTTCCTTTATATCCGTGGCTTTTTTAAAGAGGTTGGTGCCCGCGTTGTTGAACAGGATATCGAGCCTCCTGTAGGACTTCTCCACCGTGTCCATCACCTTTTGCCAATGGTCTTCACGGGTGACGTCACCAGGAATGAAGAGGCATCCGGGGTCGTACTGCCGGAGCATGTCCAAAGTCTCATAGCCTTCTTTCTCGGCGACATCCATAAATATGACCTTCGCCCCTTCCTGAACGAACCTTAAGGCAGTTGACTGACCGATGCCCATGGAACCGCCCGTTACAACAGCTATCTTGTCCCTAAGTCGCATCTTGCCCCTCCGATAATAGGATTGAGACCCTAGGGCCTCCTTCTCCCTCTGTGTCTGTCTGGAAGGACCCTAATTTTTTTGCTTCTACGTGTTAACCTTACCATTCCCTGCGTAGATAGGCAAAACAATCGGGGATGAAAGAGTTATTGTAATCACCAACTCCATGCCGTT
>Ga0335070_10010644_pt1 | contig 10752 bp, 9 predicted proteins | sample Lox_Sample_13_FD_206722 | JGI IMG/M metagenome (GOLD analysis project Ga0335070, IMG submission 206722) | Soil microbial communities from Loxahatchee National Wildlife Refuge, Florida, United States - Lox_Sample_1.3 | ecosystem: Environmental > Terrestrial > Soil > Wetlands | place: USA: Florida...
TCGCCAGGTGAGCTTGTCCTGAGCCTGTCGAAGGAACACCCGAGGACGCCCGGAAGGACGGCCATATCCGCGGTGGCAGCAGGTGGCTCGTGCACAATGCGGGCTAGGGAGGGCACGCCCACTATTTGGCCGCTTCCCGTCACAATCTGGGAGGGGTCCGGCGAAAAAGGCTTGACAGAATATCCGGAACCCGTATCCTGAACCTAGTCGCGCACTCTTGACCTTGGCGGGGGCAACCGATGATCCAGGGCGGAGTCAGAAGGGATCAGGTCGGGCGCTCCAGCTTGCCTTTTATTCAGCTCACGTCGTCGAAACGTAATTTCTTATGGCTCACTGTTTCCTATCACTTCACTTCCCTACTCATTCTCCGCCAGGTCGCCTGTCGACCGGCGGGCCTATTACGCGGGTATCGGCTTAGCCGCTCTCCGCGCCAACAAAGGAAAGGAGGACGAGATGCGATTTCGACGAGAGTTCCAGAGGAGAGCGGGCTTGGTGGCGAGTGGTCTCGTGATGTTTATGCTCGCCCTCGGCCTTCTGGCTTCAACGGCGCTGGCCGGGCGGCCAGTTGACACCCCGGGCGTTCCCGACCAGGGACCCGGTGACGGCTGGACGGCCGCTCCAAAAGGCGTTGTGTCCGTGGCTCAACCCCTCGCGGCCAAGGCCGGTGCGGAGATGCTCGCCAAGGGAGGCAACGCCATCGACGCCGCGGCCGCCATCCAGTTTGCGCTGAACGTCGAAGAGCCGATGATGACGGGCATCGGCGGCGGCGCCTTCATCATGATCTACTCCGCCAAGCACAAGAAGGTCTTCGTCATCGACAGCCGGGAAAGGGCGCCGGCCAAAGCCAAGCCGGACCAGTTCCTGAATCCCGACGGCAGCGAGATGGACTTTTATGTGGCCCAGTCCCAGGGGATCGCCGTCGGCGTCCCAGGGACCTTGCTGGGCACGGCGACGGCGCTGAAGAGCTTCGGGACGATGAGGCTGGACGAGGTGATGCAGCCGGCCATCAAGATGGCCAGCGAAGGGATCACGATCAGCGCCGACTTCGGCCAGTGGCTCAGTGACGACTACAAGTGGAAGCTGGAGAAGACCCCCGGCAAGGCCTACTCCTTCTTCGACACAAACGGCAACCTCTTGAAGACCGGGGATCTGCTGGTTCAGAAGGATCTCGCCAAGACCCTGCAAATGATTGCGAAGCACGGTCCCGACTACTACTATCACGGCCCCATCGCCAACGCCGTGGCCGATATCGTCAAGAAGCGGGGCGGCCCCATGAAGGCCTCCGACATCCAGACCTACCAGGTGAAGTGGCGGACCCCGGTCACAGGCAGCTATCGGGGCTGGGACATCGTCTCCATGCCGCCTCCGAGCTCCGGCGGGCTCACCATGATCCAGATGTTGATGCTTATGGAGCGGTTCGACATCGGTGAGCTGGGCCACAACACCGCCGACACTCTCCACGTAATGATCGAGTCGATGCACCTCGCCTACGCCGACCGCGGCGAGTACATGGGCGATGCCGACTTCATCGAGATACCGATGAAGGGGCTGCTCGATCCCGAGTACGTGTCCACCCGCAGCGCTCTCATCCAGATGGACTCGACCATCGGGGAAGCGACACCCGGCGACCCGTGGGCCTACGAGCCCCACTGCAAGCACGGAGCTGTCATGGGCGCTCCGAAGATCATGCTCGCCCGGGAGGGCGGACACACGACTCACTTCGTGACCACGGACCGGTGGGGGAACGTCGTATCCTGGACGACCACCATCGAGGACGTGTGGGGCTCCGGCATCATGGTGCCGGGATACGGGTTCATGCTGAACAATGAGATGACCGACTTCAACTTCACTCCGGGCGGCGCCAACGAGTTGCAGCCCTTCAAACGCCCCCGCTCCAGCATGGTGCCTACCATCCTCTTCAAGCACGGCAAGCCGTGGATGGCCACGGGTTCGCCTGGCGGCCCCACGATCATCACCACCGCCATGCAGGTGATCATGAACGTGATCGACCACGGCATGGCCATCCAGGAGGCGGTGGACGCGCCGCGCATCTTCAGCGGCTGGTACCCGTGGGTTTCGTGGGAGGAGGGCATATCGGAGGAGGTCCGGAACGAACTGACGGCTTCTTTCGCCTACCTATTCGATGACCTCCCGGGACCGATCGGTTCCGCCCAGAGTCTCGTCATCGATCTGCAAACCGGACGGGTTTTTGCCGCTGCCGATCCGCGCCGTGACGGAACGGTGATCTACGTCAAAGGCGGCTGGCACGAGCGGAAGCACAAGTGGTAAGAGGTCGGGCGGGAATCGTCGGGCTGGACTGTTGCCAACACAAGGGGGGCTTCACGCAAGCACTGGTTCGCGGTGAGGGCCGGGACATGCTTGACCAGGCCCCACCGCATTGCTATAAATGGCCGTGCGTACTGGCCGGCTGCCGTGGGGACGACCGGGGCTGCGGCAGCCTCAGCGGCCAGGCATCGGCAGACGACATAGAGCGAGAAGAAAGGGGGTCTTACAGTGAACAAGGCAGAACTCATCGTGGCGATTGCGAAGGAAGCGGATCTCTCGAAGGCGACGGCAGGGCGCGCCCTGGATGCGGCGGTGAAGGCGATCAGGAGCTCCCTCAAGAAGGGAAACGCCGTGTCACTGGTGGGCTTCGGCACCTTCAGCGTTTCCAAGCGGGCGGCGCGCAAGGGCCGCAACCCGCGGACCGGGGCAGAGATCAAAATCAAGGCTGCGAAGGTCCCGAAGTTCAAGCCGGGCAAGGCGCTGAAGGATGCGGTGAAGTGAGGGCCGCGAAGCCCGCGGGGCGCCAGCGCTTGCAGTGGCGCTGGTTCCGGCGCTCGGTTATACTTCGCCTCGATCCGGGGTGCTCGGCTCGGTCGGTGGAGCGTCACCCTCACAAGGCAAAAGTCGGGAGTTCGGTCCTTTCAGCACCGACGAGCGTGGATTCTGGTTTGTGGGAGTGGTAGTTCAGTCGGTTAGAATACCGACCTGTTCCCCGGGGGTGGCGGGTCCGAGTCTCGTTGCTCCCGCCAGAAAAATAGAGGGCCTAGGGATGCAACCTAGGCCCTTTTCCATGTGCCGGAGCCACCGGTCTCCAATCCACCACCATCAGCCCCAGCGTGAAGGCCAAATAATCCACCGTTCACGGCTCTCACGGTACAAGAGGACCCCCGCACCGCCGAAGAATAATCGAATGATTCCTTGACGGCCCTTCGCCCCGTACTGTAGGATTCCGAAGGACCTGCGGGGTAGGTCCGTCGGGTGGTAGATGGCCTCTCGCGTCGAGCTTCAGGTTTTTCACACAGCCCATGAAAATCCTTGATTAACGGAGGGTCCGATGAAGAAGACGCTCGCTGCAGCTCTGGTGGTGGCCACGGTTCTGGGTTTTTATCTGTTGCAGGGACAAGCATCCGCCCAGGAAAAACCCTTCCCCACGCGACAGCTCACCTATCTGGTCTGCTTTGACCCCGGCGGCCAGTCGGACCGCGGGGCACGGATTTATCAGCCTCATCTGGACAAGATTCTGGGCCAGAAGGTGATCATTGATTACAAGGTGGGCGGCGGCGGGGCCTTGGGATGGCGCGAGCTCACCCGCGCCAAGCCCGACGGCTACACCTTTGCGGGCTTCAACATCCCCCACGTCATTCTGCAGCCCCTGCAGCAGGACGTGGGGTACAAGACGGAGCAGATCGTGCCCCTCATGATATTCCAGCGTACCCCGCTGGGGCTGGCGGTTCTGAACACCAGCCCCTTCAAGACCCTCACGGAATTCATCGACCATGCCAAGAAGAACCCTGGAGCGGTGTCGATCGGCGGGTCCGGGTCGTTTTCGGGGTATCACATGGCGACCCTGAGGTTTGAAAAACTGACGGGCACCAAGATTACCTACGTGCCGTTCACGGGCTCCGCCCCCCAGATGACGGCCTTTCTCGGCGGACACATCACCGCGATATTCGGGGCCTCCGACGATCTGACCATTCACCGGGACAAATTGCGCGTCCTGGGTTTCGCGATGAATGAGCGTTTCCCCGGGTTCCCTGATGCGCCGACACTCAAGGAGCAGGGAGTGGACATGGCAGAGGCGGTGGACCGTGGCGTTGCCCTCCCGCCCGGAACGCCGGATCCCATCATCAAGAAGCTGGAAAGCGCGTTTCTTCAGGTTGCCAACATGCCCGAGATCCAGGCGGAAATGAAAAGGCAGGGCTTTGTCCCCATGGCCATGGGCCATGCAGGAAGCAAGGCGTACCTGGAGAAGATGACGGCCCTTTATAAGGAACTGGCCGCCGGGATCAAGAAGTGACGGCCTCGTAAAAAGTCCATCTGCGGCGTTGCGCTTCGTCTTTCGTCATTGCAGCGTACTTGTCTGTACGCCTCATTCCTCAAGATTCGCGCGCCTTGCATCTGGAGCTTTTTACTGTGCCGTCTACGGTGGCGACTTTTTACGAAGTCATCAAGAAGTAGGTCGCAACTGTCTGGAACCACGGAGGCCGTTTAGACCGGGCCTCGGGGTGAGGGCTTCCTGTCGCCCTCGAGGCTCCTTCTTCAACATCATCCGAACCAGGCCTGAGAGGTAGCCGTGAGAAATCAGAGATCGGCGGATATCGCCAGCGGTTGCTTCCTGATCCTTCTCGGCATCATCGTCCTCATCGCCGCTTCCCAGATCCGGGGAGGGATGGAGGAACGGCTGCCCCCGCGCACCCTTCCCTACCTCGTGGGAGGGACGATACTGGCATGCGGAGCCCTTCTCGCTCTCAAGGCCCGGCGCGCTGCGGGGGAGGAGATCCCGATCAAATGGCCGGGCCGCGAGGAAATGATCCGCATAGCGGTTTCGCTTCTAGCCATCGTCGTTTTCATCGCCGTGATGACGCCCCTTGGGTTCCCTCTCAGCTCAGGGCTTTACGTCACCTTCAGCATCTGGTACCTGAATCGCTCCGCAGTGCTGACGGCTCTGATCAGCGGCATCCTCACCGGGGCCCTCTCCTATTTCGTTTTCATCCGGCTGCTCGAACTCTCCCTGCCCCTGGGGACCCTTTTCTTTGACTAGGAGACCGTCATGGGTTTTTCCTGGGACTATCTGCTGCAAGGGTTTGCCATTGCCCTGACCTTCCAGAACCTGTTCTGGGCCTTGGTCGGGTGCTTCATCGGCACACTGGTCGGTGTCCTTCCCGGGATCGGCCCGGCCTCGGGCATTGCCATCCTGCTGCCGCTGACGACGGTCCTGCCTCCCACCGCAGCCATCATCATGATGGCGGCCATCTACTACGGCGCCATGTACGGAGGGTCGACCACGGCCATCGTGGTGAACATCCCCGGCGAGGCGTCTTCGGTGCCAACGGCGCTGGACGGCTATGAGATGGCCAAGCAGGGCAATGCCGGACCGGCCCTGGCGATTGCCGCCATCTCTTCGTTTGTGGCGGGCACGTTGAGCCTTGTCGGGCTGACCTTTTTTGCCCCCCTCTGCGCCAACTTCGCCTTGGCCTTCGGCCCCCCGGAGTATTTCGCCCTGATGCTGATGGGTCTTTCCCTGGTGATCAGTCTCTCGGGCAGGGCCCTTCTCAAAGGAGTGATCTCCATGTCCCTGGGGCTTCTTGCCGCTCTCATCGGCCAGAATCCCTTGACCGGGGCCGCTCGCCTGACCTTCGGCTCGGTTGAACTCATGGCGGGCATCAATTTCATCAGCGTCATCGTCGGGGTCTTCGCGATCAGCGAAGTGATGCTCAATATCGAGGCCTCGGCCAAGGCCGTCAGCCTGGTGGGGATACGGAACCTGATGCCCACCTGGGCCGATATCAAACGCTGTTCAGGCGCCATGCTCCGGTCGACGGGCGTGGGGTTCTTCCTGGGGCTCCTGCCCGGCTGCGCGCCCTCGGTGACGACTTTTGTGGCTTACGATCTCGAGAAAAGGGTCTCGAAGCATCCGGACCGGTTCGGAAAGGGGGCCATTGAAGGGGTTGCCGCTCCCGAAGGCGCGAACAACGCCACCTCGACGGCGGGGTTCGTGCCGCTTTTTTCTTTCGGCCTGCCCACCGCGCCCTCGATGGCCGTTCTTCTGGGCGGGCTGATGATGTATGGCTTGCAGCCGGGCCCGATGCTCTTCAAGAACAACCCCCAGTTCGTCTGGGCGGTCATCGCCAGCATGTACATTGGCAACGTCATGCTTCTCATCCTGAATCTGCCCATGGTCGGCATGTGGGCCCGGATCGCCATCATTCCTTTCCCCATCCTCGCACCGCTCATCATCTTCTGCTCCGTCCTCGGCACCTACAGCATCCGGTTCGTTCTGTTTGATGTATGGGCGATGTTCATCTTCGGGTTGATCGGCTACTTCATGCGCAAGCTCGGCTTCCCCATCGCGCCTCTGGTGTTGGCCTCGGTCCTGGCCCAGATGCTGGAGACGTCCCTGCAGCAGTCCCTGCTGATTTCCCAAGGGTCTCCTCTCATCTTCTTCACGCGGCCCATCTCTCTCGTATTCATGATTCTATCTGCGGTCTCAATCATCTGGGGGCTATGGATGCAGCTGAAGAAGAAAGGGGTCGAGTTTGCAGCGGAGGACGCCGATGAGTGAGAGGGAGAAAAATCAGCGGGAACGGGGACGGCAGAGGGGGCGCATGCAAGATTGCCGCTGACAGATGGCCACTGTCATCTCTCACTCGACAAAGGCGGGATCACGGCGTGAGCTCTCACGGCGCCCGCCGAGCAAGGGGGACTTCTATGAGATACGACCTCGTCTTTGAAGGTGGTGGGGCCAAGGGCATGGTCTTTGTCGGCGCCTACGAGGAGTTTATCCGGCGTGGCCATACTTTTGGACGGCTCTTGGGGACGTCCGCGGGGGCCATCACGGCCGCCCTCCTTGCCGCAGGGTACACACCCGATGAAATGCTTCAAGCGCTCACGGAGAAGGAAAATGGCAAGTCGGTTTTCACCGGCTTCATGGGGGAGCCGGCGCCCTTCACCCAAGAGGAGATCAGCGCCAGCGCCATCCGTACCCTGCTGCGCAACGTCAATCTCAAGCTCCTCCCCGGCTTCATCGAGGACCGGTTGGACGACGCCATAACAGAGACGCTCGCCCAGAGTCCAGGGTCCCGGCACTTCTTCGCCTTCGTCGAGCGCGGCGGCTGGTTCGCTGCCGACTTTTTTGTCGCCTGGCTGAAGACCAAGCTCGACAGTGGGCCGTGGAAGGGAGGGCGGCGCCAGTTCAGCGGCATGACTATGGCCCAGTTTTTCGCCGCAACCCAGATCGATCTTTCCGTGGTCGCCTCCGACACGACCGACGGCCGCCTGCTCGTGCTGAACCATCGCACGGCGCCGGACTGTCCTGTGGTCTGGGCCGTACGGATGTCGATGAGCATTCCCTTGGTGTGGAATGAGGTGATCTGGGCGGCAGAATGGGGTGCCTATCTGGGGCGCACGATCACCGGCCATGCTGTCGTTGACGGCGGCGTCCTCTCCAACTTCCCCATCGAGCTCTTCATCTCCGCCGAGCCTCAGGTCACAAAGCTGATGGGCCCGAAGCAGGATGCGGCCGTTCTCGGGCTGTTGATCGACGAGTCGTTGCCCGTTCCGCCGGTTGCGCGCAAGCGCGGGATTCTGGTGGATGTCCGTGTGAAGCCGGGAGAGTTGCGGACCGTGCAGCGTCTCTCCCGTTTGATCGACACCATGACCGGCGCTCACGACAAAATGGTGATGGAGGAGTTCAATGATTTGGTGGCGCGGTTGCCGGCCGCCGGTTACGGCACCACGGAGTTCGACATGAGCGACGAGCGCCGAGAGGCCTTGGTGAAGGGCGGTCGGGATGCCATGGCCGCCTATTTCGACAAGCAGCCGGCCAGGCGTGCGGCGAAGAGAGGCCCGGGAGCCGTCGGTACCAGGCGGGTCGAGCCGATGGCGGACCGGATAGCCACTAGACTCCTGGGCCAGTGAAGGGTGTTGCGTGGTGGATGAAGCGCGGCTTCGCCTGGCGCATCGACGATGGGGTCGGCTGGTGGGGCCCCCCTCGGCGTGGGGCTGGCCGGAGGCGACAGGCACGAGTTCGATTGGAGCCCGCTCTGCAGGGCGGCAGAGAGCAAGCCTTCACAAGGGATTATGATCGACACTTGACACGTCATGGCGGTAGTTCTAGACTCCTCCCCCATAGGGAGGGAGTCCTCATCAGTATTCTCATGCAGTGGACCACCTACCTGTTGTTCGTACGCGTCGAATGGGAGGCTTAGCCGCCCAGGGTAAAAATGAGATGAAAGGAGGTGGCGATAGTGAAGAAGGTAACAGCGCTTGTGCTTTGCCTCGTGGTGGCCTTTATGTTCTCCGTCGTGGGTTGCCAGCAGAAGGCAGAGGAGAAGAAGCCGGCACCCGCAGCAGCGCCTGCTGCTCCGGCCCCTGAGAAGGCTCCGGCTGCTCCGGCCGCGCCTGCTCCGGCGCCCGAGAAGGCCCCAGCGGCTCCGGCTCCGGAAAAGAAACCGTAGAGTCGACAACCAGAGGCACATGTTACAGGAAAAGCCGAGCGTTCGCGTCCTCGAATGCTCGGCTTTTTTGTCCCGGAGAAGGAAGAAGCACCAAGCGATTCCTCCCGAGGCACCGACGTTGGCGCCGCGAGGCTGTCCGCGCCGCTCATCCCTGACCGAGGCCTGCCCCTCCCTCCGGACTTTTCTCTCCACCGTGGTTACTTTCTAATTACCCATGAAAGAATAGAGAACGTGCCGGACCATCCTCAGCTTCTTCCCGGCACGGTGCGCATACGGGGAGGGAGCGACATGAGACCACTTTTGGCTGTTGTCGTGCTCATCCTTGCCGGGGCCCTGGCCTTCGGCTTAGCCCATTCGCGAAGCGACCCACAGGGAAAACAGGGAAAGGAATCCGGTATGCAGGAGAAGAATGAGAAGTTCCGCACGGCGACCTTCGCCGGCGGCTGTTTCTGGTGTCTGGAGGCGGACTTCGAGAAGGTGGACGGTGTCGTCGAGGTGATATCTGGCTATACCGGGGGTCACAAGGAGAACCCCACCTACGAGGAAGTATCGGCCGGGGGAACCGGGCACCTGGAGGCGGTGCAGGTCTCTTACGACCCGGCAAGAGTCTCCTACAAGGGGCTCCTCGACTTCTTCTGGCGGCACGTGGACCCCACCGACCCGGACGGGCAGCTCGTTGACCGGGGATCCCAATATCGGTCCGCCATCTTCTACCACGATGACGAACAGAAGCGGTTGGCCGAGGAGTCGAAACGGGAGCTCGAAAAGGCCGGGCGTTTCAACATGCCTATTGTGAGCGAGATACTTCCCTTGACAAAGTTCTACCGGGCAGAGGACTACCACCAGGACTACTACAAGACACACGCCCTGCGCTACAAGTACTACCGATGGAATTCCGGCCGCGATCAGTTCCTGAAGAAGGTGTGGGGCGAGGAGAAGGAGAAGGCGGTGAGCCGTTCGGACGATTCGAAGTACAGCAAGCCGAGTGACGAAGTACTCCGGCAGAGGTTGACTCCGCTTCAGCACAAGGTGACCCAGCACGAGGGCACGGAGCCGGCATTTGCGAACGAGTACTGGAACAACAAGAAAGAGGGGATCTACGTGGACATCGTCTCCGGCGAGCCCCTGTTCAGCTCCCTCGACAAGTACGACTCCGGCACCGGCTGGCCGAGCTTCACCAGGCCCCTTGAGTCCGGAAACGTCACGGAGAAGCAAGACCGCAAGCTCTTCATGGTGCGGACCGAGGTTCGAAGCAAGCACGGCGACTCCCACCTCGGCCACGTCTTTCCTGATGGGCCGCCCCCCACCGGGCTCAGGTACTGCATGAACTCAGCCGCCCTCCGGTTCATCCCGAAGGAGGACCTGGAGAAGGAGGGCTACGGCGAATACCTAACCCTGTTCTCGGGGAAGAAATGACGGACCGAGGGGGCGCGGAGGGCGGGGAGGGTCTAGCCCGCATCATGTACGAACCACCTGCTGCGACCGCGGATACGGCCGTCCTTCCGGGCGTCTTCGGGTGTTCCTTCGACAGGCTCAGGACAAGCTCACCTTGCGACGTACTGAAAAAGTACGCCTCAGGTCCGAGCCCCTGTGGTTGCCCGGTTGCACGACCATCTCCACGATCTCGCGACGGCGTCTCGTGCGTAATGCGGGCTAGGTCACGCCTCGAGGTAGTCGATCAAGCGGCCGCTCGTCTGGCGCAGGCGCTGGCTCATGAGCTTCGCGATCTTTAGCGTGATCTGAGCGCCGAGGTGGGGCGTCTCCCGGATGAGGCGTTTGAAGTTTTCCTCGGTGAGGATGAAGAGGAGAGCGTCGGAGGCCGTGATCGCCGAGGCGGAGCGCGGCTCGTTGTCGATCAAGGACATCTCGCCGAGGGTCTTTCCAGGGCCGAGGGTGGTGATCACCTTCGGCACCTGGTGTGAATCCTCCTTGGTGATGTGAACGGTCCCCTGGACGATGAGGACCATGAAGGCGTCTGTTCCTCCTTCCCGGATGATGACCTCGCCCTGGTTCACCCGCCAGGCGTCCATGTAGGTGGCGAGGGTCTTGATCTGGGTCCAATCGAAGTCGTGGGCCCACTCGGTCCTCTCGATCATTTCGCTGCGCTGGAGAAAGGTGAGATCAGCTCGTTCGAGTCGGGCATTGCCTTGAGGGGCTCTGTCACCAGCCATGATCTCCTCCCGCGCCGGTCGCTTTCCATTCGCTCCCACTTCTTCTTATCGGGTGAACGCGGCCGGTACTTAAAGGATCGTCGATAGGGGGCCGAACAAGACCCGGGCGCACAAGCTCA
>Ga0335070_10010645_pt1 | contig 10751 bp, 10 predicted proteins | sample Lox_Sample_13_FD_206722 | JGI IMG/M metagenome (GOLD analysis project Ga0335070, IMG submission 206722) | Soil microbial communities from Loxahatchee National Wildlife Refuge, Florida, United States - Lox_Sample_1.3 | ecosystem: Environmental > Terrestrial > Soil > Wetlands | place: USA...
TGATATTTCCTATGTACTTGAAATTTTGGAATAACCCATAATAGAGTCACCGGCGAGCTTAGGAGGTAGAAGAGACAAGTAATCATTTATCCCGGCGAGGATGGATACTGAGTAGCGGAATGCCCCAGCCTACCAGGCTCTATCAGCCAGGGAAAAAACCATGGAAGAAGCTATCAACAATATTAACGAGGCCATTCAAGGATATATCGCCGAACTTGAAGAATAAATGCGAAATAATACTTCCACTTCCACAATCACTTTTTCTTCCAATTGCCGATATAATAAAAAGGGTACTTTGTTGGCCTCAGAAAAAAGGAACCAAGAAGCCCAGGAAGCCCGATCGAGTTGACAGCCCGATTCGGGCTTTCCTTTTTTGTGGGCAAAAAAGCGTAGTCCCCCAATCAAAAAAAAACCGTCAAAATCAAAAGGTTATGAAATCGTTCTAGGTGACCGGCCAGAACGCGACTACAGTGAAAACGAGCAGAACGAAAGTAATGAAATTGGGGCTTTAAGCAAAGAATTCATACTCACTTTAAGGAGGTGCGACATGCCTTTGATTTTGCCGAAAACGCCCCCCTATTGTGAACTTCAGCTTCTAAAGGAAATGTCGAAAATGGCGAATTTACTTTTATAAAGTGACACGGAATAAATGGGAAGAAAGAATAACCCTGATCGGGTCCTTTGGCCCGAGCGCAAGGAAGCAAGGTTATTTACGAACCTTCTTCCTTCAGTTTACTCAAAATTCTGATTCCATCTCTATGCCCTAATCTCGCTGCGGCCTGGAGATCCTGAAATTCCTCCTTCTTCTTCCCGAGTCTATTATATGAAGCTGCGCGGTTGAAATAGGCCTCGGCATAATTGGAATTCAGGTGGAGCGCCGTATCATAATCCGCAATGGCCTGATTATGTTTACTCAGGGCTGCATAGGCAGCTCCCCGATTGGAATAAGCCTTTGCATACCTTGGGTTGGCCTCTAGTGCCCTGTCATAGTCGGCGATCGCCTGGTCATACTTGCCGAGGGCTGCATAGGCAGCTCCCCGGTTTAAATAGGCCGTTGCATACCTTGGGTTGATCTCTAGTGCCTTGTTATAATCGGCAATGGCTAGCGAAAAACTGCCGAGCACTGAATAGGTAGTTCCACGGTTATAGTAAGCCTCGGCAAGTTGCGGGTTCATGTTTACAGCCCTCGTTTCATCCTCAATTGTCTGCTGATATTTGCCGAGGGCCGCATAAGCAACCCCACGGTTTGAATAAGCTTCTGCATAATTTGGGTTTATCTCAAGTGCTCTGTCATAATCCGCAAGCGCCTGCTTATAGTTGCTTAGATCGGCATGGACCTTGCCCCGGTTTAAATAAGCAATATCAAACATGGGATTAATCTCAATACTCTTGTTATAGTCCTCAAATGCCCGATGATAGTTGCCGAGATCGGCATAAGCATGCCCCCGACTGAATAAGGCAACATAGTTGCTATCGGTAACCTTTACTGCATGGTCAAAAAGCCTGAGGCTGTTTTTCCAATATCCGATTTGTATCCATGTAATGCTGGAAAAGCATAAAACAATCAGTACTGACGATGCAACGAGTACCTCCTTTCGATACCGCCATTTCGCGAGTAAGTCCGGAAGCCCCCATACCGCCATGATGAACAACCCGATAAGAGGGATGTAAGTGTACCGGTCGGCCATGGAGTGGCTTCCGATCTTCACAAACCCTATGACCGGAACCAGCGTTCCCACATACCAAAACCATCCTACAAGGAAATAGGGAGCTCTCTTCGCCAGCCGGACCGCGATGAACCCGATGAAAAGAATAATGAAAACGGACCCGAGTACCTGCCAAAACGGCAGCGATATCCGATCCGGATAAAAAACCCCAAGATTCGATGGATACAACATCTTCCAAGCGTAAGCCACATAAGAGATGAAAGCATTCCCGACACGCTCTGCCAATGGTGCCTGCCCCGCCGATCCCATGGGTCCTCTCTTCTGGGCGATGTATGTCAGGTAACCAAATAAAACCGTTAAGAAAAAAAGAGGGATTTTCTCCAGGAGCATAAAACCAATGCTACTCCGCCGCTGGTAATGAAAGGCCTTGATTTGCGTTGTTGCATTTCTTGTCCTTGGATGCTTCTTTCGGGATTCGCCTTTGTCCCCATTGGCAATTCCCTCAAGCGCATTGCTCGGCCTCAATCGCGGGAGTGGCCAATAATCAATGAGGAGCAAGGCAAATGGCAGGGTTATCAGCATGGGCTTGGCCATCAGGCCTAAGACAAAAGATAAAAGAACAAGCAAATACCTCAAAGGCCCAGGACGTTCCACGTACAGGGCATACGCCCCCATCGTGAGCATCCAGAAGAATGCAGACAGGACATCCTTACGCTCTGCCACCCAGACGACCGACTCTACATGGAGCGGGTGAAGGGCAAAGAGAGCGGCGACAAAGGCACTCTGCCAGAGGGCCTTCGTCATGCGATGAAGGGCCAGGAAGAGAAGGAGGGTATTGGCGACATGGAAAATGAGGTTGGTGAGATGATGCCATCGGGGGTCCAAACCAAAGAACTGGACATCCAACATGTGCGAAAGCCACGTGAGGGGATGCCAAAACTCGGCATCCAGTGTTGTAAATGCCCATCGAATAGCTTGCATCGTGATGCCGCCTTGAACCTCCCATTTACGGGTTACATAAGCGGGGTCGTCGAGGCCGACAAAATCGCATTGAGTGACCTGCCAGAACACCGCGACGGTGAGGACCGCAAGGAGGAGGGACACGATCAGTATGTGCTTTTGGGTTGACATGAAATCCGGAGTGATAATAACTCAAACTTGGGGCGGCCGCCGCCTGAACCGCACACAAAATATTGCTGCTATATACAGGGACAAGCTAACGATGGAGATCCATTTGCCTACCACGAATTCAGCAGGAAGATACTCGATGCGGATTTTGTGCTTTCCGGCCTGCAGCGGAACTCCCATGAATGCGTAGTCGGCGGGAACGACTTGATAGAAAGTCTGGGCAGAGCCTTTCAGGGGTTTTGCCCGCCATCCTTCGCTGTAGGCGTCCGTCAGGAGCAGCACTCCCGGTTGGCTGAGTTCGGCCTCAACCGTCAGATGGTCCGTCGATGAATCTAAAATGCTTACTCCGGCTTGCCCTCTGGAATTGGACCCATCTTGGGGGAGTTGGGGGTCTTTTTCAAGAATCACCGTTTCCCGGGGGTTGAAGGAGTTCGTCATGAATTTCAGAATCCGGTCCCGATCTTCAAGAAGAAGCCACTTATGAATAATTGACAATCGGGGCATTACCTGCGTGGAGAACTCAAAAACGTTGGCGCCATCCTTCTTGAAAGTGATGCCGTATTTGCAGCGCAACAGGTCAAACAGCGGTTTGTTGTATTGCCTGAATGAAATATATTGAGCCACTTCTTTTACTGGCAGCCCCTGACTGGAGGCCACCAATTCGGCATAACGGCGAAGCACGGAAGGGTCGTACCCCCATATATCCAGCGCCGAATAGGACATGCTCAGATTGTGCCGATCAGGCATGAGAACGCGAAAGTCGGCCCCATGGGTCCGGAAGAAAGATGAAAGACCTTCAGGCAGGACGGCCGACAGGCGGAAAGTATCCCTGGACCCCCGCGCCACGACCGTCAATTCAACCAGGGCAAGAATAACCAGGAGATACCCGAAATGCTTTCGGCGGTGAACTGCTGCCGCAATCCCGCAGATCAAGAGGGAGGTCAGGGCGAAAACCGCCAGGCCTTGGGAGGCGAAGGAACCTGCGGCCTCCATGAATCTCATTGAATACTGTTCAAAACCTTGTACCTCCCCTGTTCCGAGGACCCCCTGCATAAACCCTGTCCACAACCCTTCGCTGGAGGCCGAGAAATAAACGCCGATCGCCAGGATTAACCCGGCCAAAGCTGTGCCACTCATGACAAGTCGCACGGCCTTGTACCGCCTTAATCCTTCTTTCAGTATCAGGTCAAGGCCGATGGAAGAGAGCATAATAAGAAAAATGGTAGCCTGAAGAGTGAATTTGGAGGTACCCCTGAATTTATCGAAACCGGGCAGGTACTCATACAGCAATGGGAACCAGGGTGTGTGGGAGCCCAGCGCCAGTAGCATGAGAAGGCCTGCGGGCAAAAGTAATTCAAACCTTGGCCTCTTTCCTCCGAAAGCTATGGCGTAGGCAGCGAGGGCAATTCCCGTTACGCTGATGAAGAGGCTCATTTCCCAGAGATAGCAGCGCCCCCAATAGGAAAGGCTGGTCATATCTCCGAAGAAACCCGGAACGAACCAGGTTATGAAATTCTCGGGGGCAAAGGAAAACATGGAGGCGAAATCGATTGAGACCCCGGAACCTCGAAGGCTCTCGCTGCTGGCCCCCAGGCCGGGAAGGAGCTGGACCGCCGCCAGCATGGCCCCGCCAACATAACAGAATAGAAAAGAAGCAGCAAATCGAACTCGACCAGGAGTCCGCAGCAGGAGAACGGATGCATACAAAGAACCGGCGATGGCTGTATAATAGACGTATTGCACATGGCCCGCAAGGATCTGCATGGCCACCGCGAATGCCCCAAGTAGGGGCCAACGCAAGTCTTTCGAAACGTGCATTTTGTCGACGCATAGAAATAAGATCGGCACCCACACGAGGGTGCAAAGATTGGGCAGGTGCCCGGAGTAGATGTGCGAGAAATGGGGCCCGCAAAGCATGAAAATCACGGCCCCCAGGAAGCAAGCAAGATGGTGAAGCTTTCTTGAATAAGCCCAGGCGTAAAAGAAGGCCCCCCCCAAAAAAACGTGCAAAGCGATACCGACGTTGATCGACCTGGCAAGGGGAAGTATCAAGTATAGCCAATTGGGCGGGTATAGAAGGGCTGACTGGAAGCCTGCAAAATAGGGGGCGCCGGAAAAAATATGGGGGTTCCACAATGCCAGGTTCCCTTTGGCCAACTCCCCGAAACCAAAGCTGCGCCAGTGTACGAACTGGGAGGCCACATCGGCGTTGGCATTCGAGAGGATAATATCCCCTGGTAGAAGAATCACATCTCCAAACATTCCAAGAATCAGAAGGGCCATCGCTACCAATTCGGTGACGATGACCTTCATAATAGCGGGAGTTGGATCATCTACCGCTGCCTACTTTGCTGGAGGGTGCGGCTTTGCGGAGGATGAGACTACCGGCAAACGCTTGGCCACCATTCGTCCTGATCTTGACAACTGGGTAACAGGCAATCTCTCAGGCCCTTTTTTCGCTGCAGCTCTTATCCTTTCTTTTTCTTCAGCTCGGCCTCGATGGCCTGCTGGAAGCCCGGAAGGCTCCGCTGGTTGAGAATCTTCCCATTGACAAAGATTGTCGGGGTTCCCTGAACTTTCGCCTGCGCGCCGTTGCCGACATCCTTATCGATCAAATTGGCAATGGCCGGGTCTTTCAAATCCCGGTTAAACTGCTCCATGTTCAAGCCGATCCCCTGAGCGATGGATTCCACCTTGGCGTCGCTGAGCTCCCGCTGGCCGGCGTAGAGTTTTTCGTGCATCTCCCAGAACTTTCCTTGTTTGTCCGCGGCCATCGCGGCTATGGCCGCCTTTTTGGCATAGGAGTGGCTCGAAAGGGGGAAATGCTTCATGACCAGTTTCACGTCGTTGGGGTATTTATCCAGCACCTGCTGGAGAAGGGGCTCGAGGCCCCCGCAGTAGGGTCACTGGTAATCGGTAAAGACGGCAACGGTAACCGGCGCCTCTTTGGGTCCTTTGAAAGGGTGATCGGTCAAATCGATCTTGAAGACGGCTTCGAGCAGAATGATCTGGAGAGTCTTATCCAGACTGCTCGTAATGATGAGGACGTCGCCCCTGGGATGAGACGTAATGCGGTCGAAATCCTTGCCCACGGCGATCCGGTCGCTGATTTTTTCCTCCGGAAGCGAATAAACCAGAATTTCCCCGGGGGTTAAAATGAAAAGACGCTGCCCGTCGGCAGAGGAAGCAACATCGAGGGGGCTGGTCTTCAAATCCAAATCTTTCAGGATTCTCCACTCCATATCGGCCCGGCCGATTGCAGGGGAGGAAATCCAGATTGCCATGCAGATAAGAACCAGAATCATTTGTTTCACCATACTCTTGCGCATAACCACTCCTTTTTTTTATTTTGCTGCCAATAATTGCACCGCGGAGATCGCCGAGGGCGCGGAGAAGAATAGCCCGAAAATTATTGAAAGACACTTTCGTATTTCCTCGAAATCTTGAGGTAAGATATAGTAAATCGCTTATTTTGGCTGCGGGCTGATGGCCAAAGATGATTCGGCAATGTTGCAAGGGAGGTGGAAAATGAGACAAATCATTATTTGTCCCGGCGAAGACGGACATTGGGAAGCGGAATGCCCCAGCTTGCCCGGCTGCGTCAGCCAGGGGATGACCAAAGAAGAAGCCATCACCCATATCCAAGAGGCCATTCAAGGATAGATCGCCGCCCTGGAAGAAGATCATCTCCCTGTCCCCGAGGAGCGATTCGAGGCGATTTTGGCTGCCGTATGAGCGGGTTGCCGAGGATCTCTGGACGAGAGTGTATAAAGGGTCCAATCTGCGTCCCATTCATCCTTTGCGATATTTGACCCGGCATCAAACTGGATGATGTATGACTCACTTGACACCTCTCCTCCATCTACCTAAAATGAGAATAGATTCAACCGAAAAAGCTTTTCTTCCCAAAATAGGTGCAATTCAAAGGGAATTTCTTCGTCCGCAGAGGAGGAAGCAAAATGGCCGGAGTTATTGACGTTCGGGATCTAACAGAGGAAGAAATCAAGCTCCTTCAGGACTTGGTTGAATGTTTAAGAGCCAAAGCCAAGAAGAGGACAGGAGATGAAAAGCAAGGGGTGGAAGAAGTTGTTTTTGCCGCCCACCCCTCTGATGTAATTGGAGGACTTACAAGGAAGGAGATATATGAGCACCTCTGATCTCGCACTCCTTGACACCAATATTTTAGTTTATAATCATCAGGCTCTTTCACAATTCCATGGGGCATCGAGAGCTCTTCTTGAGAGGGGATTGAGAGGTGAATTGAAATTATGCGTGTGCCCGCAAGTGCTTCTGGAGTTCTTTGCGGTCATTACCAGCCCCAGGAAGGTGACCAGGCCGATAGATTGGAACGCTGGAGCTACGGAAATAGAGCGCTACATCCGGGCAAAGAACATATCCAAGATCTATCCTGCCGAGGATGTACTCGACCTTACGATGGGCCTTTTGAAGAAATATGGCGCGCAGGATAAGGAAATTTTTGATCTGCAATTGGCGGCAACAATGTTATCAAACAAGGTCACGCGCCTCTATACCTACAATCAGGGCGATTTTCTCAGAATCAAGGAAGTTGAAGTCTTAGCCCCTTGAGGTAAGTACCGCTTCGGTAGGCAACCCCCCCAATCCGCAGTCCGCATTTGGAAAACCCCCCAACATCAATTATTCATTCCGCAATCCGGATTCCGCATTCCGAAATCGGAGACCCCGCAACCCGCCCTGCACTACGTAGAGTGCAGGGCCGCCCTGAATCACACATGGTTCAGGGCGCATTCCCAATCCCGTATTCATAGATACCTTTCACTTTAACTGTCTTACCATCATATCTTCCAGCTGTTTCGCCGTCAGCGTCCCGGAGTGAACCCTCCCGTTCGAGAATACCAGGGTGGGAGTCCCGGTAATTCCCAGGTTCTCGGCCAGCTTTATATTTTCGTCCACGTCCTTCGTTTCACACTCCGTCCGCGGGATCCCCTTCTTGGCGAAGGCCGCGTCGAGCATCGCCAGGGACCGGCTACAGACGATGCTTTTGGATTTCCAGTAGGCATCCTTGTGCATCTGGAGCGGGAACATGAAGATATAGAAAGCGACATCTTGGCGTCCCTGAACCATCTTTTCCATCTCATGGTGGAGGGTGGCGCAATAGGGGCAGTCCGGATCCGTGAACACCGCCGCCTGGAGTGGGACGCCCCGTTTGCCCATGAGAAGGGCCTTATCCAGGGGGAGGCGGGAAAATTCGATCCGGCGGCTCTCCTGGAGCCTGGTGAGATGTTCCTGGGTCTTATTGCCCTTGGTGGCGATCTCGAAGATCGGCCCGGGGAGAACATAGGTCTTGGAGAAATCCACGTAGAACAGGCTCCGCTTCCCCTTTTCGTCGATGGATACTTCCCAGAGACCCTTGATCGGGCTCATCTGGGTGCCCAGAATTTCAGCGCCGGGATTGCCCAGTTTCTGGAGAATCGACTTTACATCCTGGGTATTCAGCGAATGGCATTTGCTGCAGTCGCCTTCGCACCCGGCTTCGCTGAATGCCCGGGCCTTTTCCAACGGGCGCGGAAGCACCGCAAATAACGCGGAGAAGCAGAGTGCGCTCACCGCGAACGTGATGAGGGACTTTAGGATATTCTTATTCATTTCGGCACCCCTTGTCTGTCGTGAGAAAATGGAACTCAATCGGGAATGAATTCGGCCATAATGGGCTGGATAGCGCGCAGGAAATCGTTTATCCTGGATTCAACCTTTTCCAGCCCTTCGTTTTCTAACACCGGCGAGATGATCCTGACGAGGGAACCGTCGCTCCGCCGGCGGGTAAGGGAATCCCAGAAAAGGGAGATCTTCATTTCGTAGGCGTTGGTCAGGATGCGGCCGCGGGCCGGGAACCAGAAATATACGAGCTGCCGGCTGTCACCCTTTTCCATGACCGCCCGATTGACAATCATGGCCTGTCCATTGGAAATCGCGAGGTTCAGCCTGCCCGCTTCATGGAATGCCCAGCCGCCCCCGGGGAGGCAGGTTTCCGGAGAATGGATGGATTCGCCCTTTTGCTGGCTCTGATAGTAGGCCACGTAAAAATTCACCGGGGCGCCCGATGCGTTCCGATAATCCATTATTATATAATCGGTTAGGTCCAATTCCGTGATGATTTCCTTATCGAGATACTGGCGCAACCCGGACCACTCGCCGACAACCGAAGGGAACTGGCTGAACGGTCTCCGGAGGGGCGGCTTTTCCCGGAAATCAATCGTATGGAAAATTACAAGGGTCAAAACCAGAATGGCCGCGGATGCTAAAAACCGGGGTTCCTTTGCGAAGGCAAACCAAGGGGATGCTCCGGAACCGGGGGCTTCGGCTGTCTCCTTTGGCTGGAGGGGAATTGCCTCAGCATTTTCGCTCGTCAGAATGGTCTTGTAACGGGTAACGATCCTTAAAATCCACAGTTCCCCGAAGAGCATCGCGAAAGAAACCATGAAAATCAGCCACCCGGAAAATCCATGAAAGAAGTCCTCGGCTACCTTCGGGCCCCAGTATTGATACAGAATACCGGTCAGGGTGATGCGAAGGCTGTTCATGAACATGGAAAGCGGGATGGCGGAAATAGTTAAGATAATTCCCTTCCAGATTCCCGTTCTGTAAAAATAAGCCAGGAGAATCCCCATAATGATCAGGGGAAAGAAAAATCGAAGTCCGCTGCAGGCGTCAACAACCTGGAGCTGCGTGAAGCCCATGTCGATCACGTTGCCTTCCCGGTAGGCGGACATCCCGTACCATTGAAGCATGGCCACGCCGATCTTGCTCGAAATCAGCTTGAGGCCGAAGGTGAGCTTTTTATTCAGGAAGACGGGAGGCGGAAACATGAAAAGCGCGGTGAAAAAGGGGAAGGAAAGGATCTTCAGTTTGCGCCAGCCGAGGTGCAACCACAGGAGACCCACGGCCACAAACCAGGAGGATATGTAAAGCGTGAACAGCTCTCCGGCGAGCTCACCGAACCAGAAGAGAAGGATTCCCGGAAGGAAAAGAATAATGCCCCACCAGGAACGAGTGGAAGGGGTACTCTTGAGCAAATCCCTTTTTTCCCAGATGATATAAAGAACCAGGAAGGGAAGGAGATAAGCGTAATTGTAATCTTCCCTCGCCCAATCATTATTAATGAGCCAGTGAAATGCCGAATAATAAAGGATCACGAAGAGAAGTCCTGAGATCGCGAATCGAAAGATCCCTTTTGGGGATATGAACGATTCAATTTTCAATTAAATACTCCCATATAGGAAAAACGCTCACTACAACCTGAAGATTTACCCACACCAACGAGCCAGGAGAAGAGATAAAGCCTATACAGTTCTCCTGCAAGGTCGCCGACCAAAACAGGAGAATACCCGGAAAGAGGAAGAGAAGTCCGCTCCATATCGGAACAGAAGGCTCCCTTCCCAGCTTATCTCTCTTCTCCCAAACGAGATAGAGGACGACCAGAGGAACCAGGTAGCAGTAATTGCAGTCTTCCCGCGACCAGTCCTTCTGAATCAGCCAGGCATAGGCCGAAAAGTAGATCGCGGCCAGAAGGGCCCCGAGGAGTCCAATTTTCGCAAGAGAATGCGGGCGAAAATTTCTGAAAATTTTCAAAAGAGGACGCATTTTTACTGTAATGAAGTATTTGGCGCGAGGATTTGCCGAAGTCTTTCCCTGGCTACCCACGAGAGGAATATGGGAGTTGATTTTAGATTCCGCCTCCATAGCCTTCTGGGCTCACGAAGAAAACGCGGCAGCCACTCCAGTCCTGCTCTCTGCCAGAAGATAGAAGATCTCTTTTTGGTCCCGGCGTAAAAATCGAAGGCCGCTCCGATAGCAGCGACAAAAGGCACACCCAACTTCTCCCGGTTCCGGAAAATCCATTTCTCTTGTTTGGGGGCGCCTAGCCCTACCCACAAGACATCCGGTCGACAGGCGTTGATGACCTGCACCATATGTTCA
>Ga0335070_10010646_pt1 | contig 10751 bp, 7 predicted proteins | sample Lox_Sample_13_FD_206722 | JGI IMG/M metagenome (GOLD analysis project Ga0335070, IMG submission 206722) | Soil microbial communities from Loxahatchee National Wildlife Refuge, Florida, United States - Lox_Sample_1.3 | ecosystem: Environmental > Terrestrial > Soil > Wetlands | place: USA: Florida...
GTGCACGAAAAAAAGGTAGGGGGGTAGGGTCTTTTAGACTGTTTTTCTTTCATTAGCCATGTTGACTAGGCCCTCACTCAACCCATACCCTTCCCCTATTTCTTCGAATCTAACGCGCGCTGATAGCCTTTGCCAGCTGTTTAAGGGTAAAATCTCTGAGAATCTTATCACTTTGCAGACTGATAATGAACGATTCAGGGTGTCCAAGGAGTATTCCCCAATCTTGTGTTAGCTCTGAGATAAATTGACTATAATCAGAATAACTTCTATGAACAGACAGTATTACTCTATCATAACCAAGCCCTCTACCGTTGGAGACAAGAATCATCTCCGGATGCCTTGAAAGAAAACCTTCACTGGGCTCTGCTCCTTTGTCTTTAGGCTCACCAGATTTCAACCTTCCAAAAGTAATTGCCAAGATTTCAAAACCCAGCTTCCTTATGTCCAATATAGCAGTGTAATCAAGCAGTCCCATTCTCTCCAGTCGGATTCTCCTCCTCGTGATTGTAGGCTGAGAAACCTTCAGGCTCTTTGCCAATTGCCTGTCACTCAATCTGGGATTCTTGACTAACTCAGCAAATATCCCATAATCAATAGACTTCAAATCCTTCATCAAATTTCATCACAACTCGTTTCGTTGAACAGCCCTATTATTTCCTTTTTGCTTTCCCAGCGCATTGAGCACTGCAATACTTGTTTTTACTATCTAATGTCGTAAAGACTTTTCCGCAAACTGAACATTTCTTCTGAATGATTCCCATTCAGTAAACCTCATCATTATAGTTACGATTCAACAAATATAAAATTGCCTTAGGTAGTGCTTCAAGCTTCCTCTAGAAAAGCACGAGACAAAATGCTTCAAAAACCAACCACCCTTTGCTTTCCGGTTTTTTCTCACGCGCGCGAATTGAAGCAATAAGCATTTACACTTAAACTGACCTTCAGCAATAGGTGGTTCGCGCTTATGGCGGCGGTCTCCAAGCCTAAACTAACCAAGAGGATTATTCTTTTCATAGCCGTCGGGTTAGCAACGCTTCTTCTTTACCTCCTCTACTTCGTCGGAACCATGAACATAGCTGATGTAATCAGTCAGACAAACATTCCCTACTACGCATCAGCTTTTTTTGCCTTCCTTATAAGCGTATTTTTTTCTTCCTTGACATGGCGCAGTCTCTTGAAAAGTATCGACGTGAGAATCAGCGTCAAAAGAGCGTTGGCATTCACGTGGGTCGGGTTGTTTTTTGACTCGGTGGTTCCTGATCCAGGCTGGAGTGGAGATCTGTCGAAAGCTTACATGCTGTCCAAAGATTTAGGAGAAGACGGTGGCAGGATCGCAGCATCAGTCGTGGGTCAAAAAATCATAGTCATGGGCGTAGTCGTTCTCGACCTGTTTTTAGGTCTAGTGCTTCTTGCCCTGAATTACACTCTGCCGGGAAATGTGATCCTGTTCATTGCCCTAGTCCTTGTGGTAACGGTCTCGGCGCTAGTTGTGTTGTGGTACTTGAGTTCGAACCCTAAAGCCACGAAAACCCTGTTAAACTGGTTCGTGCGCTTTCTTGCTTTCTTCTTGAGACGGCGTTGGAATTCTGAAGATTTTCGCCTGAGGGCAGAAAACGTGTTAGACGAGTTTCACAAAGGAATGCGAAGCTTGACGGCTAAGCCAAGAGCCTTAGTGCGACCTGTGGGTTTGTCTCTTGCAGCAGGGGCTTTTGATATATCGGTCGTCTACCTAGTGTTCACGTCTTTGAACTTTCCCGTGCCGTTAGATAAGGTACTGATCGTTTATGCTTTGACGGGTAGTCTTCAAGCCTGGGGAGTCTCCTTATTGGGTTTCACCGAGATAATCATGAGCGGTGCGTATACGGTACTCGGTATCCCGTTGACGATCAGTCTGGCCGCAACTCTATTGACGCGAGTCATAACCCTCTGGTTCAAACTTGTGTTGTCTTATTTCGCGTTTCAATGGGCAGGCGTCCACCTTATTCTCGGCAAACACCCTGAACGGTCCAAAATCAAATCGGCGGAGAGTCAGGTGGAAACACGAGATTTCTAGAATGGTAGCGTTTGGAGATCGGATGCTTTCGAAGGTTTGCATGCGCGCGCTTTAACGTTTACGATGATAATCTTCCATGAACTTGCGGTTTCCACAGACACAATCATCGTTTCAGTTCCTCTCCGAGTGGGATATTCGACTGAATCTGCACGTCCCCCACACTACGGATACAACTGGAGGACCGGATTTTGGAGCCACTCCCACAATTCATAAAAACCAAAGTGAAGCAATTAAGAAGCAACATGAGAACGAAATTCCTTCTGTTCATACTCACTATGCTACTAGCCGCCAGCATAACTACCTGTTACGGCACTTTGCCGGTAGGCGCGGTAACATGGGTCGAGGGACACTTAACTTCTAACACGACATGGGTTTCCAACGACACATACCGAGTCATAGGAGACACATACGTTGATTCAGGCGTAACCCTTACGGTAACGCCCGGTGTCCGCGTCGAATTTGCAGATGGATTTTCTTTGAAAGTAGAAGGTAGCCTTAACGCAACTGGAACGCCAACAGAACCGATAGTCTTCACTTCAAGTCGAACACAACCCGCACCAGGCGCGTGGGGAGGCATAGAGTTCAGGGCAAACAATTCTGGACATTTCACGCTCGAATACTCCAGGATCGAATACGCAAACTATGCAATAGTAATCAACAGTCCCGCAGATGAAACCATTGTCCAAAACGAGTTCGTAAACAATTCTGAAAGCGGCATTCACATCTACGGCTACTCCAACGCAACCATCACAGGCAACACGATCATCTTCAATAAAAATGGCATAACCAGCGAGGAAGCAGTTGTATCAAATGTTCGAATAGTCAACAATACAATATCTCAGAATACGGGAGAAGGCATGTTCATTCAAGCAAGCGGCAACAACTTCTCACGTCTTAGCGATATAACGATCACAAACAACGTGATATCAAACAACTCTGGAAACGGAATAAACCTGAATTCGCTCGCAAGAACCGATGATCCTTACACCTACGAATGCAATGCATACATCGAAAATGTCCTAGTCTCGGAAAACCACATGACTTCTAACGGTCAAAACGGTATAATTGTCGAGGCACAAGGCCGCTGTAGCGAGTATCTTTTAAACGTCAGAAAAGGATATTCCTACATCAACAATCTAACCTTGGCAAACAACGTCGTTTCATTAAACGAAGGAAACGGAATATTCGTTCACTCTCAAGGCTACGGATTCTACGGAGAAAGTTATGGCAACATCCAAAACACGATTATCACTGCAAACAAGGGAACGGAAAACGGAAACAACGGCCTAGAAATATTCTCCGAGGGAGTGACTGAAGGAAGCTACGCTTCGGGAGGCGGCGGAGCAATTGAAGGCATAACGATAACAAACGACACGTTCTCTTTGAACGGCCAAGACGGCATCCAGCTTTTCAGCAAAGGCCAAGCGGACGTCATGTCCGTCAGCTCTGTTAGCGCTGTGGAAATAACCAGTAATGATGCCTCCTCTAACAAAGGTAATGGAATCAGCCTCCTAGCTGACAGTCAAGGAAGCAGAGGAGGAGATGCCTCAATCAACGCCACAACAATCTCTGGCAACAAGGCGCTGTCGAATGAAAAGAACGGCTTTCTAATCCAACCACAGACGCGTGAAAAAGCATACGTCCAAAACATTCAATTCCAAGAAAACGAAGCATCCTTAAATGGACAAAACGGCTTAATGATCGCCCCCATCAGCAGACGCTTCCTCACCGAGAACGTGCAAATCGAAAGAACAACCACACTACTCAACTCAGAGAACGGCGTAGCTGTCCAACACTTGGGTGTTCAACTGTCCAATTTTCCAGTTCAGGCATCTTACGAAGGATTCGTGGTAAACGTTACGATTAACAACTGCATAACCTCACGCAACGGAGAGCGAGGTTTCTCAATCGAGCCAGACCCGCAATTCTACAACAGTGACCCGATATACAACAGGTATGACAATGGAGCAATCGAAGACTTGACAATAGACAATAATACCATTATAGCAAATGACGTAGGCGTATACATATGCCCGCCAGTGCCGTCAGCTCAAGGTCAGACCACTGAGATCGCTTATAACTCGATACGCAGCAACCACCTCGGCATTGAAATCGTCGACGAACAAAACAACACTGCACACTACAACGACATCTTCGGCAACAACAACGGAATGAACATAACTGATACTGCAACAGCAGATGCAGAGAACAATTACTGGGGCAACGAGTCTGGTCCCTACCACTATTCGCTGAACCCAAACGGCAACGGAAATTCTGTTGACGGAAACGGCACGAACCTGAAGTTCATACCTTTCCTGAAATCGCCATCAATGCCTGTCGATCTTCCGCCGACAGCTCTACTGTTCCTCCAGAACAACACTGTATATTTGAACGAAACCGTCGAGTTCGACGCTTCCAATTCAACCGACAAATCAGGAATACGATTCTGGTCCTTTGATTTCGGAGATGGCACAAACACAACTTGGGCATCAAGATCAACGACTGCCCACAATTACACGGCGACCGGAACCTACAACGTGACTGTAAGCGTCATGAACGGGGAAGGCCTCATAGGCCAGAATAGTAGCCTTGTCCAAGTCCAGGTCAAAACAGTTCCAGAGATCCCACAACTTTTCATTCTTCCATTTCTCGCGCTTGTGACAGGACTGACAATCGCGTTATACAGGAAAAAGCATTTCAAATAATCTGCCCGTCTGAATCCTTCAAGAAACTACAACAACTTTATATGTCGACTCACAAGCCATTGCCAAACAAGAATCAACTTCAAACAGAAATGGCGGAAGTTGACAAAATGATCAAAGACCTTACGGCATTTTACTCTAAAAACGCGCTAAGCATGAAACGCTCGGAAATCCGTGAACTCCTCAAAGTCACGAGACAACCTGACATGATCTCATTCGGCGGTGGCCTTCCAGCTCCTGAAACTTTCCCTGTAAAAGACATAGAAGAAATATCATGCACGCTGTTACGCGAAAAAGGAGCACAGGCTTTGCAGTACGGACCAACCGAAGGAGAAACGCCTTTCCGTGAAGAGATAGCGAAATGGATGTCACGGGAAAAACCCAACGTCAAACCTGAGAACATTCTAGTAACATCAGGTTCACAACAAGGCTTAGACATCCTCGGAAGAATCTTCCTGGACCCAAATGACGTCGTGATAGTCGAAGTACCGACTTATATCGGCGGCCTACAGGCGTTCACTGCATATAGATGCAAATTGATCGGCGTCACACAAGATGATCAAGGAATGCGAACCGACGAACTGGAAAAAGTTCTCGCGAGGCTGGCAAAAAGAAAGAAGAAGCCAAAATTCATCTATGTCGTTCCAGATTTTCAGAACCCCTCCGGAGTCACGATGTCACTTCCAAGGCGCAAGAAACTGTTGGAGTTAGCGTACAAATATGAAGTGCCCATTGTTGAAGACAGCCCATACCGGGACCTAAGGTTCACAGGCCAATCTGTACCAGCAATTTACAGCCTAGACACTGAAAAACAGGTAATAGTACTCGGGACTTTCTCGAAGCTGCTCTGTCCAGGACTCCGCCTGGCTTGGATGATGGCTCCGGCTGAGTGGATGGACAGAATGATCGTTGCAAAACAGGCTATGGACCTATGCTCACCGTCTTTTACTCAACTGATAGTCGCCGAATACATGAAAAGAGGCTTGCTTCTTGGCCAAATAGAAAAAATACGCAGACTTTATGCAATAAAACGCCAAGCAATGCTCAATGCTCTCGAGAAGTACATGCCAAAAGGAGTCACATGGACCAAACCTGAAGGCGGACTTTTTCTATGGATCAAACTACCGAAACAAATGAGTGCAAACGCGCTATTTCCAGAAGCAATCAAAAACAAGGTGGCCTACGTCACCGGTTCAGCGTTTCACTGCAATGGCAAAGGACAGAATACGATGAGGCTCAACTTTTCCTACTCGTCAGAAGAGCAAATAGAAGAAGGAATCAGACGACTCGGAAGAATGGTTAAAGATAACATGTGAAGTCTATCTTCAAATGATCGTTCACCTATCCCTCTTCTAGAAAGCGCGAGTGGGCTGATATGTGACAATTCAACATCCCTCAACCGAACAAATGCCCGCGTTGTCCTAGAAGGTTATGTTTGAACTAGTCCCAGCCGTAACCACTTGAAGCCTCGGAGGATAGGAGTCGGCCATCACCCAATTCGTGCCCGCACCAGAGAAGTATATTTCCAGGAAGTAACCTCGCATTATTCCCTGACTTGCCTCATCTGGAGAGAACGCCATCTTCAGTTCAGTCACCTGATTTACTCCCAAGTCAATAGAATAAGTTTTGACGGCGTAGTCTTTATCAAACCAGTAGGCAATGTCTTTCTTTATCTTCGTGATGATCGAGCCCGCGTACTGCTTTGAAGCTCTGAAGACAACGTGAAGCTCAACGTCATCACCCAAATGCGCAACAGTGACATTCTTGCTCTCAGTCTGCCAGAAAACCTCCGAGACAATTGGCACCGAGTTGCTTCGAGCATTAAACAGCGGAATTATGACGAACAACGAGATCAGCACGACGAATACGATCGCTATCACTATGAATACTTGGCCTCTTTTTGCAGTCGACAGTATCTTGCTTTGTTTCACGAAAAAAGTTACTCGCCTGCGTGGAAAAAAACTTTTCCTATCGAAAATTCAATTGATTTCGAAAGAAAAGGGTCGTCTCTCTTAGAGCGGGCACATAAAAAATATATTTAGAGATCATCTTTTTCAGTTTTCAGGTCACGCACAAGACTATTCATATGAATCACCTCGATATTGACCTCATCGTCTTCATGAACTCGTTTTACTTGGGTATAAGACACTTCAATCGTGGTCGGTGGGACTTGCAGTTTGTGACCACAACGAGGACATTTTCCTCCAATCTTCGTGATAACGCTTTCGAGATAGGTTTCGCGCCTGTATGTTCCATCTCGAAGGACGGGCTTGGGATCGCGATATAGGATCGCCCCGCAACGTCGACATGAAAAAAGAAAAGGCAAAGTTTCCTCCACACGTCATTTGAACTATGCATGGATCCCTGTTTTTATGGTATACTCAGTATACCTAATAAGTGTATCTACACCGTACATACCAAAAAGAACATAAACACCAATGATCCAAACGGTCACCTAGGGAACAGTATGAAAACGCTCAAGATTTCAGAAGACATCCACCAAAAGCTTACGGCGTTGCTGGGAGAACTTATGAGCCAAACCAGTAGAATGCAAACTTACCAGGACGCGATCAACGCGCTAATTAACGAATCGGTCATACTTCCGCAGGAGCTGCTCACTCAGGCGCAAGTCTTCGTTGAAGAAAACAAACAGCTTGGCTACACTACAAAGGAAGAGTTCATCAGAGACGCCATTAGGTTCAGACTGACCTGGCTGAATAAGGAATATGAATACATCGAGATTCCCAAAGAACAGTATGACACGCTCGAAGAGGGGTTGAAGGAAATGGACACGCCCTACCGCAGCGTAGAAGACTTCATGAATACACAGATGAAAGAAGCTCTGCAAAAGTTTGAAGACTGGAAGAAAGTTGGCCACAAACGATTGAGAAAAGGTTGAAAAAGAGAACTAGCACTTTGCCGTCCCGTTCACGTTCTCCCCCTCGAGTTCACGCACCTGAGTTTCTATGAACTCGGTCACTTTCTCTTGGCTGAACCGTTTTTCGTCATCCTGCCTCTTCAATTGCTCCCTGATCACGAACAGAGCCTTGCCGACGTCAAAGGGCTTAACCAAGTATCCATCAGCGCTCCTGTTGACCGCTTCAATTGCGTTGTGAACGGTTGGGTATCCAGTTATTATTATCTTGCGCATCCTAGGAACTGTGTCTTTGATTCTGACAAGAAGCTCGGTTCCCTCCATGTCCAAGAGTCGAAAGTCGATCAGCGCGAGATTGTAGAAGTTCGCATTCGTCTTAACGATGGCTTCCTTTCCACTCTCAGCCGTGTCCACAGCGTAACCCTCGTCCTCAAGTATCGTAGAAAGAGTTTTTCTTATGCTCTCGTCGTCATCGACAACAATGATTCTGGCGCGCTTATCCAAATTTCTTCACCTCCTGACTTCTTGTGCTTGATAGGAACCTTTAGAGTAAACGTGGATCCATCACCGATCGTGCTTTCAACGTCTATCTTGCCTCCGTGAGCCTCCACAATTCGTTTCGCAATTGCTAACCCGAAACCCATTCCTTTGGCTTTTGAAGTGAACAACGGCGTGAAAATCTTCTGCATCGTCTCCTTTGCCATGCCGACCCCAGTGTCTGTGAAGACAAACTCCAAGTCTTTGTTCACTTCACGCGTATGAATTGTCAGCGTTCCTCCTTTGGGCATAGCGTCAAAGGCGTTCTTTATTACGTTGACAAAAGCACGCTTCACTTTCTCAGAGTCAACCATCAACTGAGGACAATTTCTGGATCGATTTACCACTCGAATCTTCCGCGGAATCTTGACGAGCGACAAGGTATCTTCGATAAGCGACTTTGGCGAAGCCTTAGTCAAGTCGAGCTTGATTTCCCGCGAATACTCCAGAAGGTCGTTGATGATTTTGTTGGAATAAGCAATGTCCTTCTCGATGATCTCAAGCATCTCTTTGGTTTTGCCGTTGCTAGCCAGGTCTGAACGCGTCTTCAAGTAATATGTTGCGCCCGTTATGCCTGTCAAGGGGTTTCGCAGATCATGGCCGATCATGGCTGCCAACTGACCTATGGCCGCGAGCCTTTCAGACCTGAAAATCTGCTGCTCCAAACTTTTGCGTTCCGTGATATCTTTGGCGACCGACACAAAACCTATCGGAGCACCCGACGCATCCCTCACGACGCTCCTAGACAGTTCGACTGGAAACTCACGACCGTGTTTCGTTACAAACGTGTACTCAACAGCCTTAAGCTCTCCGAGATCGAAAGTCAGTTTGAGGTCTTCTTGAACCTTTGTCCGATCTTTCTCAGCGACCAAACCAAGAAAGTTTTTGCCAAGTAGTTCCTCTCTGGAAGAATATTCGTGCATTCTGACTTTTTGATCATTGCACTCAATTATGTTGCCGTTCAGGTCCATCGCCATTATTGCATCAGGAGAAGCAGCGAAAATGCTTTTCAGCTTCTCCTCGCTACGTCTCAGATCAGCAGTACGTTCGTCGACCATCTTTTCAAGGTTTTGAGCGTATTCCTTGACTTGTTGTATTAGCTGAGCGTTTTCAATAGCGACAGCAGCTTGATGAGCAAAAAGCTCCAAGGGAGCGAGAGATTCTCGCGTTGGACGCCGTCCATCGTTCGGATCGTCCATACTCATCACTCCGACTATCTGTCCATCTGGAAGTTTAAGCGGAACATAAAGCAGATCATCCGGGTTCCAGTCGACGGTTTCATGTCTTGCAACCTTGCTCAAAAGAGCATACTTGAATTGCTCTTGGACCAGCGGATCGCTCCAGGGCAAGTAGTAGAACTCACCTAAACGGTATCCTTCGAACATGGAGCTCAAGCGTTTTCGCCAAACGTGTCCTGGCGACTGGTGTTTTTTCAAATATTCTTCTTCCGCAGGTGTCAGTCCGGCCGAGACGACATCGGTCGTGTTCAAGTCTTGGTCCCGCAGGGAAATGACGACTCTACGCCATCCTTGATCATGAACGGCTTCAGCGATCGTCTTCAATCTTTCACGCAGGTCCGTCGTGCTTAGCATCACAGCAGAGCTTCGCATCAGGCTCTCCAGTTCTCTGGAGATATGACGGTATCTTTCTTCTTCTTCTTTGAGCACTTGCTCCATCTCTTTTCGGTCACTGGTGTCCCTTACTATGACTACGATGTGCCGCTTGCCTCGCATCCGCAATGATGAGATAGACAGCTCTACAGGTATCTCTCTTCCATCCTTCTTCACGACTGAAGTCTCGACAACCTTTCCTTGAAGCGAATTTCGCCCAACCTTGAGAGACCTGCAGAATCTTGAATAGTTGAAGTTGAAGCGGCCTGGGGCAAGCAGCTTGAAAGCGTCCTCGCCAAGTGCTTCTTCTTTCTTGTAGCCGAAGATCTTCTCAGCTGCATGATTCCAATACGAGATTTCGCCTTTTTCGTCAAGCAAGATTATGGCGTCCACAGTGGACGCGCTGATTGCTTGAAACATCTCCTCGCTCTCTTGCAACCGTAGCTCTGCTCTCCTGCGTGCCTCTTCAACGGCAATGGCGGAGCTGAACAGTTCCAGAAGTTTGATATCTTCCCGTGAAGGGCTAAAATCAGTCTGGTAGACGACGCAGAGAGTCCCCACATGGGTATCGCCGAATTTCACTGGCACGCCAAAATATGTTCGAAGCTTGTAACGCCTTACATTTGGATCGGTCCGAGCATATCTTGTTTTGTTCAGATCTTTGATAATATGAACTTCATCTGTGCTGTCTCTGAGGACGTCATAACAAATGTGCCCCTCAGGCTTGTCCATAAACTTGAAGCCTGGCGGAGTGTTCCACTTACCAGCGGAGCAGATCATTCCTTCTTCAAGACGGTTATAGAGAGCGCACGTGGCTCCAAGCAGTTCACCGCACAACGCAACAATTGAATTGATGTTTTCCTTTGGATCAGCCTTGAAACGGAGAAAACAACGATTCAGCTTTTCGATGCGTTCTTGCGCTTTCTTGCGTTCACTTACGTCCCGCACAATCACGGTGAAATAGGTTTCTTGTT
>Ga0335070_10010647_pt1 | contig 10750 bp, 10 predicted proteins | sample Lox_Sample_13_FD_206722 | JGI IMG/M metagenome (GOLD analysis project Ga0335070, IMG submission 206722) | Soil microbial communities from Loxahatchee National Wildlife Refuge, Florida, United States - Lox_Sample_1.3 | ecosystem: Environmental > Terrestrial > Soil > Wetlands | place: USA...
ATTCGATGTTCATGAGGTGGCGCATCACGGGGAACTCGTTGACCACGCCGTTGGCGCCGTGGATCTCGCGCGCCAGGCGCGCACACTCCCGCGCGACCCAGCACGAGTTCCGCTTCGCCTGCGAGACCCTGGTGAACGTCGCCTTGCCTTCGTCCTTCAGCCGCCCCAGCCTCCAGACCATCAGTTGGCCCTTGGTGATCTCGTTCGCCATCCAGACCAGCCTCTCCTGGATGATCTGATGGGAGGCGATCGGGCGGTCGCCGAACTGCTTGCGGGTCTTCGCATAGTCGAGCGCGGCGTGGAACGTCGCCAGCGCCGAGCCGAGGGCGCCCCACGCGATCCCGTAGCGCGCCTGGGTGAGGCAGGAGAGCGGGCACCTCAGCCCGGAGGCCTCCGGGAGCCGCGCCGCCTCCTGGACGCGGCACTCCGAGAGGACCAGCTGCGAGGTCACCGAGGCCCTCAGGGAGTACTTGCCCTTGTGCTCGACCGTCGAGAAGCCGGGCGCGCCCCGCTCGACGAGGAACCCGCGAATGACGCCGCCGTCGTCCTTGGCCCAGACGACCGCCACGTCCGCGATCGAGCCGTTGGTGATCCACGCCTTCTCGCCGGACAGGACCCAACCGTCGCCGTCGCGGCGCGCGCGCGTCCGCATCGCACCGGGGTTCGATCCGAAGTCGGGCTCCGTGAGGCCGAAGCACCCGATCGCCTTGCCGTGCGCCAGCAGGGGGATCCACCGGTCCTTCTGCGCCTGCGACCCCCACGCGGCGATGGGGTGCATTACGAGCGCCGACTGGACGGAGGCGAACGACCGGAGGCCGGAGTCGCCGCGCTCGAGCTCCTGCATCACGAGGCCGTACGCGACATTCGACAGGCCCGGCAGCCCGTACTCCGACATGGTGGCGCCGAAGAGGCTCAGCTGCGCCATCTCGGCGACCAGCTCCATCGGGAAGTGCCCCTCGTACGCCCACACCTCGATGTGCGGGAGGACACGCTCGCGCACCCAGGCGGCGACCGTGTCCCGCACCATCCGTTCCTCGTCCGTGAGGAGCTCGTCGACTCCGAAGAGGTCCAGGCTCTCGCGTGCCATATCGCTGCCCTCCGGCGCAACCCGACGGCGCCACGCTAGCACTCCCCACCGTGGCCGTCACCGGCGGACGGTCGTGGGCGCGGTCCCGGTGGTAGCATTACCGTTGACGACCGCGTTCGGCAGGACAACAGTGGGAGGGTGGGATGAGTCCGTACATGGGCGGTTCGGCGCCGGCGATGGCAGCGCAGGTCGCGGACGGCTACACCCTGGTCAGCGCGCCCCAGCTCAAGAGGCTGCTGGACAACGAGCTCGATCTGCTCGGCGCGGAGCTCGAGAAGATCCTCCGGGACATCAGGGCCGAGCCCATGAACCTCGAGGACGTGCCGGCGATCAACGCCCGCAACCGGAAGATCGCCCGGATCAGCGGCGCCCTCCAGCAGATCCAGATGACCAAGTCGAAGCGGAGGCGCGGGGCGTGAGCGAGGCGACGTGGTGGCGCCACCTCAAGGGCGACCCCACTCGCTTCCTGCTCTCCGACGACGAGCCCGGCGTGGTGTGGCGGACGCTCGTCGTGCTGCTCGACCGCCCTCACGACAGCCCGGCCGTCGTCCGCGCGAGGCTCGGCGCCCGCGAGACCGGGGCCGCCGCCCGCCTGCTGGCGACGCAGGACCCGATGGGGTACTGGGGCTCGCCGGGCGGGTACGGCGCCAGGTGGGGGGGGACCGCGTGGCACGTCATCGCTCTGGCGGCGCTCGGCGCCGACCCTGAGGACCCGAGGGTCCAGCGCGGCGCCCGCAAGCTGCTCGAGTCGCTGCAGCCGCACTCCGGCGGGTTCTCCGCGGCGCACGGGCGGCCTCCGGCGGCGTGCTTCACGGCCGAGGTGTCGGCGGCGCTGGCCCGGCTGGGGTTCGCGCACGACCCGCGGGTGCGGGAGGCGATCGCGTGGCTCGCCGAGCGCGACGGCCCGGGACATGGGTGGACGTGCCCTGAGCTGCGCCACCTGGTGGGAGGGATCTGCCCCCTGGCGTGCGTGGGGACTCTCCGCTTCGTCGCCGAGCTGCCGCCCGCCGAGCGGGCGCCGCTCGCGCACGTGGCCGCGCGCGCCACCCGCGTACTGCTCGACCGCGGGCTGTGGCTCGAGGGCATCGGCCCGAAGGGGTGGTGGGCGTTCTCCCACCCGAACCTCGGCCGCACCGACCTGCTCGACGCCCTCTGGGCGCTGGCCCGGACGGGGTGCCCTCCGGAGCCTGCCGTGTTGACGGCGCTCCTCGGCGTGCTGGCGCGTCAGGACGCCGCCGGGCGCTGGGCCCAGCAGCAGCCCGCCCCGTTCGGGGAGCCTCCCGGCGAGCCGTCCCGATGGGTGACGCTCAAGGCGCTGGTGGCGGTCGCGGCGTACGGCGACTCGCTCGCCGCGCACGGGGGAGCCCAGGCGTGAGCCGCGCGTTGGTCACCGGCGCGTCGAGCGGGATCGGGCTCGCCTGCGCGAGGGCGTTCCTCGAGTCGGGGCACGCCGTGGTCGCGCACTACCGGAGCGGCGAGGCGGCGGTCCGGTCGCTGCAGAACGAGTTCGGGCGCGACCGGGTCGCTGCGGCGGCGGCGGACCTCTCCGTCGAAGACGGCTGCGTCTCGCTCGTGCGCGCGGCGGGCAGGTTCGACGTCCTGGTGCACTCGGCGGGAATCTGGAGCGACGGGGAGATCCGGACGCTCTCGGCGGGCAACCTCGAGACGATGTTCCGCACGAACACGTTCTCCGCGTACTACCTGGCGCGGGAGAGCGTCAGGGCGATGGAGCGGGGGAGCATGGTGTTCATCGGCTCCACCGCGGGCGAGCGCGGCGAGCCCGGCCACAGTCACTACGCCGGCTCGAAGGCGGCGCTGTGGGGGCTGGTGCAGTCACTGGCGCAGGAGCTGGCTCCCGAGATCCGCGTCAACCTCGTGTCGCCCGGCTGGGTCAGGACTCCCATGGCCGAAGGCACGTTCGCGATCCCGGGCAGGCTCGACGCGATCGTCTCGGAGATCCCTCTCCGGCGGGTCGCCGAGCCCCGCGACGTGGCGTCGGCTGTCCTGTTCCTGGCGGACGAGAACCAGTGCCACCTGACCGGCGTCGACCTGCCGGTGTCGGGCGGCGCACTCCTGCCGCTGCCGCGCGGGTAGCGACGAGCCGGCGGGCACAGGGCGTGAGGCGCGGGAGAGACCGCGGCCGTCGCGGGGGAGGGCCGATGGGCGGGCGTTCCGCAACGAGGAGCCGGCGCGACCTCCTCGTCCGGCGGCTCGACGAGATCGCCGCGTCGCTGGCGGCGAGCGGACACGGGCTCGCTCTCCTCGCGCTCGGCTCCAGTGCCGATCCCGACCGGATGGACGAGTTCTCGGATCTCGACTTCTTCGCGATCGTCCGTCCGGGCGGCAAGCGGGAGTTCCTCGGCGGCCTGCAGTGGCTCGCGGCGGTCGCTCCGATCGCGTACGCGTACAGGAACACCGCCGATGGGTACAAGGTGCTCTTCGCCGACGGCGTGTTCTGCGAGCTCGCCGTGTTCGAACCGCACGAGTTGAGCGCGATCCCGTTCGCGCCGGGGCGCATCGTGTGGCGGGCCGACGGCTTCGACGAGGCGATCTGCAGGCCGCGGACGCTCCCGCAGGAGCAGGCTCCCGACGTCGAGTGGCTGATCGGTGAATGCCTCACCAACCTCTACGCCGGGATGTGCCGGTGGCGCCGCGGCGAGCTGCTGGCGGCGGCGCGTGCGATCCAGGTTCGCGCGGTGGACGCGTTGGCGGAGCTGATCGCGATCACCCAAGGGGAGCAAGCCGCTGCGCGCGACCCGTTCGCGAACGAGCGGCGGTTCGAGTCGCGATTCCCGGAGTGGGCCTCGGAGCTGGGCCCGCTCATGCAGGGCTACGCGGCGAGCAGGGACTCCGCACTCGCCGTCCTTGCGCTGCTCGAAGTCCGCTTCCACGCGGACCGGGCGATGGCGGAGGCGATCCGCGCGCTCTGCGCGGGTCCGCCGCCGCGGGTCTGACGCACCGGGTCACCCCGTCCGCACGCCGACCAACAGCGACGTGCGCGGATCCAGTCGGGTGAGCGCCCACGAGCCGAACCCGGCCTCGCCGAAGATCTCCTCGAGCTCCGAGGGCCCCCAGCACCGGCCGTCGGGCGTCCCCGACAGCATGTTGATCGCGAAGAGGGCGGCCGAGAGCGGCCCGGAGTGCTCCTCGTCGTCCCACATGAACTCCCGGATCAGCACGAGCCCTTCCGGCTGCACGCCGGCGGCGACGTTGCGCGCGATCTTGCCGACGCCGGCCGGCCCGTACGAGTGCAGCAGGGACGAGACGAGGGCGACGTCACAGGCGGGGATCCGGCTGCGGACCGCGTCGCCCGCCACGAAGCCGAGGCGCGCGGCGCCCGAGCGGCCGACCGCGTACTCGCGCGCGATCGGCAGCACGTCCGGCAGGTCGAACACGACGGCGGTCAGGCGGGGGAACCGGTCGAGCGCCGCGAGCGCGAGCTCGCCCGGTCCGCCACCCACGTCGACCATGTGCGTGCGGTCGTCGAGGTCCACCGCGTCCCAGAGCGCAGCGGCGCCCCTGCGCGCCATGTCTGCCATCCCCAGGATGAATGCGCGGAGCCTGTCCCCGTCCTGCTTCGCGCGCGGCAGCGGCCGGCCGGTCTCGAGCACGGAGTCGAGCCTCGCCCAGCGCTGGAGCACGTGCCACTGATGCGTGAGCGCGCTGATCATCGAACTCGGCGACCGAGGATCGAACGCCGGGCGCAGCGCCTCGGGGAGACGCAGCGCACCGCGGGACCGCTCGAGGGCGCCGAGGCACACGAGCGCGTCCGCGACCGTTGCGACCGCTCGGCGGTCGAGCCCAAGGCGATCGGCGAGCTCTCCTGGACCGGAGGGCGCCTCGCACAACGCCGCGAAGATCCCGGCGTGGTTGGCGGCGAGAACGGCGACGGACGACTGGAACGCCAACGTCATCCTCTCGAGCTCCTGCGGCGTCATGGCCACCTCCGAGCCCAGCGTATCCCACGCCGGCGGCGGCCGGTATCCTGGGGGCGAGAGGCGCGCGCTCGGCGGAGTCGACGCGGCCGGAACGTCCGCCGGTGTCGAGAACGGCTATACCGGAGAGCCCCCGCTTCTGCTATAAACGTCGTGCGAGGTTCGCCAGGGGGGCTGCATGACCGGTAAGGACGAGTTCGGCGTCAACGAGCACACCAGGCCCGAGGAGGCCGTGCGGATCGCGATGGAGCGCGAGACGAAGGCGAGGGAGTTCTACCTCGCCTGCGCCGGCATCGTGGCCGACCCGGGTGTGAAGAAGATGTTCGAGTTCCTGGCTCGCGAGGAGGCCAAGCACTACGATCTTCTCGAGCGGGAGCACGACCGCTTCATCTCCGGGGAGAACTGAGCGTGGCCGGCCGCGCCATCGTCTGCGGCGACCTGCCGGACCGCTACGAGGCGGAGCGGCTGCTCGCCGAACACCATCCCGACCTGCACCTCGACAGCGTCGGGCGCCCGTGGGAGATGGTCGAGCGCGCGATGTCCGGAGGCTACGACGTCGCGCTGCTGCTGAAAGGCCCCATCGCCGGACACGAGGCCCGGCTCGAGGCGGTGGCCGGGCTGCGCCGCAACGGGTTCGCGGGCAAGGTGCTCGTCGCGGGAGCGTTCCTCACCGAGAAGCAGGACGCGGTGCGCGCCGGAGCGGACTATGCCTTCGACCCGGGGAAGCAGGCGCTCGAGCGGGTCGTCGGGGCGGCGCTGGTACGGCCCGTCGTGGCCGCCGACCACGCCTACCTGCGCTACCTCGTCATCGGTCAGTGGGCGGAGGTCGTCACGTTCGGCGGCACTCTCCCGTCGCCGCCACCGGACGTCGTGCTGTCGGCGACGTCGTGCCACGGCGATCCGGAGTTCTGGAGCGCGTTGGCGCGCTACGCTCGCTCGAACCCGGCGACGCGCTGCATCGTGGTCGAGGACGGTGGCGGAGAGGCCGCGCGCGCAGACGCACTCGCGACTGGGATCCAGCCGTACGTGGTGCTCGAGCGCGATGGGCTGGCTGCGGTCGCCGACCTGGTACAGAAGACGCTCCGCGAGATCTGGCTGACCCGCGTCACCGCCGCCTGAGCGGGTCCGCCCGTCGGTCTCCATTGCTCGCGCTCTCGAAGGGCGGCGGTCGCTGGAGGGGGAGGGGAGCCGACCAGCGGGGTCGCGGGCCGCAGTCGGCTGGTCCGAGCCCTCTGCGCCTCCGCTGCGCTGCTCGCCCGCTTCTCGCAACCGCTGAGGCCCCGACACTGCAGGTCGGCCGACCTGGTCAGGTCGAGCGCTTGTTCCGCTACGTCACATTCACCTGGTAGAATCTTGAGGCGGGGCAGGCCGCTCCTGCGCCCCAAGGCCGGAAGTGGAGGTTGGAATGTTCGACATCGAGGGGTCGCTGGACCGCCAGATCCTCGCGGTCCCGCGCAACCGGCCGACCGTGATCTTCATCGAGCCTCTCGACCCGCGCGTGATCGAGGCCGTGTGCTACCTGACGCGCTTCGTCCGGCCGGTGTTCCTCGCACGGGAGGACGCGGTCAGGGCGGTGGCGGCGCGCGAGCTCGGCCACGTCGACCCGAACCGGGTCGAGTTCGCATTCTCGGAGAGCGCGTTCCTCGACCTCGAGAGCCAGCCCGCGCTGGTGGAGGAGTTCGCGAACGACTACCTGGAGAGCTCCCGGGAAGGGGGGCAGGGAACGACGTTGGACGAGGCCAGGCGCTTCGCCTCGACGCCGGCCCACTTCGGGATCTGCGCCGTGAGGCTGGGCCACGCCGACATGGTGGTGGGTGGCGCCGGACACGAGCCGAAGGACTTCTTCCGGCCGATGGTACGGTCGCTCACCTACCGGTACCTGCCGTGCGAGGCGGGCGTGTTCGTGCTCCCCGACGATCACCCCGACACGATCTTCCCGCACAACATCGTCGTGTTCGGCGACGTCGGCGTGAACGCCTCGATGACTCCCGAGACGCTGGCGAACGTGGCGGTCGGGACGTGCGCCATCGCGCGCGACCTCATCCCCGACGATGTCCTGCCGGAGATCCACGGGGCGATCGTGTCGTACTCCCACCGCGGGTCGGACGAGGGGCCCTCGGCGGAGCTCGTGCGTCGCGCGGCGGAGCTGATCCCCGGCGTCCTCGCGGAGCGCGTGCGGCGGGGGGCGCGCTACGCGTCGATCAGAATCGAAGCCGAGATCAAGGTGAGCGTCGCCCTCTCGCAGCGGTCGGCGACGTACTACCACGCGGGGACCGGGTGGGCGGGCGCGACGAACGTGATCATCTGCCCCAACCTCGACATGGGGAACCTGCTCTACCACCTGTACGCCACCCGCTATCCGACGGCCAAGAAATTCGCGGTGATGTTCGGACTCCTGTTCCGCGGCGTCGACCTCGCGATGGACTGCGCTCCCGAGGACGTGCGGCTCGCGGTGAAGGCCTCGGTTCTCAGGCTGCACCGGTTCGGTGTCTGGAAGCAGACGCCGAAGGACACGCTGTTCCGTCGCTACCGCGTCCTCGCCATCAACCCCGGCTCCACGTCGACCAAGATCGGTGTCTACGAAGGGGAGCAGGAGAGCTTCACCGTCGAGCTGCAGCACCCGGCGGCGGAGCTCGCGCCGTACGAGGGGAAGCCGATCACCGAGCAGTTTTCTTTCCGCCAGGAGGTCATCCGGAAAGAGCTGTCCGGCCACGGGCTCTCGATCGACGAGATCGACGCGGTGTCGGCGCGGGGCGGCCTGTTGCGGCCCATCGCGCACGGCACGTACCGGGTGAACGACGCGATGGCCGCCGACCTCCGGGCGGGCGCACTCGGCGAGCACGCTTCCAACCTGGGCGCCCTGATCGCGAAGGAGCTCGTGTCGAGCACCACGAAACCGGCGTTCATCGTGGACCCCGTGGTCGTCGACGAGGCCCCGGAGCGGGTGAGGATCACCGGGATCAAGGCGATCCGCCGCAAGGTGATCAGCCACGCCCTCAACCAGATCGCGACGGCCCACCGCTTCGCCGAGGAGAACGAGACGTTCTACGAGAAGGTCAACGTCATCGTCGCCCACATGGGGGGCGGGATCTCGATCGGCGCCCACAAGAGGGGACGCTACATCGACGTCAACAACGCCCTCGACGGCGAGGGACCGTTCACCCCGCAGCGCTCGGGCTCGCTCCCCGTGGGCCAGCTCATCGACCTGTGCTTCTCCGGGAAGTACGCCAAGGACGATCTCAAGAAGCTGAACAAGGGGCGGGGAGGGCTGATCGACCTGCTCGGCACCGCGGACCTCCGCGAGGTGGAGCGGAGGATCGCAGCGGGGGACCAGGAAGCCGCCGCCGTGTTCGAGGCGCTCGCGTACCAGATCGCGAAGAGCATCGCCGCCCTGGTGCCGGCCTTCGACGGCGAGGAGGTCGAGCGGATCCTCCTTACCGGAGGGATGGCGCGGTCGGCGCGCCTGGTGGACGCGATCACGGGGTTCGTGGCGGCGGTCGGGTGCGGGGTCACCGTTTACCCGGGCGAGAACGAGATGCTGGCCTTGGCGAAGGGGGCGCTCCGCGTGCTCAACCACAAGGAGACCGCCCACGAGTACTGACGACACGGCGCACGCCGCAACGGGGCGGCGCCGGGGACGAGGAGGCGCAATGAACCCGATTCGTACGCTGGAGCAGCTGGCGGAGGGAGTGAAGGGCGCCCCCGTTCGCCGGGTGGCGGTGGCGGCCGGTCACGACGAGAACACGATCCAGGCCGCGGCGCGCGCGGCTACCGAGGGGATCGCCAAGGTCGTCCTGGTGGGGAACGCCGGCCGCATCCAGGCGCTCTGCTCCGAGTACCGGCTCGACATGGGACAGTTCGAGGTCATCGACGAGCTCGACGAGGCGAAAGCGGGCGCACGCGCGAGGGACATGGTGCGGGACGGCGGCGCCGACGTCCTCATGAAGGGGCTGATCGGCAGCGACAAGTACATGCACCTGATCCTCGACAAGGACCAGGGTCTCCTCCCGAAGGGCGCGGTGCTCACCCACATCACCGTCCTTGACATCCCGGCGTATCAGAAGACGCACGGAAAGCTGCTCATCGTGTCGGACGTGGCGATCATCCCGGCTCCCGACCTCCCGACCAAGGTCAAGATCGTGGGCTACGCGGTGGACGCGGCGCACTCGTTCGGGATCGAGAGGCCGAAGGTGGCGCTGCTCGCGGCGAACGAGAAGGTCTCGGACAAGATGCCGGCGACGCTGGACGCGGCGATCATCTCGAAGATGGCGGAGCGGGGGCAGATCAAGGGCGCGATCGTGGACGGCCCGCTGGCGCTCGACGTCGCGCTCTCGCGCGAGGCGTGCGAGATCAAGGGGCTCGCATCGTCGGTCGAGGGCGACGCGGACGTGCTGATCTTCCCGAACATCGAGACCGGCAACGTGTTCTACAAGGCGACCACGATCCTCGGTGGCGCAAGCCTGGCGGCAGTCGTGGTGGGGACGTCGGCCCCGTGCATCCTCACGTCGCGAGCGGACTCGGAGGAGTCGAAGTATTACTCGATCGCCCTCGGCTGCCGGCTGGCCAAGTAGGGCGCCGGCGGCGTCGGACCTCTGGCTGCGTTGCGCTCGGCGGATCGCGTGCTCACGTACCCTCCGGGTACGCTCCGCCGCTCCCGCCTCGTGCGCCTTGCCATAGGCCCAACGGCGCCGGCGCGGCTACACGCGCCTCGCCCAGGTCATGCTTGTCCAGTTCCAGCGACCCACGACCCACGACCCACGGTCTCCACGGTGGCGCGGCTACACGCGCCTCGCCCAGGTCATGCTTGTCCAGTTCCTGCGACCCACGATCCACGATCCACGACCCACGGTCTTCACGGCGGCGCGGCTACACGCGCTTCGCCCAGGTCATGCTTGTCCAGTTCCAGCGACCCACGACCCACGATCCACGACCCACGGTCTCCACGGCGGCGCGGCTGCACGCGCTTCGCCCAGGTCATGCATGTCCAGCTCCAGCGACCCACGATCCACGACCCACGACCCACGGTCTCCACGGCGGCGCGGCTTCACACGCTTCGCGGCGGGCCTGCTCCCTTCGTTAGATCAAGCCCCGGGCCTCGGACCCCTGGCCCCTGGCCTCTGATCCCGGTCCGCCCGCACGCGCAACGGCAGGAATCGGGGCGCACGACGCTGGGTTACCCGGGGCGAGGGAGAGCCGGCGATGAGCGAGGCGGCCGGACGAGCGATAAGCTTTCTGGTTGGGCGCGGGCACGACGGGGCCGCGGCGACCGTGCTCATCCGGCTCGCCGTCGGGCTGATCTTCCTCACGCAGGGCGTGCTCAAGTACACGGACCCGAAGATGGGCGTGATCCGGTTCGCGCACATCGGCTTCCCGCAACCCTCGCTCACCGCGCACTTCGTCGGCACGGTCGAGGTCGTGTGCGGCGCCCTCGTGGTCCTCGGCCTGTTCACGCGGCTCGCCGCGGTCCCGCTGCTCGCGGTCATCTCGACCGCGATCGCGACGACCAAGATCCCGGAGCTCTTCCAGGCCAGCCAGGGTTTCTGGTTCATGGTCAGCGACGCGCGCACGGATTTCGCGATGCTGTGCTCGCTCGTCTTCCTGCTCACCGTGGGGGGCGGTCCCTGGTCGCTCGACGCACCCCGCGCCGGACCGGAGCGATAGAGAGTCGCACGGCGAGGCGAGACGCGCGCCGGCGCACCGTGTCACCTCACGACGAGCGAGCGACCTC
>Ga0335070_10010648_pt1 | contig 10750 bp, 8 predicted proteins | sample Lox_Sample_13_FD_206722 | JGI IMG/M metagenome (GOLD analysis project Ga0335070, IMG submission 206722) | Soil microbial communities from Loxahatchee National Wildlife Refuge, Florida, United States - Lox_Sample_1.3 | ecosystem: Environmental > Terrestrial > Soil > Wetlands | place: USA: Florida...
ATGCCCTCGCGGTGCGCGTTCAGATCGCCGATTCGCGCTCACTCTACCTGATCATCGAGCGAATCCGCAGCATGTTCGACCTGAATGCGGACTGGGCGGCGATCGCGCAAGGACTGGGAACTGACCCAGCATTGGGCGAGCGGATTACTGCTGTTCCCGGGCTGCGAGTGCCTGGTTGCTGGAACGGCTTCGAACTCACTGTGCGCGCGATCCTCGGCCAGCAAATCTCGGTGAAGGGTGCGACCACGCTCGCGGGCCGGATCGCGAAGTCTTTCGGTCAGCCGTTCTCCGGTCCCGCTGGACTTACCCACATCTTCCCGACGCCCGAGGTCCTTGCGGATGCCAAACTGTCCAGTGTTGGCCTGACCAAGAAACGTGCCGAAACGATTCGTGCTCTGGCTCGCGCGGTTTGCAGCGGCGAGATCTGCTTTGAAGGGATCAGGGACTCCAATGTTTTCTTAACGCGGCTCGTTGCACTTCCGGGCATTGGTAACTGGACCGCTCAGTACGTAGCGATGCGAGCACTGGGAGAACCCGATGCTTTTCCGGCCGGCGATCTTGCGCTGCTTCGGGCATCCAACTTGACGACTTCACGCGAGCTGGAGAAACATGCTGAAGCGTGGCGGCCATGGCGGTCTTACGCAACTATGTATCTCTGGAGTGTGGCGAAGAAAACGAGTGCCGTCGGAACGGCTTCTCTAGTCTAAGGAGGTTGGCGTTCGTAATCTGAGTGAGCGTCTCAATGCTCAGTACACCATTGGAGGGTTGTCAGCTTGCCCGGAACATTGACGTGATGCTCGAACAGAACCCACTGCTGGAGCCGCCGCTCCGACAGCGCGACCCTGATAAGAACCTGTTCGTGTTCCAAAGCCCAGCAATGTTTCAAAGGGAATCCGCATGCTCGGCTCTACGGGTGGTTGTTGCCGGATTACAAGAGCGCCGATGCGATTGCCCGTGACCTGCCGCACAGGGGAGACCATTACCGGAAAACCGTTGCCCCGCGTATTGGTTGGCTGACTTGGGAAGAGTGTGAATCAGCGCTTCCGGGAAGCTGCAAATGGCTGGCACTGGAAGCCAGTGCGCCTGTTGAGCGGAGCGCACGCCCCCAGCGACCACAGCCCGCCTTGGAAGCTAAGCTCCCATACACACTTGACCTGAACTTCGACAACTATCGGCTGGAAAAGCTGATTGCTGAGTTCGAATCCTCGGCAAAGAGAACTATAGACCGCAGCCTCGCGGTAAAGCTGCGAAACGAGTTGCTTGAGAACGACCCGCCATACATGAGTCGCCCGACACTTCTCCAATTAGCAGGATGGTGTAAAACCAATAGCCCCTTATACTGGGACGGCATGGACGTGGCTCGCAGAATCAGCGAGCTTCTGTTTGGATGTGTAGTAGACAGAGATAAACTCAATGTGTGAGCAGGAGTTATTCGGGTAATTGGATCACCGGAGCCTCGGATCGGCAACAAACACCATAGTGCTGCCAGAGCTTGAACCAAGGGTTATGCGGAGGCCGCCGTTCGCACCGCCTGAGCCGTCCAAACTCCGGCGCAAATGAAGACGTCTGAACACGAAATTCCTGCATCGCGTCCACGGAGACGGAGCTATTTGTTCCTCCTTGGACCGTGAGGCTGGCAATGCTCCTCCCGCGGCCTGCATCAGTGGGGCATACCCAGTAACGCCGAAGTTGGCGCTGACGCCGTCCACCGTGAAGTAGTTAGCGTCGGCACGCTGCCCGTTCACGCTGAACTGCCCCTGATCGTCGTAGGCAGTTTGGGTCACCACAACTCCCGGCGTGAGCATGATCAGCGTCTGAAAGATTCTGCCGTTGAGTGGAATGCCGTCCGTGAACGTGCGATCCACGACCGTGCTCCAGTGCCATCCATTGTGTTTACCGGAATTGCGATATTCAACACGTAGCATCGCTTGCCTCCGCCTTCATAGCCGACATTGCATTCTGCTTGCCATGAACGTGGGCAACGCAGACCCAAACAAAGTGATTGATTTACTGTTGAGGGAACGTTTTAGAACGGAGTGCCAGTATTTTGGCTCATTTCAACTCTGGACAGAGCCAAAACCGTTGGCACTCCTTCTCGAGAGCAGAAAGTTGCCGAGGCAAAGATGTTTGCTGGGGCGGATGTTGATCAGGTTCGACGATACTCAGACCTGTTGATCGCGAACTTGTGTATTTTGTGTTGCAGGGTACTGCGTTTCAACCCCAAACGTTCGGCGGCGCCATCCTTGCCGCCGAGTTTCCCGAAGCAGGCTTGTAATGCCTCGATGATTGCGTTTCGCTCCGCTTCTTGAAACCTGGTGATTGCGCCGGAAGGTATGCTCTCGGACTCGGCAGGAGCATTCTGTCGTTGCTCTCGGCATATCGCATTGGAAGCAGCACGTGCGTGAGCAGAAGAGCGTTCCAGATCGGAGATTGGTACCATCAATTCGTCTCCTGGCGTAAGTATGACGCAGCGCTCGACAAAGTTCTCAAGTTCGCGAATGTTGCCGGGCCAGGCAGCGTGTGTCAGGATCTCCATCGCCCGCTTAGGAACAGACCGGATCTGCTTCTGCATCTGGCGGGACAGACGGGAAACAAAATAGTGAACCAACAACGGGATATCTTCGCGGCGTTCGCGAAGCGGAGGGATTTCGATTGGGAACACATTCAATCGGTAGAAAAGATCTTCTCGGAATTGGCTTTTGCGGATCATCTCCGGAAGATTCCGGTGTGTAGCCGCGATGAAGCGGACATCCACATGGATCGTCTTCGTACTCCCTAATCGCTCGAATTCCTGTTCTTGGAGCGCCCGAAGGAGCCTAGGCTGAAGGTCGAGACCGATATCCCCGATCTCATCAAGAAAAAGCGTGCCTTTGTCAGCCAGCTCGAACCGACCTTTCTTCTGCATCACGGCGCCGGTGAAAGCACCTTTTTCGTGTCCGAACAGTTCGCTCTCTATTAATCCGGAAGGAATCGCTGCACAGTTCAGCCGCACAAAAGTTCGTTCACGTCGCTCGCTTAGTCTATGGACCGCTCGCGCGATCAGTTCCTTGCCCGTGCCCGTCTCGCCATGGAGGAGAACAGTCGACCCGGCTGGTGCCACAATCGAGACCTGGTCCAGCACCTTGCGAAGAGCAGCGCTCTTCCCCACAATATGCTCGAAGTTGTACTCCGCCTGGATTTCACGTTCCAAGTAAAGGCGTTCATCTGATAGACGTTTGGCGAATGCGCTCAGCTGGCCATAAGAAACAGCATTGTCCAACGCCAGCGAGATCTGCACACTGACCTTTGACAGCAGATCGAGGTGTTGCTGGCCGAGTAGACTGGGCTTGCGACTGCCTATTGCAAGTAAACCGAGCGGCCCCTTGACGGTGACCAACGGGCAAGCCGCAACTCCTACGATTGATTCGGCTTTGAGTTTTTCCCGGAAAGGCGTCGGCAAGCTTTCAATTTCGGCATGCGACCAAAATTCAGGCCTGCGGCGGCGCAGCCTATCTTCTTCATCAGCTGGCGCGGTCAGCGCTACAGCGTCGCCCAAGAAGCCGTTGCCGTCAGGAAAATCCAGCAGCACGTTTTGAAGTTGGTTCGATTCTCTGTCGATGAGCCAAACGCCGGTGAAGTCGTTTCCGAAGTACTCACGGATCGACGCTGCTGCCGCCTGAAACACGTCGTTTACATCCAGACTCGAAGCAACGTGGTTGTTAATTTCAAGTATTAGCCGAAGACGATCACGCTCGCTAGCAAGTTCACGTTGATACCGCTCAGCACGATCGGTCGCGATCACACTGTCTAGCGCTACCGCTACGTATGAAGCCAGTGAGCGAAGCAGGTCGAGATCCTCGGAGACAAATTCTTGCCGCTTCAACTTCGTCACAGCAAGAATCCCGTAACGAGCACGCGAGGTATTCAGTGGAAGCAGACAGCTACTTCGGCCCGCTAGCTCAGGTGCAAGCGGGGCCAACTGAGGGTGCTTCAGCATTTCCTGCGAAACGTCCTTGAGGATAACTGGTTCGTGCTCCTCAAGAACACGCGCTGCTGCGCCAATCCGCAGCAGCCTGGTGCCCGACTCGATGTTGGGCAAGTTCCAATCCCGATCAAACTCGAACATTTGCAGGCTCTCACCCTGGTCGTCGAGGATGAGAATGGAAAGAGAAGCTCCATGGAAGCTCGCAATGCTCGCCAGAATGCCGCGAGCGCTGTGCAGTAGCGCCTTTATGGTGGGCTGATCGGCTGCAGCACTAGACATGTCGAGCAATGCTCGATAGTAGCCATTGGCTGGCATGTTTCTTTGACTTTCATCAGCAACCGACACACGGCTATGCGGAGCAACTGTTCGGCCACTTTTGTAAAGAGAAAGATGTGCTTGGTAGCCCTTGATAAATAACGGCCGTCCGAACTGTCCATGGAGTCTGGGAACTGCCCACTGATCGGCGTTGCCTGTCACGCACTGCCCACGTATGGGCGCCTCAAGTCGAGAATGCGGAAATCCCCAAGTCATTCAAGCAGATCGCAGCGCTCTTCACTGGCAGCCGAATTGCCTTTGAGTGCGGTGTCGCGTTGGCAGCTTCTCTTGCCCAAAGGTAACGCGCAACTCAAACCAGTGGATCGCAGAATCGAGGAGCCTCATATGGCCAGCTCTGTACCGCCGGCGCCAGACGCCGCAAGTCCAGCCGCGCATCCGGTTCAGGCGCCTGCCAGTGACGGGCGATTGAAGTCGATAAGCAAGAAATACGGAACCCCCATCCTAGTAGTCTTGCTTGCGATCGCTGTGTTGGTCACGATCACGCGCAACTGGAATGCATGGGAAGGGGGGCACGTAGAACAAGTCACCGATGATGCTTATGTGCGCGGCGACCTGACTCCGCTCAGCACAAAGGTTGCAGGCATTGTTAGCGGGGTGGCGGTCTCCGATTATCAAAAGGTGCATAAGGGCGACCTGCTCGTGCAACTGGAAGATAGCGATTACAAAGCTCAAGTGGCACAGGCCAGTGCGGCGGTTGAGGCAGCGAAGGCCGCCATCGAGAACAATCGGCGCCAGCGCGAGTTGCAAGACGCGCGAATCCAGAGAGCGCTGGCCGGAATCGATCAGGCGCAGGCGCAAATCAAGGCCGCAGAGGCCGGTAAGGAAGCGGTGCAGGCCGATGTGGTGCGAGCGCGGGCAGAACGGACCCGCCAAGAAGGTCTCTACCAGACACACTCGACCACGCAGCAAAAGTTGGAAGCGGCGGTTGCTGATGAAGAACGCCTGTCGGCACAGCTTGCCAGCCGAGAGGCCGATCTAGGACAGGCGCGAACGTTGCTGCGCAGCAACGAGTTGGCAGCCGAGGCGGAGCGTCGTCAGAAGATCGTGCTGGAGTCGCAGGAAAACCAGCTCACGGCAGACGAGCACGCCAGAGAAGCGAGCTTGGTCGTCGCCCAAGTGAACCTCGGTTACACGCGTATTTCGGCACCGTCGGACGGAACGGTCGGCGAGCGACAGGTTCGCCCGGGCCAACTCGTGTCACCTGGAACGCAGGTCATACCCTTCGTCGAGCGCACACGTTGGGTACAGGCAAATTACAAAGAGACACAGCTCACGAACGTGCGGGTTGGCGACGTGGCAGAAATCCGGATCGACAAATACCCCGGCACCGTCATTCATGGGCACGTGATCGAGATCGCTCCCGCCAGCGGATCCCAATTTGCCTTGCTGCCACCCGATAACGCCACTGGCAATTTCACCAAGGTAGTGCAAAGAATACCCGTCAAGATCGCTCTCGAAGACAGCGAACTGGTGCGTAGTTTACAGCCAGGGCTCTCTGTAACGGCAACCGTCCGCACGAAGGAACGATAGGGAGAGCAGACGTGGCCATCGCAACCGTTACACGACCGCCGACCCCGCATCAGATGGCACGCGCTGTGGCTGCGGCTATTCCGTCGGAAATCTCGACTCGCCCGCTTCTCGGAATTATCGGAGTGGTGATCGGAGCCGGGCTGGTGACCCTCGCCGGTCGCATGCTGACCCTGGGACTAGCCGATCTGAAAGGCCAGGTCGGCATAAGCTACGATGCCGGCGCGTGGCTCGACAGCGCCTACAACGCTTCGCTCATGTTTATCGGTCCATTCAGCGTCTACCTTGGAGGCCTGTTCGGTCCACGTCGCGTGCTGCTTTTTGCCGCCGGTCTGTTCACCGTCACTTGTGCGCTCCTGCCGATGGTGCACTGTTACAGCCTGCTGTTCGCTGCACTGGTCGTAGCTGGGCTTACCTCAGGCACGTTTTATCCCCTTACCTTGACCTTCGCTCTCCGCAATATTCCGCTGCGGTTTCTTCCGTTCACGATCGCGTTCTACGCAACGTCGGTCGATGGTGCGGTGAACATCGCGCCTTCGCTCTTCGGCTTCTATAGAGAGCATCTTTCCTGGCAATGGATGTTCTGGGGTTCTGCAGTAATTGCACCGGTGATGATGGTGTGTATCTACTTCGGCATCCCGCACACGCCACCGAGAAAGAAGGATGGTCCTGCGCCGAGTTTCGTCGGCTTCCTGTACTTGAGTTTGGGACTGGCCCTGATCTTTGCCGCACTTCAGCAAGGGCAGCGGCTCGACTGGTGGAACTCGGGCGTGTTCAACGGATTGTTTTGGTCGGGATCCTTCTTGTTGCTGTGTGCGTTGATACGCCGTTTACGCGGATCGAACCACCTGGTAGCCCTCCCGTTTCTGCTGAAGTGGAACACCATCCTGCTGGGGTGCCTGCTGTTCTGGTTCCGCTTCACTCTCACCACCACCATCATCGTTATCCCCCAGTCACTGGCCATTCGCGGTTTTGAAGCCGACCAGATTGGTCCGGCAATTATCTGGAGCGCTATCCCGCTGATACCGATCACATTTCTCGCCGGACTGCTACTACTTCGCAAAATGGATCCTCGCGTTCTGTTTGCGGTCGGCTTGGCTTGTACGGCGTTCGCAGCCGTCTTGAACGCGCAATACGATACCGCTTGGGCAGCTCAAAACTATTACCGCACGGAGTTGCTTACCGGCGTCGGACAGGCCTTCGCATTCATCGGACTTGTGGGTTGCATTGTGCTGCAAGCCGTATTTACCGGCGCCCTCGCTAAGCCAGAGTGGGTCATGACCTTTGCGGCGTTTTTTCACAGCATCCGTTTGTTCGGCGGGACGGCAGGTGCCATCTACATGGGCCACTTTGTCGCCGAGCGGGAGAAATTCCATTCCAACCTGCTTGGATTACACGTCGCTCGTGGGACATGGATTACCGACTGGAACCTGCATGCAATGGCGGGGGGACTCTACTCGAAGTCATCTGGTATGGCGGCGGCCGGCGGACGAGCTGTTGGTGTGGTCGCAGGCCGCTTGCGGCTTCAGGCGTACGCTCTGAGCTTGAACGACGGATTCCTGCTGGTCGCCTGGAGTTGTGTGTGCGCCCTGGCCCTTGTCGCCTTACTTCGACGCAAATCGATGTTGAACTATGGCGAACTCAGCTCGTTTCAGCCGCCGAAGGAGGCTAGATCATGAAAACAAAAGTACGAGTCGCTCTTCTGGTCTTGTGCGGCGCTTTAGCATGTGCCGCTCAAACCGAGAACGCTTCCCAGAGGCACATCACCATGCACGACGCGGTAGAGTTAGCGATCCAGCACAATCACCTTTTGCGCATCAATCAAGCGAAAGTCGAAGAGAAGCAACACGCCAAAGAAGTAGCCAAAAGTGAATACTTTCCTACCATAAGAAACGACAGCAGCTTCCTTCATTTAACTGACACGCAACTGATTGAGATCAGCGCCGGGTCGTTGGGAGTCGCCGCGGGAACGCCGATTCCTCCGCGAAATGCCGTCATCAATCAGGGTGGACGCAATCTGACGAGCAGCGGCACCCAGCTCACGCAACCTCTAACGACGCTGCTCAAGATCAGGTCTGCCAACGCGATTGCACAAGCGGAGCTGAAAGGCTCGCGTGACACCCGCCAGCAATCTGAGAACGACGTTGCGCTCAAAGTCCATCAGATCTACTACAAGATTCTGATCTCAGAGGCACACCGCATCGCAACCGAGGCCCGAATCAAATCGACGGAGGACTTGCAGAGCGAACGCGTGCAGCAGGTGAAATTTGGCAGCACGCTGGAACAGGAACTGATCGAGAGCCGCGCCGAATCGCTGCAAGCAAAACAAGAATTGCTCACCACGGACCTGCAATTGTCTGACCTGAAGCTGCAGCTCAACGATGCGATGGGTCTGCCGCTGACCACGCCGCTGGATCTCGATCCGAGCACGATTGACTTCCATCAGGATTGCGAACGCGAGGCATGCGTCAAGCTGGCGCTCGATTCACATCCCGAGGTCGCCCACGCTCAGGCCGAAGTGGAAAAAGCGCAAGCAGCCGTCCATCTAGCGAAAGTCGACCTCTTTGTGCCGGACAGCTACGCTTTCGCCCGCTATAGTCACCAGAACAATGTGCCGTTCCTGGCCCGGAATTTCGGCACTTTCGGAATTCACTTTGGATACGACCTCTTCGATTCCGGGCGTAAGCGAGCACTGCTACGCGAACGGGAAGCGCAACTTTCCCAAGCTAAGGAAAACCTTGCCCGGGTTCGAGACGAAATCGAATTGGCGGTACAGACCGCATACAACAAGCTCGAACGGACGCAGCAGATGCTCAAGGTTTCAGAGGAATTGCTGATGCTGCGCACCGAATCCAGGCGCGTGCGACAGCAGGAACTCGCGCACGGCGCAGCGCTGTCCTCCCAGGCAGACTTGGCAGTTGCGCAGGAGTTCGATGCCAAGACACTCCTGCTGCAATCGCAACTCGATTACACGCAGGCGCACGACGAGGTCATTCATGCCACGGGTCGGACGCCGGAGTAGACAAGCAGAAATGTTTCTTCAAGGCAGCAGGTCTCACGCAAATGCATGAGATAGTTCGCGAAATAACCCGGCATGGATACATCGCGTTGTTTGTTTCTGTGTTTGCGCGGCAACTCTGTCTTCCTGTGCCTGCCATCCTCTTCCTGCTTGCGGCTGGAGCCATGGCAGCCGAGGGTAAGTTGAATCTCGCCATCGTTATTCTTCTGGGTACAGCCGGATGTTTGATGGCCGACCTGATCTGGTATCGGGCCGGACGGCTGCGAGGAGACGCAGTGTTGCACTTTGCCAGCCGGTTCTCGCTCGGACCAGAGTCCAGAGCCGTCGGGATGGGCGATCTTTTTCGTAGATACGGAACCAGAACCCTCCTCATCTCAAAGTTTGTCATTGGACTGGACGCGCTTGCGCCTCCTCTTGCAGGCATCTTCGGAACGAGCCTCGGTCGCTTTTTGGCATTCGATGCAGCCGGCGCCATCCTCTGGACTGGTGCATACGCCGGTCTAGGTTCCATTTTCTGGAAGCAACTCAGTACGGCTACAAGCTACATCGAGCGAATGGGAAGGCTGCTGAGCGGCCTTGTCCTGCTAGTGATACTGATCATAGTCGCTCGCCGGGTACTGATCTGGTGTCGCATCTTCCAGGAGCTCCGGTTGGCCAGAATCACGCCTGAAGAGCTTAAGAAGGCGATGGCATCTGGCAAGCCACCTGTCGTGCTGGATGTCGAGGGCTGTGCCTTTCACCATCCCCTACACGCTCACGCGATCCCAGGGTCTATCCAAATCGACGGAAGGCAAATTCACCGCTACGAAGACGTGCCGACACCTCCAGAATGGGAGGGCCGCGAGGTTGTGCTTTACTGCTCTTGCCCACACGAAATTACGAGTGCTCGGGTGGCCCGCCTCTTGAACGAGAAAGGGGTGGCACAGGTACGCCCGCTCGCCGGAGGCTTGCGAGCCTGGATGGATTTAGGGTATCCAGTCACCCTGTGTGGACGAAAGATCACTGCTGAGGAGTTGGTCGGGCCAATCGGTGCGGCAGCGTCAAGCGATGCGTAACCAGAATCCTACCGCAACAGATATCTGTTTAGCAACCTGCTGAAGTGCGGTCTTTGCGGAAGCAATCTCATAATCGCAAGCGGCGGCGGGAAGAAACCCAAGTACGTTTGCTCTGGGTATTTCAACCGAGGCATCTGCTCGAACAACCTCTACATCCGGCAAGATGAATTGGAGGAACGATTATTGAGTCGGCTGCGCGGCGAGCTTTTGGAACCCGACTCTATTAACCGTGCCATCGAACAGTTCGGTCGCCAGTTGCGCTCCTCCCTTGCTGGCGTGTCTGATGAACTGACACAGATGCGTGTACGAAAGGAAAAGCTGGAGCGCGAGATTCGCAACTACACCGCAGCCATAGGGGAGAGCGGGCACTCCAAGTACATCCTCGAAGAGATCGCGGTCCGTGAAAAAGAGATTTCAGCTATCACCGACCGCCTGCTGTCCGCTGCGCCTGACTCGATCCAGACCAAGATTGATGAGATGGCGCGTTTTGTGGGGGAGGGGATCGACAGGGTGTCGGAGGCGCTTAACGAGAACTCGCCACTAGCCAAGCAGGAACTGCACAGCCATCTGAGCGCTATTCGGATGTTCCCAACCGAAGACGGTGAAGGCTGGTACTACATTGCCGAGGGAACTTGGGATTTGCTGGGTACCGACCCTTACGCGCCGATTTATGGGGTTCCAGCAGACGGGCGTATTCGGTTGGTTGCGGGGGGTGGATTTGATCTCCAGGGCGTTATTGAGCCGCCGTAAGTTATTGATTGTACGACTGGCATGAGTGCCTGCAAAGGCTAGAACGGCGAGTTGGTCATTCAGTTTTCATTCAGTTTTTTCCACAGCAGCATTCAAAAA
>Ga0335070_10010649_pt1 | contig 10750 bp, 11 predicted proteins | sample Lox_Sample_13_FD_206722 | JGI IMG/M metagenome (GOLD analysis project Ga0335070, IMG submission 206722) | Soil microbial communities from Loxahatchee National Wildlife Refuge, Florida, United States - Lox_Sample_1.3 | ecosystem: Environmental > Terrestrial > Soil > Wetlands | place: USA...
GCCGCGCACGATGACGAGTGGCAGCCGAATCCTGGTCGACCGCGTCGCGCACCTCGACGCCGCCCGTCCCACCCTTCCGGACGACGACCCTCTGCTTTCCGACCTCCAGCACTTCATCCGCACCGTCACGCCGGTGACACGTCCCCCGGACACGCATCGAGACACCCTCCCGGTCGTCTCCCCCGACGAGGCGGACTCGATCGTCGCCGGCTCCGCCCTGCTCGAGCGCCTCCGCGCCGCGTGGCCCGCGGTCGTCCTCGGCCCGGTCGCCCTCGATCGGCAGTACTGGATCTCGGCCGAGCGGCCGGTCGATCAGCCGAGGCGGCACCCGGAGCTCGACGCCCGGTTCTTCGACGCACCGGGCGCCGGGCACGCGCGGGCTCCGGCGACGAAGCCGTTCGGGCTCGGCCTGTTCACGTCGACCGGGTCGGCGGCGACGTTCGGGATGTGGTGGCTCTATCTCCAGGACTACCGCGGCTCGACGCTGTTCCGCGAGCCGTGGACGCCCTGGCGCGTCGCGCTCGCGGACGCGAGCGTGCTCGAGGTCCGCTCGGCGGCGGACTGGGCGGCGCTCGTCGCCGCGTATCCGCTCGAGGACGCCGGCATGGCGTTCCCGGATTGGGCTCGAATCGCGGAGCGCTGGGACGGCGTGCACATGACGGTCCCGGCGGTTGCGGCCACCCAGGGGGTGGGGCTCGAGGTCGGCGGCACCGCGACCGCGCCGACGAACTGGGACGTCGAGTCGACGCTCTGGCTGCGCTGGCGGGTGACCGCCGCGGCGCCGGTCGTCTAGCGGACGTTGCGACGAAGTCGGCACGCTTCCGTCACGTTTTCGTTGTCAGAATAGACGACATGACGTTTCTCGCCTCGCTCTCGCCCTCGCGGCGGCGGCTGCTCGCGGCCGGGATGCTGCTCGTCGTCGCGGCGGTACTCGTCCTGCGGCACGCCGCGGGCGGCGCCGCGCGGCCGCCGGTCCAGCCCTTGCGCCCGGCGCGCCGCTCGGCGCCCGCCGTCCGGCAGCTCGTCGTCGACGTGGCCGGGGCGGTGCGACGGCCGGGGCTCTACCGGCTGCGGGAGGGCTCGCGGATCGCGGACGCGGTCGCGCGCGCCGGCGGCGCGACGGCCAGGGCCGACCTCGCGCTCGTGAATCTCGCGGCGCCGCTCGCCGACGGCGAGCAGGTCGTCGTGCCCGCGCAAGGTCCCGCCGGCGGGGCCGCCGCCGTCTCCCCTCCGGCGGCGGGCGCCTCGCCGGCGGCGCCGCTCGACCTCAACACCGCGACCGCGGAGCAGCTCGACGCGCTGCCCGGGATCGGGCCCGCGACCGCCGCCAAGATCGTCGCGTTCCGCCAGGCGCACGGAGCGTTCCACTCGGTCGACGAGCTCGACGCGGTGCCGGGGATCGGGCCGTCGCGGATCGCGCAGCTGAAGGGGCTCGTGATCCCGTGAGCGCGCGCGGGCCGACGCTTCTCGTCGCGGCGGCGTGCGCCGGACTCGCGCTCGCGCTCGTCGTGCGCGCCGCGCCCGCGGTTGCGGTCGTCGTCGGGTCGGTCGGGCTTGCGGTTGCGGTGGGCGCGCGCGAGCCGCGCGTACGGCTCGGCGCCGTCGCGGTAGCCGTCGCGCTCGGCGGCTGGTGCTGGGGGAGCCATCGCCTCGCGTCCCTCGACGCGAGCGTCCTCGCGCCGCGCATCGGCACGGCGGAGCGCGCCGTCGTCGAGGTCGAGGAGCCGCCGCGGCCGGGCCGGTTCGAGATCCGCGTCCGCGCGCTCGTCGTCCGCTGGGGTGCGCTGCGCCCGCGCGAACCGGTCCTGCTCGAGCTGCCGCTCGGCCGCGCGCCGCCGCAGGGGGCGACCCTGGCCCTGCTCGGCGAGCTCCGCGCACCGCGCGGCCCGTCGCACGGCTTCGACGAGCGAACCTGGCTCCGCCATCACGGGGTCCACGCGGTGCTCCGCGCGGACGCGTGGAGAGTCGTGGGGCACCGGGGCGGGCTCGGCGGCGTCGCCGACCGGCTGCACGCGTGGCTCGCGCGCGACGGCGCGCCCGGCCTCGCGGGCGAGCGCGCGGCCGTCCTCGAGGGCGTCGTGCTCGGCGAGGACCAGGGACTCAGCGACACGTTGAAGCAGCGGTTCCGCGCCAGCGGGCTCTACCACCTGCTCGCCGTGAGCGGCGGGAACGTCGTCGTGGTCGCGAGCGGCGCGATCGCGCTCGCGTTCCTCCTCGGCATCTCGCGCGTCGTCGCGGAGGTCGGAGCGCTCGCCGCGATCGGCGCGTACGTCCTCGCGGTCGGCCCGCAGCCGTCGGTGATCCGCGCGGGAATCGCAGGTGCGCTCGCGTCGCTCGCCTGGATCCTCGGACGCCAGCGCGACGCGTGGCACGCGCTCCTGCTCGCCGCGGTCGCGCTGCTCGCGTGGAACCCGTACAACCTGCTCGACGCGGGCTTCCAGCTCTCGTTCGCCGCGGTGCTCGCGATCTTCCTGCTCGCGCCGCGCCTCAGGCGCGTCCTCGACGGCTACCCGATGCCGGACTGGCTGCGCACCGCGGTTGCGGTGTCCGCGGCGTGCGGCGTCGGCACCGCGCCGGTCTCGTGGCTCCAGTTCCACCAGATCCCGCTGCTGACAGTTCCCGCGAACGCGGCGGCCGCGCCCGTCGTCGCGCCGATGCTCGGACTCGCGCTCGTCTGCGCCGTCGTCGCGCCCGTCGCGCACCCGGTCGCCGTCGTCCTCGCACAGGCGAACGGCTGGTGCGCCGCGTACCTCGCCGGCTGCGCGCGCCTCTTCGGCGGGCTTCCGGGAGCGCAGATCCGGTCGACGCCGGCGGCGCTCGCGCTCGCGGCGGGCGTCCTCGCAACGGCTGCGTATGCTTGGCGTCGTGGCCAACGAGCTGAAGCCGGCCTACCTCCTCACCGGCTCCGACCGCCCAAAGATCGCGCGGGCCCTCCATCGCCTGCGCGAGCGGATCGGCGCTGACGCGACCGAGCATCTGACCGCGCGCGACGCCTCCGGCGAGGAGGCGGTCGCCGCGTGTAACGCGCTCGGCCTGTTCGTCGGCGAGGGCCGGCTCGTGATCGTCGAGGAGGTCGAGCGGTGGAAGGCCGCCGACGCGAAGGAGGTCGCGGCGTACCTCGCATCGCCCGCGCCCGCCACGGTGCTCGCGCTCGTCGGCGAGGAGATCAAGCACGACTCGCCGCTCGGGAAGGCCGTCGCGAAGGCGGGGGAGATCCTCGCGTACGACGTCCAGAAGCGCCGCATCCACGACTGGGTCGCCGAGCAGTTCAAGCGCGTCGGCGCGAAAGCGGACGCCGACGCGTGCCGCGCGCTCGTCGAGATCGTCGGCGAGGACCTCGACGCGCTGACGACGGAGATCGACAAGCTCGCCACCTGGGCTGCCGGCGACCCGATCACCGTCGCCGACGTCGAGCTCCTCGCGAGCCCGGTCGCCGAGACGTCGATCTTCACGCTCACCGACGCGTGGGGGAGCCGCGACGTCGCAGCCGTCCTCGCCGCGACGGAGTCGATCCTCGAGCGCTCCGACCGTCCGCGCTCGGGCGAGCTCGTCCGCCTCGTCGCGATCCTCGCGAGCCACGTCGGCAAGGTGCGCCGCTGCGCTCGGCTCGCCGACGAGGGAGTCCGCCCGCGCGACGCCGCCGCGACGCTGAAGATGCACCCGTACGCCGCGGAGAAGGCGTTCGCGCAGGCCGCGAACTTCTCCGACGAGGAGCTCGCCGCCGCGATCGTCCGCCTCGCCGAGCTCGACGCAGCGTCGAAAGGCGGCTCGCGCCTTCCTGCCGACCTCGAGCTCGAGCGCGCGCTCGTCGACGTGACGCGCCCGCGCGAGCGCGCCGCGTAGCCGTGGAGCTTCGGCGCCTCGGCGTCGGCGACGAGGAGGTCGTGATCCGCCTCTCGCTCGACGACGAGCGGCAGCCGCACACCGTCGAGAGCGCACGGGAGCTCCTCGCGAACGACGCGACGTACTACCTGGCCGCCTTCGAGAACGGCGAGCCGATCGCCCAGCTGCTCGCGTACGAGCTGATCCGCCGTCACGGCGACGGCCGGATGATGCTCGTCTACGAGATCGGCGTGCGCGAGGAGGCCAGGCGCCTCGGTGTCGGCCGAGCGTTGTTCGACCTCCTCCGCAAGCTCTGCCGCGAGCGCGGAGTCCGGCGCGCGTTCGTGATCACGAACGAGAGCAACGAGCCGGCGATGGCGTTCTACGCGTCGCTCGGAGCGACGCGCGCCAGCCGCGACGACGTCGTGCTCGACCTCGACTGGTCGCGCTAGGAGGAGACGGCGTCGCGCTCGCCCGCGACGACGCGGGCGGCCTGCGCCTTGCGGCGGGCCACGGTGTTCCGGTGGAGCGCGCCGTGAGTCGACGCGCGGTCGAGCCAGCGCTCGAGCTCGGTGTGCCGCTGCGCGATGACCTCCGAGTCGCCCTCGTCGACAGCCTCGCGGAGCCGCCGCATCAGGGTCTTCGCCGTCGAGCGCCAGCGCAGGTTCTCGGCCCGCTGACGGGCCGCCTGGCGAACGCGCTTCTCCTGCTGTCTGATGTTCGGCATGGTGTGAAAACGCCCGCTCCTGCGGGCCGTCGGATGGTAGCAGCCGGAAGGAGAGCCCCAGGCCGGGCCGAACCACGCGCCCATGGACGACAAGCGCGCGGGCGGCGACCGCCGAAGCGGCGACCGACGCTCGGGCAAGGACCGGCGCAACAGCGGCGACGGCGCCCCGCCCCCCGAGGGCGAGCGGCGCTCCGGCAAGGACCGGCGCCAGAGCGGCGAACGCCGCTCGGGCAAGGATCGCCGCACCGAGTCCTGACCCACCCGCTCCCTATGCTCTTGCCGTGAGCGACGACCTCGAGCGCGAGCGGCACGAGCGCCGGCTCGAACGCGACCGCCGCCGCCGCGCCAAGGGCAAGCCGACGTACTTCGAGCCGACGGAGACCACGGTCGAGAGCCGACCGCTCGTCGCCGACGCCGCCGACCAGCCGACGATGGTGATCCGCCCCGCGCGCCTCCGCGAGGACGAGCTCGAGTGGGCGTCGCTCGAGGAGGCGGAGACGCTCGCCGCGCTCGAGTCGGACACGTTCTCCGCCGCCGAGACCGCGTTCGTCCCGACCCCGGAGCGTCCGCTGCCGCCGTCCGGCATCCCGGAGCAGCAGCGCCGCCGCCTCGCCGTGTCGACCGCGATCTTCGCCGCCGCGACCGGCCTCTCCAGGATCCTCGGCCTCGTCCGCGAGATCGTCACCGCGAACTTCTTCGGCGTCGCCGGAAGCATCAACGCGTTCACCGTCGCGTTCCAGATCCCGAACCTGATCCGCGCGCTCGTCGCCGACGCGGCGCTCTCGTCCGCATTCGTCCCCGTCTTCAGCGAGCTGCTCGAGCGCGGCGAGCGCAAGCGCGCGTGGCGCGTCGCGTCGAGCCTCTTCTGGCTGATCCTGCTCGGGCTCAGCGCGCTGACCGCGATCTACATCCTCATCGCGCCGTGGGTGATCGGGCTCTTCGGCAACCCGGGCAGCAACCCGTCGCTCGCCGTCGGCCTCTCGCGCGTCCTGTTCCCGATCGTCGTGCTGCTCGGCGTCAGCGGGATCATCGTCGGGATCCTCAACAGCTACGACCACTTCACGGTCCCGGCGATCTCGCCCGTGTTCTGGAACCTCGCGATCATCGTCGGCCTCGTGATCGGCGTGCCGAACGCGACGGAGATGGATACGAAGCTCTACGTCTACGCGTTCTCGATCCTCGCCGCGACGGTGATCCAGACGCTGCTGCCGGTGCCGTGGCTGCGCGGCCGCGACGGGCACCTGCAGATGGTGATCGACTGGCGCGACCCGGCGGTGAAGCGCGTCTTCGTGCTGATGGTCCCCGTGACGCTCGGGCTCGGGCTCATCAACTTCAACGCCGTCATCGACACGTTCTTCGCGTCGCGGTTCATCAACCCGGACCTCGCGCCGAGCGCGATCCAGAAGGCGTTCCTCATCTACATGCTCCCGCAGGGGATCTTCTCCGTCGCGATCGCGACCGTGCTGTTCCCGTCGCTGTCGCGCTTCGCGGCGCGGCACGACATGACGCGCTTCCGCGAGACGGTCAGCACCGGCCTGCGCCAGATCGTGTTCCTGCTGACGCCGGCCGCCGTGCTGTGCGCCGTGCTCGCCGCCCCGATCGTGCGCATCCTCTTCCAGCACGGCCGCTTCACGCCGGAGCAGACGCCCGTCGTCGCAGGCGCGCTCGCCGCGTTCGCCGCCGGCCTCGTCTTCAACGGCGCGATGCTGATGCTGAACCGCGGCTTCTTCAGTCTGCAGGAGAACTGGGTGCCGACGATGGTCGCGCTCGGCAACCTCTTCCTCAACGCGCTCCTCGACTGGTGGCTGTACCGCTACGGCGTGTGGGGGATCCCGCTCTCGACCGCGCTCGTGAACCTCGCGGGCTCGGCCGCGCTGTTCGTCGTGCTGCGCCGGCGCCTGCATGGGATCGACGGCGGCGCGATCGGCGTCACGTGCCTGAAGGTCGCGGTCGCGTCGTCGGTCGTCGCCGCCGTCGCGTGGACGCTCTGGCGCGTCGTCGACGACGCCGTCGGTCGCTCGCTCGGCGGCCAGCTCCTCTCGCTCGGCCTCGCGCTCGCCGCATCGATCGCGGCGTATCTCCTCTGCTGCCGCCTCCTCCAGGTGCGCGAGCTCCGCGCCCTCCTCTCGCTGCGAACGCGGCTCCGGACCTCGTAGGAGCGCCGGTTCGCGTTCTAGGCTCGTGGTCATCCGACACCGGGAGGCCACGATGGAACAACTGCCGCTGCGCATTCACCCGCTGCGTCTGCCCTTGGAGCCCAACCCCGCGCTCGTCGCGCATGCGAAGCAGCGTGCCGACAGCGTGCAGAACCGGATCGCCGACGTGATCACCGCGTTCGCCGGCTCGATGCTGTTCGTCTACATCCACATCGCGTGGTTCGGGCTCTGGATCGGGCTCGGCGTCGAGCACTACCCGTATGGGCTGCTCACGATGATCGTCTCGCTCGAGGCGATCTTCCTCTCGACGTTCGTGATGATCAGCCAGAACCGTGCCGACGGAAAGCGCCAGGTGGTCGCCGACCTGCAGTGGACGACGGTGAAAGAGGAGGACCAGCAGAACCGGGAGCTCCTCCGCCTCTCGAACCAGATCCTCGAGCTGACGAAGGTGATCCACGAGCGCATCCCGGCTTCGACCGACGCGACGTAGGCGCCGAGCACGCGCATCTTGTCCGACCTGGCACCGAGGCGTATGGTCGTTTGGCAACGGTGGGGCCAACACGTCTCGGCGCCGCCATCCTGCCGTCTGTGCCCAGCGCAGCCGGCCCCGCTGCGTTGAGCAGGAGGCGTCGGGCTCCAGAGACTGGAGGGGAAGGAAATGGCAGGCCATAAATGGGCATCCACGCCGCGCAAGCGCTGGGTGTCGGTCGCCGCTGTCTGCGTCCTGCTCGCCGCCGCGGCCGGCGGGATCGCGTACGCGGCGATACCGGACGCTGCTGGAGTGATCCACGGGTGCACCTCGAAGCTCGGGACACTGCGCGTCGTCGACACCGCGGCGGGGCAGTCGTGCTCACCGTTCGAGAAGCCGCTCAGCTGGAACCAGAAGGGCCCGACCGGCGCGACCGGACCGCCCGGCCCGACCGGCGCGACCGGCGCGACCGGCGCGACCGGGCCTGCCGGAGCGACCGGGCCGGCAGGACCCGCCGGGCCGCCCGGCGGCGTGCTGTACCACATCCCCCTGCAGCCCTCGAACTACGCCGCGTACTGGAGCGCCGGTTACAGCGCCGGCTCGGGCCCGGACAATGCGAACCAGTACCAGCTCTCTCTCGGAACGGGCTCGGACGCCGACGCGCAGACGGCGTCGGTCACGATCGTCGCGTGGCGCGACACGGGCACGTGCCACGCGCAGGCGACGGCGACCGTCGAGACCGGCGGATCGATGCAGACGTACGCCGGCCGGGTCGTCGTGGACGCGAGCGACTTCCTCCCGCGCCACGTGCTGATCAGCGTTCCGGGGTTCTTCGACGTGGGCTTCCATTACTGCCCCGCGGCGGGCTACGACTGGCAGGGGAACTACGGCAACCTCACGGATGTACCGATGGACGTCTGGCTGAGCGCGGCGCGGCAACCGTGACGTCGGTTCGGCAAGAGCCCAAGGGCTAGCGGAGATGGCGACGAGCGGCCTTGCGGGGCCGCTCGTTCGCCTACGAGTACCATCGCCGCGGAGGCCCATGGACCAGAGCAGGATCCGCAACTTCTCGATCATCGCGCACATCGACCACGGCAAGTCGACGCTCGCGGACCGCATCCTCGAGCTGACCGAGGCGGTCTCCGCGCGGGAGATGCGGGCGCAGGTGCTCGACTCGATGGAGCTCGAGCGCGAGCGCGGGATCACGATCAAGGCGCAGGCCGTCCGCGTCAGCTGGAAGGGCTACGAGCTGAACCTCATCGACACGCCCGGCCACGTCGACTTCACGTACGAGGTGTCGCGGTCGCTCCAGGCGTGCGAGGGCGCGCTGCTCGTCGTCGACGCGGCGCAGGGGATCGAGGCGCAGACGCTCGCGAACGCGTACCTCGCGATCGAGAACGGGCTCGAGATCGTCCCCGTCGTGAACAAGATCGACCTGCCGCAGGCCGATCCGGACGGCGCGTCGGTCGAGGTCGCGGACCTCCTCGGCGACGACCCGACGCACGTGCTGCGGATCTCGGCGAAGACCGGAGTCGGCGTGCCCGACGTCCTCGACGCGATCATCGAGCGCGTGCCGGCGCCGGCGGGCGAGGCGGACGCGCCGCCGCGGGCGCTCGTCTTCGACTCGTCGTACGACCAGTACCGCGGCGTGCTCGCGTTCGTGCGCGTGGTCGACGGCTCGTTCTCCCGGCGCGAGGCGCTGCAGACGATGGCGACGGGAACGCGGTTCGACGCGGAGGAGCTCGGCTTCTTCTCGCCGACGATGACGCCGGTCGAGTCGCTCTCCGCCGGCGAGGTCGGTTACGTGATCACTGGGCTCAAAGACCTCTCGAGCCTTCGCGTCGGCGACACGCTCACGTCGGTCGCGCGCCGCGCGACGCAGCCGCTGCCGGGCTACAAGGACGTCAAGCCGATGGTGTTCGCGGGGCTCTTCCCGACGGACTCCGACGCGTACCCCGAGCTGCGCGACGCGCTCGAGAAGCTGAAGCTGAACGACGCCGCGCTCTTCTACGAGCCGGAGACGTCACAGGCGCTCGGCTTCGGATTCCGCTGCGGCTTCCTCGGGCTGCTGCACATGGAGATCGTGCGCGAGCGGCTCGAGCGCGAGTTCGACCTCGACCTGCTCGTCACCGCGCCGAACGTCGCGTACCGCGTGCGCCAGAAGAACGCGACGGAGTTCGTCGAGGTGCACAACCCGGCCGAGTTCCCCGAGGAGGTCGAGGAGGTCGAGGAACCGTACGTCCGAGCCTCGATCATCGTCCCGAAGGAGTACGTCGGCGCGGTGATGGAGCTGAACAACGACCGGCGCGGCACGTTCGACCAGCTCGAGTACCTCTCGCCGGAGCGCGTGCATCTCACCTACGAGCTCCCGCTCGCGGAGATCGTCCTCGACTACTACGACCAGCTGAAGTCGCGCACGCGCGGCTACGCGTCGTTCGACTACGACCTGTCGGGCTTCCGGCCGGGGAACCTCGTGCGCGTCGACGTGCTCGTCGGCGGCGAGACGGTCGACGCGCTGTCGCTGATCGTGCATCGCGACTTCGCGTACGAGCGCGGCAAGCTCCTCGTCGAGAAGCTGCGCGAGGAGATCCCGCGTCAGATGTTCGACGTGCCGATCCAGGCCGCGATCGGGTCGCGCGTGATCGCGCGCGAGACGGTGAAGGCGCGGCGCAAGGACGTGCTCGCGAAGTGCTACGGCGGCGACATCACGCGCAAGCGCAAGCTGATCGAGAACCAGAAGAAGGGCAAGAAGCGGATGAAGCAGGTCGGGATGGTCGAGGTGCCGCAGGAGGCGTTCCTCGCCGTCCTCAACATCGGCCAGACGGGGAAGAGCTGATGGCGCTCGAACTGCGTGCCGAGTGCGAGCGCTGCGGCGCGGCGCTGGCGCCGGACGGCGCAGCGGCGATCTGCTCGTACGAGTGCACGTTCTGCATCGGGTGCGCGTCGGAGCTCGCGCACGTGTGCCCGAACTGCGGCGGCGAGCTCGTCGCGCGTCCGCGGAGGCCCGAGTCGTGAGCGGCGGCGTTCGCCACCTCTATGTGCACCTCCCGTTCTGCGCGCACCGGTGCGGCTACTGCGACTTCGTCACCGTCGTCGGGCGCGGAGGACAGCACGCCGCGTACGTCGACGCGCTGCTGCGCGAGCTGGAGCTCGAGCGCGACGCGCTTGCGGCCCGGCTCGAGACGGTCTTCCTCGGCGGCGGGACACCGACCTTCACCGCGCTGCCGGAGCTCGTGCGGCTGCTCGACGCGCTCCCCGACGCGGACGAGGTGACGGTCGAGGCGAACCCGGAGACGGTGACGCCGGAGCTCGCCCGGGCTCTCCGCGCCGCCGGCGTGACGCGCGTCTCGCTCGGGGCGCAGACCTTCCGGCCGGAGTTGCTGCGCGTCCTCGAGCGTGTTGCCGGACCTGACGACGTCCGACGTGCCGTGCATCATCTTCGCGATGCCCAATTTGACAACGTCTCGCTCGATCTCGTCTACGGGATCCCCGGCCAGGGCGCCGCCGATCTCGAGGCGGACCTCGACGACGCGCTCGCGCTCGAGCCGGAGCACCTCTCCTGCTACGAGCTCGAGG